>Ga0207142_1090_pt2 | contig 11855 bp, 13 predicted proteins | sample Alteio_BWMinHeat_2_FD_153561 | JGI IMG/M metagenome (GOLD analysis project Ga0207142, IMG submission 153561) | Enriched cells from forest soil in Barre Woods Harvard Forest LTER site, Petersham, Massachusetts, United States -... | ecosystem: Environmental > Terrestrial > Soil > Temperate forest >... | reverse complement strand
GGTGGCTGAGCGATGTACAAGTAACCTTGTTCAATGATGGGGCGCATATAGCGGAAGAAAAAGGTGAGCAACAAAATACGAATGTGTGAGCCATCCACGTCGGCGTCGGTCATTAAAATAATTTTATGATAACGTGTTTTTTCAAGGGCAAAGTCTTCCTTATTGATCCCACACCCGACTGCAGCGATGAGCGCCTTGATTTCGTCATTGTTAAGAATTTTTTCAAGGGTCGCTTTCTCTACGTTTAAAATCTTTCCCTTGAGTGGTAAAATCGCTTGTGTATTGCGATCTCTGCCCTGTTTTGCAGAGCCGCCTGCAGAATCCCCCTCAACAATAAACAATTCAGCAAATTGTGGGTTATCTTCGATGCAATCGGCCAATTTGCCGGGTAATACGCTTGATTCAAGTGAAGTTTTTCTCCGCGTCAATTCGCGTGCTTTACGGGCTGCCTCCCGCGCTTGCATGGCTAAAAGTGCTTTTTGTAAAACTTTCTTCGCAATAGCTGGATGTTCTTCAAAATAGGTTTCCAGCGCCGCAAATGTTGCGGACTCTACGATACCTTTGGTTTCACTGTTGCCAAGCTTCCCTTTGGTCTGTCCTTCAAATTGCGGTTCAGCGATTTTAATGCTGATGATGCAGGCCATGCCCTCGCGTACATCTTCGCTGGAAAGGCTTTCTTGTTCCTTGATAATGCCAAATTCCTGAGCACGTTTATTGCACACCTTGGTGAGGGCGCCTTTAAAACCAGCGACGTGGGTACCGCCGTCAATTGTGTTTATGTTGTTTACAAATGAGAAAATTTGTTCGCCAAATCCTTCATTGTATTGTAATGCGCACTCTAAATCGTAATTGGTCCCCTCTTTGTGAAAATAGATCACATCGGGAAAGAGTGGATTTTTTTTCGCATTAAAATCTTTAATAAACTCAACAATTCCACCTTCGAAAATGAAGGTTTGCTGCTGGTTGCTGCGCTGATCAGCAATACTAATGGTTAAGCCCTTGTTGAGGTATGCGAGCTCTTTGAACCGTTCAGCCAGTGTTTCAAAATTGAATTCGGTTGTTTCTTGGAAAATCTGTGGATCCGGCGTAAAGCGAATAATGGTACCACGTTTGGTGGTTGTGCCGGTGACCGTTAATGTGTTGAGTGGCTTGCCGTATGCATAGTCCTGTTCATATACCTTGTCATTACGGTGCACGGTGACATGGAGTTTGTTGGAAAGCGCGTTGACCACCGATAAGCCGACGCCATGCAATCCGCCAGAATACTTGTAGCTGTCCTTGTCAAATTTGCCGCCGGCGTGCAACTTGGTAAGCGCAACCTCGGTGGCAGAAATGCCTTCGGTCGGATGCATGTCAGTCGGAATTCCTCGGCCGTTGTCTTCAACGGTGCAAGAACCATCCGTATCAAGGGTTATGTTGATGTTGGTACAATGCCCTCCCAAAGCCTCATCGACAGAGTTATCGACGATTTCATAGACCAAATGATGCAATCCAGTGGGCCCGGTTGAGCCGATGTACATGCCGGGGCGTTTGCGGACTGCCTCGAGGCCTTCAAGAACGCGAATTGACTGCGCTGAATATTCACCAGAAGCACTGTTATTATTGTTTGGTGGGGTCTCTGACATGAGCTTGTTCTCTCAATAAAAATTGATAGTTTATGTCAGTATACCAGAGTAGTGATTTTTTTGCTCAGAGGATGGTGCAAATTTGTTCTGTTTGTTGTGCTAAAAATGTGTCCATGTGTAACAAAAAAGACTACGATCAAGTAGTAATTATTTGTTACATTCTTTTCCTTAATCATTATTGATCAGCCTATGGGCACAGCAAGCTTTTTAGCGACATATGCTATTTCAAATTTTTTCGGTTCGCGTCTGAAGGCAATTCCGAGCAACACAATAGGCTTATCGCAATGCAAAAAACGCTCATAATATTTACGTTCTTCAATTTGAGCCAGAGCCTCGTTCGCTGGTTTATTAAATTTTATCTCTGCCACGTACAATACGTTTGGCAGATCAAGTACAAGATCAATGCGGCCGTGATCGGTTGAATACTCTGATTGGGCTTTGATGCCAGCAACGGTACAGAGCATTTGTAGGAGAGCGTGGTAAAATTTCTCTTCTGGCATATGTAACTGATAGGGGACATGGGCAAACAATTGCCTGATCAGTACAACTGTCTTATCAAGATTGATTTGATCAAGAGCTGTGCGTAGCCTCGAAGCTGTTTCAGCCACATATTCGGCATGTACGTTAGTTAATGCCTCAAAAAGATACTTCTGAAATGCCACTTTGACTTCTAAATTGGGATAACCAAGCTTATATTCACTATGAACAGAATCGTATCCGGTAATGGTAAGATATCCGGTTTGAAACATGAGTGCTGGGAGTCGAATGCGATCAATATCAAACACGCCCAAAGCATCTCTGGTCGCTGTAAAGTGCTCAGGATCAACCTCTTCATACTCCTGCTTTCGATATGCTTTCTTAAGTTCCTCGACTAAGAACGTCATGGTGCCCGATTGAAACCAAAAATTTTCAAAATCTTGCTTATACAGCGCGTACATCAAAGAAAATGGATTATAAACAGACAGTACATCAACACCAAAATGATATCCGTTGTACCACGTTTTAATTTCTTGACGCAGCTGGGCGTAGGACACGCTTTTTTTGTCGGCCCAGACTTGGATGTGCCCTGCAAAATAGTGGTCAAGTTCCTGATCTGTGTATCCACAAATTCCCGCGTATTGCTCATCAAGGGTTATAACCTGCAAATTATTCATCCCGGAAAACAGGCCTGCCTTAGTAAATGAACTCACACCCGTAATAAAAACAAAATCAATGTATTGATCACGTGCTTTTGCGGCGGTAAAAAAATCCTGTATCAATGTTCGTATGGCACAAGCACGCTCAACATTCTGTAGGGTATGCAAAATTGGCCGATCATATTCATCAATTAAAACAGCAACTTGGCCAAATTTTTCATGTAGTGCTAATACGAGTTTTCCAAACACGACATTCACTACTCCTGAGCTTATATCAATCGTAATTTCATATTGTTTGCCAACCTCTGCAAACATATTAATAAGGCTATATTTACATTCTTCTAAACTTTGTGAGCTCAGATCAGAGAAATCCAATGTGATGACACCATGTGGCTCCCATGCATAACTGCTTTGTCCTATCCATAGATCGCTAAACAGAGATCTGTTGCCTTTTAAGATCTCTTTCATTGTGGACACAAGAAGCGATTTACCAAACCGGCGAGGGCGTGACAGGAAAATTCGCTGTCTTCCCGGATTAATCAAATCATAAATATATTTTGTTTTATCGACATAAACATAATGTAATGCCCGCAAACCATCAAATGTACTTGTGCCAAGCGGTAATTTTTGCAACATTCTTATGTCTCCTCGTTGAGGGCCTCGCGTCAGTATATCATTATTTTTATTCTACGGTGGTAACCTGAAAAAAAGAATGATATGGGACGACCTTATTAAAACTACGGTGATGCTTTATGGCATTTTATGTATGTGTATATTGCCGCCATTGATAATTACTTTTCTGTTCTATCCATTACAATTCTTCACCTGTTTTAAATCCTATGCCAGCGAGCCCTTTTTCAGGATTCCAATTGAACGACATACGTAGATTCATTTCTGGACAGGCACGCCGTAGCTCATTGCCCAACATAATGGCCATACCGAGTGCTACTCCCTGCAGAGTTCCCACGAAAGCTTGAGTAAAAATGTGGTCTACTTGCGATGGTGCAGGTGATACTTTTTGACAATAGCAGCACCTACAGCCTGGTGATATTTTTCTGCTGGTTGCTTGCCATTCCTGACGTGCTTGATATGCGCGATATACCGCGGTACACACCGGCAAAACAAGCAAGGTGATTTGCCAGAGCTTGTCAGCTGTTATGTTATCTTGTTGTTGAAGTGCTTGATTGGTATGCATCGCTTGTAGGCCGTGTTGGTCTATGCACCCTGCGAGTAGCAATGTTAGGAAGGTTAATTTTCTCAACATATTTTACGATTTTTCGCGTCCTTATCGGTTGCTGTCGTGAGTCCATAAGCATGGATAGTAGCGGGTTGATTGTTAAATATTCCGCGTGTTTTTGAGCTTTGCTCTCGTATTGTAGCGCCATTTTGTATTTCCTTTTGGTAGGTGGTCCATGCTTTCCAACCATCCACGCCATATATGGCGGAACAAACAGGTATAGCAAGTAGGCAGGCGGCGTAGAGCCCTGTTATTAATACAGGAAATTGACCTGTATTAGTAGTGTTCGTGGTGTACGATTTGTTCATCGCCTGCAAGCTATTTTTTCCAACGGAACCAGCTAATAAAAGCGCTACAATTGTTAATGTTTTAAATGTGTGTTTCATAAGATTGTCCTTTGTGAATCGTGATATTGTATTGTCGATTGTTCGCTTATTTAGAGAAGGGTACTGAAAAATAGATTCCCATGCCAACAATCCACGCCATTCCGTAGAGCGCGAAGCGACTCGCGGTTTCAGTTATGTACTGCATTTTACTTGGATTATTCTGAATTAATTTTTTGCACTCGTTGCACTGGTTCAATCGAGAAGGCTGCCCTGCGTCGGCAGAAAAAGTCTGTTGGCTTGCTTCCGCGCCATCAGTTGCTTGCTCGTGATTGTTCGATGTTTGGTCGCTTTGGTTGTTTTGTGTGCATTGCTCGGCCTTGGTATATTTCCAATAGGCCCACAAACTTCCACATACACCGCCATAAACAGCGGGAAGGCAACAAACTGCGGCAGGCGGCAATTGATGTAGCCAAGATGCGTGTAGATCGGCTTGTCCAACAAATCCAACTAAAGTGAGTATTGTGGCGATTAGTTTCTTAAAATTTTTCATAAAAATCTTCCTTGTGCAATAATGTGGTGTGCCCGAGCTGTAGTACCTGATTGCGCTACAGCTCGGGCGCTCGTAGTTAGAAATTAAAAAATTATCGCGGGGTTGTCAGCCATGCAAAAATGCAGGCTGAGGGCAATCCGAGCGCAAATCCACCAAGCATTCCCATAAAAGTTTTATTGGCGACGCAACCTCGTTTTGTTTTATAATCGTCGACCCACTTAATTTGTTCGCTTTCACAGCTATTTTGAGCTTCCCGGTGCTTAATGTCCTCTTGATACTCTGCTTCTTTGTCTGCGCCTACGAATGTCCCAGGAGTTTTCACGGGTCCTGTTGCTGCTGCAGTGTGGTACTCGCCAGTTGTTAGCCCACTGTTTATTGATATTGCACTATCTTGAGTTCCCTGCTCCGCCGTACGCAAGCTCTTTCCATCGCGTCCCAACTTCTGCGCATTCGCCTCTGCTCGTTTTTTGGCAGCTTCTGCTCGCTGCCCTGCTTCTTTATCATTTGCCTCTCCAAGTAGATAGTTTGGATTGATGATGATGCGATTGTTGTCGGAATTTAATATTGTAATACGAGCATCTGCTTGTTTTCTCTTCTCCGCAACGCTTGCCTCGTGCAGTGACCAAGCTCTCAATGCATCCTTATAGTTCTGGTAAGCGAAGAAGGCAGGAAGACCGATCAGGAAAACGCTATATATTCCTGTTAAGAAAGCATTTTGGCCGGCAGTACGATGTGTCTGCATTGCCCGCATTGCTTGTACGTTGTTTTGTCCAAAAAATCCGGTCAAAAGGAGTACCGCGGCAATCATTTTTTTAAACATATTCATAAAATCGTCCTTTTCCATATGTTGTAATTCAAAAAACAACTGATCAACTGATCAACTGATCAACTGATCAACTGATCAACTGATCAACTGATCAACTGAATTAATAAAATTTCAATTGACAATTATCATATTAACTATATACGAGATAGTGTCAAGCGGTATTAAATTATAGCTGGTGTTGTGGCCGCTGTGGGCGGGATACATTTTTTGATCAAATTGATAGGTATGCGTAAAATATTTTACCGTTATAATGGAAAAAATATATGCTGTGAATCGGCAGCATGCTTTTGCCATGCTGCGAGTACTCTCAATAACTGATAAAGAACGTTGTCATGATACGTGAACAAGAAGTAATGATCAGATTACTCGATGCTCTGCTTCCTGGAGTTAAAATTTATCTCTTTGGTTCACGCGCCAGGGGGACAAACAGACCAACTTCCGATATAGACCTTGCCCTTGATATGGGGCGGGAGCTCTCATTGCAGGAAAAATCACGTGCTTGGCGTGTTCTTGAGGCTTTGCATTTGGTACATAAAATTGACGTTGTGGATGTGTGGAGCATTCCTCAAGAGCTGAAGGATGTGATTTTGAAGGAAGGTATTGTATGGAAGAGTTAAAGATTCGTTATGAACAGCTGTTGCGCGTATACAAGCGATTGGCTTATATGCGAAATAGGTTTGTTGTCCTTTCTCAAGAATATGCAGGGCACCATGATGATGTATCAAATGAAGAAAATGAGCTGATTACGCATCGGGACGCGCTTATACAAAGATTTGAGATTAGTTACGATTTAACCTGGAAATTCTTTAAACTAATGTTGAAAACTCTCTATGCCATTGATGCTAATTCCCCGCGAAAAGCTTTTCAAGAGAGCTATGAGCAGGGCCTTATCACTGAAGAGGAGTCAAATCTGCTTATTACAATGATGGATGCTCGTAATGCCACATCACATATTTATGATGAAACCATGGCAGATAGAATCAGTCGGCAAATTGCTGATTCCCATGCATTACTTTCTGGCATAGTTGTGAGATTATCTGAACATGTTTACTGCCCAGGACAAAAGAAATTGATCTAAACAGAGTCGGCTTTTAAAAGTAAGGGCCCAAGCTTGTTTTCCAGCAGGGGCCTCGTAACGAAAAATTAATGACAATGTGCCACATGATCAAGAACCGGTCCAGTGGCCACATTCTCTAAGGCCTGATTGAGGGAAGCGTCTGGCTTTGGTGATGCAGCTGCTATCCACTTGAACCATTCAATCACTCTGTGTCGCGGACAGGCTTTAACAACTTCTGCTAATTGAGATTGAAGCTTGCCAATCTCGATGTCTTTGACTTGATTTGTTTCATGTTGCAGTATTCTTTTGAAACATGAATCGATAGAATCGATATACCTGCTTCCCCTTGCATGATCGTTCCATCCCTGCACGTAGTGGTCCCAGGGTGTATCGCGAGCAAATACACAAGCCATAATCACGAGGCTACAGGTAAGGGAGCCGGCAATGCAACCCTCGAGAACTGATTGAATGACCGCAGCCGTCTTTTTTCCACCTGTGGTCTCAGCATTTGCTTTGAGATCCTTGGTTTGTCCGTGATATCGGGAAACGCCCCAGGCAATACCAGCAAAAATACCTGCAGGAAGTAACTGCTCAAAAAGTACGGATGTTAAAAAAAAATGGATCTGCTAAAATGTGATGCATGAAAATAACTATGCTGATGAGCATCTCCAAAGAAGAACTAATAGACAAGATTCTCGAGCTCGACAAAATAAATCGTGATCTTGCAGAGAGATTTGTGGTGTGGATCGAAGAGCGTAAGCGCTTGATAGAGGAATTGGGACGTTTACGCAAAGAGAACGAAATTTTACGAGAAGAAATAGCACGCCTAAAAAAATTGCCGAAGAAACCTGTACTACAAAAAAACAAGCTTGAGAATTCTGGTCAGGATCGAGAAAAGAAGGATTTAGAGAAAAAAGATAGCTCTTGGAGTAAAACAAGCAAAAATCTTGTTCCAACGAGAATACAAGTAGTGAAGCTGGATAAGGTACCCGAGGGATTCACTCTCAAGGAGTATACATCATGGTTTGTGCAAGAAAGGCCAGTACAAGTCGAGGTCATCGAATTTCAGCGTGCCCATTATAAGAAGACTGATGGCGGGATATGCACAGCGCCATTACCAATAGGCTATGAAGGTCATTTTGGTCCACAGCTACGAGCCCACATTATTTATCAAAATCAGGTAAATCGTGTTCCACAGGCAAAGATTTTGCAACAGTTGCGCGATGAGGGTTTCCAGATTTCTGCAGGGGAAATTGATAATATTCTTGCAGCTGGAGCAAATGCATTTAAGAAGGAACAGGAAGAAATGCTCCATGCTGGGCTTGCGGGTGCCAAGATGGTCCAGGTTGATGATACCGGTGCGCGTCATGCAGGAAAAAATGGAGTTTGCACCTATATTGGCAACGAGTTTTTCTCGTACTTTAAAAGCACTGATAGCAAAAGCAGGCTCAATTTTTTGAATCTTGTACGTGGTAAATATAGTGAGTATACACTTAATGATGAAGCAATTGCCTATATCAAACAGGCCAAAGTTCCTGCTTTGATTACCACCTTTCTTGAGAACAACAGGGGATTAGTCGCTCAGGATCAGGCAACCTGGGAGAAATGTCTGCAAGATGCCCAGATAATAGTGACCAAAACAAGCAAGAACAATATTAAGCTTCTTACTGAAGGCGCAATCATCGGCACCATTTTTGCTCATGATCTTAATCCCGAGGTGCTACTCTCCGATGGAGCCCCACAATTCAAGCTTTTTCAACATGCTCTGTGCTGGATCCATGCAATACGTTCGATCAATACTCTGGTGCCAAGCAACAACGACGAGCAAGTGGAGCTTGCACGCATGTGGGAGATGGTTCATCAGTATTACAAAAGTCTAAAAGGCTATCAAGCTACGCCAAACGAACAGTCAAAGCATGAATTGCTCCAACTTTTCGATGAAATTTTTATCAATCAAGAGCTTTGTTTCGGTGCCCTGCAAGCTGGGCTTATTAATATATATCGACAGAAAGAGGCGCTTCTCAAAGTCCTTGATTTTCCGCATATTCCGCTCCACAACAATGGATCAGAGCGAGAAATCAGAGAGTATGTTACCAAACGAAAAATCTCAGGCGGCACCAGATCAACAACTGGACGCGATCTACGCGACGTTTTTACCAGCCTCAGCAAAACCTGTCGCAAACACAACATATCCTTCTGGAAATTCCTTAACGACCGCATGCTGCACACCAATCTTATTCCTTATCTACCTGGACTCATCATTCAAAAAATGCATGTCCTTGACGCTCAGCACCCTCGTTCTAGCCGATAGGCCCATCTCACCACTCCTCACCAGTACCTCCTATTTCATAAAATCAAGTCGCACTTTTTGAGCAGTTACTGCAGGAACCACTGCAAAGCCACTGGCTGTTTCGGTATTGGCAATTGGTAATCCGCATAACAATGCGAATATGATGAGATTGGCTCTGTTTTGCATAAAATTATCCTATAAAAATAACGATTATTATTGATGATATCTTTAAAATTGTACTTTTAGTAATTTTAAAGTCAATCTGCGACCAGAGTCTGGAAATTCTGCATGAGGTGACGGCCGTATTGCTTTGCATTTGTATCCGACCAAAGCACGAATACAATTTTTTTGAGTTTTCCTGGATTTTTGTTGAGCCAAGTGATCACCGATTCTGCAGCCGCTTGCGCAGCTTTATCAATTGGATAGTCATAAATACCGGTGCTGATCGCGGGAAAGGCGATTGAGTCAATCGGTTGCTTGATTGGTTTGCTTGTTGTGATCGCGATATCAAGGCATGACATGTAACATTGTTCGAGCTGTAGCTGTTTTTCCGGCGTATAATCGTGTGATGGCCCCACGGTATGGATAATGCATACGATGCCACTTTCGCCTAAACTAAACGAAGGCGTCATAACCGCATGACCGGTTTGGCAGCGAATCGGACGCATATCTGGTGTTGGGGCTTCCAGGGGAACATTTTTCTTAATATGTTCGATGAGTTTGCTTCCAGCTCGGTCTTGGATGTGTTGCGCGACTCCGCCAAACCCTACGAGATCCCAGTTGGCCGCATTAACAATGACATCAACATCCTGACTGACAATGTCGCCATACCTAATGATGATCGCAGTTCCTTGGTGTGTGCAACTCCATGCTGGTGAGGCGCAATATGCCTTTGGGGCGTAGGTAAGCACTATGAACAGCATAAAAACTGTATGAAGCGCCGATAGTTTGTTCATCAAAAATCCTGTTGAAAATTGGTTTTGTGGGCAAAAAGGTACTTAGTGTTTCCAACCTACATGATTGTGGATGAGATGAAAAATGGTCGACGAAAACGACGTGGCTGTCGCACACATGAGCAGCGAATTTACCAAGAATTGTTTTGCTGCAAGTTCTGCAAAAAAGTGAGTATTGCAAGTCTGTAAAAATAGGTTACCGCAATCGATGCACCAAGTGCGCCGCCAATAAGTGTCCCAGAAAGAGCATGCTTTATGTACAATTCTGTTGTGTCAAGCGGACGGCCATATCGTCCTACTCCATATCTTTTAAGGAGTTGTTGATAAACTGGATTTTCTTCTAATGCCTGCTTTGCTTGTGCAGTTTTTTTGTTCTGATTATATCGATAACCTGATATGGTCTCGCTGTATTGTAGAAACACTTGGCCTATAGTGTCTCTTTTGCACCATTGATTGAGCATTTTGTTTACCTGGTATAGCTGCCAAAGTGAGCCTATCATTATTGAACCGAATATGATCATGAATTCTGGCGAAGTGAAAACTGGTTTGTATGATGTTAACGTGTTTAAGCATCTGGTGGAGAGGCTCGCCGACTTGGAGCATGGCCATAGGTAATGCATCCCGTGCATCTGGTGCGCCATCAAGCTATAAAGGAGTGCTGCTGCTATGCCGAACTTGAGAGATGTGCATGTTTGTTGTTCCTTGTTAGGCGTTCGATGGATGTGCGTTGGCAGCAATGAGTATGCCCAATATATTGCCGGCGACCAGGCCGTTGATAATGTATGGCAAGAAATATTGCAAAATGTTGATTGGGACGTATGTACGGTGCATTCCGTATTGAGTAGTGAAGTTTCTTTGCCAAAAGGCATACATGGTATTGTTTTGTATGGCTTTGAATTCATTTTGATCGTTCTTATTGACCACTCATTTTTCACGTTTATCGTGCCTCGCTGTTATGTTCTGGTTGTGTGTTTGCCATAGTATAGAGTGCATGTTTGGCAACTGTTATTGCCACCCAAAGTCCGGCACACAGGCCAGCATGAACCATTCTATTGATTGCATATGACGTGATCCGTTTTGTGTCTTCTGATGTTACTTTTATGCCGCCTTCGATTACTCCAGCGATGGCACCGACCTTCAGGGATGATATTATCATACGTAGTGGATTTGCGTACGCTGGTGGTGATACATATGGGGTAGGTAGTTGTTGTGAATAAAGATAAGCGGCCAATGGAACACTAATAATTACACCATTAATAGTGTGGGGCAGTATGTAAGAGGTAAAATACGTAGTAATGTCCTGGAGCGAAAAATTCTTTTTTTTCACAAACCATACGTCAGTTGGACCAAAAGCTTTTTCCTTTTGATAGGGTATATAGCACCAGACTCCGCCTATTTTCATGATTTCTTGTATTGCAAATCCTAGTCCTGCCAAAGCACTTATGGTGACTGTGGTCAATACAAAAGCTTGCTTGTCTGCCGGAAGATAGCGCATCATGCCATGTGCCGGAAATATTATTGCTACCAGAGAGAGCAACAGGAGTGCTGTAGAGCAAATTTTCATAAAATCCTTGGTGAATTTGGTGTGATTGCAATGTTTACCTGCAAAGATACATGATCAACAGCGCATTGTGAACATATTTGTGTACGAGATGTCCGCTTTTCGTTGATGACCAACAGAATGAGTGAGGCCTCTTTCTGGAAGTGTGATGTCTGTTATAGTGAGTAATGATATGTTGTGCCCAGGAAACTGAGGGAGGAGCGATTATGTATGGGAAGTTTTTAAATCCTACAAATGATGTTGTATTTAAGAAAATATTTGGTGACAAAAAGCACAAAGAGATCCTGCTTGATT
>Ga0207142_1120_pt1 | contig 11910 bp, 9 predicted proteins | sample Alteio_BWMinHeat_2_FD_153561 | JGI IMG/M metagenome (GOLD analysis project Ga0207142, IMG submission 153561) | Enriched cells from forest soil in Barre Woods Harvard Forest LTER site, Petersham, Massachusetts, United States -... | ecosystem: Environmental > Terrestrial > Soil > Temperate forest >... | reverse complement strand
GATGCTTATAACGATTTCGGCAAATATAAAAGCGGCACTTTAGGTTACCAGGCAGGTGTAGGTGTAGATATTTTAGGACTAACCGCCGACCTGCGTTATGAAGGCGGCTTAACAAAAATAAATGAAAACTACGGCCAGCGCGCTAATATTTTCTCGCTGAGTGTTGGGTTTAAGATACTTTAGCCCCCAGCCCCCTGAAGGGGGAGTTTTTGAATAATAAAAAAGGCTTCGGTAGTACCGGGGCCTTTTTTGTTAATATCGAACACCGAATATCGAATGTCGAATAATGAAGTTTCCAACTTCGGCGTTCAAAATTCGATATTCATTATTCGATATTATTAAGTGATTTATTCCCGTTCAGAAAAGGTATGAAATAAGTAAAGCCCCTGATGGGCAGGGGCCTTTACTAACCAATTATAAACCTAAATTATGAGAAGAGCTGTAGGAGAAGGGGTCGAACCTTCACGAAGTGGTTATTCTTATTGCTAAGAGTTTCCCAGGATCTTCGCCACCGCGACAAGGAGGTGTGTCTGCCAAAAATTTCACCATCCTACATTATGTTATTCTTAATTCGTTTCTCAGGCGAATTGCTGTTGGGGAAGGATTCGAACCTCCACAGAGTAGTTAGCCCGCTTCGGGTTTTCTATGATCTCCGCCACCGGGACAAGGAGGTGTGTCTGCCAAAAATTTCACCACCCAACATTATGTTTTATTTTTAAAGAACGGTTAGCAATTGGTCATTTGCTTATTACAAATCTAACAGACCTATCAATTTCTTACAAATATTTCAACAAAATAATTTTATTTTTATTTTTATTTTAATTAATGTTGTATATTAGTGTAGAATTTAAAATTTATGACACATAGAAAAGCCCAAAATTTAGAAATTGATAATCTTGATATACAGATTTTATCGATTTTAATGAAAAATGCGACCACTCCGTACACGGAAATCGCCAAAGAATTGATCGTTTCGGGCGGAACTATCCATGTGCGTATGAAAAAGTTGGAGGAGATGGGTGTTATCAAAGGCGCCACTTTGGAAGTCGATCCGCAGAAATTAGGTTACGATATAACCGCCTTTTTGGGCATATACCTTGAAAAGGGATCTCAGTACAACGAGGCTGTAAAACAGCTGAAGGATGTAAAGGAAATTGTTGAACTGCACTATACCACAGGTAGTTGGAGCATTTTCGCCAAAATTGTATGCCACGATACCACGCACCTGCGCGAGATATTGAACGAGCAGATACAAGGCATTACCGGCGTACAACGCACCGAAACCTTTATCTCACTGGAAGAAAGCATTAAGAGGCAGATAACGTTGGAATAGAAGTTTATTTGCTTTTTTTAAGATATAAATGCCATGCTGATAGCGTGGCATTTTTTTTCATTTAAACATATTTTTCAAAGCCGCCAACTTCACCTGCAGATCCCCTTCAGGCTCAGCTTCAGCTTTTTTATTACTAAATGTTTTTTGCTGCACTGGTTTTGGCGCAGGCTTATTATAAGCTGGCTTACTTACCGGTTCACGTTTTTCATTTTCCTTCATAGTTAACGATATGCGCTTGCGGTTCACATCCACCTCGGTAACTGTTACCTCAACTTTTTGCGCAACCTTTAACACCTCGTTCGGGTCTTTTATAAAACGGTTGGTTATCTGGCTTAGGTGTACCAGCCCATCCTGGTGAACACCAATATCCACAAAAGCGCCGAATGCTGTAATATTAGTTACAATGCCGGGCAGTTTCATGCCGGGCTTCAGATCGTTAATGGAATTTACACCATCAGTAAAACTGAAAGTTTCAAATTGCTCGCGAGGGTCGCGGCCGGGTTTGGCAAGTTCAGCCATAATATCATTAAGTGTTGGCAGGCCCACAGTTTCCGAAGTATATTTTTGCAGCGGGATGCTTTTGCGCAGTTTGTCATCACTCATCAAATCTTTTACGGTACAGCCCGCATCCTTAGCCATTTGCTTTACCAAATCGTAACGCTCGGGGTGAACGGCGCTTGTATCCAGCGGGTTCTCGGCATGATGGATGCGTAAGAAACCTGCTGCCTGTTCAAAAGCCTTATCGCCCAGCCTGGGAACTTTTTTCAATTGCTCCCGCTGTTTAAAAGCTCCATTTACATCGCGGTACTCCACAATATTTTGCGCCAACTGCGGGCCAAGGCCCGATACATAAGCCAGTATTTGTTTTGATGCCGTGTTCAGCTCTACTCCTACCGCGTTCACACAGTTGATAACTGTATCATCTAACGAAGTCTGCAGTTTATTCTGATCCACATCATGCTGGTACTGCCCTACGCCTATTGATTTCGGATCTATCTTTACCAACTCGGCCAACGGATCCATCAGCCTGCGACCAATGGAAACCGCGCCCCTAACGGTAATATCCTTATCAGGGAATTCCTCCCGTGCCACTTCGGATGCAGAATAGATAGAAGCGCCGCTTTCATTTACCATAACAATAACAGCACCCGGCAGGTTAAGATTACGGATGAATACCTCCGTTTCGCGACCGGCGGTTCCGTTGCCTATAGCTATGGCTTCAATTTTATGCTTTTCGAACAGGTACCTGGTGGTTTTTTCAGCCTGTATGGCCTGCCCTGCCCCGGTATGCGGATAGATGGCGGTGTCTTCCAGCAGTTTGCCCTGCTCATCCAAGCAAGCCACCTTGCAGCCTGTACGGAAGCCGGGGTCGATAGCCATTACGCGTTTTTGTCCAAGCGGCGCACCCAATAACAGCTGTCGTGCATTCTCAGCAAACACACGGATAGCTTCTTCATCGGCTTTCTTTTTAGTAAGCAGGCGCACTTCGGTTTCCATCGATGGTTTAAGCAGGCGCTTATAGCCATCAACAATAGCCAGTTGCACCTGTGCTGATGAAGCATTGTTACCCTTCACAAACATATTTTCCAAAGCGGCAACAGCTTCTTCTTCCTGCGGTTTTATATCCAACCAAAGTATTTCTTCTTTCTCGCCGCGGCGCATGGCCAGTATGCGGTGCGACGGTGCTGTTTTTACCGGCTCCGTCCACTCAAAGTAGTCTTTATATTTTATGCCTTCATCCTCTTTACCTGTTATTACCTTCGATTCAAAATTGCCTTTTTCAACAAACAGGGTGCGTATTTTGGTGCGGGCCTCGGCATTCTCGCTTATTTGTTCGGCGATGATATCCCTTGCCCCTGCTAAAGCTTCTTCAATATTTTTTACGCCTTTTTCTTCATCAATATATTTAGCAGCTTCGGTTTCAAGGTCTATCCTATTTTGGTCGAATAATATATCCGCCAATGGCTGCAACCCTTTTTCCCTCGCTGCCGAGGCGCGTGTTTTTCTTTTTGGGCGATAAGGCAGGTAGATATCTTCCAAAGCCACCATAGTTTCGGCATCATTTACCTGCTTTTCCAGCTCCGGGGTTAGTTTGCCCAGTTCCGTAAGTGATTTCAGGATAGCTTCGCGGCGTTTATCCAGTTCGCGCAGCTGCAGCAGGCGGTCGCGAATGGCAGTTACCTGTACCTCATCCAGCGTACCGGTCATTTCCTTACGATAACGTGAAATAAATGGCACGGTAGCACCCTCATCAAGCAAAGCGGCGGTGGCGCTTACCTGTTTTTCGGCAATGGATAATTCGGCGGCTATTTTTTTATAATGCGAAGTCATGTACTAAAATTGGACTGCGAAGTTGGCACTCTTTGTTTAGAAATCAAAAAGGAGTTTTGCACACTTCGTGTGGATGTGCAAATGTGCGGATATGCAAATGTGCAGATGTTTTTTAATGTCGATGTTAGTTTTATGATCACAAACTAACAATATTTGCACAACAGCGTTTATTCTCAAACAAAAATGAATTATGAAAGGACTTAAAACCATACTCTTCCTCACCATATCAAACACCTTCATGACCTTCGCCTGGTACGGCCACCTGAAATTCAAGGATTTTTCGTGGAGCAAAAACCTGCCAATGTTAGCCATTATATTAATAAGCTGGGGCCTGGCTTTTTTTGAATACCTGTTCCAGGTGCCGGCCAACGAGGGTGGTTTCCAGGGCAATGGCGGCCCGTTTACACTCGTTCAATTAAAAACCATACAGGAGGCTATAACCCTAACCATCTTCATGATATTTACCCTGCTATTTTTTAAAGATGAGAAGCTGGCGTGGAACCATTTATTAGGTTTCGGACTGATAGTTTTGGCGGTGTTTGTGATATTTAAGAAATGGTGAATCCGCATTCTTCCCAAAATAGCGATGGGTTTAAAACCCATCGCTATTTTGGGAATGGCAATTATTTTTTCAACCATCCGTTCTCATCCATCCAATTCATTAACCTGTCGAACCACATATCTTTGGTAGTCCAGTTATGTAACCCAAACCCGTGACCGCCGGCCTGGTAAATGTGCATTTCGGCTTTTACCTTGTTTTGCAGCAGCGCATCGTAAAACATCAGGCTGTTTTGCACGGGCACCACATTATCGTCTTCGGCATGCACCAGGAATGTTGGCGGGGTGTTAGCGGTTACCTGCTTTTCATTTGAATAGAGGTCGACCAATTCCTGCGATGGATTTTTACCGATCAAATTTTCGCGCGAACCTACATGCGCCTGCTGACCGAAAGTGATTACAGGGTACATCAATATCCCAAAATCAGGGCGCAGGTTAATATTAGCTGAATTCTCAATTACTGCTTTATTAAAATGTGTAATGGCTGTTGACGCCAAATGACCACCTGCTGAAAAACCAATAATACCCACCTTGTTTGGGTTAATATTCCAGTTAGCAGCATTTTGCCTTATCATTTGAATTGCACGCTGCGCATCCTGTAAAGGGCCGATAGTTTTATCAACCATAATATCATCGCTTGGCAGGCGATAGGTTAAAACAAATGCAGTAACACCAATTTTATTAAACGCCTTCGCAATGCTTGAACCTTCGTTTTCCATTGACAAACCGGAATATCCACCACCGGGGCAAATCACAACCGCTGTACCATTCGCAGTACCGTTTGCCGGGAGATATGGCGTAATAGTCGGCACCGTAACACCCGATAAAAATGAATTCTGATCCAATTTTTCAACGTAAGTAGCCGGCGCCTTTTTTGAATTAGGTACACCATTAGGATATAACGGGATAGGTTTTTGCTGTGCGAAGGTTGTGCCAGTGATAAGCATTAATGCAAAGAATATTTTTTTCATTTTATTAACTTTTCGGTCCGCCAAATTCCATTAAATATGTTTTTAAAAAATCGTCAAGGTCGCCATCCAATACTGCGGCCGCGTTTGATGTTTCGTGGCCGGTACGCAAGTCTTTAACCAGTTTATACGGGTGCAATACATAATTACGTATTTGCGACCCCCATTCTATTTTCTTTTTATTCCCTTCAATGGCATTGCTCAGTTCCATACGTTTGCGCATTTCGGCCTCATATAATTGCGATTTCAGCAACCTTATGGCGTTGTCCTTATTCTGCAACTGCGAGCGAGATTCCTGGTTCTTGATGATAATACCCGATGGCTTGTGGTACAAACGTACTGCAGTTTCCACCTTGTTCACGTTCTGCCCTCCCGCACCGCCAGAGCGGAAAGTTTCAAACTCAATATCTGCCGGGTTAATATCAATTTCAATAGTATCATCAACCAACGGATAAACATACACCGAAGCAAATGAAGTGTGGCGTTTGGCATTAGAGTCGAAAGGCGATATTCGCACCAAACGATGCACGCCATTTTCACCTTTCAAATAACCATAAGCAAACTCACCCTCAATTTGCAGGGTAACGGTTTTTACACCCGCCACGTCACCTTCCTGGTAATCCTGTTCGGTAACTTTATGGCCATTCTTTTCGGCCCACATCATATACATGCGCATCAGCATGCCAGCCCAGTCGCAACTTTCGGTACCACCAGCACCGGCGGTTATCTGCAATACGGCATTCAGCTGGTCTTCCTCGGCCGAAAGCATATTTTTAAATTCCAGTTCCTCAACAGCTTTTATGGCCGCGTTGTATTGCTCCTGCATCTCGGCTTCGGTAGCGTCGCCGCCCTGGAAAAACTCAAACATTACGCCGGCATCCTCAACTACTGATTCAACCTTTTGGAATGCGTCGGTCCATATTTTTTTGGTTTTTATCGAAGCCAGTACCTTTTCGGCTTCTTTAGGCTGATCCCAAAAACTGGGACCAACTGTTATTTCCTGTTCTTTTTGAAGCGCATCGAGTTTGGTATCGATGTCAAAGATGCCTCCTCAGGGACGTAACTCTGTCCCTTAAATCCTGAATTTGTTCTTTAGTCATGCGGCAAATATATGGTTATTTCGAATTTCGAATGTTCAATTTCGAATTTTAGGATAGCAAGATTAGATTATATTGATCTTACTTTATTGGGCTTAAGTTAAATAAATCCGAAATTGAACATCCGAAATTCGAAATCAACGAAAAAGGCCCATCAAAACGACAGGCCCTTAGAGGTAGTTAATAAAATATTTTTAAGCTATACAGCTATCTGGTTTAACAGTACGTTCACATCTATAAAATTACCGCTTAATTTCGAAAGCAGTGAATTCAGAGCGAATTCTTTGTTTTGTTCGCTTTTTGATTCTTTTATCATTTCCTGCATAACAGGGGGTATAAGCGCGTCAGCTATCTTCATTGCTTCTGCAGAATCAATATTGTAGAAATTATTCAGCTTATTTGCGAACTTTTTAACAGCGCTTGATATCAGGGGATTATTATAAACACCCGAGAATTGAAAATACTTTACAAGGTCCTTTAATTTACCACTTTCCATCTGGCCCTTTAATACTTCAATAATTGAACTTGAAGCATCGTTAATTACCGCTTCGCGGTATTTTTCAGGTATCAGCGGATTGCTAATAACAGCCGTCCCGGCGTTATTTTTTACAAGCAAAAAAAGTTTTTCAAACATTGCAGTTAAGTTTTAAAATCCGATTAACAAAATGATTACAAACACGCGTTTTAATTATCATTTAAACAAAGATAGCAAATAATGTTTTTTAATATCAAAATAAAATGCAAATTCTGTTTAAAATATGACAATTCAGATGGTGTAAAACAAACACTAAGGTAGGTGTGTTATTAGTACACGATTTATACACCGAATTGTAAGAATTCAGATTAAATTATTACCTGAATATTTAAATTCTAATTTTGTCAAAAAAACAATCCAATTATGCTGCCAAACATTGATTTTACCACCACACAATCCTATAAATATTTAACCGACCATTATATTGATATAGTGGCCCAAAACTTAAAGGATCTGTTCAAAACTGATAATCAAAGATTTACCAAGTTTTCTACGCAGTTTGAAGATATTTTGTTCGATTACTCTAAAAATCGTATCACCGATGAAACTTTCGCCCTTTTAATGCAACTGGCGCGCGAGTGTATGGTAAAAGAGGCAATTGAGGCCATGTTTTCGGGCGAAGTGATCAATGCTACCGAACATCGGCCTGTTTTGCACATCGCCCTGCGTAACCGCAGCAATACGCCTATATATGTCGATGGCAAGGATGTAATGCCCGATGTGAACCGCGTGCTGGAGCAAATGAAAACGTTCAGCGAAAAAATAATTTCGGGCGAATGGAAAGGCTTTACCGGCAAATCAATTACCGATGTGGTTAATGTTGGTATAGGCGGCTCGGATTTAGGCCCCGTAATGGTTACCGAAGCATTGCGTCCTTACAAAAATCATTTAAAAATGCATTTTGTGAGCAATGTGGATGGTACGCATATTGCCGAAGCTTTGAAAGAAGTGAACCCTGAAACAACCCTGTTCCTGATAGCATCGAAAACTTTTACCACCCAGGAAACCATGACCAACGCGCAAACCGCTAAGGATTGGCTTTTAGCAAACGGTGGCCAGCAGGAAGATGTGGCCAAACACTTTGTGGCGCTATCTACTAATACCGAGGGTGTTGAGAAATTTGGCATCGATACACATAACATGTTCGAGTTTTGGGATTGGGTTGGCGGAAGATATTCGTTATGGAGCGCGATAGGCTTGTCAATAGTATTAAGCCTTGGTTATGAGAACTTTGTTGAATTACTTGAAGGCGCACATGCTTATGACCAATATTTTAAGAATACCGAATTTGAGCAAAACCCATCGGTTATAATGGGGCTGACTGGTATATGGTACAATAACTTTTTTGAATCGGAAACCGAAGCCATTTTACCTTACGACCAATACCTACACCGCTTTGCCGCATATTTTCAACAAGGCGATATGGAGAGCAATGGCAAGCACGTTGACCGCAACGGCAATCGCGTTGATTACCAAACCGGCCCAATTATTTGGGGTGAACCGGGCACTAATGGTCAGCACGCGTTCTATCAACTGATACACCAGGGCACCAAGCTTATTCCTTGCGACTTCATTGCTCCGGCACAATCACATAACCCATTGGGCGATCATCATATGTTGCTGGTATCAAACTTTTTTGCGCAGACGGAAGCGTTGATGAATGGTAAAACCATAGATGAGGTAATTGCCGAATTAAAAGCAGCAGGTAAATCACAGGAAGCTATTGATAAACTGGCGCCATTTAAAGAATTTGACGGCAACCGCCCAACTAATTCATTCCTGTTAAAAAAGATAACCCCGCGCAGCCTGGGTTCATTAATAGCCATGTATGAGCACAAGATATTTGTACAAGGTATTATTTGGAACATCTACAGCTTCGACCAATGGGGTGTTGAACTGGGCAAACAATTAGCCCAAAAAATACAGCCGGAGTTGCGGAATGATGATGAGATTACAAGTCATGATTCATCGACTAATGGGTTGATCAATCAATATAAGGAGTGGCGGTAGCCCCCCAGCCAGTGAAGGGGGAGTTTTTGCAGAGCATAAAGAAAGGCTTCGTTAATATCGAAGCCTTTCTTTGTTAATATCGAACACCGAATGCTGAATATCGAATAATGAAGTAAAAAACTCGCATATATGTTTTCTTACTTCGGCGTTCGAAATTCGATATTCAGTGTTCGATATTGTAAGATTTGTATTTATTCCCCTTCAGGGGTTAAGGGGCCTTTACAAACTCCACCTGGTACAAATGCTGCCACTTTTTGCCGGTAACAAAAATGCGTTTGCCTTTAGCATCATAAGCAATACCATTCAGTACTTCAGCAGGTGGTATACGACTTGCTTCGGGATAAAGCGACGACATATCTATCTTTTGTAATACCGCCCCCGTTTTAGGGTCTATAACCATTATATAATCCTTTGTGTACACATTAGCGTATATTTTCCCATCAATGTATTCCAGTTCATTTAATGAATCTATTGGGCCTTTATCATCATAAACATCAATATAACCTATTGCCCGCCATTGATCTTTATCAATAAACCATATACGATTGGTACTGTCGTCCATATATAGTTTGTTGCCATCAAAGGTCATCCCCCAGCCTTCAACACCTATATTATTGGTAAAGGTGCTTAGCAGCTTAAAGGTGTTTTTATCATATATATAACCTATCTTTTCTTTCCAGGTAAGTTCAATAATCTTATCACCCACAATCGATATGCCTTCGCCAAATATCGTGGGATCGACGAGTGCCTTTTTCAATACTTTTCCCGTTTCCAGGTCAACCTTTCTTACACTTGACTGGCCCACGGTAGTATCGGCATCTCTACTTGCTGGCTGCCGCGACTGGCCGCCGCCGCCTTCATATAAAAAGCCATCCTGGTACAGCAAGCCTTCGGTATAACTGCCGGTATCGTGCGGGAAAACCTTAATTACTTTAAAAGTATATTTCTCCGGGGCTTTGGCTGCCAGTAAAACAATATTAGTTGATACTTCCTGCTTGGTGGCGCCCTGGTAAACCCTGGCCGTTATTAATTTTATACCCAAAGGCATACTGTCGGTTTTAAGACTAAGCGCTGTAGAATCCTTCTTCGAAGCGAATCTTGTTGAATCTATCAAATAAACAATGGAATCAACCTTGGTATCTGAAGGTAAGCCGACTTTTACATTTACTACATCCCCTGCTTTATACGCGGAGCCCGCCTCGGGGGTTATGCTGATATTTGTCTGTTGGTTGTTATTATGGTTACAGCCGAAGGCTAATAAAACAACGGCGGCAAAAAGTATAACTAATTTATTATTCATAGTGTTAGGTGGCATGTGGCCAAAACGCATCTTCAATATGCTTTAGTGTATAGTTATCGGTTTTATCAAATAAAATGGAGATAATGTCGAAGCGCACTTCGCCTTCATGCTCCATCAGGTAAATATATTCATCGGCTGCCTCAACCAGCAGGCGTTGTTTACGGGCATCAACAAAATCCTCGGGTTCGCCAAAAGCATTGCCGGTGCGCGTTTTTACTTCGGCAAATATAATAACCTTGTTTTTATAGGCAATAAGGTCTACCTCGGCTTTACCGTGCGTCCAGTTTTCGTCCAATATTTCATAACCTGCATTTTCCAGGTGGGCTTTTGCCATAGTTTCGCCCCTGCGACCAAGTTCGAGGTGTTTGGCCATTATTTGAGTATTACGGAGCCTAAGTAATCGGATATGGTTTTCTCCACCTTCTTCATTTGCATGTATTGGTTCAGTAATATCTCCTGGTCGGTTTCGCTTTCGGTTTTTTGCAACTCGTTGCGCAAGCTTTCCAGTATTTTGCCCACCTTTTGTTTTTTAAGATGGAATATAGCGCCCAAAATAGTGGCCTTCATATTGGCCTGCTCATCGGGCACCAGTATGCGGTGCATCTCGTACCAGTTTTCGCTTAATGTGTATTTTGTGGCGATGAGGGTAACCGTAAGGTCGACTATTTCCTTATCGGGATAATGGATAAAAAATTGTTCGTCGGGCAAAACACCGTTCTCAACTTCTTTGCTGTACAGGTTTACAAACTCTTTACTGGCCGGGTGTTCAAACTCAACATCGCTTAACTCAGCTATCATAAAAGGGCCGATATAGGTATTGGCTATGCCGTCCCAATCGATCATTTTATTGCCGTAAAGTAATAGCAGGCGGATGATCTCCATTTCTTGAGACTTTTCGGCATATAGTAACTTGGAATCATCTTCGCTTAATCTTTCAATATCTTCAGTAGGATTATCTTGAACAACCTCTTCAATTTCAGAATCGTTTATTGTAGCTCGAACTTGATTGCTTTCTTTTTTAGCCTTGGCTAAAATGAGTTTATTTACAAGATTTATAAAATTTCTTTCATCAATTCCTAATTTCTCAGCTACCTGTTTAGTATAGGCGCTTCTAAATTCAGGTTCCAAATTATTTGACAGTATTTCAGCCAAATCATCTGCAACTTTTATTTTTCTAATAGGGTCCTTTAATTCATCTTTCTGAATAGTAGTCAAGTAAAACTCTACTATTCCTCTAGAAGACTTTTCTACATAGTTTTCAAAGGCTGATGTACCTACGCTCCTGATATACGAATCTGGATCATGCCCATCAGGAAAAGTAACAATGTTTACGACAAGTCTGTCTTTATATAACAATGAAAAACCTCGAATTGCAGCCTTGATTCCAGCAGAATCGCCATCATACAATATTGTTAAATTGTTAGTTTGTTTTTTTATTAGTCTAACTTGTTGTTCGGTTAAGGATGTTCCTGAAGATGCAACTACGTTTTCAATACCTGATTGAAAAACAGAGATCACGTCGGCATATCCTTCAACTAAATAGCACTTATCTTTACTCCTTATTGCTTTTTGCGCGAAATAAAATCCATATAGAATGTTAGACTTATTGTATATCGGTGATTCAGGTGAATTCACATATTTTGGAACATTTTTATCTTTCAATAAAGTCCTTCCACCAAAACCAACAATTTTACCTGTAGCAGAATGTATCGGAAATATTATTCTCCCTCGATAACGATCATATAGCGTTTCGTTGTCACGCTTGACAGATAATCCGC
>Ga0207142_1119_pt1 | contig 11911 bp, 14 predicted proteins | sample Alteio_BWMinHeat_2_FD_153561 | JGI IMG/M metagenome (GOLD analysis project Ga0207142, IMG submission 153561) | Enriched cells from forest soil in Barre Woods Harvard Forest LTER site, Petersham, Massachusetts, United States -... | ecosystem: Environmental > Terrestrial > Soil > Temperate forest >... | reverse complement strand
TGGCGGTGTTGCCTGCGGCGTCCGTCGCGACGTAGTCGATGGTGTCGGTTGCGACTTGGGTCGTGTCGACGACGATGTTTGAGACCAGCGTGCCGTTGAGGAAGGTTCGGATGCCGAGGTTGAGGTCGGCCTGCCGGGGCGGTGATCGTGGCGCCGAGGTCGCTGTACGTGTCGCCGACGTGGATGGTCGCCGGATTATCGCCGTTGATGGTGATGGTTGGCGGGGTGCCTGCGGTGTCCGCTGCGGGGGTGGAGGTGGCGGAATTCTGTGTCACGGATTCCGGAAGGGAAGAGGTGGCCGCGGGGCCTGGTTGAGCCACGTAGGGGGGATGGGTTGTCTGCCGCAAGCAGGGCGGCGAGCTGGTCGCCGGTGACGCAGACTTCCGTGCCGTCGGATTTTTGGGCGCAGAATTGATGCGCGTGCACGGTTCCGGCAAAGAGGTCGTGAATGCCGTTTGAGGCCGAGGCGAGCCAGGCGATGAGGTTCTGCTCGAACGTGCCGGAGATGGTCGCGATTTCCTGAATGGCTTTGGTCAGTACTGAGGTGAGCTGCTCGTAGCGCACGGTGAACGGGGTGCTCGATCAAAAAGTGTGCTTCGATTTTTGGTCAGACGAATTGATGGACTCATATCGCGATTGCAAGCTCGTAGTCGAACATGCGCGACGAGAGCCTGACGGCAGTCGCTTTACGTATGCAGACCTAGAGGCATTGAGCAAGACATGGGCGAAGCGGCAACGGTCGTTCCTGTCGCGCAGATAGCACAAGCCCCGCCCACATTCCGTTGCGGGGCTGAGGGTCGGGCGTCAGCGTTACTACCGAGCCTGAAAGTTCAAGGAGCTATTTTTGTTTGGAAATAGCCGGCGAGTTTCATTAACTTTTCGGCTCTGCTGGAAAGGACGATCATATGCTTCTCCTTGCTACCGGCGCCCGAGGGATTTCGGGCGGCGGATTGCGGGGAGGAGCGGAAAGAAACGCCCCATCCCGTTGCGGGACAGGGCGGAGTTCGCAGCGTAGCTCGGGTGCGAGCTGCGAAGTTCAAAGAGCGTTTTTTATTGCGAGGACTACAGCACCTTGCGGATCACAGGCTCTCAACGGGCTTTACAAGTCCCATCGCCGCGCCAGCGTGCCTACCCGCTGCCCCTGGGAGAGGTTCGCACTGAGGTCCGGTCTTATTTGGCGTTACGAGCGCCGCGTATTCTTGCGCCGGTCGTTGGCGTCGCGGACGGTCTGCCGATCGCGCTCAACATTGTTGTCCTTCGACGCACCTGTCTCATGCGTCTCGGGTTCGCCTTTCGGCGGACGCAGGACGATCTTGCCGTCGATGGGTATCGCTTGGAGGATCACGTTGTAGCCGTTGCCGTCCTGATGGGGGAAGGCGGCGCCGACGTTGAGCCAGTAGTCTTCCTGGCCTTCGCGTTTGATCACTCTATAGGCTTGGAATGCGGGTTGCTGGCTGTTCGCCATGGTCAAGTCCTCTTCTGTCTGATGTGGAGGGAACTCAGTACTCGTCGGCGCGCATGATGGTGAGTACGCGCGCCGTAACAGTTGGGTCGGCGGGATCTTCCGAACCACCCTCCATGTCGAGGGAGTAATAGTCGAGCTTGAAGAAGTAGGTCTCTCCCTCGATTTCGAAATTGCCGAAGTCGTGTTCCCCGTGCGGGTCATTTTCCTTCGTAAATTTGCTGAAGGACTGGGCCGCCGAGACCACGCGCGCTTTGGTGTCCGTCGGCAGGGCATCGACGCCCTGCGTTATGACCACTTGGCCGCCAACCAAGGTGCTGCGGAAGGTGTCATTCAGCACTCGGATGCAGTCGTTTTTTGCGAGAGTGGCGACGTTATTCATCCTCGCCCCCTCAACTGAGTGAGATGGGGGACGCGCTCAATTGGCGGCCGATGCGCACGTGCGCCCGGATGAGTGCCACGAGCTCGTCAATCGTCGTGACACGCTCCTGCGCGATGTCCCGATCGAGGAGGTCGAGGTCGGTCTCGTCGAAGATCGTCGATGTCAGGGAAACCGAGATATCGCCCTCCGCCAGCGGCATAAGCTGGATGGTGACGAATTCAATCGGTGGGTTGGGGTGGGCCGGCGCCGAAGCGCCGGTCTGTATGTCAAGCATCCTGCTTCTCCGTCTTGCACGACCGGCGCCTGAAGGAGTCAGGCGGCGGCCAACAAGGCGGAGGCCCTTACAAACCTAACCCGGGACGCGAATTCGGGCAAATAGGCGAGAGGCTTGCCGGAACAGCGTTCGTGTGGGGTTGTCTGGGGAGCCAAGCGATGGAGAAAAGCAATCGCTGCGGTAAAATTGGGGAATGGAAGTCGAAACACTGGCCAAACCGCGGGCGAAGTTGTTTCATCGATTGGAGACGCCACCCAACATGGAACTGACCGGCCGCGACATGGCGCTGCTGGCACATGTCGCAAGGCACCGGTTCTTGACCTCCGCCCACCTGGCCGCGCTCGACGGCGGAAGCCCGCAAGGCGTCCTACGCTGTCTGCGGATGCTCTACGATCATGGCTATCTCGACCGGCCCAAGGCACAGCTCGCCGCGATGTATGACCTGGGGCCGCAACCCTTCGTCTACGGCATCGGGCAAAAGGGAATGCGCGCCCTGCGGCAGAACCCGCGGGTCGATTGGACCGAGAAGAACAAGCGCGCCGGGGCCATATTCATCGCCCACACGCTGGAAATCGCCCACTTCATGGTGAGCTTGGAGGTGGCGTGCCGGACCCGAGAGGGGATCGCGCTTATTCGCGACGAAGACATTCTCGCCGCGGCCCCGGAGGCGACCCGGGCGGCGCGCGAACCGCTCCGCTGGCAAATCGAGAACTTCGAGCGCGGCAAAAGGGAAGTGTGGTCGGTGGTGCCCGACGGTCTCTTCGGACTGAAATACCCCGACGGCACTACGGCCTATTTCCTCCTCGAGCTTGACCGAGGGACGATCCCCATCAGACGCAGGGTCGGGAACCACCGCAGCATCAAACGCAAGCTCCAGACCTACTACTACGGTTGGAAGGCAGACCGGCACATGGAGCAATTCGGAGCCAAGCAGGTCCGCGTCCTCATGGTGACGCCTTCGCCTGAGCGCGTCCGCAATATGGTCGAGGCCGTGGATGAGATCACCGATGGCAAGGGATCGAATTTCTTTCTCTTCCTTGATCAACAGGCCCTGCAGGGGGCCGACCCGCTCAATGCACCCTGGTTGAGCGGGAAAGGGGAGACGGTCCGGCTGAGGGTCTAATTCCCTTGCTGAGGCAAGAGGACCGCACCCAATCTTGCGGCCAAGCGACCGCTCGACCGAGCCCGCACCCAAGCTCGGCTCTACCCCTTCCCAGCCCGTGTAAAGTCGATATAGTTTGGTCCGTGAGCTGTCAGCTGCATGCGCCCGCCCCTTGGCACTCACTGCGTTGCGACACTAACCGACACGAGAACGCTTTCAAGGAACTGCGTGATGGCTGGTCAGGATACCTGGATCGAACTTTATAAAACCACTCTTGACTATCGAGCGAAGGTGATTTCGATAATTTTCGCATCTGGAATTGCGATTGCGATCCCAAATATCGTCGCATTTGTTGACAACTACAACAAAGCAGCAAATGAATCGAGCAAGGCCGGAGTTGAAAGAGACAGAATCAAAGAAGAAATTGCTCTTAAGAAGGAAGAGCTGAAGCTCAAGCAGCAAGAATACATTGCAAAATTCGTGGACAAGGCGATCGATGACGATATTGAATTACGGATCCGTTTCGCGGAGTATTTTACAGCAATATCGGATGATCCGACCATCCGGTGGGTAACATTTCTGAAGATTCTTACTGATCGCAGGGATGATTTATATGCTAAATTGGACGATATCGTCGGGAAGTTAGCTGTCGAACAAGGAAAGGACCCGCGCAACGATGCACAAATTGCGCTGCACCTGAATCAGATAAACAGGATTCAGAAGCAGGTAGGAACGCTCAAACTTGAATACGCAAAGGGCAACGCGCGTTTGCCTACGGTCGAGGGCGAATTACCAAACGCGCGCCCCGTTGCGATTAGCCGATTGTTAGAAGTGTTTGGACAACCCGCGAAGAACATCGGCGACAAATGCGGAGGTGTCGATAGCGAAGCACTTCGCTCGCAGCTTCGAAACGAAGGTGTTGGTTTGTTCTCCGTTACCATGCTTGGTCCGGCTGTGGAGTCCCTCAGGTACATCCTCAGCGAGATGGAGAAGTCTGAACCCGAACTCTGGAAGCGGCTCAGCACTCTGGGCTCGATTTGCGTTCGATATGTTCGGGGGAGCGCCACTAGTCTGAGCAATCACTCGTTTGGCACCGCGATTGATATCTCGATCGATCGAAAAATCATTCCCCTGGGGACAACAGGCACTGGAGAGCTCGAACAAAGCATACGAAGGGTCGCTGAATACTTCGAACGAGCGGGATGGGTCTGGGGTGGAAAGTTCCAGATACCGGACCCAATGCATTTCGAAGTGGGTAGTGAGCTTTTCGAGCGATGGGTCTCCACTGGTGCGCTAAAACCGACTCAGGCACGAAATGGCGGCTAGAATTGACAGCGCTCTTGACAAGCCCCAGCTCATATAAGCCGGGCGCCGGCAGGGGAGACGGTCCGGCTGAAGGTTTAATTCCCTTGGTGAGGTAAGAGGCATTCCCTCGGAGCCGGCAAGTTCAATCGCGCGCCGCCGACCAGCGGTGTCAAGGCCGCGTAGCGCCCGAAGGGCTTGGCCTTGACGCTCGCGCAAGGCGGCGGGGCAAGATGGCGGGTGGCGTTGGCTTTTGATGGCCTGTCAGCACCTAAAGAAAATATGGGCGTACGGGCGGGAGCGAAGCGGAGACCGTCCACCAGCACCGAGACCGGTTAATAGGGCAGCCGCATGAGGGTCAGCATAGCGCCGCCGCAGGCGGGACCCGGGACCGACTGCCCCCGGCGAGGGGTGCCGTATCTCTGGGTCAGGGATCGAAGCCGAATGGCGGAGACGCTCAGCGGCTCCGTTCACAAGAGCCCGGCCCCTAAGGGGAGACCCCTGGGTCCCATGAATTGTATCTGTCCCTTTTTGAGCCCTTGTTGGGACAGTTGGTCCCGCTCAATCTAGACGGTCGGTCTTCAGAGTTTGGGGACCGTGGGAACGCTGGTTCCGGTGTAGAGGAATTGCAGACAAGATTTGCTCGGTCTGAGCATTTCTGGCTCTGACCGACCCATACCTGACCCCGAGTGAGAATTCCGCGGGGCCAGGGGCCAACTCATTCCGCGGCCGACGCTCTCAACAACGTTCTTACGTATTGGTTCACCGGCAGCGAATTGCCTGGTATTTTCGAAGGAGCAGTCGGGTGCTCCGACACCGCAATCAGATATCGGGAGTGAAAAAGCTGTGCGTACACACGGGCATTATATAGTTCCATACGGATTTTTGGCGCTTCTGATAAGCATCCAAATAGGATGGCTTCTGAGAGCAACAAACTGGCTCACCCCGCTCGGTCTTTTCAATTTATATCTGGATGTCATCCTTTGCTTTGGACACATTTATTTTTTATTGTACTCGCGGGATCGCTCCAATTTCCTATTTGGCAGTGAAATTCGATCGACGCGAGTCGATCAGACTCGCAAGAAGATTAGCCAACGGAATCAAGAAGTAGTTGACCGATTGGCTACTTTGCGCGAACTGCACGCGTTGTGCTTAAGTAATTCCGCCCATTGGCTTACACCGCAATTCCAATCATCAGCTGAGCGAAGTTCGGAAGAGGAGCACTTGTTCCAGAAATTAAATAGCCATGTTCACGGTGTCGGGAGCGGGTCTGCTTCGGCAGCTTGGGTGTTGCGCTACATTTTCCTGCCGAACTGTGGCATTGTTGGAATATACCGAATATCGGGTAGGGCTGGAGAGGCAGATACGTGTGTCTTGATAAAAAGCAATGGAGAGTACATCATTCTGGTGTGGCAAGTATGGTCGGGCGGCCTAATTGAGCCAAACATCACCAACACGTTTCGTATTGAGATAGAAGATGCTGAGCATGAGATGTCGGAGTTGCAATTGATAAACGAAAGCACGGAATCAATTCATCCGCGGATATGGCACGTTCTCGATTTTATATATTTTAGCGTGATAACTCAGACCACCGTCGGTTATGGAGACATTTTGCCAAACTCAACTCTTGTGCGCGTCGTCGTTGCGGTACAAATAATGCTTGGTCTGTTTCTGCTCAGTGTTGCGATAACTGCTGCTATGTAGCTGGCAGCTTACTTGTCTGTCCGTTGGGTGTAGACCTTACGTAGTTTCGTACTGGCAATTTGTCGGCCAGACTTTGTTGCCCTTATTGGTGCACAGCGTCGCCGATTTCCGCTTGTGGCCCCCTTCGACCGTTCGCTGCGGCGCAAAGGCGCGACAACTTTCTGGCGCAGACCGGAAGCACTGGCGATGAGGTCGGCATGACGGCCCGTAGCCCGATGAGAAGTCATGGGTAAGATTTGCAGAAAGCGGGGAAGGTCCTGCGCGTCCATGGGCATGGTAGACTGCGACTGTCCCGAAAATGCTTCTTCTCAGGACAGTGATGAAGTCGCTGATAGGAATTTAAAAGCCGAAACACACAGCCACTCAGCCGCATCAAGCACGGTAAATGGGACAGTCCACCTTCGATCCGGTGAAAAGTAAGCAACCGCTCAGCTGCGGCGCCGATCCAGTAAAGAAACGGGAGAGGAGCGGCTCGTGAGGGGCGCGAAGGCGTCGCTCGGTCAGGTTATCGGAGAAATGCCCAAGATCTCGTCACTCAAAGCTCCAGTGCCAAGTGCTTCCATAGACTTTGATGTTGTTCATGGCTGTCCACTTAAATTCCGTCCACATTGACTGTTTCGGATTGCCCCCAGTTTTAGCCCAATCTGCCAATTTGTCGTACGCCTCCTGTGTGATCCATGTCGGATAATCGTTGCGACATTCAGTGAGCTTCGCCGCGTAATTTGCAGCCCGTCCAATCCACACCAAATCATTACCTCCGCGGATTCCAATTCGCGCCGCCCGAATTTCGCTGGTATCGATGCCAACCACCTGCTTCACGGCATAGTCGGAATCTGAGTATTGGCGCTTGAGGGCGGGATTGACGATGTTGAGAACCGCCCAATTGATTTGCAGCGCACATTTTGCGGCGTTCGAGGTTTGGGTGTCCCCGAGAAATACAGCCATGACCCGATCTCCGTCGTAGGACGTTATTTGTCCATCCAACGAACGTATTATTCTAGCCGCGCAGGCTAAGTATGATTTAAAAATTTCTCCGGCTCTTGACCAAGGCTGGCTGTTGACCAAGTTCGTTGAACCCGACAAGTCCGCATAGAGCACGGTTGCACGAGAAAAATGGCGCGCATTGTTGGTAAGCTTCAAATGCTCGGGATCGGGAACAACCTGACCAGTTGTCACCTCCCATACCCCCGCGAAGATATCTTTGACCTCAGTGTTTAAGTCCGCTAGCAGTCCCATAATGCTATTCCTCACCTTGGTCCGAGGGAGGCAATGACGGCGCGCAACTCGGCGGCGACTGTACTCATGTCGTCGCCAGAGGAGTAGGTGAGCGCAATTACCCCCAGAAGATCAGTAGGGAGCTTCATATTGGTCCCTTGGGGACGGACCATTATGGCTCGTCGTCGACCGAGAGCTCCGGCAAAGAGACCCAACTCCAGGATTAGATTGTCTCTGGGGGCATCGTTGGCAATGTTCCGACTGACAACCTGATCGTCGGGTGACAAGAGAAGTACGGCAAAATCGGCTCGGACCAACTCAGCTTCCAGCGCTTCGATGTTTGTCATGCCAGGGACAAAAATACCGTCGGTCCACAGTGCCGCTTCGAGGGTGCCATCGTTGAGGGACATCTGCAGTGCCGCTGCGGCGTGCAAGCCTTCACTAGATGAAGCGATGAATACGCGTGGATTCTGCTTGCGTGCTGGCACCTTTGCAACACGTTGTCGTAAACGGTCTGCCATTTCTCGCGCGAGATACCGCCAGATGGAAGGGTGCACCCTCGCCACGTTGCTGAAATCAGGTTCACTTATGCGCGCCAGGACTGTCGTTTCGTTGGCACGAACGGTCACGGAGCGGCGCGCAGAAGGATCAATTGTCGTCATCTCACCAACGTGAGTGCCCGCTAATCTGATGGTGTCATCACGCCCATTCGGGCTAACGATTATCGACCCAACCAATACGAAGAAGATGTCGGTATCCATCCCGCCCTGTGGAATAATTGTCGCGCCACCTTCATAGGACTGAATAACGGCAAGACCGGATAAGAGCTCGGCTGCATCCTCTTTGCCTTGAACCAGTGGCTGCTTAAGTAATGCGTCACAAAGCAGCCGACGCCCGTCAGCCCCAATAAATCGAGCCGCAAGCCTCGCTGCGGTCGTGGGATTCTGAGAATCGGTTACCATCGTGGGATAGTAGCATACCTTAGGCGCTCGTCTTGCGAGCGAGCGCGGGACGGCATACGGGCGGGAGCGAAGCGGAGACCGTCCGCCAACCCCGAGACCGGTTAAAAGGGCGGCCGCAGGAGAGTCAGCATAGCGCCGCCGAAGGCAGGACCCGGGACCGACTGCCCCCGGCGAGGGGTGCCGTATGTCGTCAGGGATGGAAGCCCGATGGCGGAGAAAGCGAAGCGTCTCCGTTCACGACGGCCCGGTCCCGATAGGGGAGACGCCCCGAAAGAATCAGGGGCGGCGCTCGAAAGCCGGGTTGGTCAATATGCCCAGCAAATGGGACGGTTCTATCCAACCTCCGTCGGTGTCGTGGGCGATCATGGCGGCATCCCTCGCGGCAAAGCCACTGACGAACAGCCCGTTCCGTAATCTCGCTAGGCACGCAAAAAGCCCATCGGATTGGTTCACTTCATATCGGTACTCAAAAATCTCGCTTGTATTCCACCTACCTTGTTCAAGCGTGCCATGTCGTTTCATGAGATCAAGAAGCTCTGGTGGAATCCCTTCTTTTGCGAAGTCCTCCTTGCTCCGCCAGAAGGCGGCCACTCGACCAGCATTGGGAAGTATGGTGCGTAGGCATTCAAAATATAAGCCGAGCACCACCTTGTAAGAAAACAAGTTGAGCTGTCGTATGGTCAAAGGACCTATCGTGGCGAAGGCGGCGTCCTGAGGAACGGGCACTCCGTGTCGTTCAAGGTGCCGGCGGGCTCGGAGTTTATTGATCGGCTGTGTCCATTCGTCGATAAGTCCCGGCACCTGAATTCGTGCTTGCGCGACCAAACGGCGATGATCAGCGTGATCTTGAGATGCAAAATCGTAACCCCATCGGCTCAATATAGACGCAATTAAATCGGAAGCGCTAGTTCCTCGATTGCATTCATCGCACGCTGGCATAATCAATTTGTCTGGGCGATGAGACCTATCGAAGAGTGCCTTAGGGGGCATGTGCTCACGGGTCACCGCTCTCCGAATGCCGCCGCAGAAACAGCAGTCCGGAAAGGCCTCGATGAGCCGTTGAGTAGCACTTCTCTTCCGTTTTGCTTCGCCCATGCGGATGCCCAAGAGAATCAGCGCGTCGAACGAATCGGTACCGAGGGGAACACAATCATAAGCCACAATTGAGACCGAGAAAGCGTCAGGGATGGAAGCCCGATGGCGGAGACGCTGCGCGGCTCCGTTCACGACGGCCCGGTCCCGATAGGGGAGACGCCCAAATGCGGCATGCAAATATTTCCTACCGGTATGCTTCGTCCCGGCGCTTTATGGCAAGCACCCAAATCGTGTCGTGCATCACTTCGAAGATCACACGATAGTCCCCGATGCGAAATCGGTACTCACTGGAGCCGGTGAGCGGCTCGGCAAATTTGAATGGGTCCGGCTGCGCTGAATAAACTTCCAACTTCTCAATAATGCGTTCTTGTAAGCGGCGGGGCAATCGTTCAAGCTGGTCATCTGCCGTGAGCGTAAACTTAACCCGCATACCAGCGTTAAAGACCGAGGCGCTCCTTTATATCCTCCAGAGACACGCCATGATCGCGAACCGCCTCTGCATGCGCGAGCGCTATTTCGTGTCTTGTCTGAGGGCCAACGAAGAAGTCCTCTTCGATATCGCGAAGCGCCTTAATGGCCTCTTCTTGCGCGCCCTTAGGCCACGTTTGAACCCGAGCCAGCACGGTTTTAATGTCGCGAGATGTCATATGAGCAGTATAGCACATCGGATTGCTAGACGATGCGTAGAGTAAACGAGACTTTCGTGTCCCAAAATAGATAAATGTGCGACGTATCTTCTATGGCTCTGTTGAGCCATATTCCCTATTGAAGAACTCTCGACCCGCGTCGGCATGAGACTGCGGAACGAGGCGGTGCTTCAGAATGAGGGGTCGACATGCTCGCCAATGTTCTAATTTCACTCAGCGTCGCAGTAGCGATATTAGTACTGCTAGATTTCTTTATGAGCGATAGCCAGAAAAAGGCCTGCTCGCATTTCACTCTGCACCTCTGGAATTGGTTGGATGAGATGAAAAAGCTTTCGTTTCTTGCGTGGCTGAGGCGGAAGGGCGCTCAACGATGGTGTATCGCGCTAGCGACATGTCCTGCGGGTTTCTATCTCATTTATAATCTCTATTTTGAATTGGATGATTGGGCAGTTCTCTTTGGCGAAGTTCTAATCTCTGTAGCAGCTGGAGCGTTGGGCGCGAAAATGGTTTCTTCAATGTTTCAAGCTCAAACAGCGTTTGATCTGTTGCGTCGAGCTACGATGTTTTTGTCGGCTACGATAGTGCCGCTGGGGATTGTTTTTGCCTGGAGAAACATGGGAACTATTTTTGACTTCCTCGATGGAACTCCTTTTGAGCTTCTCGGTGTGTTTATACTTGTAGTGTTTACGATGTCTTTTATCCCCACGCTGGTAGTGTATTTGTCAACAAGCTTCGTGATCGTGATTCTCCCGTTTTGGCTTGCCGTTGTGGTGCCGCTCTTGGCAACGTACTTTATCACGATCGTTTTGTTTATTGCGGAACTTGTTGTTCGGCGGATAGCGGAATATCCGAAAGGTCCTGTCCTGGCCGGAAGCGCACTATTTGGAGGCATCGTCGCGTTGATAAAAGTGTTTACTTGATGGGCCTAACGTCCGCGACTGAGCAAGGTCGAATTCACCCAAACACACCCATTTAATGGTGCAATTATTGACTAAACGAGATTTTCATGTCGTAAATCAGATAATGTGCGACGTATATTCCGTGGCTCAACAAAGCCGACAATTGAGTCTCCCCTACCCTTTTGTTTGCTATGTGTTGTAGTTGCGCTCGATGGCCGCACGCGGCGGGACTGTCCCATTTTTGATGGTTGGTGTGCGCCTTTGTTCGGAAGAGTCGTCTTCGAACATGCGTGAAGCCGAATTCATAATCTGTCCCGAGAAGAAGCATTTTCGGGACAGTTCAAGTATACCATCTATAGAGCTATAGGTGGGGCGGGACAGGTGAAGCAGAACAGCACCAGACGTGGCAGCAGCCCTTGGCCTTCGAAAATTGACATTGATACTGACGCGCGATGACGGCGAATGGACGAACTCTATGTCTTCTTGGCTTGTTTGGGTCTAGGCGGCGGTCTGATGCCCACATGCGGTCGGGCACCGGCCGGCTTATGCCGAGCGGTCTTGGCCGCTGCGGTGACCTTCTTCGCTCGGGACTTCGGACGCTTTTTCATTGCGATGCCTCCAGGACCTCAGTTGATCTGCGCATCTGCGAAAAAGTCCACGATGCGAATCCACGGGCAGATATTCGGTGGATTGGAAAGCGAATACATGCCTTAGGCGACGTTGGTACCAAGGCACATAGAGCCGGCACGGCCGTCCCGTCTCGGCGTCCATTGTTGCATCGACCGCTTTGTTGTATGCCAACGCGTCAAGCGCCCGCATCGGTAAGGGCTCATCACCAGCAACGGTCAGCAACTTAGTACTCCATTT
>Ga0207142_1116_pt1 | contig 12108 bp, 14 predicted proteins | sample Alteio_BWMinHeat_2_FD_153561 | JGI IMG/M metagenome (GOLD analysis project Ga0207142, IMG submission 153561) | Enriched cells from forest soil in Barre Woods Harvard Forest LTER site, Petersham, Massachusetts, United States -... | ecosystem: Environmental > Terrestrial > Soil > Temperate forest >... | reverse complement strand
AGACAAAAGCTTTAACGCTGAGCTGGAAACGCATTTTGCCGATGGCTTGCCTATGGTGAACGTGGTGCCGCAGGATGTCGGCAGGGTATTTCTGAATTTATTTAACAATGCCTTTTACGCTGTGCAGCAAAGGCAAAAGGCAGAAGGCGAAAGCTTTAAACCAGTGGTTAAGGTAAGTACAGTAGTTAATGGTAAGTATGTGGACGTGCGGGTAGAAGACAACGGTACTGGTATACCCGATGCTGTGAAGGATAAAATATTGCAGCCGTTTTTCACCACAAAGCCAACGGGCGAGGGAACAGGGTTAGGACTATCATTAAGCTATGATATTGTAGCTAAGGGGCATGGCGGTAAAATTGCTGTGGATACGAAAGAAAATGACCATACAATGTTCACTATTTCGTTACCCCTATAGGTTTATTTTAGTATATTTAAGGCACAAATATGAAGATACTCGTAGTTGACGACGAGGCTGACGTACAGCCCTTGTTTTTGCAGCGTTTCCGCAAAGAAATAAAGGCCCATGAGCTTGAATTTGATTTTGCTCTTTCGGGCGAGGAAGCGCTGGCCTATTTGAAAGCCAGGCACTCGGAAGTAGTGCTGATACTTTCGGATATTAACATGCCGGGGATGAGCGGTATCGAGCTGTTATCGCGAATACGGCACGATTATGAAACCCCGCCGCCCGTGGTGATGATGATAACCGCTTATGGCGATGAGGAAAACCACCGGCAGGCTATGCAAAACGGCGCCAACGACTTTTTGACCAAGCCCCTTGATTTTAACCTATTGAAGGAAAAACTTAAAACAATTATTGAATAATGGCCAAAATATTGGTAGTTGATGACGAAGCCGATCTGGAGCTGTTAGTGAAGCAAAAGTTCAGGCGGAAGATCAGGGAAAATATTTACGAGTTTGTTTTTGCACAAAACGGCGAAGAAGCGCTGGTGAAAGTAGCAGAGCACCCCGACCTTGACATTATACTGAGCGATATAAATATGCCCATAATGGACGGGCTTACCCTGTTGAGCCGTTTACCCGAGGCTAACCCCATGGTGAAAGCGGTAGTGGTATCGGCTTATGGTGATATGCAAAACATACGCACCGCCATGAACCGCGGCGCATTTGATTTTGTGATGAAGCCCGTAGATTTCGACGACCTGGACCTTACCATGGAGAAAACCATCACCTATGTTAGGCAACTACAGGAAACCATTCGCGCCATTAAAGAGAACAACATACTAAAAATGTATGTGGATGAGAATGTGCTGAACTTTATGACGCACAAGGAGTTTGAAGGTAGCCTGATGAAAAACGAGCTAGTGGAGGCTACCGTAATGTTTATTGATGTATGCGGTTTTACAGCCATTACCGAGCAGGTGCCGGCCAATGCGGTAGTAAAACTGCTGAACGGTTTGTTTGATAAAATAGTAAAAGAAATAATTGCCCAGGGCGGCCACGTTGATAAATTTATGGGAGATGCTGTAATGGCAGTTTTCAGGGGTGACTATCACCTCGACAGGGCCATTGATGCTGCGTTGGCGGTAAAGGAACAGTTAAAAGACGAAGAAGAACTGCAAGCAGGCGACCAAATGTACAAACCCGAAATATCTGTAGGCATCAACTCGGGCGAGATGGTGTCGGGGAATATTGGGTCGGTATCATTAAAGCGCTTGGATTATACAGTTATAGGTGATGCGGTTAACTTAACCCAAAGACTGCAATCGGCAGCAAAAGCCGGGCAAATCGTTATCACCGAGGAAACTTACAATAAAGCCAAAGAATCGTTTAAATGCGAAGTAATAGGCGAGGTTACCTTAAAGAACAAGAGTAAACCGGTTACTATATACCAGGTGATAGAATAGGGCGTTACGCTTTTTTTGTCATGCTGAGGAACGAAGCATCTTCTGCGCCATGCATATCGCCTGCTTTTCTATCGTAGAATCCTTCACTACCTTCTCCGTAGGAGTCCTTTAGACAGGATGACAAAAACCGTTAAAATGTCGGATACCCGAGATATATCATTACCAATGGTATAAGCAAAAAAGGTATCTCCATAGCGGCTGCCTTGTTTTCTTTGTATTTTAGGTGGAAGCCCATTATCACCAATATAAGCGCTGCGTTTAGAATGTTGCCACCCACAAATGTTTCAGGAAAGATGATAAGCAAACCGCCTGCCAGGGTTAGCCATGCCAAGATATTCAGCGTTGTTTTACTCAAATTCCATTTGGCAAACAGGGCAACTTCTTCGGGTTTTGCTTTTAACATGGCCCAGCCGTGTTTAAAGTTGAGAAACACGGTAACAAGGATAAGTATGCCGCTGATGATTTTGATGGTCATGATTTGCAGGTGAAATTAGGGATTTTTTTGTCATGCTGAACGCAGTGAAGCATCTTCTACACCATGCAGGCGGATAACCTATCCGTAGCAGAAGATCCTTCGCTACTGCTCAGGATGACAAATTTCTGAGATGAGGTCTTACAAATTCATACCACCCGATACCTCAATACGTTGTCCATTGATCCATTTAGCATCATCGGTACAAAGGAACGCAACTACTCCACCAATATCATCAGCAAGACCAACGCGGCCTAATGCAGTAATGTTTGCAATACGATCATTAACTTGTTTGTTATCACGTACCATACCACCGCTAAAATCTGTCGCAATGGCTCCGGGAGCAACGGTATTTACGGCTATGCCCCGCGAGCCAAGCTCAACTGCCATATAGCGGGTAAGCGTTTCCACCGCGCCTTTCATTGCCGCATAAGCCGATGCGCCGGGCATGCTGAAACGGGCCAGGCCCGATGAAATGTTAATAATTCTGCCGCCATCATTAATAACAGGTAATGCCTTTTGGGTAAGGAAATAAACACCTTTAAAGTGAAGATTTACCAGCATGTCAAATTTCTCCTCGGTAGTATCAGCAACCGATGCATGGTAGCCTACACCTGCATTATTTATCAGGAAATCGAAATGCTCAGTGCCGAATGTGTCTTTTAGCGTAGTTTTTAATTGCGTAAAGAAATTGTCAAAGCTTTTTACATCGCCTGCATCCAACTGAAGTGTAGCGGCCTTTTGGCCAATGTTTTCAATCTCGGCTACTACGGCTTCGGCTTCGTCCTTTTTGCTGTTGTAGGTTAGTACTACGTTTATACCTTTTTTGGCAAGGCTAAGGGCCATGTCTTTGCCCAAACCGCGGCTCCCGCCGGTTACCAGGGCTATTTTGTTGTTGCTCATCTTTGTATCGTTATTTATTGATACAAAGGTAAGGCCGATAGCCGGGCTTAGTTTGCAAACATCAATCCGATTGTTGCAAAATTCAAATATCAGCCTTAAGAACGGAAAGCGACCGGCGCGAACGAGGTTTGTTTCCGAAAGAAATTAGAGAAATGCGCCACCTGCTCAAAACCCAGCGAGTAGGCAATTTCAGATATGTTCCAATCGGTTTGCTTCAATAATATCTTGGCCTCCTGCACAATGCGGCTGCTGATAATATCGGTAGTGGTTTTCCCGGTGTTTTCCTTCAGTACTTTGTTCAGGTGGTTCACGTGCACGGCCAGGCGGTCGGCATAATCTTTTGCCGTACGCAGGTTCAATTTTTGCTGTGGCGACTCGATAGGGAACTGCCGCTCAAGCAATTCAATAAACAACGATGATACCCTTGCCGAAGCCGTGTGCGATGGATATAGCGCCGTGGCGGGCTGCAATTTTTGGCCGTAATGTATCAGCTCGAGCACATAATTGCGTATCAGGTCGTACTTAAAAGCGTAATCAGATGAAAGTTCCTTATACATTTTGGTGAAAATGTAATCGAGTTCATCCACCTCCGCATCGCTAAGCTGGAAAATAGGGTAACCACCCGGTTGGAATATAGGCAGGTCGTCAAGCACCACACCGCTTTTGGATTGTATTAAAAAATCACTGGTAAAAATACAGAAGTAGCCTGACTGGTTATAATCCTGTGGTACATAATTATAGGGTATCTTGGGTGTGGCAAACAGCAAGCCGTTTTTTTCAATATCGATCACCTTATCAGCATATTCCGCCTTATTATGCCCCCTGATGAGGCTTATTTTATAATAGGCCCGGCGGTTATAGGGCATTTGCGTAGGCTTTTTACGGTATTGTGCAACGATGTCGCCGGTTTTAAATACATTAAAATGGCCGATCTCTTTATTTATCCCTTCGGGGATAAGAAAGGATGTTTCCTTGTAGAACTGTTCGAGCGTAGTGGGTTCCATAACTAACGGATTGTTGTAAAATTCAAATATACGGGTTTTTGTTTATAGAGACCAATGCTTTGCGTCTTAGCATAGCGATCGCTTTTGAGAAATTTCCGGTGGCTTTTGCATAGCGATGGGTTTTAAACCCATCGCTATGGTGGGGTAAAGATTTATTAAATCGGTTTTGCAACAATATTTTATATCTCTATATTCGGAAGGCGGCATTAAAACCGCTAACCAATTATGAACAGACGACATTTTGTGCAATTAGGCGGTACCGGGCTTGCCGGGCTGCTTTTTATAAAATATGCTGATGCATTTTCACCGGCATATGAGTTGGTGCATTTGCCCGGAAAAGTATTCGTAAAACTGGATGATGGTCAACATGAATTGCATTCTACAGATAAACAAACCTGGAACTATAAGGGCATTACGGTTAAACTGCATTATAAGGGCGATGCTTTGCAGGTTGAGGTACATTCGCCCAATGATGCTTTGCATAATGTACAATTACAGTGGCAATATGAAGATCCGACGGCAGCAGTTATTTTAGGCGACCATTGGGAACGCAGTTATGGCGACCTTGCCTTTAAACCTTCAGATATTAAAAGAAAATTACCGTGGTATTTTGTGCAGCACGATGCGCGGTATACCAATTGCTTTGGCGTTAAAAACGGCTGTAATACTATTTGCTATTGGCAAGTGGGCGAAGGCATAATGCGTTTAACACTAGATACCAGCAGCGGCGGCATAGGCGTAAGTCTGGGCGACCGTGTTTTGCATTGCGCCGATGTTATCGCAACGACAAATAAAACCGGCGAAAATGCTTTTTATACCGCCCATCGCTTTTGCGGGTTAATGTGCCCCACCCCGCGCCTGCCCACCAAGCCTGTTTATGGTATTAATGACTGGTATTTTGCCTACGGCAATAACTCATTCGATTTGATTGTCAAACACACCAGCATGTTGGCCGACCTTGCAACCAACGTCAATAATCGTCCATTCTCGGTTATTGACGATGGCTGGAACGAATATGCTCCCGGTGATAAAAGCTACCGCGATGATTATTCACGCCCGAACGATAAGTTTAAGGATATGAATAAGATGGCCCTTAAGATAAAAGAATTGAGCATGCGCCCCGGGCTATGGACAAGGCCGCTGAGCGCAATGCGTAGCAGCGACAAAAACCTTTGGCTCACAAGAAACATCGATCCTAAATATCCAACGCTCGACCCCAGCATTGAAGAAAACCTGGAATCGATAAAACGCAATATCTCTATCTACAGGGAATGGGGTTTTGAAATGGTAAAGCACGATTACAGTACCTTTGATATATTGGGCCGCTGGGGCAAAGATATGCAAGATGAATTAACCACACCCGGATGGCAATTCCACGATAACTCTAAAACCACAGCCGAGATCATCCTGGGCCTTTACCGCAGCATTAGGGAAGCAGCAGGTAATATGTACCTGATAGGGTGTAACACTGTAAGCCATTTAAGCGCAGGGATATTCGAGATGCAACGCATAGGCGATGACACCAGCGGCGAGGAATGGGCACGTACAAAAAAGATGGGGGTAAACACGCTTGGTTTCAGGCTGGTGCAACACAATAAATTTTATGCTGTTGACGGTGATTGTGTAGGCGTAACCACCAAAGTACCCTGGGACAAAAATAAACAATGGATGCAGCTATTGGCCGAGAGTAGCGCTCCGCTTATTATATCTGTACAGCCGGATGCCTTGGGCGAAGAACAAAAAGCTTTTATTAAACAATGTTTTACCAAAGCATCAAACCCGCAACCCATAGGTGAGCCGCTTGACTGGCTTACGCAACAATGGCCGAGAAAATGGAAGCTGGATGGTAAGGTGGTACAGTTTGATTGGTAAGCAGCACTATTATCATAGTATTCATTTATTTAATGTGATGGGGGTTTATTGTAACAAAAAAACTAAAAACCACAGGCCGCCCCATTTGTAATAAATAGAAGAGCATCACATTAAAAAAATGAAAAAGATATTCATAGGTATAAGCTTTGCCATTATACTGGCGCTAACGGCATGTGGCCACCACCAGGCAAATAATTACCAGGATAGCACCAATACGGTACCTCCGGCTGTCGATAGTCCGGTAAAGCCTGCCGATACACCTGCGCAAGGCAAGCCCGATAGCGTCGCCAAACATGATTCAGTTAAAAGACTATAATACCAGGTCGGCTATGAAAAACACATTTTATATCTTATGCCTGTGCGCGGTATTGATGATCGACGCGTGTAAAAGCAAATCAGGTTCAAATTCTGCCGAACAAGGCGGTAATTCAGGCGGAGCCAGCGAAACCCCGGCCAAATCCAACCTTGACAGTACCAGCGACTCCGCTAAAATGCCTGCACATGTTTCAGCGGATTCAGCGAAGAAGAATTAAACTGTTCCCGTCCTTTAAAAATCAGAATATTTGGTTGGATGAAGAAACATAATATCAGCGTGTGAAACGTTGTTTTTATATTCATCCTCAGCAGTAAGTGTTTTCCATTGCGCATCATTTCCAAATGCATCCCAATGTTTATCCCTGTCTACCTTGCTGTTAAAGGTAGTCATGTACATCAGGTTGGGCATATGGGTGCCTGATATTACTTCCGAATAAAAAACAGCATTAAAGTTCAATCTTTTAAAAAGCCCGATCTCGTCGCCCACATTAAACATCCGCACTTTGTTTACATTATATTTTTCTGTCGGGCTTTCATAACTGCGTAATTCATAAACCCTTTCGGCTTTAGGGGCCGTTAGGTTAGGAACAACAGTAGATGGCATACCCGGAAATGCCTGTAATATAATTGATTCTATACGGTTATAAGGCGCATTTTTGTAATCAGCATCAATATAATCGCTGCCATCGGTTAAATATTTTACATCAGTCTGCAACAGTTGCTCTATCCCTGCTAATTTATTTAATGAGGAAAAAGGAGTAAAAACGTATATCCTTCGGTCACTGTCCTGTTGTGTAACCGGCTTAAATACGCCAACATATTTAATACCTGCACGATGGACAGCCGGCACATAGGCTTGTTGTAAATATTGCTCGATCCTGCTTTCTTGTTCCAGGGTTTTATAGTGATAGATCTTAAGCTGGTAATATTCCCTTGCTGCCGCTTTCGCCGTAGTAGCGTTTAATGAGGACATTAAAAAGATAGAAAGACAAAAGCAAATAAATAGGGATGGGCGATATAACTTCATAGCACTATTTTGTTTAATGTTCAGCACGAAATTAGGCTAATGTTACCTTAAAAATAGAAAATGAGGCCACTAATAATTCAATTAGCCGTATATGATGAATAGCCACATCTCTATTTAGAGATCAAAACTGCATTTTGCTTTCTGCAAAATCGCATAATCCGCCTAATATTTCGCTCAGTTCTTCGCCTTTAGTGGTTAGGGTATATTCAGTTCGGGGTGGGTTGCCCGGTATATAGCTTTTAAGGATCAATTCATGTTGCTCAAGGTTCTTCAACCTGTCAGCAAGTATATGATCACTGATGTGTTCCAGGTCTTCTCTCAAACTGTTAAAACGCGAATTACCTTCCTCAATGCTGAAAAGAACCTCGGTCATCCATCGTTTACTTAATAAATAGAGTAGCTCGTTAAGCGCGCACTTTTCTTCCAGGAAAGATTGGTTATAAAAATTCGTGGAACTTAATTTTCTTTCTGACATACTAATTTGTTAATGAGTTACTAACTAAGGGTCAGGCTGTTGCCTGCCCCGATCATTGTTCGTTCCTTTGTGGCGTCAATGCCTTATTCGATGAGGAAAACTTAACAAAGTTGATGATTAGTGGGCAATAAACAAAGAATGTAACTAAAATTAGACAAATCATGAAATACAGAAAATTAGCAAATACCGACCTTTTACTTTCCGAAGTTACCTTTGGCGCATGGGCCGCCGGCGGCTGGATGTGGGGCGGTACAGAACGTAAAGATGCCATTGATGCGATCAGGGTTTCTTACTCAATGGGTGTAACTTCTATCGACACGGCGCCTATTTACGGACAGGGAACCAGTGAAGAAATTGTGGGCGAAGCAATCAAAGGATTCCCCCGTGACCGGTTCCAAATTCTGACCAAATATGGCATGCGCTGGGACTTGAAAAAAGGTGATTTCGCGTTTAGCAGTAAAAACAACAACGGCCAAGATATTGATATTTATAAGTATGCAGGAAAAGAGAGCATCATTAAAGAATGTGAAGACAGTTTAAAGCGCCTGGGAACCGACTACATCGACCTGTACCAGATACACTGGCCCGATTCGACCACACCGATAGAAGAAAGCATGGAGGCGGTTTCACGCTTAATTGAACAGGGTAAAGTAAGGTATGCCGGTGTTTGTAATTATGACGCCGCACAAATGGCCGAAGCCGGGAAATATATTACCCTTGCATCCGACCAGGTGCCCTACAGCATGGTTAAACGCGGAATAGAAGCAGAGCTGATCCCTTATTGCCTGGATAATAATAAATCCATTTTGGCTTACAGTCCGCTGGAAAGGGGACTTTTAACCGGCAAAATTCGACCGGGGCATGTATTCGCGCCCGGTGATCATCGCAAGGATGTTTCGTTTTTTAAAGAAGAAAATCTACGAAGAACAGATGAGTTTCTTGAGCTGTTAAAACCACTCGCTGCCGAAAAACGCTTAACGCTTGGCCAATTGGTTATCCTGTGGACATTACAGCAGCCAGGAATTACCATTACCCTGGTTGGCGCCAGGAACAGCGAACAAGCCATTGAGAATGCCAAGGCTATTGACAGTACGCTAAATAAAGAAGAAGTAGAGATAATTACAGATTACCTTGAACAATTGGAACTGGCAGTGTAATTGCCGATAAATGGTTTATATAAGTAAGATAACTCCTGTTTCTTAATAAACCGGAGTTGTCTTACTGCTGGTTGTTCCACAGCTTCCACCAGGCTGCTCCACATTTCTAAAATCCTTTATCAATTATAGTATAGTAGATTTTTTAGAAAATCGCCGGTAATTTTCGTTCCCGTTCACCGTGACCATGCAAAAAGCTCATGACAGGCATAGCCGGTTTAAAATTTATAAAACAGAAAAAATGGTTACGCAAGTATTAGTGGCGGTATTGGCGGTTATTGCCTTTGCAATGCTAAGCCACAAAAAAAAAGATGATTAAAGTGGTCAACCCTCTTTAGGATAATATATTGGTTAGCAATATTCAATACACATACCTTCCTTATACTTCAATTGAAAAGTGAAAATGGATTAATTTGAATTTCTATGTTCTTTAAATTTGTTCCCGGCCAGGGTGAGGGAAAGCAAGACCTTAAGAAGGCCTATATTTACCTTATAGCAATTACGTTTATCGAACTGCTGTTGCCAATTAAAATAAGGCTTGATACTTTATATGTATGTTGTGTGCTGCTGATTGTTAGCCAGTCGTTGAAGCGAATTATTGTTTTTTTCGTTTTTGCCTGTTGCCTGATCCTGGTTGCACACTTTAAAACGGATGCAAAGCATGGGCTTTCCTGGATCGGTTTTATAAATGCTGCTATTTCGATAATTGCCGCAATTATAACTTCCTATGCTGCTAATAAGATATTGAAGAAAAACAGGATTTTGGAGCATAGCGTAGCTGAAGGTAGCCGGAGCCTTGCTGAAGTAAATAATACCCTGGTAAAATCGCAATCGCACTTACGCACTATATTTAAAACAACCGACATTGCCTTTTTGCTGCTGGACAGCGATCTGCAAATATTAACTTATAATGCAATTGCCAATCATTGGTCCGAACAATCATTTGGAGCACAACTGCAAGAGGGTATCTATTTCCCGGAATTGCTGAATGAAGAACGTAAAGAACCTGTCAAAAATATGATGTATGAGGCAATGACAGGTGATCCCATACATTACGAGGCCTATTACCCCCTGCTGAATGGCGAACCGGAATGGTATAATATCAGCATAAACGCGGTAAAAGACCATCACGACAAAACAATAGGGCTTTGCTGCTCCGCCATCAATATCACATCTGCAAAATTAGCAGAAATTGAACGTGCCCGGATCACGGAAGACCTGGAACGGCGCAATAACGACCTGGAACAATTCTCCTACATTGTTTCACATAACCTGCGTGCGCCGCTGGCGAACATCACCGGTTTGGCCCAAATTCTGAAACAGGCCGATATTTCTTTACAGGAACGGACCGAGACCGAGGATCTTCTTTTTCAATCTGTGATGAAGCTCGACGAAATTATCCGCGATCTTAACCACATTTTGCAGGTTCGCCGGGAAATTAAAGAACAAAAGGAAAAGATCATTCTTCCGGAGTTGCTCAACGATATCCTCACCAGTTTCCACCTTGTGATCGAATGGAAAAATATAGAGGTTTTAAGCGATTTTTCGGAGGCAGCCGAACTCTTTTCAATAAAAAGCTATTTATACAGCATTTTCCTTAACCTGGTATCAAACAGTATTAAATATCGGCAACCGGATAAATTACTGATAATTGAGATCAAATCGTGGAAAGAAAATGATAAGCTGATCATTTGGTTTAAAGATAATGGTCGTGGAATTGATCTGACCAAAAGGGGAAAAGAGATATTCGGCCTTTATAACCGTTTTCACCTGGATGTGGAAGGTAAAGGTATGGGATTATTTATGGTTAAAAGCCAGATAAAGGCTTTAGGTGGCGATATTGATGTTCAAAGTAAGCCCGGGGCCGGTACATCGTTTTTGATCTGGCTGCCTCACGATGATTAGGAGCCTGCCTAAGCGGCTTTTTTCTTGTATAAAGCAGTCGTACCATCTAACTGGCTACTGCCAACAGAAATCCGTATCTTTGCGCCAATGCAATTAACACAAACACCGCCCGCGACCTGGGAAAAAGGCTACAATAACTACGGCCCTTATTTAAAAAATAAGTACCCCGGTCAGCGTGTGTTTAAGGTGATAGTTGATGGCGGCTTTACCTGCCCCAACCGCGACGGCTCCAAGGGCTACGGCGGTTGCACCTATTGCAATGTGGATTCATTCACTCCGTCACCATCGCGGCAAAACCCCGGTATCCGCGAGCAGGTGATAGCAGGAGTGGAGCGCGCCCGAAACGGTAACAAGGCCGATAAATTTATCATCTACTTTCAGCCTAATACTAATACCTATGCCCCAACGCATTACCTGAAGGCTTTGTATGATGAAGCGCTTAGTTATTATACCGAGGATATTGTTGGCCTGAGCGTAGGCACCCGCCCTGATTGCATCGACCCGGAAAAAATTGCGTTGCTGGAATCATACACCGACCGTTTTGATGTTGATATTGAAATGGGCATGGAGAGTATTTATAACGATACCCTGGCGCAAATAAACCGCGGCTGTACGCATGATGACCTGTTGAATGCCCTGAAAATGCTGGAGCATAGCAAACTCGACGTATGCGTACACACCATCTTCGGTTTCCCCTGGGAAAGCCATGAGCAGATGCTGGCCTATGCGCACGAAATAAACCGCCATCCCCAAATAAAATTTACTAAACTACACCACCTGCATATAGTGGAGGGCAGCGTAATGGGTGTAAAATACAAACGTCAGCCGTTCAAATTGTTCACGCTAGATGAATACGCTAATTTCCTGTGCGATTTCCTACCGCTGCTGCGCCCCGATGTTATCATCCAGCGTATGTTCGGCCTATCAGACCGCGACCTCCTTATCGCCCCTAACTGGCAACTCAAAAAATCAGAGATACAGTACTACATCGACCAAAAAAAACGCTGGAGCAGCGGCGGGAACGAGGCATCGAATATATAGCAGTAATGTGATATAAATACCAGGTACGCTGCCATGGCACGCACCCCCGTTAGCGCGGGAATATATTTTGAATCG
>Ga0207142_1113_pt1 | contig 12298 bp, 10 predicted proteins | sample Alteio_BWMinHeat_2_FD_153561 | JGI IMG/M metagenome (GOLD analysis project Ga0207142, IMG submission 153561) | Enriched cells from forest soil in Barre Woods Harvard Forest LTER site, Petersham, Massachusetts, United States -... | ecosystem: Environmental > Terrestrial > Soil > Temperate forest >... | reverse complement strand
TACCGGCTGCGGCTGCATCCTTTAATATCTCTACCGATTCAATATCATTTGGGTTGATGTTGCGTATATCGCCAACCAGCGCCACACCATCAACAATATACAATGGCCCTTCCAATTGTGTTATGGAGTTTAGACCACGTACGTTTACTGTAGCACTTGCGCCCGGCTGCGTGCTTGTGCTATGAACCTCAAGGCCCGGCGCACGCGATGCCAGCGCGGTAGCAAGGTTTGTAGAGGGCGCTTCACTTATCTCCTGCGCGGAAATAGTTGAAACCGAGCTTGTCAGGTCTTTACGTTTTTCCTTACCGTAGGCAATCACCACAACTTCAGATAAATTGCTGGTGTTTTTTAGCAAGACGGTAATGTTGGTACTATCGCCCACAGTTACCTTTTTAGGCTCATACCCCGTAAAGGATACCTGGATGATTGCTCCAACGGGTGCATCAACGGTAAAACTGCCATCCTGGTCGGCGGCAACCTTGCTAACAGTTTTGCCGGCGTTTTCTACCGAAACAGTTGCAAAAGGCAAGGTCTCCTTAGTTTGCGAGTCCTTTACTTTCCCGCTGATCTTCTTCTGTTGCGCGGAGGCATACATTATGCCCGCTGATAACAGAGTGATAATTAGTAATAGTTTTCTCATTCTTATTTGGTTTTAATCAGGTGCATTTTTTAAGGCAAGATGGATTATTACACTTCATTTTAAAAAAGTGAGCCTTTTTTATGATCTACAAAATATTCTGTACATCACAAAAAAACTTTCATTTATAACCCTAACTTGTTAAAATAAAAAACTATAATTGGTTTAACAAAACAAACGTAACACGATTGTTGCCAAATAAAAATGCCTTATATTATTATAATGATGGATTTTTATACACTTCTGAAAAATAAATAAGCTAAAACGATGTCAAAAGAAAAAACATTGCGCAAACGGGAAGGCTTCGAAGGCCAGCGCCTGATCGTTATACCCAAAAAGATTATTTCAGAATTCCTGGTGAAAGACCAGGTGACACGGCAGGTGTATATTACCGATATTGGCTATTACCCAAAAGCAATGTTCCATTATGCCGAAAGGCTGCACGGCATTAGCCAGCACATCATTATTTATTGTATAGAAGGTTACGGGTGGATCGAGATAAATAAAAAGCGGATAGGCATCTCCCCTTCACAATTTATTGCCATACCGGCTAATACCCCGCATAAGTATGGCGCCGACGAAAAAAATCCGTGGTCGATCTACTGGGCGCACTTTAAAGGTGAGAACGCGGCGTTTATTGCCGACCTGATCATAAAAAACTCGACAAATTATAAACCGGAGTTAACCTTCAGCGAGGACCGCATCAGGCTTTTTGATGATATTTATTATAATTTGGAAAATGGCTATGGTGATGACACGCTACGGTATGTAAACATGATATTTTACCATTTTCTGTCATCAATGATATATGAGGATAAATTCAATCGTGAGAAAAAAGCCATTACCCCCGATGTTGTTGATGCTGTAATTAAACTGATGCAGGATAGCATCCAAAAAACTATAACGCTTGCAGAAATGGCGGCTTTTTCAAAATTGTCAGTAACCCATTTTTCATCGTTGTTCCGAAAAAAAACGGGCCACTCACCCATCGAATATTTTAACCACCTCAAGATACAGAAAGCATGCCAATATCTATCATTCACAAAAATGACGGTAAAGGAACTGGCGTTTGAAGTAGGAATAGACGATCAGTATTACTTTTCGCGCATGTTTACCCGTTTAATGGGTATAGCCCCCACTGAATACAGGAAACGCAACATAGGGCACAGCCCGGCAAGCAGCTGAGTTCATTTTGCAGCGACGACGGTTCTTTAGCGCAGTATTTACTCTGCTACCAGGTCCCCCAACGACACATGGAGCAACTGGCAAAATTCATCCAGGCTTTCTACTGTGTGTGTATAAGTAGATCCTAACCACGACCTTAAGGGTCGTATTTCCCGGCGCATCAAAACGGCAAAGTGCCTTCTTGACCAGCGGTTTTGCTGCAATATTTTTTCGATACGCTCGGCTATTAGCAGGCGATTTTCTTTTAAACTGATATCAGCAGGATTTAGCTTGCTTAAAATAACAGTTAGCAGTGGTGTACGGTCATCTGTCATAACATAGGTATTTTAGGGTGGATAACGTTAAAATTAAAAAACGGTTTTAACATATGCAACCCATGGATGCAGAATGTTAATATCTATTTTTTAATATGATGAACATGGCCGATAAAATATCCGGCAACCAACGCTACAATGATAAGTGCCCACCAAATATATTGCAATACTTGCAACTGGCCCACCTTCTTTTGTAAGTCGTTGATCTGACCTTCGTTAGCCATCTTTAGATTTTGCAGGCGCATATTTTGCTGCTGCAACCTGGCAAGTGTGCCGCTTACTTCTACTGGTTTTTCCCGTTCCATATGGTAACGCCTGGTAAACCCCCCATCCTTAAGGAATTTTTCGCCTTTAGGTTTCAGGATGAGTTTTGCAGGCAATTCATAACTCCCGTGTTTACCAGATTCCGCAACCAGCTCTTCACGGAGAAGTATCTGCACCATGGCAAAAGCCGAGGCTTCGTCATTGTCAAAAAGTTCAAGCAGTTGCCCGCGCGTCAGGCTATCCGGTATACCGAAAGCTTCCAGCATGGCGTCCAGCATCCCACATTCAAATTCGTTCAGTTCCGTCATACATCGGCAAATTTGGCGATTTTTATTGGTTTTGTTGTATAAGTTTCATCTGGCAAATGTTAAAGAAACGCGGCCGCAGACTAAAAATTATATTTTATAAATCATGCCTGTTCATCAACAAACCATAAGGTATTTTTGGTTCTATCCACGTAGATTTCGGTGGAAGAATAATACCTGCATCGGCGGCTTTAAGCACCTCACTTATATGCAGCGGGGCCAGCGTAAATAACAATTTACCAGGCTCACCTTTTAATTCGGGTGTGTATTCTATGTAGTCGAATATAGTGGCAAGGGTTTCTGTATCATAGTCTTTCGAATTCCGGGCAATCAAGTGATACCAGCGTTCATCTTTCAGCAAACCAAAATATCCTTTACGAGTGGGTAGCACAGGCTCATCAGCTTTCAACGCTTCAAAATATTCATCCAGATTTTTATTCGTTTTAATCAACCGGTGATAAGGCTTTACCCTTATATCATCAGTATCCATTAGCAAGGCCGACAAAGTTTCAAAAGGATTAGCCGCCAGCCTATGGTGCCCATCGGCCATATAAACCGAATCTACGTTTGCAAATGCAGTAATTAAAGCCGAAACAAGCTTTTCATCCTGTACCCGCCATACCCGGTGTATTTTTTGGCCATCGTGGTAAATATTATCCGGCGGGGCCGATGTTATAATGGCGACAAGCTTTTTCACTCCATCTTCGGGCCTGTAAATCAGCAATACGGGCTTCGCTTCCAGCCCGGTGCGGATTCTGCGTATGTTGATGCGATGTACTTTTTCAGGCAGCACCTGTTCATGTACTTTAATACCCAAGTTAGCTACCTGCGCCCAGATACCTGTTTGTGTTTGGCCATCGGCTTCAACCTGGTAAACATACAGGCTTGCAGGCTCATCTTTTACGTAATCGCCGTCGGCAAGCATCATATCGAGTTGAGCCATACCGTCATCTCCTTTCAATACAGTTTTACAGTTCCCGGTAAAAACCTCTGCCGCTGCATAAGCGGATGTCGGCAACAGCGCATTAAAAGGCGAAAGTACTATCATAGGCGTTTAACAACAACAAACATCATTTTGTTCAGCAACAAATATACCTGCTTATTACGGCAAATATCTTAAAAATGCGACTTGCGTTTTTTCTTATCCTACATCAAGTTTCCGCGGGCAATTGTGTGGTAAATTTGTATATCAATTTAATTAAACAAGATAATGGAAAATCAAATCAAAGGAATTCATCACATAACCGCTATTGCAGGCAATGCAAAACGCAACGTGAATTTTTATACCAATACGTTAGGACTTCACCTTGTTAAAAAAACAGTAAATTTTGACGACCCAAGCACTTATCACCTTTATTATGGCGATAAAACAGGCTCGCCGGGCACCATATTAACTTTTTTTCCGTGGGAAGGCATTTCAGCAGGCAGGCGCGGCGCTCGCCAGGCAACCGAGATAGGTTATTCAATACCAAAAGGTAGTTTGGATTTTTGGCTGAAACGACTGGAAGACCATAACGTTATTTATAACAAGGTTGCCGAAAAATTTGGCGAACAGTATATCACTGTGCTTGATCCTGACGGACTGAAACTGGAACTTACCGTAGCAAAGAATGAAGACACCCGTACACCATGGGAAACAGCCGAAATAAAGGCTGAAAATGCTATAAAAGGTTTCCATAATATTACCATCACTACCAATAAAATACAGCCTACTGCCGATATACTCACCGGCGTATTTGGCTATAAGTTACTGGAACAAAATGTAAACCGCTACCGCTATATAACCGATACGGTTGACAATGCCAATATCGTCGACCTGGTTGAGGTTGCCGGTGAAGCTGCCGGGCATGTGGCAGGTGGTTCGGTACACCATGTGGCCTTTAGGGTAAGCGATGAAAAAACATTAATGGAATACCGCGATAAAATCGTGGCCCTCGGTCTGCATATTACCGAGAAGATAGACCGTAATTACTTTTACTCGCTGTATTTCCGCGAACCGGGAGGCGTTTTGTTCGAGATAGCTACCGACAACCCTGGCTTTGCAGTTGACGAACCCGTAGAGGAATTGGGCACACACCTGATGCTGCCACCACAGTATGAAAGCCATCGCGCTGCAATAGAAAAAGAATTACCACAACTTTATTAATGATGTACACGCACAAAAAACAAATAATAAACGCCGGGACCCCGTTGGATAAAGCCAGCGGGGCACTGGTTTTACTGCATGGCCGCGGCGGCACAGCCGGAAATATCATCTCGCTTGCAGGCGAATTCAATTTAGATAACATAGCTATTTTAGCGCCACAGGCATCGAACAATAGCTGGTACCCCTACAGTTTTATGGCGCCGGTTGAGGAAAACCAACCCGCGCTTGATTCGGCACTTGAAATAATTGGCGACATGGTGAACGATATTATCGCCGCAGGCATACCTGCCGAAAAGATATGGTTTGCCGGTTTCTCGCAGGGGGCATGCCTTACATTGGAATATGTGGCCCGGAATGCCCAACGCTATGGCGGCGTAATTGCCTTTACCGGCGGGTTGATAGGTCAGCAGTTGGCAACCAATAATTATAAAGGCGATTTTAAGCACACACCCATTTTAATTACCACTGGCAACCCTGACCCACATGTGCCATTAAGCCGCGTGGATGAAAGTGTTGATCTGCTTAAAAAATTAGATGCCGATGTTACCCTGAAAGTTTATGATGGCCGCCCGCATACCATTACCATGCCCGAAATTGAACTGGCCAATCAGTTAATATTTGTGTAATAAACTGTACTTTCGGATAATGGCGGCCAATATAATAATTGATAGCATTACCCGGCATATACAGCTTTCGGCTGATGAGCAGCAGCATTTCATGTCGCTACTTCAGCCTAAAAGTTTTAAGCGCAAACAGTTTATTTTGCAGCAGGGAGAAATTTGCAAGTATTCCACCTTTGTAATAAAAGGCTGCCTGCGGGGCTTCACTATCGACCAAAATGGTGATGAACATGTACTTAATTTTGCCCCGGTTGGCTGGTGGATAGCTGATATGTACAGCCTGCTTACACAAAAGCCAGGAGTTTTAAATATCGAGGCGATGGAAGATACAGAGGTGCTGCTATTATCGAAAGCAAACCAGGAAAAACTGTACCACGAAATACCGCAATTCGAGCGCTTTTTCCGCATTATTACCGAAAATTCGCTGGTATCCTATCAGCAGCGTTTGATAGACAATTTAAGCCTTACCGCCGAAGAACGCTACAATAATTTTTGCAAGCGCTACCCTACCCTTATTTACAGTCTGCCTAAAAAACAAATTGCCTCGTACATAGGTGTCACCCCCGAATTTTTTAGCCGGATGCAACACCGGATGCTGGTAAAGGATAAAAAATAATTTCTTGACCTACATTAAGTTCCGTACCCTTTACTTAATGTAGATTTGTTTATGGCACAAACAATTTATCACCCTGCAAACTCCCGCGGCAAAATAGACCTGGGCTGGCTTAAAAGCTACCCCACCTTTAGTTTTGGCGATTATTATAACCCTGAACGCATGAATTTTGGCGCTTTAAGGGTTTTAAATGATGATATAGTCGATGGCGGCGAGGGCTTTGGCGAACACCCGCATGATAATATGGAGATCATTTCCATCCCCCTAAAGGGCGGTTTAAAACACCACGACAGTATGGATAATGTTGCGGTAATAAGTGACGGCGACATACAGGTAATGAGCGCAGGCACGGGTATATTTCATGAAGAGCATAATGACGACCAGGATGAGGCCGTACAATTTCTGCAGATATGGTTGTATCCTAATGTGCTGAATGTTGAGCCACGTTACGATCAGCTCACATTAAACAAAGCCGACAGGCACAATAAACTACAGCAAATATTATCGCCCAATGCCAATGATGCTGGTGTATGGATATACCAAAACGCCTGGTTTAATCTCGGTAATTTTGATAAAGGCACAAGCGTTGACTATGCGCTGAAAGCCAAAAGCAATGGTGTATATGTATTTGTGATCAGCGGCTCGCTTAAAATTAACGGCCAGGTTTTAAATACACGTGATGGTTTCGGCATTTGGGATACTGATGCGTTTACTATCGACGTAATGAATGATTCTGAGTTTTTGCTAATGGAAGTACCTATGCAATTTTAAATCAAAAGGCGATGAAAGAAACAGAAATATTGATAGTGGGCAAAAACCCCGACATAATGCCGGTAATATTAAGGCTGCTGAACAAAAAACCAAATTGGAACGGATATACAGCTTTTTCGGCAGATGAAGCAATAGAAAAAAGCAGGGACATACCATTTGATGTAGTGCTGTTAGGTGCAGGATTAACTGATACCGAAGCCGGGCAGGTACGCGCGCATTTTACAGTGCCCATAGTGCAGCATTATGGCGGTGGCAGCGGCTTGCTGTATGCCGAAGTTTACCAGGCGCTTAATATTCAACCATAATTAAATTCCTGGCGCTATAAACTATTCCGTTCTTAAGTTCTTTATCGGATTAAGTATTGCTGCCTTAACAGCCTGGAAACCTACGGTAAGCAAAGCTATAAGGATAGACGCCGCACCGGTTATTATAAATACCCAATAACCTATGCCGATGTGCAACGGGTAATTACTGAGCCATTTATTCATAAGCCACCAGGCAATAGGCGATGCGATAACAAAAGCTATACCTACCAACACCAGGAAATCTTTCGAGAGCAGCGTTGTAATGGCTGCTACCGATGCCCCCAATACCTTTCGGATACCAATTTCCTTTACCCTGTTCTCGGCCATAAACGCGGCCAGCGCAAACAGGCCCATGCACGAAATAAAAATGGTTAACCCTGCAAATGCAGCCGCCATTGTACCTATGTTTTCTTCATCCTTTAAACGGCCATGATAAATATTATCGGCCATATAATAAGTATAAGGATAACCGGGATTATATCTCCGGACTACCGCGCCGATCTTTACTAAACTTGCCGATATAGGTTGCGTTCTGCTTAACCTGAAGTTCATTGCCCCGAATTGTTTAGTTGTGCCGCGTATAATAATAGGATCGGGTAAATTGTAGGCCCAGGTCGCAACATAATCCTTTATCACACCAACTACATGTAAGTTGGTTTTTCCTTCCTTCATTAACTGCCCTACCGGGCTTTTAAACCCTATCTTTTTAGCCGCAGTTTCGGTAAGCAGCACGCCGGCGGTATCGGTTGGATAATGGTAAATATCTATATCACGCCCTTGTAGCAACTTGATGCCTGTGGTACGTGTAAAGCCCTCATCGGCATAGTTCTCCAAAAACTGAACTTTCATCGCCGGGTCTTTTCCCTGCCAGCTGTAATCATCATGAGCCGTCCATATATCATCCGCTGAAGAATTGGTGCGGGTAATCGTGCTAATTGCCCCACTTGCCAGTAATTCCTGTTTAATCACCGGGTAATTTTTTGCCATGTCACCCTTAATATACATGTACGCCAGGTTGGTTGAATCATAGCCTCTGCTGCGGTGCAATGCGAAATCTATCTGGCGGTAAATAATCATCGTACAAATAATAAAGCAGATAGCCAGTGTGAATTGTACTACTACCATAACCTTACGGGGTGTGACCAAAGCTCCCGTGGCATTCAGAATACCCTTTAAAACCCTTGCAGGCCGATATGACGACAGATAAAATGCCGGGTAAATGCCTGCAATAATTCCTGTAAATATTGAAAAGCCTGCTATAGCCCACCAAAATAGAGGGTTACCATAAGGTACAACAAGGCCGCTTGTACCAATAAGGGTATTAAATGACGGCATACAAAGCTGCACCAGACCAATTGATAAGGCTCCTGCAATTATAGCGGTGAACACCGATTCGCCCAAAAATTGTTTGATCAATAAACCGCGACCTGCACCGGCTACCTTGCGTATGCCTACCTCTTTGGCGCGTTTGGCACTGCGTGCTGTGCCCAGGTTCATGTAGTTAATGCAGGCTATTACCATTACTAGTATGGCGATGAGTCCGAACCACCTGAGCATGACTAATTGGCCGGCCACGAATTTCCCGTTCTCATAGTTAGAATATAGCCACCAGTCGGACATGGGCTGCACAATGGCATTGGTACCCGGCAGTACATGCTGATCGCGAAAAACATTCCAGAAAAGTTTTTCGGCAACCTGGCGCGGTACACCCGGTTTAAGCATCAAATACATATTTACCGAATTGGTTTCCCAGTCATCATGCGCCCAATGCACTTCGCGCATATAATTTAATGGAACAATGTATTCGATATAATTGAGCTGGGTATTAGACGGCAATGGCTCAAGTACACCCGTTACAGTGAAGTTCGCCGTGCTATCAATCTTTATAGTTTTTCCCAACGGGTCATCATTGCCGAATAGCTTTTGGGCCATTTGCTGTGTTAGCACAATACTGTGTACACCGGTTAATGCTGTCGCGGGATTGCCTTCAGCAAATTTAAAGCTGAACAGATCAAAGAAATTAGGGTCCGCTAAAAGTCCCTTGCCTTCGAAACCTTTGTCGCCATTCTTTAGTACGAATGAACCTACCCCTGAAGTGCGGACAACTTCATCAACCTGCGGATAATTAGCTTTTAATACCGGGGCCAGTACAGATGGTAAAGCCCCGCCTATTTCTAATTGGCCGTTGACCTTAAATTGGCTGTCCATCTCGTAAATGCGGTCCTTATTCACATGGAACTGGTCGTAACTTAACTGGTTGGCTATCCATACAAATATAAGTATGGCTGTAGCCATGCCAATTGCCAGGCCGCTGATGTTAATGAAAGATATGGTTCGGTTGCGGCGCAACTGCCTTACGGTTGTTTTAAACAACTGGCTAAATATGAGGGCTTCACGTCTTACGATCTCCGTAAAACTGAATTTTAAGCTAACACGATCACGTACACGCTGTATTGCCCGGACAGGTTTAGTAGTGGAAGCAAATTCATGGCGGATACCTTCTGCTCTGGACAATAAAGCTTGTTTTTGAGTGGATGTTACCTGCGGATCGGGATCATCGTATTCGCCGATAAATTCCTTAACCGCGTTAAGGAGTTCATGATGTGTACCTAACAGATAAGCAAGTTCATCAACTTCAGCTTCGGTTGCTTTACCCGAGATAAACAGTTCGACCAGGAACCAGATATACTCTTCCATACTGTGATTTTTAGGACGTCCGTATGATTAGACACACAGATTGTGCCATGCGTTGCACCTGATTGATAATAAACATTTTACGGTCTATAAATCAACAAAATAACGTACGATAACGAACACTTGGTGTTCGGTAAGGAACAGGTGTTGTGAGAATTGCCGGCTGAGAGTTCGGGTCCCTTTTCGGCACCCTAATTTTTCTTCACAAAACCCTTGCAAATCATGGGGTTTAATGCTTAACTTTATATACCAATTACTTGAAAACCTTAATTTCGGGGAGATGTCGTTATGAAAAAGAAAATTACGATAGTTTCTCAGCCTGAAAAGACTGACACTACCAATCCAGAATTGTTGTCAAACCTAATCCACCAACCCAAAATGTACCGCGATCATAAAATTTGTGATCACCATACACACGGCAGGGCTAATAAGTTCCCGTTCGGCAGCAGCCACGGGCCCCTATTTTTTTAAGGGCCGTAAATTCATATGCTCATGATGCCGGTGCAAGGGCACCGGTTGGTTATTTCTTGTCCCCCTTAATCTAGCATTAAGAGATGCTGCTATTTCAACTGCATTAAGCGTTGAAGCACGCGTACTTCCGGGTCGTTTATAGTTGCATTTACAGGGGCCTTGTTTTCAAACACCTGTTTGCACCAGGCTACTATGTTATTATCGGGAAATTGCTTAACCTGTGCATTGAGCCAATTAGCCGCCTTCGCCCTCCCACCCAGTTTGGTTATGGCCCAGGCGGTCACCAAATCGTTAGCGGGCAGGAAATCAATTACCGTATTTTCAATTTTTGGGTTGAATGCGATTATTTTATTTAAAAGTGCCGTGGCATCTTTGGTTTTACCTGTTTGTATATAGCAGGTGTAAGTCATCCAGTCTTCCAAACGCTCATCCAAATTTTCAGCATATGGCTTGCCAACGCCCAAATTTTCAGGCCATTTTTTTGCATTATCAATATAAGCTAATGCAGCCTGGTAATTTTTCTTAGCCACATTGTCAATCGCCTGCATCAGTTCGGCTTCGTGGTACAGTTCGCGGCCAATAGTGGCGCCTTCAAATGGCAGGATGTCGATCTTAGTTAACAGGTCGGCACAATCCTTATAGCGTTTATCCAGCAATAATATCTTTGCATAAAGTATGCCCACAATGTAATTATCGGGGTGACTGCCATAAAAAGGCCGGATAACATTCAAAGCATTCTCTACCTGCTGATGATCTACATAATATTCTGCCAACAGTTTGCTATAACGCCATTCATTGGGTTCAAGGGCTACGGCTTTTTTAAGGTCGTTTATATCAGTCGCCCCCATTCCCATAGCAGCACGGGCAGCGTAAAAAGGCGCGAATTGCGGCTCATTTCCACAAGCAGCAAATAGCTTTTTACTTTCATCTATACGGTTCCTGTCCTTATATAAAAGCGCAAGGTAATATTTGGGCTGCCAGTTATTGTTTTGTTTCATCGCCCACAGCAACACTTCTTCATCCTCTGAACGGAATGGAAATACAAAAGCAGGTGATGAATTATTGGCCTTAGCTAAATATTCCGCATAAGGTTTGCCGGCTTTATTTTGTAAAAACGCCTGCCAGTAATAAACCAGCGCATTTTGAGGGGCCAATGCCAGCACTTTTTCACTTTCATTATAGCACCCGTTATTATAATAGGTAATAGCCAGTTCAAGGTAAGTTTCAACAGGCAACTCATCGCGGATCATTGAGGTGAAAGCTGTTTTGCTTTCTCCGGATGGCTGCCACAAATATTTCTCGAATTGCGCAAAATGATTAAGCGGATCAAACGACAATATAGTATCTAATACCTTATTTGCCGCCGGCTTATTGTTCTGATAGCGATAGGTGATCGCTTCGGCCTGCAAAGCAGCAATATCAAAGCGGTTAAAATCCAACGCTCTTGAGGCAAAATATAATGTTTTATCCCAATTCTTTTCTTTTAGGTAGATATTTGCCAGGCCATTATAAGCCGCGCTCCTGTATTCCATCGACAGTCCGGCAATATCAAAGCCGTCCTTAGCATCAACGGTATTACCTAATTGCGCATTGATCACCCCATAATAGTAATTGGCTGCGCCATAGTAAGTATCGATACTTAAAGCTTTCTTGGCCAGTTGCAAAGCTTCTTCATAGCGCATATCATGATACAGTAACTCGGCCATTTTGCTTAATGCAGGCACATAGTCCGGGTCTTTTTGTAATGCAGCCCGTAATTTTATTTCTGCGGATGGATACATTTTTTCATCTGCCAGTTCTTCGCCCTGCACATATAACCCATAAGCCGAGTCCCAGTTAAAATCTTTAGGCATATCTATTGGCCTGCTTAAGTTGTTAGCATCGGGTGCCGAACGATAGACCAGTTTATTACTGCCCAACGTTACCACCAGATCCCCATTGCCGCCATCGGTCTTAACCGAATCAACGAACGT
>Ga0207142_1110_pt1 | contig 12871 bp, 10 predicted proteins | sample Alteio_BWMinHeat_2_FD_153561 | JGI IMG/M metagenome (GOLD analysis project Ga0207142, IMG submission 153561) | Enriched cells from forest soil in Barre Woods Harvard Forest LTER site, Petersham, Massachusetts, United States -... | ecosystem: Environmental > Terrestrial > Soil > Temperate forest >... | reverse complement strand
ACTATGCCCGATGAAACAAAATCCTTTAATTTTTTTAAAATTGTTGATTTTGACGACGATTACTTCAAAAGTGTACAAGGCTATAACCGCTTAATGCTCGATAGCATATTTTATAAAGCCTTTTTGGATTATGAATTTATGCTGATATACCAACTGGATGCTTTTGTGTTTAAGGATGAATTAGATGAGTGGTGTAACAAAGGCTTTGACTATATAGGCGCTCCATGGATAAGGGCAGCCGACCAGGGGATATTTAATATTGTTAAAAGAAGGATACAGCAATATATACATACACGGTACAATATTCAAAAAAACGGTGGCCCGAGTCCAAGGCAATTGGAATATAAAATAGGTAATGGAGGATTTTCGTTAAGGCGGGTACATAAGTTTTACGAATTATGTTTACAATACCGCGAAATGATAGCCCACTATAATAAACACGATACACATTTTTTTAACGAAGATGTTTTTTGGAGCGTGGAAGTTAACCGGAAAAGCAAACAGCTAAATATCCCCGGCTATAAAATAGCATTAAGATTTGCGGTTGAATTGCATCCAAAACGAGCGTTCGCAATTAACAAAAACCAATTGCCTTTCGGTTGCCATGCATGGGACCTTACTATTGATTTTTGGCGACCTATATTTGAACAATACGGTTACAAGTTGAATAATAAAAATGGCGAATAACACCAGTCAGCCCTATGGAAGATAGTCCTTTGGTATCTATTGCACTATGCACTTATAACGGCGAAAAGTTTTTAGCCGCCCAGTTAGATACGCTTATGGCCCAAACCTACAAAAACCTGGAGGTGATAGCCGTTGATGATTGTTCTACAGACGGCACCTATGAGATACTTAAAACCTATGCCGCCAAATATCCCTGGTTCCGTATCTACCAAAACGCCCAAAATCTTAGATTTTTAAAAAACTTCCAGGTCGCCGTTGGCTATTGTAAAGGCGACCTTATTGCACTTTGCGACCAGGATGATCTGTGGCATCCCGAAAAAATTGAAATGCAGGTGAATGCCATAGGCGACAATATGTTTATTTACCATGATTCGGAGTTTATAAATGAGGATGGGACACCTGTAAATCAAAAAGTATCGGATATACTCAATTTATACCGGGGCGATTCACCCGAGGTTTTCTTGTTTTTAAACTGTGTTTCGGGCCATTCCATGCTCATGAAAAAAGAGCTTTTGGCACATGCCGGCTCATTTGAAGGATATTATCATGACTGGTGGCTGGCTTATGTGGCAACAAACATTGGTAGCATTGATTTTTTACCGCAATGTTTGGTGCAATACCGGCAACATAACGCAAGCGATACCGATATGTTACAGATAAAAGAGAAGGAGGAGTATACAGCTTTAACAGCGCAGGAAGAAACCATCAAGAAAAAAACATGGCTGGAGCATTGTGCAAATTATGCCGAAAATAAAGACCCAGCCTTTGTGAAACTGTTATTCAGGCTTTATAACGACCGCCCAAACAGGTTTTTTACATTTGAATTGGGACGGTTAATGAAAGAACACATCGATACTTTGTTTTTTATCCAGAAAAAAAGCCCCAAATACAAATTGCGAAAAATCACTAAATTTATGTGGGGACTGAAAGGAAGGAATTTTTGGTATACCTACATCCGGCCAAACAAGAACAAGGTTTTAAACCTTAACCAGCTTTAGATACCGTTTTAAAGTGTAAAAGCCCAGCTTAAAAAATAAGTTAGGGCTTAAACTCCAATATTTATTACCCATAAATAAAACAGTATAGGCAGCTTTTGTAGGGTAGTTTAGCTTGATAAGCTTATCTACATAACTTTTAAAAGTTATTTTTTCGGCTTTGATCTGTTCTTTATTCGCTAGCCCTTGCAGGTTAACAGGAAAGTAATGAATCCATTTTTTGTGCAGCTTGATGTTTTCGTCTACCCACGCCCGGCCGTAATTACCTTCTGAAAAATGATTTAATAAAACATCATAGGTTACTGCAATCTCATACGCCTGTGCAACTGAGAACGAAAAATCAATATCATAACAGTGGAATCCCTTAAATAATGCTTCATCAAAGGGGTACTCAAGCGCTACCTTTTTCGGGGTGCAAAGCCAAACACCATCAACACAGGCCACACGTGGCAGCCCTTCATTAGTGGGGTTTATATAAATGGTATCAGGCTCTTTTTTTATGTATTTGTATGATTGAATAATATTTATATACAAGTTAATAGCGCCAATCCCCTCCCATCCTGAAGGTGAAATTGGCTTATAAGCTGTGCCGGCAATACCTATTAAACCCAGTTTGGGGTTATCGGCAAAAGTGCTTATAACTTTATTCCCCCAATCTTGAGTGTGAATGCTGACATCTTCATGCATAAAGCATAAAATATCGTATTTGGCTGTTTTTGCGCCACGGTTGTAAATTTCACAAATGCCTTTTTCGCCGTGGCTATTATCGGTAGAAATGATCTCAAACGGGACACCTATAGTAGCCGTAATATTTTTGGTAACTTGCTTTAATTGTTCAGCGTTTGCTGATGATATAATTATCGAGATCATTAGGGTGCAAGATAGCGATTAGTGGGAAGTTGGAGAAAGAAGTATAGCAAAAAAGGTTAGCGATAAATGATATCGCTAACCTTTTCTTGTTTTCGAAGTGCTAAAGATAGAGATCAGTATTAAACCCTTTCAATCACTATCCTTATCACCCGTTTAATAACTGATCTCTAACCTCTAAACACTGACTTTCTTATTGGAAGTTAATGCCTAAACCAATTTGCCATACCTGGTTGCGGTATTCCGGAACGTAGGTGTAACCATATGGGTCGGTTGCATTAAAGTCGATAGTATAACGTGCGCGCAGTTCAACATTCCTGTTCAGGTCAAAGCTTACACCTATTACACCGTCAAGGAAAGTATTGGCACCACTGTAATTGTAATGATCCACACTTCCTGTATCAAAACCTGTGCTGTAAGTATTAGTTGTTGATGTTAAGAATGACAGTTGTGGGCCTATCAAAAAGTTAAAGCCCGGTGCCAGGTGAAACTTAGCTAACAATGGCACATCAATAAAATTCTGGCGTGAGGTATAGTGCCCGTCAGGATCATTTGCTGAATAACCTTTTTGCGAATACAATACTTCAGGTTCAAATGATAATGGGTAGATCAACGGCACATCCATATACAAACCAGCGTTAAAGCCGGCTATGGTACCTGTGCTGTAATTTTGATAATTTGAACTTACAGTGTTTGCAATATTCAATCCGCCGGTTATACCTACCTTAACGCGGTCAAAATCATCGTTACGGCGGCGTTCTACAACACGGCGGTGTACCCTGCGGGGGCCATAATAATATTGCTGGGCGCTAACTGAACCTGCAAACAGCAAGCCCATAGCTAATAAAAGAAGAATTTTTTTCATTTCGTATTAGTTTTTATATCACATAGAGTAAAAAATAAGCTAAAGGTTTATTTACCTCACTCATTTTTTTATTAACCATGACGAAAACCATGCCACAGAACGTACTTTTCCCTACATTTGAACCATGCGCACCCATAAAAAAAACTTTATTTACCTGCTGATTTTTACCCTGAATTTTATTGTTTTAAGCGCTTTTGCACAAAAAGAAACCTATATACAGTCGTTAAACAAACAAAATCATTGGGTCGATTCAGTTTTTAAAAGCCTGAGCCGCAAGCAAAAAATAGCGCAATTATTTTTTGTAAGGGCGCATACAAACCTGGGCCAGCGGTATGAAGATTCTGTTGCCGATGTAATAAAAAATGAACAGGTTGGTGGCTTAGTGTTCTTCCAGGGTGGCCCCGTGCGCCAGGCCGAGCTTATCAATCGTTACCAAAAACTGGCCAATGTGCCACTCATCATCGCCCAGGATGGCGAATGGGGCTTAGGTATGCGGCTGGATTCTACCGTCGCATACCCTTATCAAATGACCCTCGGCGCCGTACAGGACAATACGCTTATATACAAAATGGGGCAAATGATAGCCTACGACTTCAAGCGCATGGGTATGCAAATGAATTTCGGCCCTGACATGGACGTAAACAACAATCCCGATAACCCGGTGATCAACTACCGTTCCTTCGGCGATAATAAATACAATGTGGCGCAAAAAGGTATAGCCTACCTTAAAGGGATGCAGGATGCAGGGTTGCTCACCACCGCCAAGCACTTCCCCGGCCATGGCGATACCAATGTTGATTCTCATTTCGACCTGCCCCTGCTGCCCTTCAGTCGCGAACGGTTGGATTCCCTCGAAGAATATCCTTTCCGTGAAGCCATAAAAGCCGGTATCAGCGGCGTAATGATAGCCCACATGGATATACCCGCGCTGGATACTACTAAAAACCTGCCTTCAACATTATCAAGAAAAATAGTGACCAATATCCTTAAAGATTCGCTCGGCTTTAAGGGCCTCGTAGTATCGGATGCAATGGAAATGAAGGGGGTAGTAAAATACTTCCCCGATGGCGAAGCCGACGTACGCGCGTTTTTAGCCGGTAACGACATCCTTGAACTATCGCCAAACTCGGCCCTTGCCATAAAAAAAATAAGAAAAGCTGTACGCAAGGATGAAATATCGAAACAAGAATTCAACGCGAAAGTGAAAAAGGTACTCGCCGCTAAATATTGGGCCGGGCTAAACAATTACCATTCCACATCAATCACAAACCTGGTACCCGACCTTAACCGCCCTGTTTCTAAAGAATTAGTACAGCAACTTAGCGATGCCGCTATCACCCTGTTAAAAGGGGATGCTTCTTCGGTACAACTTAACCCGTTCAGGGGAGCGGCTATTGTGAGTATAGGGGTTGACAAGCCCACGCTTTTTCAGCAGGAATTGTGCCGTTCGTATCCCTTCAGCAAAATATTTTTGATCGATAAAAATGCCTCTGTTGCGCAGGTGAATTCCCTGCAACAGCAACTAAAGCAATTTTCGCAGGTTTTTATTAGCATAAATGATACCCGCCCCCGCCCCGCCAGCAAACTTGATTACAATATCAATGTTAAACTATTAATAGTGCAGCTGGCCTCGCGGCCAAATACAGTAATAAGCGTTTTTGCTAACGCCTATACTATAGCAGGCTTACCAGGCATTGAAAAAGCCGGCGCGCTGCTGGTTGGTTACCAAATGACCGATGAACTGCAGCTGTCGGCAGTAAAAGTTATTACGCAAATGTTAAAACCAACAGGTAAATTGCCGGTAAGTGTTAACAGCTTTTTCCCAACAGGAACAGGCATAAGTTTATAAAAAATGGATAAGAAAATAAGAGCCATAATAACCGGCGCCAGCGGCATGGTAGGCGAAGGTGTATTACTAGAATGCCTTAACCACCCGCAGGTGGAAAGCGTGTTGGTAGTTGGTCGCAGGCCGTGCGGCGTTACCCATCCAAAACTTAAGGAGATCATCCATAAGGATTTCTTTGACCTCTCACCCATCGAGAATCAATTGGCAGGCTATAACGCCTGCTATTTTTGCCTCGGCGTTTCGTCCATTGGCATGAAAGAGCCGGAGTATTATAAGCTTACTTACACATTAACCCTGGGCTTTGCCGGTGCGGTAAGCAGGCAAAATACCGATATGACCTTTTGCTATATATCAGGCGCAGGGACTGATAGCACTGAACAGGGTAAAACCATGTGGGCACGGGTAAAAGGAAAGACGGAAAATGACCTCGCCAAATTACCCTTTAAACAGGAATTTAACTTTCGCCCCGGATTTATGAAGGCCACAAAAGGGCAGAAGAATTTATTGCCGCTTTATAAATACTTCGCCTGGCTATACCCCATATTAAAAGTACTGACGCCTAACATGGCAAGCACCCTTGCCGAAGTTGGGCAGGCTATGATAAACGTTACCCTGTACGGGAATGATAAGCAAGTATTGGAAGTAAAGGATATTATCAAAGCAGCGCATTCCACCGATAAATAGATCCGTTTTTATAATTTAGGGACTTTACAAACCTACACCAATGGATAAAAAATATTACGCTGTAAAACTTATACCCTGCCGCCCCACTTTCGCGCAGGATATGACGCCAGAAGAACGCGAAATTATGAAGGCCCATAGTACTTATTGGCGCGGCATGATGGCAAAGGGTTCGGTGCTTACCTTCGGCCCCGTGCTCGACCCGGCAGGAGTTTACGGCTTAGGTATAATAATAGCTGAAAACGATGAACAGGTGCAAGCCTTTATGGCCGATGACCCGGCCACCCAAATAAACAATTATGAGTTTTACCAGATGCTGGCAGTGGTGAAAGAATGTTAGCTTATTAACTTTTTTGCTCTCAATTTTTCCAGCAAATAACTTCCTTCTGCTTCATCAACTCCCTCTCCAAATTTTACGGTCTTCATGCCGTAGTCAAATCTTATGGTACCTGTGTTACCCATACGCCATGTTCTTAATGGAGACATGCCATATGGCATTATTGAAGTTGCAGGATCTTCCTGTACGCGGAAGTTTCTGGCTTCGCTAAGATCATAACTTTTAGCCTTGTAAAAAATTACCCCTTTTCTGTCAATTGTCATAATACCCTGCGAAATGGTAATTACTTCTTTGCCAATAGCATTCCAAAGCAAAGTTCTGAACACAAAAAAACCACCTACGGTCCACCCACAAAGCCATAGTGACACAAAGACAAAAGGAATTGGCGTCTTTGAATCGTCCGTAAAAAGGGTTAAGGGTATTGCAACTATGGATACCAGCCATATGCACATCCAAAAACTAAGGAATATAATAATAAACCAATTTTTTTTGGATGGAATGGATATATCCAATGTGTTAAAATTGTCGTCGATCGTTGCGCGGCCTGCGTAGGGTAATTCCATGGTTTAAAGTTTACTAAATATGATGTTTTTTCGGTAGATGTAAAAATTTTTCAACGACTTAAATATATACATGTAACCCCTTTAATATTTTGTAAATTTGATATTCTATGCGATCATCTCCCAACAAATACAACGAAAAATTCCAGCAGGCCCTTGCCAATTTAAACCCCGAGCAACTTGCCGCGGTTAATAAAATGGACGGCCCTGTTTTGGTAGTGGCCGGGCCGGGAACAGGCAAAACGCAGATACTGGCAGCCCGCATCGGCAAGATATTAACCGATACCGACGCCCTGGCGAACGAGATACTTTGCCTCACTTATACCGATGCCGGCGCTATTGCCATGCGCAAGCGTTTATTTGAATTTATTGGGCCCGATGCTTACCGCATTAATATTTACACTTTCCACGCTTTTTGTAACGAGATCATACAGGAAAACCTGGAATATTTCGGCAAGTTGAATTTAGAGCCGCTTTCAGAACTGGATGGAGCGATGCTATTCCGCGAACTGGTGGATGAATTCCCAAATGAACACCTATTAAAGCGCTTTACCGGCGATATTTATTTTGACGCCCCACGATTAAAACGCCTGTTTTCCACCATGAAAAGCGAGGGTTGGGACGAAGCCATAATTGCCGCGGCGGTTAAGGAATATTTAGACGATCTGCCCAACCGCGAGGAATTTATTTACAAAAGGGCCAACTCAAAAGCCGGTATCAATATTGGTGACCCCAAACAAAAGGATATTGATGCAGAAGCCGACAAAATGCAAAAATTACTGGCAGCTGTGGGTGAGTATAAAAACTACTCAAAAAAGATGGCTGACAAGGGCTTGTATGATTATGACGACATGATCATCTGGGTACTCAAAGCTTTCCGTGAGAATCCCGAGATACTGCGCAAATACCAGGAACACTACCAGTATATTCTGGTTGATGAGTTCCAGGATACCAGCGGCTCACAAAATGAATTGCTCAGGTTCCTGCTGAATTATTGGGAAACACCCAACGTGTTTGTAGTGGGCGACGATGACCAGTCTATCTTTAAGTTCCAGGGGGCAAATATGAATAACATCATAGATTTTGCTAATGATTATGTCAAATCGCTCTACACGGTTGTATTAAAAAATAATTATCGTTCAAATCAGCATATACTCAACATTTCAAAGGCGCTTATTGATAACAATAAAATTCGCTTGACCGAAGCGCTTAAGCTTGATAAAGATCTGCGTTCATCGCACCCGCGCTTTGATGAGTTAACCGTTCAGCCCGTTATCCGAGAGTATGAGAACCCCGGTAAGGAAGTGGTGGATGTAGCCATGCAGATAAAAAAGCTTATCACTATGGGTACATCGCCCGATGAAATAGCTGTCATCTACCGTAACCACAGCCAGGTGGAGGAATTGCTGCAATACCTCGATGTGCAAAAAATTGCCGTTAACACCAAGCGCAAGATAGACGTACTGGAGCAGCCTTTTGGCGAAAAGATCATCACCATTTTGCGCTACCTGGCAATGGAAATGGATTCGCCCTACAGCGGAGATGAGCTTTTGTTCGAAATCATGCATTATGATTTCTTCAACATCCCGCCTATCGAAATTGCCAAAGCCAGTATCGCGGTAGCAAAAGAAAATTACGCCACGTTCTCAAACGATAAACCCAAAACATCGCTGCGCCGCTATATAAGCGAAATGCGCACCCCAGCCCAGCCGGGGTTGTTCGACAACACCCAGAACGTGGAAATGAAGTTCCTGATGAGCGATATTGATCACCTGCTTAAGGAATCAGTAAGTAACACATTGCAGGCTTTCTTTCAGCAGGTAATAGCCAAAATGGGTATCCTGCGGTACATTATGCAGCAGCAGGATAAGGGCACCCACATGCAAATGCTCACCAGTTTCTTCGATTTTTTGAAGGACGAAAGCCGCAAAAAACCTGAAATAAAACTATCAGACCTGATACTCACTATCGACCTGATGAAAAAGAACAATATTCGCCTGAGTTTGAACCAGGTGATATTTTCGGATAAAGGCATCAACTTTTTAACCGCTCACGGCTCAAAGGGCCTGGAATATGAATACGTGTTCTTCATCGGCTGCGATAAACGCACCTGGGACAGCAAGGGCCGCAACAATGGCTTCAGTTATCCCGATACGCTCACCCAAAGCCGCGCAGATGATATCGCCCAAAAAGAAGAATCGCGCAGGTTGTTTTACGTGGCTTTAACACGTGCGAAACAGTGTTTAATGATCTCTTATTCTGCAACAGATAAAAACGGGAAGGACCAGGAAGCATCACAATTTATTGGCGAAATTTTAGCCGATACGCATTTAATTACTGAACATCCGCAGGTAAACGAAATCGACATGCTTGATTTTTACGCCACCCAATTCAGCGTGGATGATAAGCCCAAAGTTGAATTGCTGGATAAAAATTACATCAACCAGCTACTGCAAAATTATACGCTATCGGTAACGCACCTCAATAATTATTTGGATTGCCCGCTGCGCTTCTATTTCCAATGTTTGATTCGGGTGCCATCGGGTAAAAGCCCGGCGGCTACGTTTGGTCAGGCCGTACACTGGGCGCTTAACCGCACCTTTAAAAAGCTAAAAGAGTGGGGCGACGAGTTCCCGCCAACCGAGGAATTTATGAAGGAATTCCGCTGGTACATGTACCGCAACCGCGACTCATTCACCAAAGCCGATTTTAAACTGCGTGTTGATTATGGCGAAAAGATATTACCGGCCTATTATGAATTGAATGTGGCCTCATGGAATAAGATCGCCATTACCGAGCGCACTATAAAGAATATCGAGATAGAAGGTGTACCAATAAAAGGTAACCTGGATAAAATAGAATTTGAAGGCAAAAATGTAACCGTAGTTGATTACAAAACCGGCAAGCTGAAAAACGCCAAAGAAAAGCTGCACGGCCCAACCGACGACCAGCTCAATGGCGGCGATTACTGGCGCCAGGCCGTATTCTATAAAATATTGATAGACCATGACCGCACCAACGACTGGCAGGTAGTAAATACCGTATTTGATTTTGTTGAACCGGTAAAAGAAGGTGAGTATTACAAAGAAAAGCTATTTATAACCGCCAGCGACACCGAAATTGTAACCCAACAGATAACTGACGTATACCGCAAAATAATGGCCCACGATTTCAACACCGGCTGCGGCAAAAAAGAATGCGATTGGTGCCACTTCGTAAAAAGCAACTTTAAACAGGCGGAAACCGTGATGATTGGGGAGGAAGAATAGGCCCCCTCTAAATCTCCCCCGGAAGGGGAGACCTTAAAATGTATTTTATGAGAAGAAACATTTCAATAAAGAATAAGCAAAAGTCTCCCCCTACCGGGGGGAGATTTAGAGGGGGGCTGCTATGGTTGTTGCTTTTCTGCACCCTTACCTCCTCCGCCCAAACCACCATTAAACAAGACCCCACCATCCAACAAATGGTCGATGAGGTTTCCGCCAAAAACATCGAGGCCAACATCCGTAAACTGGTGAGCTTCAAAACCCGGCACACCCTTAGCGATACTACCAGCAAAACCGAAGGCAGTGGCGCGGCGCGCAACTGGATAAAGGCCACCTATGAAGAATATGCCAGAGCCGCAGGCGGGCGAATGGTAGTGCAGTTCGATACCTTTACCCAACCTAAGGGCGAGCGGATAGATAAGCCTGTAAAACTCAAAAATGTACTGGCTATTTTAAAAGGCACCGACCCAAATGATAACCGTGTTTATATCGTATCGGGCCATTATGATTCGCGGGTAAACGATGTAATGAAACCCGACGCCGTTGAACCCGGCGCCAATGACGATGCCAGCGGCACAGCCGTTTCACTGGAACTGGCAAGGGTAATGGCTTCGCGTAAATTCCCAGCCACTATAATTTTCATGAGCGTAGTAGGCGAGGAGCAGGGCCTGTATGGCTCAACCAACGTAGCCAAGCGCGCCAAAGCTGAGAACTGGAACGTTGATGCCATGCTGAACAACGACATTGTAGGCAACACCCACGGCATGGAAACCGACCTGAAAGATAACCGCAGCGTACGTGTATTTAGCGAAGGCGTTCCTTCTGTAACAGCTGGCAATACCAAACAGATCGCGGGTTTAATTGCATTAGGCGGCGAGAACGACAGCCCCTCGCGCGAGCTGGCCCGCTATGTTAAAGAGATAGGCGAGCGCTACGTAGACCAATTGGATGTAAAGCTCATCTACCGTCGCGACCGCTACCTGCGTGGCGGCGACCATGTACCGTTCCTGCTGAACGGCTTTTCTGCTGTCCGCTTTACCGAAATGAACGAGGATTTCCATCGCCAGCACCAGGATGTACGCACCGAGAACGGCATCGATTACGGCGACCTGCCCGATTTTGTCGACTTTAACTACGTACAAAAAGTAGCCCGTATGAACCTGTCGGTACTCGCCAACCTGGCCCTCGCACCAGCCCAGCCTCAAAACGTAGGTATAGTGACTGCCGATCTCACCAATAAAACCACGCTAAAATGGGATGCCCCCAACACCGGCAAAAAGCCCGCGGGCTATTACGTCCTGATGCGCGAAACCATCAGTCCCTACTGGGAAAAGAAATTCTATGTAACCGGCACAACCACAACGCTGGCCTACTCAAAGGATAATTATTTATTCGCTGTTCAATCCGTAGACGATGAAGGCCATGAAAGCCTAATGGTGTTCCCGAAGCCGTTGCGATAGAGATTAGTTAATTAGAGGCTAGAGATTAGTAAAAGTTGATTATAAATTATCACCTAATCTCTAACCCTAAATATTTTTCCCGTCAATTATCTTAAAAAACTCCTCGCGGTAAGTATCGCCAACAGGTATAATTTTATCGCCTATCCAGATCCTGCTGCGCTCAATGCTGTCTATCCTATTCAGCGATACAATATATGATTTATGCACACGCACAAAATGCCGTTCCGGCAGGGCATCTTCCATCTTCTTCATATTCTGTAGGGTGATGATGCGCTCGGCAGACGTAAATATCGATATATAATCCTTCAAGCCCTCAATAAACAAAATATCGCGCAGGTATACCTTTTGTATCTTATGCTCGCTTTTAACAAAAATAAAATCACTTAAAATGTCGCTTTGCTGGGTTGGCTCGGGCGTAACAACAGGCTTGGCCGATGGCTGCAACACACCCTGCACCTTCTGCACCGCCTTAAAAAAACGGTCGAACGCTATGGGTTTAAGCAGGTAATCAACCACATCAAGCTCATAGCCTTCCAGCGCGTATTCAGGATAAGCGGTGGTAAGTATCACTTTGGCTTTGCCGTTAGCTATCTTTAAAAACTGAATGCCGGTAAGTTCGGGCATCTGCACATCCAAAAAAACCAGGTCGGCATCGCCTTGCTGCACTATCGTAAGCGCCTCAATCGGGTTGGTGGTAGCCTTAACCAACTGCAAAAAAGGCACCTTCGAGATATAGTCCTCAACAATATGCAGCGCCAAAGGCTCATCATCAACAACAAGGCATCTGATCATGGGCATAAAACTAATGATTTTTTTCAGATATGGTATGCGCAGCGTTAACAAATGACTTTGGGCGTTCCCTTCGGTCGGGCTTTCCACTCATACGCCTGCAGGCCTTAGGCTCGGCCGTCACACTGAGCCTGTCGAAGTGCCGGTATCCGCTCCAATCCCTAACGCAAAACCCAAATAGACATTAACTTACGAAGTCTTAGAAAGGCAAATCTGCAAAAAACTGATATCTTACCCTCTTTCCGCCGCAGGCGAAGAGAGAGGGTGGACAAGCGTAGCGATGTCCGGGTGAGTCAACACAGCGCTAAAGTCACCACCATGCACCTCCTTAGGAAACGGAGGGGGCTAACTCCTCAGCCAAATACGGCGCCAAATACATTATCCTCGAAGCATTTTCCAAATGCCAGAAATGTATCCGTTCATTCTTATTACCACCAAGCAGCGGCCCCATAACATACAAATTAGGCGCGGCCTCAAACTTTTCGTTCACATAAAAGCCCTTGCCCGATAGGTTCACT
>Ga0207142_1109_pt1 | contig 13010 bp, 12 predicted proteins | sample Alteio_BWMinHeat_2_FD_153561 | JGI IMG/M metagenome (GOLD analysis project Ga0207142, IMG submission 153561) | Enriched cells from forest soil in Barre Woods Harvard Forest LTER site, Petersham, Massachusetts, United States -... | ecosystem: Environmental > Terrestrial > Soil > Temperate forest >... | reverse complement strand
ATGAGGCGCTGATGGGCCACGCTGGTATTGAAGCCACTGGCAACCCGCTACCCGATGAAACTTTGGCAAAAGCAAAAGCGAGTGATGCGATATTGTTTGGTGCGATCGGCCATATCAAGTATGATAATGATCCATCAGCAAAAGTTCGCCCGGAACAGGGTTTGTTGAAAATACGCAAGGAACTGGGCCTGTATGCCAACCTGCGCCCCATCATGTTGTTTGATGAGTTGCTGGATGCATCAAGCTTAAAACCAGAAATATTAAAGGGCACGGATATTTTATTCTTCCGTGAACTGACAGGTGATGTTTACTTCGGCGAAAAGAAACGCAGTGAGGATAGAAACACCGCTTCCGACCTGATGATCTATTCGCGTTACGAGGTTGAACGCATCGCTATAAAAGCTTATGAAGCGGCCATGCTGCGTGGCAAAAAGCTGTGTTCAGTTGATAAGGCAAATGTGTTGGAAGCATCACGCCTGTGGCGCGAAGTAGTACAGGATATAGCTAAAATATACTCCGAAGTGGAAACTGAACATATGTTTATCGACAATGCGGCTATGCAACTGGTTAAAAACCCTAAAAAGTTTGATGTGGTGTTAACCGCTAATCTTTTTGGTGATATTTTAACAGATGAGGCATCACAAATAGCAGGCTCAATGGGTATGCTGGCATCGGCATCAATTGGCGATGGTACAGGATTTTTTGAACCGATACATGGTTCGGCGCATGATATTGCGGGGCAGGATAAAGCTAATCCGTTGGCATCTATCCTTTCGGTAGCCTTAATGCTCGAGATCAGTTTTGGGTTGAAAGATGAAGCCAAACAAATTACTGATGCTATTGATAAAGTATTGAAAGAAGGCTTCCGTACAGGTGACATCGCGGATAGCAAAACAGATAAGAGCAAGATATTAGGCACTAAGGCAATGGGGCAAAAGGTGCTGGAATATTTATAGACCAGCCCAAACCCTCCCCGGTAGGCAGGGCTTTAAAATAAAAAATCAAAAAAGTCTCCCCTACCGGGGGAGATTTAGAGGGGGCTAGCTGTTATGAAATGGAACGCTGAATTATATGACGACAAACATTCCTTCGTATTTGAATACGGGCAGAATGTATTGGAATTGCTGGATGTAAAAAAAGGCGAGCGTATCCTCGACCTGGGTTGCGGCACGGGTCATTTAACGCAGCAGCTACATGAGCGTGGTGCGGTGGTTACTGGTATTGATTCATCGCCCGATATGATATGGCAGGCTAAGGAAACTTACCACGACGTTGATTTTGAGGTAGCCGATGGTACAGATTTCCATTTCGATAAACCATTTGACGCCGTATTTTCGAACGCAACGTTGCACTGGATACTAGATGCCGATGCTGCTATTAAATGTGTTTATGATAGCCTTAAACCCGGCGGCAGGTTTGTTGCCGAAATGGGCGGCAAAGGCAACATGGGTATATTAGTTGCCGCAACGCAAAAGGTGCTTACCGCACACGGCTATACAGAGCTTGCTAAAAAGCAGCAATGGTATTTCCCTTCACTGGGGGAATATACAACTAAACTTGAAGCACAAGGCTTTAGGGTGACGTTCGCGGCGCATTTCGACAGGGATACTTTGTTGCAGGATGGCAGGCAGGGCGTAGTTAAATGGCTCAATATGTTTGCGCCCGTTTATTTTGAAGGCATCGCGCCAGCAGAAAAAGAACAAATACTAAATGAAATTACCGACATATTGGAGCCCGACTATAAAAAGAACGGCGAATGGTATGCTGATTATAAAAGATTAAGATTTATAGCTGTAAAGTAGTAGCAAGTATTTAGTAGCTAGTATCAAGATTTTTAAAACTCTGTCTTGCTACTTGATACTAGTGACTTGATACTTAAAAAAAAGGAGAAAAATATGTTACACGATCCCAACCGCGTTTATGTTTTTGATACCACGCTTCGCGATGGCGAGCAGGTGCCGGGCTGCCAGTTGACAACCCCTGAGAAAATTGAGATAGCCCGCGAGCTGGAGGCTTTGGGCGTAGATATTATTGAAGCCGGTTTTCCTATCTCGAGTCCGGGTGATTTTCAGAGTGTAGTTGAAATATCGAAGGCTGTAAAAGAGCCTGTCGTTTGCGCCTTAACACGCGCGAATAAGGGCGATATTGATGCCGCTGCTGAATCATTGAAATATGCTAAACGTCCGCGTATCCATACGGGTATCGGTTCATCGGATATGCATATCAAAAACAAATTCAACAGCACCCGTGAAGAAATTTTGGTGCGTGCCGTTGACGCGGTAAAATATGCAAAGAAGTTTGTTGAGGATATTGAGTTTTATGCCGAGGATGCCGGTCGTGCCGATATAGTATATCTTGCCCAAATGGTTGAGGCTGTTATTGCCGCCGGTGCTACCGTGGTAAACATACCCGATACCAATGGCTATTGCCTGCCTGAGCAATACGGTGCAAAAATTCGTTTCCTGAAAGAAAATGTAAAGAATATTGATAAAGCCGTCATATCAGTACATTGCCATAACGATTTGGGATTAGCAACAGCAAACTCATTAGCGGGCCTTCAAAATGGCGCCCGCCAGGTTGAAGGTACCATAAACGGCATTGGCGAACGTGCCGGTAACACCTCGATAGAGGAGGTGGTGATGTCATTAAAAATACATAAGAGCATCGGCCTGCATACCAACATCAACACCCGGAACATTTACGAGATAAGCCGCATGGTAAGCTCGCAAATGCGTATGCCGGTGCAGGCAAACAAAGCTATTGTGGGCAGCAATGCCTTTGCCCATAGCTCGGGTATACACCAGGATGGTTTTTTGAAGAACCGCGAAAATTACGAGATCATACGCCCTGAAGATGTGGGTTTCCCGAACGCGAGCATTGTGCTTACCGCGCGCAGCGGCAGGCATGCCCTAAAGTTCCATTTGGAGCGTTTAGGCTTTAATTTAGATAAGGCTGAACTTGATGCGGCTTACACACGCTTTTTAACACTGGCTGATAATAAGCTGGATCTTGATGATAACGACTTGATAGGTTTGGTATCATTTAAACTGGCAAACGATTAATGATGGATACAGTAACTAAACCTCAGCTGGATTTTGAGGCAGCCTCGCAACGATTAAACGGCGTAGTTAAACGCACGCCGTTGGAATATAACGCGGGCCTGTCGGAGAAGTACGACTGTGAAATATGGTTGAAGCGCGAAGACCTGCAGGTTGTACGTTCATATAAATTGCGTGGCGCTTATAACATGATAAGTCAGCTAAGCGATGAGCAGATGAACCGTGGTGTGGTTTGTGCCAGTGCGGGCAACCATGCGCAGGGTGTGGCTTTTTCGTGCAAAAAACTGGGTACCCGCGGCGTAATTTTTATGCCCGAGATCACCCCAAAACAAAAAGTAAAACAAACTGAAATGTTTGGCAATGGCAACGTGGAACTGGTATTAACTGGCGATACTTTTGACGATTGCCTGCGCGAAGCACTGGCCTATACCGAGGCCCATGAAATGACCTTCATCCCCCCTTTTGATAATTATAAAATTATTGAGGGACAGGGAACTGTCGGCGTTGAGATATTGGACGACCTGCCCGATGCGGAAGTAATAATTATGCCCGTTGGCGGTGGTGGTTTGGCAGCCGGTGCGGGAAGCTATTTTAGACAACAAAACCCTGGTATTTATTTGATTGGTGTTGAACCGGAAGGCGCACCATCAATGGTAGGTGCATTTGAGAACAAAGGCCCGGTGACCATTGAAAAGATAGACCGTTTTGTTGACGGCGCGGCTGTTAAACGTGTTGGTTCGCTTACCTACCAGCTTTGCAGCGAGGTTTTGGATGATATGCTGCTGGTACCCGAAGGCAAAGTTTGTACCACCATACTTAAACTTTATAACGAGGACGCTATTGTGGTTGAGCCGGCAGGCGCGCTATCGGTAGCGGTGCTGGATATGTGCAAAGAGCAGATCAAAGGCAAAAAGGTGGTTTGCGTTATCAGCGGCGGTAATAATGATATTGAGCGCATGCAGGAGATAAAGGAAAAATCGCTGCTGTATGAAGGTTTGAAGCATTATTTTATTGTCCGTTTCCCACAACGCCCGGGTGCTTTGAAGTTGTTTGTAAACAATGTGCTTGGCCCTGGTGATGACATTACACGTTTTGAATTCATCAAGAAAACATCTAAAGAAAATGGCCCTGCCCTGGTAGGCATCGAACTAAAAAATGCCGAGGATTATCCTGCACTTTTGCAACGGATGGCAGCGCACAGGTTTGATGTGATCGAGATAAACAGGGATCAGACTTTGTTTGAATATTTGGTGTAAACCCTGATGCTCAATCATGCTATCACGAGTTTTACGCATTGTTAAATTCGTGGTAGTATGAAATACAATATTACTGTCTTACTTATACTTAAAAGTTTCATATTTCCCTTTATAGACAAAGTCTTTATATTCAGTATCTGACTTTGCTTTGAGTATGGCATCTATTCCCTTATCAGTATAATTATAGTGCCTTTTATTAAGGAAACCTACACTTCTTAAAGCTGGGTGCTCAATAATTGGGCTTAGGTCGCCATCCAAAACATTGGTATCTACAAATCTAAAATCTATAAGGTCTGGCAATTCCTTCAAGAAATCAAGGTTCTTTAAAGTGCCGCAATTGTTTAAGCGAAGCGTTTTCAAATTCTTTAGCCTGGAGATTTCATCTACTGATTGAAGTTTTTTCGATGTGTTAATTTGCAAAAACTCCAACGTATCTTCGAGAACAGATAACCCAAGGTCATTTTCAAGTTTTATACAACTGTGCAATTCCAACCTCTTCAAGTTCGGGAATCGTTCTATATCACAAAAATCTTTAATATTCGCCCAGTTTAGCTCAAGCTAAAGAAGCTTGTTTGATTGTGGAATATTGCTAAATGAAAGTCCTTTATATTTATAATGCCAAAAGGTTGCATATTCCTTATCATAAACATTCAAAGCCAGCTTTTTAGCTTCCTTAAAATCCCAGTTTAGCTGTTTTTCAGCAGGAATTTGTTCAAACCATATGGTATTGTATCTCCAATCCATAAATCAATATTCCAACCACTTATTCACCTTCAAATTCACCTTATCACCTTCGTTATATTTACGGATGGTGTAATTATGGGCGCGAAGCGTAAGTCCGTTTTTTTCTATCAGTATATCTTCATAAAAACCTTTAAAAAGCACTTGTTTAACCTGCCAGTCGCCAGTTTTGGCGGGGGTTAGTGTGAGCCATTCGGGGTAGATGGCGGCTATAGTTTTTTTGGGTTTTAGGTTGATGCCGCAAAGCGGGGCTTTATCTTTAGCAAGCACATTGCAGGTGGCCAATAAGCTTGCCGTATATAAGTTCTTAGGATTTTGATATACTGCAACCGGGTCGCCTGATTCGAGTATTTTTCCATCACGCATTACAATAAGTTCATCAGCCATGGAGAGAATTTCCGACGGATCGTGTGATACCATGATCACCGTTAAGCCGGTTTCTTTTACTATCTGGCGTATGTCCTGCTGTAAATCCTCGCGGAACGAGGTATCCACCTGGTTAAAAGGTTCATCAAGCAATAATACTTCGGGACGGGTGATGATGGCACGGGCGAGGGCCACACGTTGTTTTTCGCCGCCGCTCAGGTCCACCACACGACTGCCGGCCAGGTGCGACATGTTGAGCAGGCTTAACGCGCGGGTAGTTTTTTCTTCTTTTGCCTGTAAATTAGTGTTTGGCAACAATACAGCTACGTTATCCCAAACTTTGGCAAACAGGTTTAGGTCGTCGGTATGCTGGGTTACCATTTTCATGGCATCGTGACCGGGGATGAGTTTTTCAACCGGCCCCCAAATACGTTCGCCTTTAAAATGCACTTCGCCCTCATCAGGATCGAGCAAGCCATAAAGCAGTCGCAACAGGGTACTTTTCCCGCTGCCGCTTTCACCTATTATGGCGGTAATTTTTCCTTGTTTTATCGTGAGGCTCGTTTCTGAAACGCCTGAAACGCGCTCACCGGGATATAGTTTGCTTATTGCTTTCGCCTGTAAAAAATGCGGGGTTGCCATTGGTGCAAAGATACGCAAAACAGCGTAAGCATTAAGCGGAGTTTCGTACCTACGGCACGAGACTACCTCGCTAATATTTTTCTACCAACGTTTAACCCCTACGGGATAGTGCATTTTTGGTTAAGGATATCATATCGGTAATGAACGCGCTCCGTTTACTCACCCCGACTTCGCTACGCTTGTCAACCCTCTCTGCGGCAAGCCGCAAAAGAGGGTAAAGACAACTCCTGAATTTTTACCAGCCTAATGTAATACCGAACGAAAAGTTTTTCAAGCCCTTTTGCTCGGGGCTGTTCTCGAACATATCGTTAAAGTAATACTTGGCAAATATGCCCCATGCGCCATAACCTATACGTGCAAACGCGCCGTATCGGAAGGTGGCAAAATGATAGGTATCGTCAAATTTTTGCTTTCCGTTTTCCTGGCTTATTTGCTTTACACGGCCGTTGAGTAAAAAGCCGCCATCAGGGCCGAAAACAAAGTGGGCGCTATTGCCATCGGCATCAGCTTTGGTACGGAAATCAAACGACAGGGGGATCCGCAGGTAACTTGATGAAAAACGGTTCTTGCTATAATCAATATTATCCTGGCGGTAGGTTAACACGGGTTGGTTTGGCAAAATGGTGATGTTGTCGCGCAGGCGCAGCAATGTCCAGTCGAAACCACCCGATAAATAGATCTTGAATGAGCTGTTAAAGCGGTAGCCGAACTGGATGACATCAAACCCTACGTTGCTTGATTTCCATGAGCGGTAACGCAAAAACTGGTTTTGCGGCGACAAGGTAAAACTACCGTTATCTATCAGCGTGGTTAAGCCCAGGTCGAAGCGCGAAAAGGTAAGACCGAAGCGGAAACCGGGCGCTTTTGAATGCTGATGTATGGTGGTATCATTTTTATATTTAGGCTCAAACCCCGCCCCTTCGGAGCTTATGCCTATCCTGATCTTTGTTCTTTTAACAGTGTCGGCCGAAGCCCTGGTGCTATCAGTTTGTGCAAACACACCGGTAGCAGCCGCGCAAAGTATAGCGGTAAAAATTATACGTTTCATATTTGTTGTGTATTTATAGAATGGATATATTTTAGTTCTGTTTTTTTATTTTAATAATGCCCAGGTTAATGCCCGTAATGGTCGATTCATCATCGTCGGTATTTGAAAACTCTATCACTTTGTCTTTGCGTTTATCAACAGTGGCTATTACCACGTTCAATATATCGCCAAAACTGCGCAAATGATGTTTCTTAACGGGCTGTGCCTCTGCAATTTTTTCACCAGTCGATACTGTGGAAGCTATTGCAGCCGGTTTATCAGCCTGCGGATGCGCAACCGGTACAGCAGCTATCATTTTTGCTGTATCAATGGCAGCAGGCGTAACAACATCAGTCTTAGGCAGAGTTGCGGATGCCAAAACCTGTTGTTGCTGTGGCTGTACCGGGGTTTGCTGTTGAGTTGGCACAGCTTGTTTTGATGGTACACTTACTATATTAGTTTTTTCAATATGCTTTGGCTTAACTACAGTAGCTGCTGCTATAGCCGAGGCTTGTACTGAAGTATGTTGTGGTTGTATGGTAGTTGTTGCCGGGGTCATTTTTGCAGCATGATTAACCGCTACCCTGTCTTTACCTGCACGCGATTTAACTACAGTTGTTCTTTGTGTGAAGAAAACTATGCCAGCCGCTATCAGCACAATAATACTTGCCGCAATGCCTAAAAACGGCAATACCTTTTTGCGGCTGTTGTTGCCCAGGCCATCATTAATTCCCTGCCATACTGCCTTTGAGGGTTCAACCTCAAAGTTATCCAGCTTTGTGCTGAATACATTGTCAAATTCTTTATCCTGCATTTCCATAACTTTTATTGCTGGTTTTTAAAACTTGTTCTTTTAATATCGTCCTAGCCCTTGATAATTGCGATTTCGATGCGCCCTCGCTTATACTCATTATTTCGCCTATTTCCTTATGCGAGAAGCCTTCAATGGCATAAAGGTTGAATACCATGCGGTAACCGGGCGCAAGCTGCTGTATCAGCGCTATCAGGTCCTTAGCGTCAAGGTTAGCCATCGCCACAGCGTCAACCGAAGGTTCGTCGCACTCATCCATATCAACCGCCTGCATCATTTTATGGTGCTTACGGTAATATTCTATCGAGCTATGCACCATGATCCGCCTTACCCAACCTTCAAAGGAGCCTTCGCCACGATAGTCACTCATTTTTTGAAACACCCTGATAAAGCCGTTTTGCAGCATATCTTCGGCTTCCATCCTGTCGGTAGCATAACGCATGCACACCCCAAGCATTTTAGCGGCAAACTGTTTGTAAAGCAGTTCCTGCGCTTTTCGCTCGCCTGCCTTGCATTTATTTACCAGTGTATCAATTGTGTACTTGTGCTCCAAAAACATCATTTAAAGGTAAGATGAATTTTGAGGGTAAATGGTTGCACGAGGATGGAAAATATTTTAATTGCTGTTATATTTATAGCATGATCATCAATAATAACCCTTTTCCTGTACTTACAACTGAGCGCTTAATATTAAGAAAGCTTGATATGATCGATGCGGATACCCTTTTCCAACTGCGTAGCAATGCGGAAGTTAACAAATATTTGCACAGACCGTTACCGGCATCTATTGAGGATGTTAAAGCTTATATAAAAATGATAGACGGCTTGCTGGCCGATAGCAAAGGTGTTTACTGGGTGATCTGCCTTAAAACTGATAATAAACTGATAGGCGCAATATGCATGTGGAACTTCAAACCCGAAAAAGATATGACCGAACTGGGCTATGAATTAAGCCCGGAATTTCAAGGCCGGGGCCTGATGCAGGAAGCCATTGAAAAAATAATTGCATACGGATTTAATGACATGAGACTTAAAACGATAACCGCATTGCCCAGCCCGGAAAATGAAAGATCGGTTGCATTATTAAAACACAACGGATTTAGATTGGATACAAGTTATGAATTTGTGAGCAGAGAGGATGCAGAAGATCAAGCGGTCTATATTTTGACCGCAGAGGGACACTAATAATTATTCTTTCGTCCTGAAATATTTATAAATCTTCACCGCCGATATCATAACAAACACAAATATGATTAGCCCTATGATGGTATAAGGCCAATTGATATTATCCTTTACTACCGCGCACATTACTATCACAAACAACAGCAGGGTCGCCAATTCGTTCCAAAGGCGGAGCTGGGTGGATGTCCATTTAAAGATACCCTTACGCATTTGCTTTATTTTATGCTGACAAATGAAATGGTAAATGATAAGCAGAATTACAAAAGTAAGCTTGATATGCAGCCATGGCTGCTGCAGCCAGCCCGGGGCCAAAAACAACATGGTAATACCCGCAGCCACTACAATGTACATGGATGGAATGGTTATCACATTCCATAGCCTGCGCTCCATTATTTCGAACTGTTTTGATAGAATGGTGCGATCAGGCTCGGGTTTGTCCTGCGCCTCGGTGTGGTAAATAAAAAGGCGCACAATATAAAACAGCCCCGCCATCCAGCAGACTACAAATATGATGTGTATGGCTAAAACGTATTGATACATTTTTTTTCTTTTGTCATCCTGAGCGCAGCGAAGGATCTATCCGCGTTCTAACCAAGCGCTAATCAACTGATCGCTCGTATAATAGATCCTTCGCTACGCTCAGGATGACAAATATTTATTAGTAGCTGTACTCCCTTATTATATCCACTGCGTATTTCACATTATCAAACGGGATATCGGGCATTATGCCGTGGCCCAGGTTGAATATGAAACCGTTCTCGTCCTTCATGCGGTCGAACAGGCGGTAGATGCGTTCTTTTATTACTTTTTTATCGGCATACAAAATATGCGGATCAAGGTTGCCCTGTACGGCTATGCCTTTTGGCAGGCGCTGCTTTATGTCGAGCAAATCAACATTCCAGTCGATGGAAATTACATCGGGTTTGGCCTCGGCCATTAACGGTGCGAAAACGGAACTGCCTTTGCAGAATGATATTACCGGGATATCCTTGCGGTTAAGTTTGCTGATGATCTCGGCAATATAACGGTGCGAAAACTCTTTGTAATCATCCCACGCCAAAGCCTGCGCCCAGCTATCGAATATCTGCACGGCATTTACGCCTGCAGCTATCTGCAGGTTCAGATAATCTGCTGTAACGGTTGCTATTTTTGATAGCAGTTGGTGAGCCATCTCAGGCGCATTGTGTAGCATTAGCTTGGTCAGCTTAAAATCGCGGGATGAGCCGCCTTCAACCAAATAGCTCATTACCGTGAATGGCGCGCCGGCAAAACCTATAAGCGGGATGCTGCCGTTGAGGCGTTGCTGTATCACTTTAATGGCATCGGCTACATATTGCAGTTTGTGTACTACTTGTGTATCCAGTTTGTCAATATCGGCTTTGGTGCGTACCGGGTTTGAAAACCGTGGGCCAACGCCCTGGGTAAAGCTCAGGTCGCCCCCCATAGCTTCGGCGGTAACCAAAATGTCGGAAAATAATATAGCGCCATCGATACCTAACAGGTCGACAGGCAGCATGGTAACATCGGCAGCAAGCTCGGGTGTTTTGCACATTTCGAGGAAAGAATATTTGTTTTTTATATCCCAATATTCCTTCATAAACCGGCCTGCCTGGCGCATCATCCACACCGGCGGACGGCTTGTTTTTTCAGAAAATGCTGCTTTTATTAATAACGAATCTCTCATTTTGTTAGATACAAGTAGCAAGTATCAAGTAGCAAGTATCAGGATCTTGGGGCGATGTTTTTTGTCTTGATACTTGATACTAAATACTTGATACTACTTTTTATGTTGTTTTAATTCCTTTTCCAGTTTGGCTATTACTTCCTTCATCTTGGATTTTACCTCGCCCTGGTGCTTATTGGCCAGCTGCAGATAAGCCTCGGCTTTATCATAATTGCCCCGCCTTATGCTGATGTTGGCCACATGCACCAACGCGGCCACGTGGTCATTAGCGGTACGCAGCGGATACTGAGCGGCTAATTCGTAATGTTTTTCGGCCTCGTCATAATCCTGCTTTTGCAGGTATACGCCGCCCATTATAAATTCATAAAAACCGCGTCTTTTTTTACTCAACCATGAGGGGTTGCTTATCTGGCTCAGCAACAGAGCGGTTCTGTCATAATCTTTTTTATGGAAGCTTTTCGCGGCCAGTATTACGGTGCCTTCTTTAAAATAACCCCATATCAGCAGCACTATGAATAGTAAAACTACCCCCATTAGTTCGTACACCTGGTGGTAGCTGAAAAATAAGCCCATGGCTAAAAAAATGCCTGTAAGTACTATGCGGGCGTTATTTGTAAACATGAATTATTATTAGTGCTGGTTATCAGTAAATTTATAGCCTACACCGCGTATGGAGTGAAAGTAAACCGGGTTTTTCGGATCAGGTTCAAAATACTTGCGGAAAGTGAGGATAAAGTTATCAATGGTACGGGTCGACGGGTAAACATCATAGTTCCATACGGTTTCCAGTATTTGCTCGCGCGATACGGCATCATTACGGCGCTCGATAAGCAGCTTTAACAACATGGTTTCTTTTTTGGTTAAAGGGGTGATGGAACCATCGCCGTTAACTAATTCGAATGAGTTGAAATGGATGGTTTTATCACCAATTTTATAGCTGTTGAATTCTTTAAGGTCGTCGCCCTTCAGACTGCGTTTTACAAGATTGTTTACCCTTAATATCAGTTCTTCAAGATTAAATGGCTTGGTGAGGTAATCATCGGCACCTTTTTTAAGGCCTGAGATCTTGTCCTCGTTGGTATTTTTTGCCGTAAGGAACATAATAGGCACTTCGGTATTTTCAAGCCTGATGGTTTCGGCTACTACAAAACCGTCGATCTCGGGCATCATAACGTCCAATATCACCAGGTTGAAACGCTCCTCTTTAAATAATTGCAGCGCTTTTTTGCCGTTTTTAGCGGTTGATACCTTGTAGCCTTCCAGTTCAAGGTTAAGCTTGATGGCTTCTAATAGATGCTCCTCATCTTCGGCTAATAATATTCTTTTTCTGTTTGGCATGATCATTATTTATTTATGACACAATTTTCGTTAATTATATTGAATTACATGAATTTACCCAATTCATTTACTTTCAAATTACTAAAGTGAGTTTGTAAATTCACTTTAATTTACTGAAAACCGTGCCTATCCGAACACCACTTCAAACACACTCCCTGCAGGGCGGTTATCTTTAACTTTTATAGTTGCCTGGTGCTTATCTAATACTTCCTTCACAATAAACAAACCCAAACCGGTTCCTTTTGTGTTGCGGGTTTCCTCGCTGCCTACACGATAAAAGCGATCAAAAATACGTGTTTTTTCCGTATCAGCTATTCCAATGCCATGATCGGCTACCTGCAGGTGTATTTTATCATCCTTCGAGAATAGTTTTACCAATACCGTATCGCAGGGGCTTGAATATTTAATGGCGTTTTCAACCAAATTGGTAACTACCGATGTAAGCGCAAACTTGTCACCCGTGACCTCGATCTTGGGTTCAATTTCGGCATCGATTATCTGCTGGTTACAATCGCACTTGGTAACCTGTAAGCGGTTAACTATGCTATCGACCAAAACCGACAAGTTGAATTTTGCCTTAGGGAATGTATAGGAGCGGTTATCAATTTTTGATGCCAGCAACATATTCTCCACCATATCATCGAGTCTTTCAATATCCAGTAATGATTTGTCGATAAAATCAAGGGCCTGCTCGCGTGTAAGCGTACGCTTCTGGATAGTTTGCAGCAATATTTTAATAGATGCCAGCGGTGATTTTAATTCGTGCGTTACCGATAACAGGAAATTCTTTTTCTGTTCCTGCAATGTCTTCTCACGGTTAAGGGCATTGTGCAAGCTGTAAGCACCAAAAGCGAATACCAGGATAAACATGGTGCCTTCGCTCAATATCATACCAATACGGTTA
>Ga0207142_1108_pt1 | contig 13048 bp, 10 predicted proteins | sample Alteio_BWMinHeat_2_FD_153561 | JGI IMG/M metagenome (GOLD analysis project Ga0207142, IMG submission 153561) | Enriched cells from forest soil in Barre Woods Harvard Forest LTER site, Petersham, Massachusetts, United States -... | ecosystem: Environmental > Terrestrial > Soil > Temperate forest >... | reverse complement strand
GCTTTATCGACGAACAAATGTATGACCTTGTAGAAACTGCCGACATCCATAGCGCGCAAAAACAATACACCGTGGCTGAAAGTGAACTCTTTCAAGTTATAAAAGAGGGGAAAAAAGCAGGCCCCGCTAACTTAATGGTCGCATACGACTTATTAGCGGCGATTTACATTAAAAAAGCATTGTATAATAAAGCGCTGTATTACGAATTAAAGTACCAAAAAAACATAGAGTTGGCAGGCGATACCGCTGTGATAGCGAATTCTGATGCACAGTTGGGAAGCATTTACAGTTATTTGGGAAACTATTCGTCAGCTGTCGACTGGTATAAAAAATCCTTAAACCATTTAATTGCAGTACATGAACTGGCTAATTTATTTTCAACAATCAGTTCGATTGTTGCCGAATATGTATACGGCGGGCGGGCGGACGAAGCCCTTAAATTCCTTTCCACTATTACAACCAAATACAAACCCGTAAAGTTGCAAGACAGGCAATATGTGCAATTTTCTTTCGGTGCTATATATAATGCGCTTAAAAATTACGACATGGCGGAAAAAAGCTATCTCGAAATGATCAAGTTCGGCGACGAGGACGGGATTAATCGATATGACCCTGATAAAGCTAAGCGATATCAAGCCATAGGCAATTTTTATTTTTACCGTAAAAAATATAACAAAGCGCAGCAATACCTGGAGACCGCATTAAAAGTCATGCGGAAAGGAGGGAACGTTGAAATTTTGAGAAATGTTCATTTGGCCCTTTTTGAGGTAGATTCTGCCCTGGGCAACTACAAGGCTGCAATCCGTCATTTGCAACAAAATAACAGGCTTAAAGATTCCATTTTCAATATCGCCAGGTATAACCAGGTCGAGGAACTGAATATACAGTACCAGACTGATGAGAAGGAGAAAGATGTTAAACTGGCGCGGGATAAAGCTAAATTGGAACAAGTACAATTGGAGCGTACCCAAAATGGCCGTAACTGGATCATTGCCGGATCAGGACTGCTATTAATAATTGTCGCCCTGCTTTACAGGCAGAGCAGGCTGCGAAAAAAAAATAATAAAATTATAACCCGGCAAAACGAGCTTATTACCCAGAAAAACGAACTGTTGCAAAGCCTGGTTTCCGAAAAGGAATGGCTGCTGAAAGAAGTGCACCACCGGGTGAAAAACAATCTGCATACCGTGATCTGCCTGTTGGAGTCCCAGGCCCGGCACCTGGAAAGCGATGCATTAAAAGCTATTGAAAACAGCAAGCACCGTATTTATGCTATGTCTCTGATTCATCAAAAATTATATCAGTCTGACGATATAAAAACTATTGACATGGCTGCTTATATAGCTGAATTGGCACAATCGCTGCAAGATGGATTTGGCACTTCGAACCAAATTCAGTTCGAACTAAACATCACTCCTGTTAATCTTGACATTTCACACGCTATTCCGTTGGGGCTAATAATTAATGAAGCCGTAACAAATTCCATTAAATATGCTTTTCCGAATAACAGGAAAGGTGAGATTTCCATTTTGATGATTAATGATGGAAACCGCATAAAACTGGAACTGGCCGACAATGGTATCGGAATGCCGGAAATTGATCATGAAGTTGAACCGGAGTCGTTGGGGCTGCGGTTGATGAAAGGTTTAAGTGAAGATATTGACGCTGACATCAGTTTTAAGGTAATTAACGGCACCCGGATAAGTATTATATTTAAACCTGACGCGCTAAATGAACCTTATAATATTTTAAAGCTATCTGAAACCGGGGAGGCATTAACATGAGCGTTATAAAGAGGCTTGTTTTTATAGCAACGATGCTTTTACCATTTATTCCTGTTTACGGGCAAGGTATTTTAAGGCACGATGCAGACTCGTTATTGAGATCATTAAAAAAGCCCGCCGCTGATACAACCCGTATCACCGCATTATTAAAATTGGCGGAGTATAACATCCTGAAACCCGGGGAATATAAAAAAGACCTGGATAGCGCGGTTACTTTTATCGATGAGGCCAAAAGCATCAACGATAAAATTAAATCGCCCGGTGCTTATGGATATATCGCTTTGGATGAATCATACCTTGCAAGGGACAGGAGCCAACAAGCAAATGCAAAAGCATTTGCCGAAAAGGCCATTCAGTTATTAAGTAAAACTAGCAATTACTATGAATTGGGACAAGCGTATTATCTATGTGCAACATACTATGACCTCAATAACTACGCGGAAATTCCTAAATCGGTGCAATTAATTGAAAAAGGGGTGGAGGCTTTTAAAAAAGCCAGAGCTATTGAACGGGAGGCGTATGGTTACAGAATGCTTGGCGAACTCAATACCGCCGTGAAAACGACTTTAGAAAAGCTGGAAATGTCGCTATCGCTTTATAAATCTATTCATTACCAAAAGGTCCAGGGGGTCTACGACCTGATAGCAGTTGCTTACCTGTACGATCTGAATTTGCAAAAAGCGCTACCATACGAGCTATTGGCATTAAAAACCGCCGAAAATTTACGGGACACTACAATGCAGCTGTGTGAAATAAACAACCACCTGGGAATAATATTTTATAAAAAACACGATTACAAAACTGCGGTTTTTTACTTTCTGAATGCCCTTAAAACGGCAGAAGCCTATAAAGATATACCAACAATTTATACTTTAAGCGATAATGCTGTTAATTGTTATATCGACGATAATAAACCTATAGCTGCTAAAGATATGTTGCAGCATATCATAAAAAGTTATCCCGTATCCAATACTGATATCGCCACCACCCACAGAACTTTATCATCCTTTGTAAAAATATATACAGCACTTCATCAAATTAACCAGGGCAGGCCATATGTTGCCCGGCTGGCAGATATGGATAGAACTGATCATGATAAGCTGGCTAATTCCGACCTGATAGATGATTACCTGGTAATTGCAAAGTTTTATTTTGCAGCAAAAGATTATGGCTCGGTAGCGAAATACTTAAATAAAAATGAAGATATAGTTAACAGATCAGGCCTGGCTTATGACAGGGTGGTTACCAACGGTTTATGGTTTAAGCTGGATACGATCAGGAAAGATTACAGATCAGCAGTTGTTCATTTGTTAAAAATGCATAAGATACAGGATTCCGTTTTTAACCAAACCAAGAACTTAGAATTCCAAAAACTCCAGGTACAATATGATGCAGAGAAAAGAAACCAGGAGATAAAAATATTACAACAGAAAGACTTGTTACAGCAGTCGAGCCTGGACCGTGCCGACCTAATAAAGAACATCACTATTGGCGGCATAGTGGTGATGATCCTGGTCAGCGCGTTATTTTATCGAAACTACAGGCAAAAACAATTAGCCAATAATATCATCACCCATAAAAATGAACTATTGCAGCATTTGCTTACCGAAAAAGAATGGCTGTTAAAAGAAGTGCACCACCGCGTAAAGAATAACCTGCACACGGTTATTTGCCTGTTAGAATCGCAGGCCCGCTACCTTGAGAACGATGCTTTAAAAGCCATTGAGAACAGCCAACACCGTATCTATGCCATGTCATTAATACATCAAAAATTATATCAGTCGGATGATATCAAAACCATTGATATGGCTGTATATGTCCCCGAACTGGTGCAATCGCTGGAGGACGGTTTTGACACCTCAAACCAAATCGAATTCAAACTGAATATCGAGCCCATAAATCTTAGCCTGTCACATGCCATCCCATTAGGATTGATCATCAATGAAGCTGTAACCAATTCCATTAAATATGCTTTTCCGAATAACAGGAAAGGTGATATCTCCATTTTGATGGTTAATAATGGCAATAGCATAAAATTGGAGCTGACAGACAATGGCATCGGAATGCCGGAAATTGATCATGAAGCTGAACCGGAGTCGCTGGGGTTGCGGCTAATGCAAGGGTTGAGTGAAGATATTGATGCTGATATTAGTTTTGAGATTAAAAACGGAACTAAGATTACCATCCTATTTAAACGTGATGCATTAAATGATCCGGAAAGCCTTTTGAAATTAACTGAAATAAAGGAAGAGTACGTATGAATACAAAAATACTGATTGTTGAAGATCAATTTATTGAAGCCGATAACTTGCGGTCGATCCTTAGAAAAGCGGGCTACATTGTTTGTAAAATTGCCCGTTCGGTTAGTGAGGGGTTGCAAATTATCGAAAGCGAAAAACCAGACCTGGTGTTGCTTGATATCCGTTTAAAAGGTGAGTTAACAGGTATCGACCTTGCCAAAATATTAAGGGATAAAAATATCGCTTTTGTGTATTTATCGGCGAACTCAAACAAGCAAATTCTTGACGCTGCAAAGGCTACCAAACCATATGGCTTCCTGGTAAAGCCCTTTCGCGAAAAAGATGTATTGGTGATGCTGGATGTTGCCTGGTATTTACATCGCCAAAACCAGGGCTTAGCTACTAATGCAAAGTCTTCATCAGGCAACTTGCCCGCAAATGGATTCAAAGAAATTGTCGGCGCCAGCGAAAGTATGCGCGAAGTATTGGACAACGTTAAGATAGTAGGTACATCGGACATATCGGTGCTGATATTAGGGGAAAGCGGCACGGGAAAAGAATTGATAGCGCAAAGTATTCATCGAATTTCATCAAGGAAATCAAAACCATTTGTGGCGGTAAATTGTGCTGCATTGCCAGCAAACTTAATAGAGTCAGAGTTGTTCGGGCACGAAAAGGGTGCGTTTACTGGCGCGACAGATAAAAGAACAGGAAAGTTTGAACAGGGAAATGAAGGCACCGTCTTTTTAGATGAGATTGGCGAACTGCCGCTTGAACTGCAGGTGAAGCTACTAAGGGTATTGCAGGAAAAGGAAATAGAACCAATAGGGGGCCGGGCGAAAAAGGTGGATGTTCGAATTATAGCGGCAACCAACAGGAACTTGGAAGAAGAAATAGCTGCGGGCAAATTTAGACTCGACCTTTACTATCGGATCAACATTTTCCCGATAACACTGCCACCATTGCGGGAACGGAAAGAGGACATTGTATCCCTCGCCAATCATTTTGTTAATATTTATGCCCGGAAGGAGAACAAAATAATTACGGGGGTGGCAGATCATGTGATACATTCGATGCTAAATTATGACTGGCCCGGCAATATAAGGGAGTTGGAGAATTTAATGGCACGAAGTGTTTTGCTTACTACCGGGCCGATTGTCAATTCACTGAAGTTACCTGGACAAAGCACTCCAACCGCTACGGGGCCTAAGGGTCACATTAAAACCATGACTGAAAACGAACGTGATCATATACTGTCGGCACTTGAGCGCTGTAGCTGGAGAATATATGGGCAAGGTGGAGCGGCGGAGTTGCTGGAACTCAACCCATCCACACTAAATTCACGGATGAAAAAATTAGGTATCGAAAAAAAGTATTCAAAAAACGGCGAAAATTAAATTTGCCTGTATGACGAAAGCCATTGCCCACCGTCATTATCGGGCAATTAATTTGTCATTTCATAACCATATGTTTTAATGGCTAATGTTGTTGTTCAGCAACACCCTAAATTTGCGACAACAAATATAATATCATGGAAAATATTAAGAATAAAGTTATAGTGATTACCGGTGCCAGTAGTGGTATAGGTGCAGGTGCCGCCCGCAAATTGGCCGCGCTTGGTGCAAAAGTGGTATTGGCCGCCCGCAGGGAAGATCAACTAAAAACGCTTGTAGAGGAACTCGGTGATAATGCCATTTATGTATTGACCGACGTACGTAAACGTGCAGACCTGGACAACCTGGTACAAACAGCAATTGCAAAGTTTGGGCATGTTGATGTGTTATGGAACAACGCGGGTATTATGCCTCTTTCTTTTTTTGACGAAGGGCATGTTGAAGAATGGGACCGGATGATTGACATCAATATTAAGGGTGTACTTTACGGTATAAATGCCGTGTTGCCGCATATGCTGCAGCGCGGAGAGGGACATATCTTGGCTACCTCCTCTGTTGGAGGCCTGAAAACATCACCTGGCATCGGGGTTTACTCAGGAACTAAATTCGCGGTGAGGGCCATTATGGAAACACTGCGCGAAGAAGTGGCCCAAACCATAAAAGTTACCACCATTTTTCCCGGTGCAACACAATCGGAACTGGGGAATGACATTACGAGTCCCAAAATCAAAGCACTGTATGGAAATTTAAAAGGCATGCCTAAAATGGATGAAGAAGCTATTGCCAATGCTGTTGTATACGCAATAAGCCAGCCAGGCAATATCAGTGTGAATGACATCGTGTTAAGGCCGCTGGGACAAACCCGGTAATTGGTATTTTATAAGCCGGCTCACATCTCAGGGATAGCTGAGCGGGGTAAGCGATTTTTGGAAACAGCAGGCAGGTCGAATTGAGGTTTTTAGTAGCTATGTCATGCCCGGCGGCCAACCTACACCTATGTTGTGATGATGGCGCCGCTAATAAAATTACTCTTGGCAACAGTATATACCATTTGTGCGATATCCTCCACTTCGCCCGCACGGTTCAATAAATCCAATCCGGCGCTCCGATCTTCAATATTACCAGGCATTGGCCTTTGAACCGCACCCGGTGCTATTGTATTAAACCTAATGTTATGCTTACCGAATTCAGCGGCCCACTGTACGGTGAACGAATGTATTGCTCCTTTCAATGGAAGTAACGCTGTAGTTGGAGCACCTCCGTGCAAGTGGCTCACCAGCGGCGTACCAATATTGATCACTACGCCACCGCCTTGTTTCACCATTTGGGGGATAATTCCTTGTGTAGTGAAGAATGTTCCCTTGAGGTTTGCATCCAAAAACCGATCGAGATAAGCCTCATCCACATTAAAAAATGGTCTGGGTTCAAAAATGCCGGCGTTGTTCACCAAAACATCTGCTGATCCGAATTTCCCAACCGCAGCAGCTAATAGTTTTATACCGGTAACTCTATTGCTAACGTTACCCGCTACCATAGCCAGGTTTTCACCTCCGCCAAGTTCGTGAAAGACCTGGGCTAATTTTTCCGCGGTCAGTGAATTGAGCACTACGTTATCGCCGTTTTTCAAAAAATGACGGGCTATTTCTCTACCAATACGCGATGATGCACCGGTAATAATTATTGTCTGCTTCTTCACTTTGTTTTTCCCTGTAGTAGTAAAGCCTTTTTCGCTTAATTTACTATGCAAAGTTCGGTAGGATTATTCAGACGGATGTGTGACCTACATCACTTTCGAAAGACAACTCAGAAACGCTATAATCTGCTTAACGTTTCTCTTGAAACACCCAAATAAGCCGCGATCAGGTTTTTACTAACAGTGTCATGTAATTCGGGATATAATTTCAAAAGCTCCTCGTAACGATACTTTACATTATTATTCATAAAGGACAGCAGCCTTTTTTGCGCCGCAACGTATCCCTTATTGGTCCTCCACCTGAAAAAGTGTTCCACCTGGTGAAGTTCACTGCATACCTTTTCCCTGTCGTCATTAGAAAGACAAAGTACTTCGGCATCGGTAATGCAATCTACATTGATGCTAGCTTTGGTATGGTTATATAAAGCATTGTAATCCGATGCCCACCAGGTAGGCATGGCAAACTGGTGGATGAACATTTTCATATCATCATTGATAAAAAATGATTTTAAACATCCGGAGACCACAAAGTATTCAGAATCAACAATATCGCCCCCGCTAATAATGAACTGTCCTTTTTGAAAACGTTGGCTTTTAAAATGCGAAAAGAAATGATCAAACTCATCGTCGGTCAATGAGGCGGTCTTAGCGATATGGTTTTTTAAGGATTCTTTTGCTTCCATTAGTCATTAAATCTATAATTTGATTATAGGTTATTTGCCAGCTTTGACCACAGATGAATTGATAGCCCCTTTGTAAGTGTGCCGTAGGATGTCATCAAAATTCCTTTAATATCATTATTTAATGACCGTATGGCGTAAATAATGCAATTGTCGCTTTTCCCCTCAAAGCGATAAGCTTCAGCAACTTCAAAGTCGTCAGGACAGATCGACTGACTTTGCTGTACGCAATGGATGTATTCATTTTTTAAAATAAAATCATGATCATATCCCCTTTCCTGAAGATCGATGATCGCATCGGTTTTGTTTTGATAGCTGTTTTTCATTTCTATAGTTGTTTATAACAAATACATTATCGATATATTTAAATCATTGATTTAAATAGCCTGGTATTTCTGCTCAACATTGGGAATAAAATTAAATTCGCTAAAACCATGGTTCAGGATAAAGGCAAAGTGAAATAAAACTTAGAGCCCTTATTAAATTCACTCTTTAGCCAGATATCGCCATTGTGCTGTTTAATAATTTCTTTTGAAAGATATAATCCTATGCCATAACCTCTTACCGCCCCGCCATCTTCGCCTTCCACCCTGTAAAACCGGTCAAATACCTTCTCCTGGTCGTCAGCCTTAATGCCTATTCCGTGGTCTTCAACCGCAACCAGTAAACGACTCCGCTCCCTTTTAAAATGCACAGTAATTACGTCTATACGCGACGAATATTTAATGGCATTGCTAACCAAATTTTGGAGCACCTGGGCAATTCTCTCCCTGTCGGCATAAACCTGGATACTGGGACCTGGTTTAAGAAAAATGATGTGACCGGGATTCAAAAGATACAGGTCGCCAATTACCTCGTTCAATAATTCTTTGATGTCAAACGGTACAGGGAAATGACCTATCTTCCCCGATCTCATCGCGGACGACTCCAAATAGCAATGGATCATCCCGTTCATCTTATCAACCTGTCGATCGGCTTTTTTTAGCATTTCCAGTATACAATTGTTGCCGATATTAACCACCACACGGCCACACAACTGCATATAAAGTTTAATAACTGATAGCGGTGACCTTAAATCATGGCTAACCATGGTCAGAAAGTCTTGTCTCAAAAGCTCACTGCTTTTCCGCTCTGAAATATCCTCAACTGTGCCGTGAATCTTCTGCGGCGCATTTTTGCTATCCAAAACAGCGATGCCGGTTATTCTTAGCCATTCTGTTTGCGAACCTTTAATTGGGATAATTGGCACTTCTATATCAAATGGCAAACCTGTTTTCAACGTCGCCGAAAACGCCCCCACAACTTTCCCGCTATGTCCAGTGGAGATGACAGAAAAAAGCTTGCCTACCTTCACACTTTCTTCATTACAAAACGGGATGATCTCTTTACCCCTGTTACAAATTATTAGTGAACTCATCACAATATCAAAGGTCCAGGCGCCTGCATTTAATGATTTTATTGCCCATTGCATTCTTTCAACATCGGGACATAGGTTTTTATCGTCACCCTCCTTTGATTCAATGATTGATATCATTAAGTCACCACCATTGCAAGCCATTTTCGAAAGCGGGTTGAACGGTATATCGTTTTTGTTTTGCATCAAGATCGTTTGTCTTGTCCCCGGATCATTACTTCAGCGTCATTAGACTTCACTGGCTATTAGCACAGCCTTTCTGGCTGGCGCAGCCATTACCAGGCGTCCCACCGATCGGCTGTGTCACTTTCGGGGCTTCGGACAATATATATCAGCAGTAGCACAACAATCACTGATAACACTCTTGTAGTTATGTATAGGAAATCGTTCATGGCATTTTTATTATTTGTGTTTTGCGTACCCGATATTTACAACATCACCGCCGGCTGCTGTAGGAATTGCCTGCAAATGTTTACCGAACAAATAAGCCAGGCTCAAAACAGACACGATAATCAGGTTTCTTATCACCAGCCGCATATTAAAAGTATTCCTTAAGGTCATCGTTTTATATTTAAATAAACTTGTCAATGGCTTATCAGTATTAGAAGGGTATCGTTAATGAAATGGCGTTTTTTGAGGCAGGCGCCCGCCTCAAAATAACGGCACAACTGTGCTACAAGTTAAAGGCGTAAGCTATCCGTAATCCCAAAAAATTATTTGTTTTACCCCCATCATAGAATTTAGTATTGCTTTCAAACCTGAAACCGGCGTCGATGTAATTGTTGCCGCCAATATTCAGCAAAACACCGACTTGGGGTGCATATACAAAAACCGCAGATTTATCTGCGCTGACGCTGTTCTTATTTGTCAGAAATGATGTGCCCGCTTCCCCTTGCACATAAAAACATTTTACCGGGAAATATTTGAGGCCGGCTTTTAAAGGGATGAGGTGAAGGTCATTGGAAGCACTGCCATTTTTTGCAAAGAAATTATTATAACCACTGTTTATTGTGGCAAAAAATTGGTCCTTAACTATTGGGAAGTCGGCCTGGACTGATCCTCCCAGGTCCCAGTCATATGCATCTTTTAGAGAGCCGACAGGTATTCCTGCTTCCGCCCCAATACTTAATCTAATCCCGGATCCATAAGTTTCCGTTTTGGTTGTGGTTTGGGCATTTGAATGCAGGCACGCGAACAAAAATGAAGATAGTGCAACAGCACAGACTTTAATTGAATTTTTCATGATGTAATTATTTATGTTAAAAAGTAGTTAAATGCTATTTTAAATAGGAAATCAATATACTCGCAGCTATTCTATATGCCGTCTTTGCCGTAACTTTAATCAATTTTAGTCCCCGGGTGTAAAGCCGATTTGTAACCGGTATTTTGTTCTGATCCTGATCGCGAATGGTCTCGTTGAGCTCATTGGATAAATGAAAAACACTTATTATACAAAGTGCCATCACCAGATGCGTAGTTATGTAGACGGTTTCCATTGTTTTTGATCTAGCTTATAGTTGATGTAAAAGGTTAAATCATACACTTTATTGATTCTTTCCCATCATCGGTATACCAAGGATGTGCCAAAGTTTTAAGTGGTTTATTATCAGGAAATTAAATTATATATACAAAGTTATGGATCGCTTCATTTCACTACTTAGCGGATTTTGAAACGAAATATAGAGGTATGGCGAATGAATTTCGAGAACTGTTGAGGTCAAAACTTATGTGTCGTTCCTGCCTATTAATATTGCACGGCTTTAGTTTGATGAAGTCGTATTACTCGCCCAGGGCTGACAGATTTGATAGGTTTGACCGCGCTTTTGTGAAGCTATAGGTCGACAGCTTCACGGTCAAGCAAAAGCCATGTTTTATGATTGGTATTTTTCGTTGAAATATTAAATTAATACGCGCGACTTAGGGATATCGATGTCAAACATTCATTACACAAAAAAATAGCTAAAGGAAAGGGAATGGTATTGTCAGACGTCGGGGCCAAAGGCCGCCTAAAACAGGTTCTTCTTTATGAAAATTACTAATGCCGAACCCACTCAGTCTATAGTCAGTTGAAATGATTCGAAATAGAGAAGTTTACTTTACAATATGGCATTGACTTAAATTTTCCTATTTCAAATAATTATATATGAAAAGAAACGCTGATAATCTCTTTTACTTTGTTTTAGTAATCAGAACATATTTAAAATCTAATTTCTTTAGTATATTTGGTTAACTAACTTGTTGTTTGAAACTTCGACAAATATATTACAGAAAAAATAGCCAACGCTGTAAGAAACTCGAAATAAGCCGTTTATATGGGTAGACCCTCTGACTGTTAACCCTTCCGAGGTTTTTATCGAAATCACACTACTTATTTGTCATCCCTTACAAATACTTTACTAAAGTCTTTAATGATTGTATAAGTATTTGATAATAAGATCATTAAAACATCCGCCATCTATTGGTTTTAACAATTAAAATAAATGCCGAAGTTGAAGCGAAAAGTAAACTTCAAGTTATTCCATTTGCTTTTAAATAATCGTTGAAGTTGAAACCTGAATGGCCGACCTTTTCTATCCAAATCTCTTAATAATTCAACCACAGCTAACTGAACTTCATCTATAATTGTCCAGTCTTTACCCAAATATATATCAGTGGTTTTTCTTGTTTGGTCAACATGGTTGAGAGCCATTGCCACGTCGTCTTTGCTTTTCCTACATTTATTTCGGGCGATAGTAGCAAATGAATGCCGCGCCGAATAAAAAGTAATTGAATCTAATTTGAGTTCTTTTGCGATTTGACGCATACCGGCGCTAATTGCTGCAGTCAGATTTTCCCTGGAATTATATCGCTGATTGAGATTATAATATTTATAAAGTAATGGCTTCGCTTCATCAATGATTTTGATGCTTATAAATGCATTATCCTTTCGCTTTTCTTTAGTTTTCAGGCGATTGTATTCGATTCTTTCGCCTTGTACCAGGTACTGGCCAGCATAAAGATCGGCTGCATTCATTCCGCACAGATAGAAGGATAGCATATATATGTCTCTTGCAAGTTCGGCTGTGCTGTTGGGCTGAGCCTGAAAATCTCTAATGCTTTTAATTGAAGTTATTTCAATATTTCGCTTTTGGGTTTCTGAAAGTGATGGCAGTTTATATTGGTCAAATGGATTATACTTAATTCTAATTAAGCCGATATGCAAATTGTTATAATACGTTACTGTGGCTTTAAACAAACTTTTAAAGTCGCGCATATAATTATGGATGCTGTTTGTAGATAACTTAGGAGACTTCGTTTTAACTAATTTTCCCTGCTGATTTTTGCGCTCAATTAATCGCTCCGTTTGCAGAAACTGTTCATAACCGTAAATGCTGTTGAGAGTGATTAGATCTATTGAAAGTGAAGATGTTCCAAAATAATCTACCAAACTGAAGTATACCGTTCGATAACATGATGCTGTTTTTGCCCGGTTATCTTTCTGCAATTTCTTGATATGATTGCGGCAAAATGCCATAAAGTCTATTTCCTGATGCTGGGCCAGCAAATATTTCTTCAGGTCATTTGCATCGAACAAATCCAAACGATCTCCGAGGATACTAATAGTCTCGCGATATCCTTCGATTTTTTCGTAAAGAAGTTTATTTACCAATAAGTCGCTTACGATAAACCAATTTGTTAACTTTTTTTCGGTTACATAATGATTGGTTTCGACATATACACATTTTCCTTTGTGGCAGACACAGATTTTAACATTGTATGTGCCATCCTTTTTTTTTATGATGGCGGAATACTTTTGGAGAGATAGTGGCCATAATATCTTGGGTTAGGTGTAAAAAAATTGTA
>Ga0207142_1107_pt1 | contig 13080 bp, 10 predicted proteins | sample Alteio_BWMinHeat_2_FD_153561 | JGI IMG/M metagenome (GOLD analysis project Ga0207142, IMG submission 153561) | Enriched cells from forest soil in Barre Woods Harvard Forest LTER site, Petersham, Massachusetts, United States -... | ecosystem: Environmental > Terrestrial > Soil > Temperate forest >... | reverse complement strand
AAGTATAAAAAAGAAGCCCCGCCAATTTGTTTAGCGGGGTTTATATTATATAGCAACTAATCTCTAATCACTAACCTCTGGTCTCTATATTATTTAACCAAATACATAACTTCCTTAACGGCTTTGACAACGCGTTCGGGGTTTGGCAGGTATTCCTGTATAAGGGTTGGGGCGTATGGCAACGGCACATCGCCGCCCATTATGCGCAGGATAGGTGAATCAAGGTAATCGAATGCATCTTTTTGCACTTTGAAGGCAATTTCGGTGGCTATTGAGCCTAAAGGCCAGCTTTCTTCAACCAAAACCAAACGGTTGGTTTTTTTAACCGAATTGATAACGGTTTCGTAATCGATAGGGCGCACAGTACGCAGGTCGATCACTTCGGCATGGATACCTTCCTTTTCAAGCTCAGCAGCAGCAGCATTAACTACCTTCATTATCTTGCCAAAACCTACTAAAGTTACATCGGTACCTTGTTTGGTTACGGCAGCTTTGCCTAATTCAATATAATAAGTTTCTTCGGGCACTTCGCCTTTATCGCCATACATTAATTCCGATTCCATAAAAATAACCGGGTCGGGATCAATAATCGCCGATTTTAACAGGCCTTTGGCATCAGCTGGATTTGATGGTACAACCACCTTTAACCCGGGGCAATTGGCATACCAGCTTTCGAAGCACTGGCTGTGCTGCGAGCTTAGCATACCCGCGTTACCTGTAGGGCCGCGAAATACGATAGGCACCGAGAACTGGCCACCGCTCATGGACATGATCTTGGCCGCGCCGTTTATTACCTGGTCGATAGCTACGAGCGAGAAGTTGAACGTCATGAACTCGATTATCGGGCGCAGGCCGTTCATGGCCGAGCCGATGCCGATACCGGCAAAGCCCAATTCAGAGATAGGGGTATCAATAACACGTTTGGCGCCAAATTCATCAAGCATACCCTGGCTCACTTTATAGGCGCCATTGTATTCGGCAACCTCTTCGCCCATAAGGTATATTTTATCGTCGTTGCGCATTTCTTCAACCATTGCTTCACGAAGCGCTTCCCTGAATTGTATTTCTCTCATTTTAATCTGAAAAATTTTATGGCGCAAATATAGGGATTGATGCGTTAAAAACAACCCGGTGTTAAGTGTAACTTTTTTATTTTTAAAATATGGCTTTTAAGTGATAGCGGGAACTCACCACATAGCCGGCAGTAAAAAAAAGGATATATTCGCTTGCTATTAATCCGACACAAAAAATTGGACAACACCCTGCCTAAAAAAATATGGTTCCTGTGGCTGCAGGGACTTGAGAACGCGCCGCTGTTGGTGCGTAAATGCTATGAATCGTGGGTTAGGCATAACCCGGGCTGGGAGGTTATTTTACTTGATGAAAGTAACATTAATAGTTATATGCCGCTGGTTTATGGCGGGGTAACCAAACAGGCGTTATCGGATATCTTACGCATAAACCTTTTAGGTGAATATGGCGGCGTTTGGGTCGACGCTACCTGCTTTTGCATGAAACCACTGGATGAATGGCTGTTTGACAACCTGTCATCGGGATTTTTTGCTTTTGAACGCCCCAGCGCCGACCGGATGATAGGCAGCTGGTTTTTGGCAGGCAGCAAATACAACTATATTATTAAAACCTTCCAGTTAAAAGTTAACGCTTATTGGGCCGATAACCCGGAAATGAAGTTTATTGAAGATTCGCGGTGGCGAAAATTGAACAAGCGGCTGGAACGGTGGAACAAAAAAATATGGTTTACCGACCTAACCACAAAAATATTGAAGGTGTATCCTTATTTCTGGTTCCATTTTTTATTTGAGCAGATTTATTTGCACGATAAAAACTTTAAGGAAATGTGGGATGCCACCCCGAAAATAAGTGCGGATATACCACATACCTTATTTTTTGGAGGGATGTACGGGCCGTTAACGCCAGAGATAAAAGCGCATATCGACAATAAAGTGTCGCCTGTTTATAAGCTTACCTGGAAATATGAGCCGCCTGCCAACCTTGATGGTACGGTAATGGGATATTTGTATACATCCCAGAGTCCCTGCTTCCTGAAAGGTGAATATTAGGTAACTTTCAAAACGTATAATCCCTCCCTGCCACTTCACAGTCGCCGCACTCCTCCCAGGGGAGGGAATAAAATTTAATGCTCTGTTTTATGAATATTTTTTAACTTACGGCCTATAACTTAAACACAACATATGAGCGAGACTCCTATCATCCAAATTCGCAATTTATCCAAATCATACGACACCAAACTGGTGCTTAAGGGCTTATCGCTTGATATTTACCCGGGGCAGGTACTGGGCTATATAGGGCCTAACGGCGCGGGGAAATCAACCACCGTAAAAATATTGACGGGGCTTATCCCTGATTTCCAGGGGCAGGTAATAATAGATGGCATCAGCATGGCCGAAGACCCACAGGCGATAAAAAAACTGATAGGCTATGTACCCGAAAACGCTGAAATATATGACGTGCTTACCCCCATGGAATACCTTGATTTTATTGGAAAGCTTTATGGAATGGAGGAAGCATTATTGGATGAAAGGGCGAGAAAATTGCTGGCGGCTTTTGGCCTGGCTACTAATGTTGATGACCGGATGGATACTTTTTCGAAAGGGATGAAACAAAAGGTGTTGCTGATAGCCGGCATTATCCATAATCCCAAGATAATTATACTGGATGAACCTTTATCGGGATTGGACGCTAACGCGGTGATATTGGTGAAGGAACTTATTATGCGCCTGTCGCAAGAGGGGAAAACCATATTCTATTGCTCGCACATGATGGATATTGTGGAAAAGGTGGCCGACCGGATATTGCTGATCAGCAAGGGCGAGATAATTGCCGATGGCACTTTTGAATCGTTAAAACAAAACCATAGCGATACACTAGAGAGCATATTTTCGAAATTAACGGGGCATGGTGATTCAACAACAGAAACTGATGCCATTATCAACGCCTTTGATTAACCGTTATGGATAAGATATTTTTACGTTTCGTAACACTGCTTAACCCTATTTTGAAAAAAACAGGCGTTGACACAGATCAACTGCACATTATACTAAAAGTAAAGTTGATGATGGATGAGCGCAGGCCGAAAACCGCGTTCGCGGCAAAGCGCAATACAACAGCAAATAATAGCGGCAAGGTGCAAAACCCGATATTCATTAGCATAATGACAGTAGTGCTGGGGATCTTTATTGGCGCAATCCTATTTTTGAGTAAAGCCCCTTATGTTGCCCAAACGCTGTACTTTATTATTTTTATGGTGATGATGTCGCTTACGCTGATATCAGACTTTACTTCGGTTTTAATAGACCCGCGCGACCAATTCATTTTACTGCCGCGACCGGTTAACGACCGTACGGTTGCTGTGGCCCGCATACTGCACATCAGCATATATATTACTCGCCTGGCTTTACTACAGGGCATTGGCGGTATAATAATGGCAGGCTTTGTTGACGGGCCATTTGCAGGGATTCTATTTTTTATACAAATATTGGAAGCTACCTTCCTTAGCATATTTACGGTGAATATAGTTTACCTGGTGCTGATGAAGTTTGTGAGCCCGCAAAAATTCAAGGATATCATCAGCTATTTCCAGATAGGTTTTTCGGTACTGATATTCGGCACTTATTATTTGCTGCCTAAGCTCATCAACGTTTCGGCATTGGCCGATATAAGCCTGCTGAGCCACTGGTGGGCCTATACTTTGCCGCCGGTATGGATAGCCGCTTTAAATGAATTGTTATTGCATCCCGGTCGTTCGGATGTCATTACGGCTGTACTTGCCGTAATTGGGCTTGTTATGCCGGTTATAGGCCTGTGGCTTGTGGCGAAGGTATTGGCGCCGGGCTTTAATAAACGACTATCGATAATAGCGACATCCGACGGGAATAGTAATTCGGCAGTGAATATTAAAAAGGCGGGTAAGTTTAGTTTGATCGACAAGATAGGCGCTGTAATAGCCCCCGACCCTGTTGAGAACGCGGGCTTTAACATTACCCGTAAACTGGCGGCGCGTACACGCGAATTTAAGCTGAAGGTTTACCCATCCTTTGCTTACGTGCCTATTTACTTTTTGTATTTTACACTGAAGGGCAGCGGCACAAGTGTATCGGACAGCATGGATAAGATGCGGAACGGGCACAGCTATGTTTTCCTGATCTACCTGTGCACGTTTATATTAATGACGGTGTTATCGAATATCTCCATGTCGTCGAAATATAAATCGGCCTGGGTTTATTATGCTTTGCCTGTGGATCAGCCGGGTAAAATATTGTCGGGTATGTACAAGGCTATTATCACCCTTTACTTTTTGCCTTATTGCCTGGTGATAGGTATAGCAAGCGTGGTTATTTGGGGCCCGCAAACCATAAACGATAGCATTGTGGCATTTTTGGTTTGTACCATTTATGGTATGCTGGTGGCGCTTTTTATGGTGAAGGGGCTACCTTTCTCCAAACCGGTTGTCACAAAACAGAGTGGCGGCAGGATTATAACTTCGCTGATGATGCTGGCTTTTATAGGCGGCATTGGCTACGGGCATTATTGTATAATGCAATGGGAAAATGTGATATGGATAGCGATAATCCCGTTATTGTTTATTAACTGGATAATGTTCTACTATTATAAAAGGCAAACGTGGGATAATATTGAGTTTGTGGATGTGTGATCCGCAGGATCCTCTGCGAGAGACCCTGCGGGGCGGAAAAATAAAGACATAAAAATGAATACTTCAAACATTATTTTAGGGTTGATCATGACCTGCATTGGAATACCAATAGTTATTGTTCAGGCAAAAGCTATAAGGGCTGGGAAGCACCAAAACGGGGATTTTATAGTTAGGTTACTTATAAGTGGTATTTTCCTTATTTTAGGAGGTATAATATTAATAGTGAAATATATATAAGATGCCCCAACTGACACTATACGGTCGTATTGAGGCATTTGTCATTCTGAAACAAAGAATCTTCTACGAGAAATAGGTTGCGAATTTGCATGGCGTAGAAGATGCTTCCTTCGTCAGCATGACAAATTGGGATTTTCGCTGCCCCGGCTCATTTTCAAATCATCAAATTTTCAAATCAAATAATTACCGCTCCCCCTTCATTTTTGAGGCTGCCTCCAGCGCTTTGTAGGCGTTTACTATACCGCCGCTTTTGCACAGCGTACTGAAATCGACTTTTTGATGGGTGCCGGGTTTGTTTACCATAAAGCCGGTCAACGGTGTGGCCGATTGCATAATGGCCTGCTTTAATTGTGCCGCGCTTAGTTTGGGATAATATTCGAGTATGAGCGCCGCGATGCCCGATACGATGGGAGCCGAAAAACTGGTGCCGTCGGCAGTATTAAACTCGGCGCCCATATCAATACTGGTTACCTTTTCGCCGGGGGCAAATACATCTACAGTATTCTTTCCATAGTTGCTAAAGCCTGTGGCCAGTGTGGTATCGGCCCAGGGAGCCGATGCGCCTACCTCTATTACATTTTCGTCGTGCGTTGTTCCATCTAAAAATGTGGTGTTGGGATATTCCGTTACCGAATCGTTATCCAGGTTATCATTCCCGCAGGCAATTACCAGCAGCACATCTTTTGAGGCGGCATATTTAAAGGCGGCATCAACCCATTCCTTATGCGGCGACAGTTTTTTACCAAAACTCATGTTGATGATCTTCGCGCCATTATTAACCGCATAGCGTATGGCATTGGCAACATCCTTATCGTACTCATCGCCATTATCAAGCGCCTTCAACACCATTATTTTTACATTATCGGCAACACCATCAATACCGTAGCCATTATCGCGTTTAGCACCTATTAAACCGGCTACGCCTGTGCCATGGTCGGCATCGCTGTATTGCAAGATATTGTTGCCGTAAGGTTTGCCATCGTTAACATCGGGGTCGTCGCCAACTATCTCGGCGCGCGCTTTAAGATCGGGGTTCAGGTCGTTATTCAGCTTTTTTATATAGTCGCTTACATCCTTTATCACGGCTACGTTGGTGCTGCTGGTACCCTCCTGCTGAAAAACCTGTGTCCATACCATTTTGCTATCGATAATGGTGTCGTTCTTGCTTTGCAACTTTTCCAGTTCGGCCATTGAGAAGGTACCTCCGGCGGGCAGGTTAAGAGCCTTTTTTATAAAGCCGTTGCTTATCATCAGTGCGCTTAGTTCGGGCCGCAGGTATTGCAGGTCGCTGGTTGAGCGGGCTACTGTTGAATCGTGCAATGCCTTTACCTTTAACCAGTAAGCGTATTCTTTATCATCACCATTTATTGGCGATTTAGCATTGGCATATTTGCCTTGCAATTTGTAATAACTACGTGTTTCTTCGCTAGTCTCGTCAATATCGGCCCTACCGTTTTTTCCGCCTAAAAAATTCCAGCCATGTTTGTCGTCCACATAACCGTTATGGTCATCATCCTTATGGTTATATGGCTTTTCATTTGGGTTTACCCATAGTACGCCTTGCAGGTCCTGCTGCAGGGTATCCACCCCGCTATCAATTATCGACACCAATACCGTTTTGCTTTTTTTTCCTTTTAAAAACTGGTAAGCATCATCCAGGCTGATACCAAAATAGCCGTCTGTTTTTAAATCGAGCGTATGCCAGTTTTTGGGTGGATCGGGGCGCAACAGTGGCGTTTGGGCAGCGGCACCGAAGGTTGTTAACAGGAATACCAATAGCAAAGCCCATTTGGTGAATGGTGAGCAGTTTGGTTTGTAAATAGCGATGGGTTTAAAACCCATCGCTATGGAAGTATTAACGTTCATTGGTTCACTGGTTCATTAGTTCATTGGTAGTTGTTTGATTACCTGTAAACCGTTTACAAATCAAATTTTATGCCTTGTGCCAAAGGCGCTTTTGTTGAATAGTTAATGGTATTGGTTTGGCGGCGCATATATACTTTCCAGGCATCGGAACCCGATTCGCGGCCGCCGCCGGTTTCTTTTTCGCCGCCGAATGCGCCGCCTATTTCGGCGCCTGATGTACCGATATTTACGTTGGCAATACCGCAGTCGGAGCCTCCTGATGATAGAAATTGTTCGGCTTCGCGCAAATTAAGCGTCATGATGGATGACGACAAGCCCTGCGGCACACCGTTTTGCAGGGCGATGGCTTCATCGAGCGTTTTGTATTTGATGAGGTACAATATCGGCGCGAATGTTTCGTGCTGAACTATTTTGTAGCTGTTCTCCACTTCGGCAATACATGGTTTTACATAACAGCCCGATGTATATTTGTCACCATCGAGTTTACCGCCTTCAACCACAAACTTGCCGCCTTCGGCTTTGCATTTTTCTATGGAATCAAGGTAAAGTGCTACCGCGTCCTGATCGATCAGCGGACCCATGTGGTTATTTTCGTCGAGCGGATCGCCTATGCGTATTTGTTGGTAAGCCTTTACCATTTTTTGTTTGAAAGCATCATAAACACTTTCGTGGATGATAAGCCTGCGCGTTGAGGTACAACGCTGCCCGGCAGTACCCACCGCGCCAAACACAGCGCCTACCAGCGAGGTATCGAGGTCGGCGTGTTCGCTAATGATGATGGCGTTGTTGCCGCCAAGTTCAAGCAAACTTTTGCCCAATCTTGCACCTACTGCGGCACCTACGGCCTTACCCATGCGGGTTGAACCGGTGGCCGATATTAACGGCAAGCGGGTATCATTAGCCATCAGTTCGCCAATATTGCGGTCGCCGATAACGAGGCAGGATACACCTTCTTCAATATTATGCTTTTTAAATATCTCTTGTGCAATGTGCTGGCAGGCAATGGCCGTCAGCGGCGTTTTTTCCGATGGTTTCCATATGCATACATCGCCGCAAACCCAGGCCAGCATGGCATTCCAGCTCCAAACCGCTACAGGGAAGTTAAAGGCGGATATGATGCCTACGATACCCAATGGGTGGTATTGCTCATACATGCGGTGCTCGGGCCGTTCAGAGTGCATGGTGAGGCCGTACATCTGGCGACTAAGGCCAACCGCGAAATCGGCAATATCGATCATTTCCTGTACTTCGCCGTAGCCTTCCTGCAGGCTCTTGCCCATTTCGTATGATACCAGCGCGCCTAATTGCTGCTTGTTCGCGCGGAGCGCCTCGCCTATTTCGCGTACTATTTCGCCGCGTTTGGGGCCGGGTATAGTGCGCCAAGTTTTAAAGGCGCGGGCGGCGGTTTCAACCACGTTATTATAGTCGTCATCTGTAGCAAATTTTACGGCTGCTATTTTTTTACCATCAACCGGCGAAAGGATGTTTTTTACAGCGGCATTGCTGCTGCTTCCCCAGTCGCTGCCTGTACTAAACGCCTCGTTTGTGTCGTTTATATGTAAATGGTTTAGAATTTTAGTGATATCTATGCTCATAATGGTTACTTTTGTCAAAGGTAAAAATCTTTAAGGCAATTTATTATCGACCCACCGTTTGCCGCAAAATGGTTTACATTTATTATCAGGCACTTGTAAAAAAAACGTGTTAATAATGTGCGAATGTTGATAACTAAATTGACTTTTAGGTTCATATAGTTGTAATTTAAACTCGGTTAAGCAATAAAACACGACGTTGACCTGCTTAGTTGAGTATTGTTCCCAAACCTAATTGAATGGAAGAAGATTTTGAATTTGGTTTTACCGAGGACCCAAAATTCTCGGTAGAACGGTACGAAGAAATGATCCGCAATCATGACCAGTACTTTTTTGATGCCCAGGCTTTTGAGAACATTATCGACTACTACATTGAGAAGAATGATCCGGCCAAAGCCTTACAGGTATCTGAGTATGCGCGCAATCAACACCCGTTTGCCGCGGTATTTTTAATCAAACAAGCCCAGTTGTTAGTGGTGACCAACCGTGCCGCCGAAGCGTTTGCCGCTTTGGACAAGGCTGCCATGCTCGAAGCATCGGACGCGGATATTTATATTATCCGTGGTAACCTTTACGAAAGCATGGAGCGTTTTGACGAGGCGCTTGAAAACTACGAAAAAGCATTAGGCCTTGCCGAAGAAACGGACGAGATATTGCTGCATATTGCCTACGTGCACCAAAACATGGGCGATTATAATACGGCGATAAACTATTTAAAGCTGTGCCTGAAACAGAACATGGAAAACCAGGATGCCTTGTATGAATTGGCGTTCTGTTATGATGTACTCGACAACCAGGAAGAAAGCGTACAGTTTTATCAGCAGTATATTGATACCGAACCATACAGCTATGCCGCGTGGTATAACTTAGGCAATGCCTTTACCAAGTTGGGGCTGTTTGAAAAAGCAATAGATGCTTACGACTATGCCATATTAATAAAAGATAGCTTTGCATCGGCTTACTTTAATAAGGGTAATGCACTGGTGAATTTGGAGAAATATGCCGAGGCTATTGAGGTTTACCGCCATACTTTTGAGTATGAGCAGCCTAATGCCGATACCTATTGTGCCATTGGCGAATGCTACGAGAAATTGGAGCAGATGGATGATGCGCGGGCTTTTTATAAGAAATCGGTTAAAATGGACTCGAAGCTGGCCGATGCCTGGTTTGGCATAGGCGTAACGCTCGATTTTGAGGAGCGCTATTTTGAGGCGTTGCATTTTTATAAGAAAGCATTAGACCTTGATATAGCCAACGCCGATTACTGGTTTGCCATTGCCGATGCTGAATACAAGTTAAAGCACATGACCGAAGCCGAGCAGGCTTATGAAAAAGTTGTGGAACTAAACCCGCTTGATGTAGACGCCTGGCTGGACTATTCGTCGATATTATATGAGCAGGACAGGCTGGTGGATGCCATTGAGGTAATATCGGATGCTATAAAAAATAACCCCGAGGCTGCTGAACTGTATTACCGCATGGTAGCCTATTTATTTGCCAAAGGCGATTACAACGAGGCGCTGAACTATTTAGAGCTGGCGCTGGCATCGGACCCTGAGAAGCATTATATTTTGTTTGATTACCTGCCGCAATTGCAGAAAAACAAAGTGATTGTGGACATAATTAACAGGTACACGAAATAAATTCCCACCCAAAACCTTTCCGCTAACCGCGGAAAGGTTTTTTTTGCTTAACACTATCTTTATAAATACCCCTTAATATTGTTACTTAATTTAAACTGGAACCTGTTTGTGTTTTGGTTTTTTTTTTGAACTTTACGGGCGTGTTTAGCGTTTAACCCGTTGACTTAAATTTCAACCTAATAACTTTTTATGAACTATCATATTAATAACCTGCCCGAGCGTACTGCCAAACCGCGTAATAGCGGCATAACAATGGTAATGGATAAGGGCCTTAGTGTAAGGCAGGCCGAAGATTTTATTGAAGTTGCCGGTGTGCACAGCGATATTATAAAACTGGGCTGGGCAACATCGTTTGTTACGCCTAAGCTTGACGAAAAACTGGACCTGTACCGCGAAGCTGGTTTGCCGGTTTATTTTGGGGGGACGCTGTTCGAAGCATTTATTGTACGCAACCAGTTTGATGACTATCGCCGCACACTTGATAAATATAAAATGGAGTATGTTGAAGTGTCGGATGGCTCGATAACCATTGAGCATGATGTTAAATGCGAATACATTCGCAAACTGACCGAGAACTATACGGTAATATCGGAAGTAGGATCGAAAGACGTGGAGAAGATATTTGCCCCTTATAAGTGGATACAGCTGATGAAGGCCGAAATTGAAGCGGGATCGTGGAAAGTAATAGCCGAGGCGCGTGAAAGCGGCAACGTTGGTATTTACCGCGATTCGGGAGAGGTAAGGCAGGGTTTGGTTGATGAAATACTTACCCAAATACCCGAAGAAACCATTATATGGGAGGCCCCGCAAAAAGCGCAACAAGTGTGGTTTATAAAACTTATTGGCGCCAATGTTAGTTTAGGTAATATAGCGCCCGCCGACGTTATCCCGCTGGAAACATTACGCCTGGGGATACGCAGCGATACGTTCGATCATTTTTTATAGCTTGGGAAAGATTCAAGAAATCAAGAGTCAAGAATCAAGACAAAAAACTGTCACCCTAATTCTTGGTTCTTAATTTCTTGAATCTTGACTCTAAATTTCCATATATTTATATGCTGAAATGTTGGTATCAAAATGAAAAGGATATTACTTATTTGTGTATTTGCTTTCGTTGTGTGCAATGTATTTGCCCAAAGCCTGCCGCAATTTGACCAGGTAAAGCTGCAAAAAACTAAGGATTATAAATTAGCCGAGCCTACGGTAGTGCAAACCGCCGATTTTATTATAGCCACCCCAATTGATAAGAATACCGATACCAAAACAATTGCCGCGCAGTTTTTAATGAAGTGGATGGACGGAACACCCGATTTCACTTTTACACTTGATGAAAATTCGACCCGGTATTTTCTACAAAATAATGAGCTGATGATGGTTTATGTGGCTTCAATGGCTAAATATGCCATACAAAACCATGCGCGCAACACTAAAACTATCACCATAAATGCCATAAAAAGCCTGCTTGCCTATATTAACGACCCAGCCAATAACGTTAAAAAGACCGACGAACTTAAAGAACTTTCGCAAGCCAATGACAACGGCAAGTTGGAAAGTTTTTTAAACCTTTAGGGAGCTGTGCTATGTCCACATCAATTATTATAAAAAAGCTTTTTCTAATTCTGATTATTTCTCTTACCATTCCTATATCTTACGCACAAATAATTGACATTCCGTCGAATGGCCAACAAAATTATCGTGCCGTTGAAGGTGGCAGCGAAAAAGTAGGAATCGACACTAAAACGCCACTTCCCATTCTTATTAAGAAACTTGAAAAACCATGGCGACTTGATGAAACAGGAAAAATGTATTGGATAGGCTATACAGATGACATGTATTCAATCGCGGCACATAATCAAGAAGCTATAACTCCATTACTTAATTTAGCCGATACAACCAAAAACATCCAAGCCAAATACGGAGTGGTGTACACTTTACATTTGATTGGTATAAATCGAAAAATAGTCGGAAGGTTTTCTGAAAATTTCATTGACAAAAAAGCAAGAATAGCTTTATTAAGTTTATTAACTGATAAAGACGTGGGGGAAACTGTAATGGAATTATTACTTAGAGACCCATGGCAATCTGATGTTCCCAACCTGTTTAAGAATATTTATGAAGCACCATCAGCATGGTATATTGTTAGTGCATTAGGTCACTATAATTTAACAGATTATCCATTAAATGGGCCTGTGCCTGAAAACATACAAAATTTAACATACGATTTAGGGAATGCGAAAAACCTTAATGAACAATTGTATAATGCTATTTATTCTATTAAACAATCACTTACACCCTTAATTGATGTGGACGACCAAATATTCACGTATAAATCGCTATGGGGAAATGACCAGTTTGGCCTTGATGGAATATACTATGGAAGTAATAAAAACACCATAGCTAAATTGCTACATAGTATTACCAGTATTGAATATGGTATAGTTGGTAGTAAAATAAATTATTTTGTAAAAGATAATAAATTATACCTCTGTTCTCCGGAAAAATCAAGGGAAGTAATTCTTAAATGGTGGAATGGCAGACCGATGCCCTATAAGGAACAATTCGTCGCCGATTCGTCATATTATACAATGCACCCATTCCATAAAAAACACTAACCCAAACTCTTTCTAACTTAAACTGTTTTTTTTTGCAAATTTACCCCATGAAAAAATACGGGCTTATTGGCTTCCCGCTCACGCATTCTTTCTCGAAAAAATACTTTACTGAAAAATTTGAAAGGGAAAAGATAAAAGATGTTGAGTATGACCTTTTCCCCCTTGAACATATAAAGGACCTGCAGGATATGCTCGACCTGCACCCTGATATACGTGGATTGAATGTGACCATTCCCCACAAGGTGGCTGTGTTAAAATACCTGGATTGGATAGAGCATGACGCCAGGATAGCCGGTGCGGTAAACTGCATAAGGGTGATAGCCGAAAGCCCGGTGCTGGCTTCGTTTTTGGGCGAAGTTGGCATAAACGGGCATGATTTCAGGCTGGAAGGCTTTAATACTGATATATATGGTTTTGAGACATCGCTAAAACCACTG
>Ga0207142_1105_pt1 | contig 13210 bp, 13 predicted proteins | sample Alteio_BWMinHeat_2_FD_153561 | JGI IMG/M metagenome (GOLD analysis project Ga0207142, IMG submission 153561) | Enriched cells from forest soil in Barre Woods Harvard Forest LTER site, Petersham, Massachusetts, United States -... | ecosystem: Environmental > Terrestrial > Soil > Temperate forest >... | reverse complement strand
TCCGAGCTGATTGGCAATACCCTTTATGTTTTGGTCGGAGTGGGCCAGCAGGTATTTAGCTTCGGTAATAATGCGGTTGTTGATAGTTTGTTTTGCGCTTATCCCGGTATGTTCCCTTATCAAGGAATTAAGATTATTTGGATGAATCCCCAACGTCGCGGCATATAGGCCCACTGTCCTTTCCTTTGTAAAATTGGCTTCCAGCAGGCTGTTAAAACGTTCAACCACCGGGTGATAATAGCGTTCATTACCGATCTGCTCAGCCTGCGAGAATAAGCGGTCGCAATTGATCAGTATCTCCAGTATCTTGATGGCGATCATCTCCTTCTTTTCACGTTCATTGCTGGTATGCTCCTGGAATATCGTGTCAAACATGTCCGCAATTGTCTTTGCTTGCTGCTTATCAAGGTACAAGTATGGCCGGATGGAGTTCTTCAGTACTTTCTTGTTACTGATAAGGTGTTTCGGGAAAGCATTATTCAGAAAAAAATCAATATTAAAAAGCAGAACATAACCGCTGGGGTCAGCCGACCAATTCTTGCTGGAATGCAGCACACGCTTAGGCACTATATATAAGGTCCGTTCCTTTACCGGGAAGGTGAAAGACCCGATCGATTTTTCGCAGCTGCCCTTTTTAACCAGGACGATCCAATAAGGGGTTTGCCTGGACGGCGGAACAGTGTAGTTCACATAAGGGACAGCGGTTTCCAGTGAATAGATCTGGAAATCGAAAGGATGCTTCATGCGTTTGTCCATGTCAATGATCTTATCATCCAGGTATTTCCGGTAAACCTGCCGGTATTTCTCCAGGACGATAGCATCATCATTTTTATCGGTATAAATTGAATTGCCTGGCATGCGCTTGCTTGTTGCCATAAATATAGTTTGATTAAGCTTAGAAAAAAACAATTTATCGCAATTAGAAACACATTGCTAAGGCCTGGTTTTTTCTGTCATAGCGGCACCCGTTTCTGCATCGAAACCTTTGGTCATTATATATTCAATATGCGGCGAAAACAACGATCCTCCATTGATTTGCAAATAAATGCTGGAAAGGATGGCCCGTTTTCCGTTGATCTGGTCGTATACATGGAAAATATGGTCAGGTCCTTTCATCAATTGCATTACATATTTTTTATTGGCAATAAAGCGGAGTTCATAATGGTCTTTTGAAATATAGGTGGTTATTAGTCCATAAGCATGTTGCCGTTGCAGGGAAGTTAATTCCTCTTTTTGTGATTTCTCGGCATAACAGATCCAAAAAATATGAACAGGGGCAATAGAATCCACTACGCCGTTTTTGATGTTTAGTTCGTATACTACTGTATTAGTGTTTTGACTGCGCTGCAGAAAAAACAATTGCTTGGGGTTACCGCGGGGAACGGGAAATTTCAGGCTGTCCTGTGCGTGCCCATAGGCTGTATTCAGCAAGAAGGAACAAAATAATAAGGCGCTAAGTAATGGCTTCATGGATTGATTGCTATTTGTTGACTGTTTCTTGCCGCTTTTTTCTTTTTAATATACAGTTCATCAACAATAATGCTTAGTACGAGCAATATGGGGACTGCCAGTATAATACCCATCAGGCCACAGATAACACCCATAACCAATTGGCTGATCATGGTAATTGCTGGTGGGATATTGATCATTTTTTTTTGGATAAGCGGCATAAAAATACTGCCCACAATGGTTTGGCATACCACATATATCAACGCCGCGATAACGGCCATTTGCGGACTGATCATCAGGCCCAGCAACACGCCGGGATCATGGCGATCACCGGCCCGAAATTGGGGATAATGTCAAGCAACCCGGCTATCAGGCCCAGTACCAATGTGCCGGGCAAGCCAATAAATGTTAAGCCAATAGCAATGGTGATGGTGACCAATACCATCGACACCAGCCTGGTTTTTATCCAGCCTTTAAGCGCGGTGCTGATCCGGTCCCAGATAATGTTACCATCCGTTTCTTGTTGTGGTGGAAGAATGGCTAACAGGCTGTTTTTATAGAGAGAGGGATCAGCCGTAAAAAAGATACCCAGGAACAGGATGATGTACAGGTCGCCTATCACACCGAAACTGGAGCTGAAAAAGGTACTGGCCGTATCCATTAGTTTTTTTGAATTATCACCAGTTGTATAACCCAGCAGTTGCTGTCCGACAGATGATCCTGCCAGTTTTATTTTTGCTACGCCGATGATTTGCGGCAACGTATGGTTCAGTTGCGCAGCTTGTTGCTGTACGGTCGATCCGATTATCCAGATCATGCCGTTTAGCAAAATTATCGTCCCGGCTATAGAAATAAACAGGGAAAGTTTTCGGCCGGCCTTTGTCTTTTGAGCGATGAAACCAGCCAGCCCATGAAAATAAACTGCGATCAATACCCCCATAAAGGTCATCAGCAAAATATTAAAAGCCACACGTACAAATAAAATAATGATTAGCGACAAGCAGACAATTGCGGTAGTTTGCCATACTTTAAGGGTGTAGGAGAGCTCCCTCTTAATTGTCTTTGTCGATTCTTTATCCATCCGGTGTTTAATAGCCTGTTATTTAACTTGCTGAGCTATGTGGTGAAGTAAGTTAAAAGAACACAGGGTTTACTCTTAAAATCAAACGTAAAAGTTTTATATTCAATTAACGCATAATTGGAATTTGGGCTTCACAGCAAATAAAATCCGGACTCCACAGCAAATAAAAATAGGTGACAAAGAATTAGATTTGCGATCATGAAGCCCGTCATCCAGCTATTTGGAGATTCTTTTCTCTACTCCTGTTCGTTTGATAAAACTCATGTTTATGAGCAGTTTGTGCCGGAGCATGTCCTGGCCTACCAGATTTCGGGGCAGACCCAAATTTATCATCAGCGGGGAGAAATATTACTGGAAGAAGGGAATATCCTGCTTGCCCGGAGGAATCAATTCGCCAAAAGCATAAAAATTCCCGCAAAAGACAAAGCTTACCAATGTATTTCCTTATTGCTCACCAATGAGCGGTTGCAACAATTTGCGCTGGATAATGAAATTCTTTGCGAGGAAAAATATCATGGCAGCAAGAATATTTTGCTCGAACCAAATACTATCCTTAAAGATTATTTCCTCTCCGTATTACAGTACGTCCAATCCGGAAAGAGTGTGAGTAAAAAGCTGGCCTCTGTTAAGATGAATGAAGCAATTGTAATGCTCATAGAAATGCGGCCCGACCTGGGATCCTTCCTCTTTGATTTCAGCGATCCGCATAAACAGAACCTGGAAGAATTTATGCTGAAGAATTTCCATCATAACGCGCCCATCAAACATTTCGCCAGGCTCAGCGGGAGAAGCCTCACCAGCTTTAAGCGGGATTTTGCGGAAACTTTTAAAACATCTCCGGGCACATGGCTTAAAGACAAGAGGCTCTCTGAAGCCTACTATCTCATCAAGAAAAAGAGCCAAAATCCACGGGATATTTACCTGGAACTTGGTTTTGAAAACCTATCGCACTTTTATACATCCTTCAAACAAAAGTACGGGCATACCCCGGCAGAAATAAAACTTCAAAATCAATCATCATGAACATCGAACAAAGATTACAGGAACTGGAAGACCGGATCGCTATCCGCGAACTGATCGATCAATACACTTATTGTGCCGATACCCGCGACGCCGAAGGGCAAATGGCGATTTTTACCGAGGATACAAATTTCGAAGTGTATATGGATGAGAAAGTGCCCACACCAACGCAGGTAGTCACGGGCAGAAAAAATCTTCGCCCTGTTTTCGACGACCTGAATCAATACCTTTCTACCATGCACTTCAATGGTCAAAGCACCGTTAAGCTTGGCGGTAACAAAGCAACCGGCATTACTTATTGCAGGGCCTACCACCTGAAAGTTTTGGACGGCGTGCAAAAGCTGATGATCGCCGGTATTCGGTACTATGATACCATGGTAAAGCAGGACGGTGTTTGGCTATTTTCAGAGCGGAAACTGAAAGTATGCTGGATCGAGAATCGATAGCTTCGATGTATTCTAAAATTCTTTAAACAAAGGGGATTTGTTGCTGTTTTAAAACATGTCTGCAGAAATAACAGGTGTTTTTATAAAGCTATTCCTCTTTAATAAATTTAATATGCATACATCGGTTCAATTACTACTGATGGGTTCGTTGTTGGTTGCATCAGTCGCCGGCGCACAGTCGCCGGCCATAAAGCCCCAGGACGCTGATCTTACCAATTATCCATATCCGTACCCTGTTCAATTTATCACATTGAACATCCAGGGCGAAACATTAAAAATGGCCTACATGGATGTAAAGCCTGCTAAGCCTAACGGGCATGTTATAATGTTGTTGCACGGAAAAAATTTCGGTGGGTACTACTGGGCCCAAACTATAGGAGTACTAATTGAAAATGGATACCGTGTCATTGTCCCCGACCAAATCGGTTTTGGAAAATCGTCAAAGCCGCAGCACATACAATATTCTTTTCAGCTGCTTTGCCAAAATACAAAAGCAATACTGGATTCGCTCGGCATACAAAAACTTTATTTACTTGGTCATTCAATGGGTGGAATGATCGCGTCAAGGTTTTCATTAATGTACCCTGACCTGGTTGAGAAATTAATTTTGGAAAACCCCATCGGCCTCGAAGACTGGAAAGTAAAAGTGCCCTATCAATCTGTTGATGCATGGTACCAAAGCGAGTTAAAGCAGAATTATAATTCTTTTAAGCAATACGAACAGGACAGTTATTTCCATGGCACGTGGAGCCCGGTATATGATAAACTGCTGGAAGTGGAAGTGGGATGGACCTTGAGTAAGGACTATCCCCGCATTGCATGGAATTCTGCTCTTACATACGATATGATCTTTACGCAGCCAGTATGCTACGAATTTGAAAATATCAAGGCGCCTACATTATTGATCATTGGCCAGTTGGACAGAACAGCAATGGGCAAGAATCTGGTGAGCGACGACGTAAAGAAAACATTAGGCAATTATCCTGTATTAGGAAAATTGGCGCATGAAAAGATAAAAGGATCAAAACTTGTTGAACTTGATGGATTAGGCCATGTACCGCATATCGAAGCTTTTGACAGATTTATAGGGCCACTGCTTGAGTTCCTTAAATCGTGAGAATGCTTATTGCCCGAAGCTGATAATGATTTTCCGGCCATGGAAAATGCCAATCATTTATACCTTGAGCTGAAACGATATCATTCCCGTGGGGAAGTTTTATTGTTTTATGATCGGCTGCCGGTAAAAGCTGCCGGTTTTTTTTATTATAAATAAAAGTAGTTCATCAAGGGATTTTCATACTTCACGTAATATATTTCCCGCATTTTTCGACTACACCTAAATTTAGCGCCGTAAACAATTTACCGCCTGCAGCGGCGCACCGTAGCTATTTTGAATAAAAATTAAAAATCATAACAAAATGAAAATATTAAAACTCAATCTAAAAGTTGCACTAATTGCGCCGTTATTATCGGTGATGTTTTTATTACAGAATTGTAAAAAACCAGACTCACTATCCCCAACCCCTTCGAATAAGCCGTCGCTGGCTGGTCCTATGGTTGCCTATATTAATGATACCGCCTGGATAGCTAACCAGTACCATGCAGAAATAACTTTTGCTTTAGGTTTTGGTATTAAAACATTTTACCTATACGGCGTATCGGGTGATAAAGAAATAGACCTTTCCGCCGAACAAGACAATGCTCCTAACACGACAGGATTTCCATTAAACAGTAATTATAATTATGGCGTTAGCTTAGGAGTCAGGCCAACAAATAGTAACACATTTTATGGGATCGGAGCTACATCCCGTACAAATCCAGGGTCTTCATTCTCAATTACAGCGATAGACAGCGTTCACCAGACTATATCCGGCACATTTTCGATCCAGGTGTATACAAATGTTACCCGTAATAGTAATAATCAAGAAGTTTTTTCGGGGGCGCCATATGCAAAAATTACGTCCGGGAAATTCACTTCAGTACCGTATACTTATTTTCCGTACTCATCTGAGAATTGGTAGTGAAAATGTAGGCCCGGATCGCGTGTTGCTGTTATGAAAAATATAAGCCATACCGTGAAATTGTCAAGCATTGCGTAGATACTGTCAAGTCAGAAGGGCATGCTATCCGGAACTTTGTATCAACAAAAAGATACAAGACCATGAAAAAGACAATTTTGATTACTGGCGCATCTTCTGGCTTTGGCCGGGAAACCGCCAAGCTTTTCCAGCAAAAAGGTTGGAATGTGATCGCCACTATGCGTTCACCCGAAAAAGAAACAGAACTAACCACCATTAGCGATATTTTTGTTACTAAATTGGATGTGACCGACAAGCAAAGCATACAAAACGCGGTGACAGCCGGCATTGAAAGATTTGGTAAAATTGATGTGTTGGTGAACAATGCAGGCTACGGTGCGTTAGGTGTATTAGAAGGTGCTACAGAAGAACAGGTTAAACAACAGTTCGACGTGAATTTCTTTGGGTTGGTAGAAGTAATAAAAACTGTATTGCCAGGTATGCGGCAACAAAGATCAGGCACTATCATCAACGTTTCCTCGGTTGGTGGAAGGATCACCTTTCCATTCTCCTCGCTTTACCATGCAACTAAATTTGCCGTTGAAGGTTTGACAGAATCTTTGCAATATGAATTAAATCCGCTTGGCATCCACTTAAAAATAGTTGAACCAGGGGGCTATAAAACCGAGTTTGCAGGGCGCTCGATGACACTTTTCAGTATTGATGGTTTGGATGAGTATAAACTCCCGTTTAATAAATTCGCCGCCATGTTAGAGGATTGGCCAATGTCGGAAAATATTGGCGAAGTTGCCGATGCCATTTATGAAGCTGCAACCGACGGTACTGAAAAATTGCGTTACCCTGTAGGTCATGACGCTGTTCACTTAATAGAGACCAGGCAGCAAATGAATGATGTGGATTTTAAAAAAATGATGACAGCACAAACTGGCATTTAAAAAACCAGTGGCTGCCCGGGTCAGGGCAGCCACATTTTATTTAACTTTATAACAAAGTAAAATCATGCCCGATAAATATATCGATCTTCAATCTATCAGCGATTTACATAAGCTGGTAAAGTTCGTGCCCCCCAGGCATCCTTTGATAAGCATAATAGATCATGCAGACTTTTATAAAAAACGCCCTAAAGAGGATGTCTTTTATCGTTTTGGCTTTTACACCATTTCCTGCAAAAAATTCGAGGGCCTGTTAAAATATGGCAAAGGATATTACGACTTTAATGAAGGTTCACTAATGTTCACGGCACCCGGGCAAGTTATGGCGCCTGGCCCAGACGTTACCGTTGATGAAGGTTGGGCGCTTTTTATTCATCCCGATCTGATACATGGTACCGATTTAGGTAAAAAAATTCACCAGTATTCCTTTTTTAATTACGAAGCCAATGAGGCCCTGCATATTTCGGAAGAAGAGAAACTGACTATCAAAGATTGTATTGATAAAATTGAAAAGGAATATTCGCAAAACATCGACAAGCATTCCCAGGGCCTGATAGTCAGTAATATTGAACTCTTGTTAAATTACTGCAACCGTTTTTACGACAGGCAATTTTACACCAGGGCAAAAGTGAATTCAGACGTGGTGCAACAATTTGAAAAATTATTAAAAGATTATTTTTCGCAAAGCACCCTGATTGAAGCAGGGTTGCCAAATGTTAAATATTTTTCTTCCCGGCTCAACCTGTCACCTAATTATTTGTCCGACCTTTTAAACAAATTTACAGGCAAAACCACCCAGGAACATATCCACCTTGAACTGATTGATAAAGCTAAATCCTTGTTATGGGGTACGCCAAAGTCGGTGAGCGAGATTGCTTATGCGCTGGGCTTCGAACATCCTTCGCATTTCACCAGGCTATTTAAAAGTAAGACCGGTTATGCCCCAAGTGACTACCGGCACTTGAATTAAATATCCGTGCATTCATGCTCTAAAACTTGTTATCCGTTAACAACTTCTGCATTAATCTCCCGGGTCTGCTTATCGCGCTTGCGGGTAAGTAACCCAACAACTTTATTTACAACTGACGGCCTTAACGTGTAGTATTTCCTGAACCAGCGATAGCGCAGTAATCCTTTTTCGTCAAAGCGTTTTACCGAGAAGGCGTGTTGCAAAAAATAATCTTTGGGGTAATCATAATATAGGCCCCAATTTTCCGGTTCATCGCCTGGTGCGAAACCCGGGTCGTAAACGGTGCCGAACAAATAATCCCATACAGCAAATTTGGTTGAGAAATTAGCATGAAAAACTTCGCGGTAATTGGCGTGATGCCATAAATGCAATTCGGGCGAGTTAAGAAAATATTTAAGCTTACCTAATTTTACGTTGATATTGGAATGAATAAACATGCCGAACATGGCATCCAACATTGCCTTTATTGGTATTACAACCGGATCGGCACCTAAAATAATAATGGGCGCAAACTCTATAGTTTGATTAATAATAATTTCAACAACATGCGACCTTGATCCCGACAAAAAATCAACTTGTTTACCCGAGTGATGGGCCTCATGTGTTCGCCAAAAAAATTTGCTGGAATGCTGGAACCTGTGAAACAGGTAGATATACAGATCGTGTGTCACCAAAAAGAATAGCACCTGTACGGCAACCGGCCAATGCGCTACAAACTGTATATGCGACCAGTCGAAGCTTTTTTGCACAGGAGCGATGATATAATCAAATATCAATATCTTTAAAAAATAGCTCTGTATAATGGTATACCAAACCAGGTCGGTCCAAAACCCTTCCCTAAAGAATGGCAGTCCCTTTCGGTAAGGCGAAATACGCTCCCAGGCGATAATAAAAATCGCCCAGCAACCCAGTATCAGCGTGGTAATTACAACTACTTTTTCCTGCGACATTTAGCTCATCAAAGGCTTTTCTTTATACTCATCACCAATATTCACCCGCAGCCTTTTCATCGGGCCAAGTTCCGATTCGTAAACTTTTTTTACGCCATCGCCTGCGGCGGTTTCCACATCGCGAATGTCACGTACCAGGCGTTGCAGGCCCTGTGGTTCAACAGATGCTGCATGATCTGAGCCCCACATAGCACGGTCGAGCGTAAAATGCCTTTCAACAAAGGTAGCACCCATCGCTACAGCACCTACTGTGGTAGCAAGACCTGTTTCATGGCCTGAATAACCAATAGGTATGCCCGGAAATTTATTTTCAAGCGTTTGGATCATCCTCAAATTAAGTTCTTCCGGCTTGCAGGGATAAGCTGATGTTGAGTGCGCTACAAATAATGGATAATTAGGGTTAAAGGCATTGATGAATGCAAGCGCGTTGTCGATCTCTCTCATGGTCGACATACCGGTTGAAAGCATTAGCGGGCGGCCGGTTTCCAGTATGCGTTCTATCAATCCAAGATCTGTTAACGAAGCTGATGCCAGTTTGTACATCACCGTATCAAACTGTTCCATAAAATCCACCGATGGCACATCCCAGGTAGATACGAACCAATCGATACCCACTTTTTTGCAATATTGATCGATGGTCGCGTATTCGGCTATGCCAAACTCCGTTTTGCGTTTATAGTCAATATAGCTCATCCTGCCCCACGGCGTATCACGCATCACTTCCCACTGGTCTTTCGGTACACATATCTCGGGCGTGCGTTTCTGAAATTTCACCGCGTCGGCTTTTGCGGCGACTGCTTCGTCAATCAGCTTTTTGGTAATTTCCAGCGAACCATTATGGTTAATGCCGATCTCTGCAATAATATAGCATGGCTGCCCCTTACCTATTTTTCGGCCATTGTTCAGGATTATTACATGTTCTGTGGGTTCAGCAAATTCTTCTTTGCACGCAATGATCAGTTCGGCAAATTCACGGAAGCAACCTTCTCCGCCTTTGCTCTCGCAAACATAATCAACATGCGCCCTTATCCCGGGCAATGCGTTAGATGGGCTTGCCGTAAAACCAACCATTTTCATTATCTCCAGGTCGTTATAATCATCACCGATATAAGCTATTTCCTCACCTGTAAGTTGCAGCCGCAACAGCATCTCCCTTAGTACGGCAGGCTTATCTTTAGCCAGCAAATGCAATTCGCCGATCTGTAGTTTTTCAGCACGTTTAATTAACGACGGCGATGCTTCACCGGTTATAATGGCAGTTTCAATATCGGCAAGCTTTCGCAGGCGTTCAACACCCATGCCGTCTTGTATATTAAACTTTTTTAGTTGCTCTCCTTCTTCACCATAATATACGCCGCCATCGGTTAATACGCCGTCACAATCGGTGATCAGTAATTTAATGCGTGATGCTTTTTGTTTTAAGATATCTTTCATGATGTAGTTGATTTTAAATTGCTGTCCAGCCACCGTCTACTACAAGGTTTGCCCCGGTCATGTAAGCTGAAGCTTCACTCGCCAGAAAAATAAGCGCGCCCTGGTAATCGTTTGCTTTGGCCATACGGCCGAGTAAAGTTTTTGCTGAGTAATTATGTATGAAAATTTCGTTTTGCCCGTTCTCCACACCACCCGGTGAAAGTGTATTTACCCGCACCCCTTTGTCGCCCCAATAAGCGGCCAGGAAACGGGTGAAATTGATAACGGCCCCTTTGGTTACCGGATAGGCTGCCGATTTGTAAAAGGTTTGTTCACCGCATTCATTACGATAAATAGTTTGATCGGGACCTACCATACCATAGGTTGAGGCGATGTTGATAATACTGCCGCTACCTTGTTCGGCCATTACAGAGCCGAAGACCTGCGAGCATAAAAATACGCCGGTTATATTTACATCTAATGACCGTTGAAAAACATCAAGCGGGTAATTTTCAAATGCCGATAGATCCTTAGCCAGTGCCGGGTTCTCGAACATATCATTTATAGCGGCGTTGTTAACCAGTATATCAACAGAACCATATTTGTTGATCACCACATTTAATGCCTTTTTAACGGATGCTTTATCGGTAACATCAATGCCAATACCCAAATGTCGCTCGCCCAATTGCAACGCGAACGCCTGCGATTTCTGTTCATCTACATCAGCAACCACTACATTGGCGCCGGCCATAGCCAACGCTTCGCAGTGCTTTTGCCCGATGAGCCCAAGCGCACCGGTAACTATAGCCGTTTTATCCTGTAATGAAAACAGATCCATATTAGCCGGCCAAAGTGTTTTTAGGTTTGATATTGTAATTACTCACCTTACGGAAAACAGCTTCTAAAACTTCCCCTTTTAGGTAAGATTTAATATCGCCGCTTTCAATAGCTTCCTTCATGATCGGCATTACATCGCGATAAGCTGAAAGTGTGTAGTCAATGTCCTCGTCGGTATGGCTGTAGCACATATTATGGAAGCCTGCCCATAGGATGCCGCGTTTTATCATTTCCTGTTGCATCAGGGTTTTAACTTCAAGTCCGTTACCTGCCTCGGGCGTAAAGGTGACCATGGTGCGGCAGTTGAAGCCAATACAATTGGTGTACTTATCCATGCCGAACTCGATGGCCAACTGGTTATAACCATCTTTTAACAAAGCGCCTTTTTCATCAAGATATTGCGGTACATTTTTATCTATCAGTTCATTTATCGTAGCTATACATGCCGCCAGCGATAAGGCTTCGCCGCCGAAGGTGGTATAGCTGAAAACTTCTGAATTAAATAGCTCCATCACTTCGGCCCTGCCGGTGAGCAAGGCTATGGGCATACCATTGGCACAGGCTTTTGAGTAAACGGCCAGGTCGGGTTTTACATTAAAATATTCCTGCGCGCCGCCTATCGCAATGCGGAAACCTGTCCACATTTCATCGAAGATCAATAGCGTACCGTTTTCCTTACACACTGCTGCTAATTCCTGTAAAAAACCGGGGGCAGGTTCCTGGAAAATAAATGGTTCCAATATTAAGGCCGCTACGGTTTCGTCAAGCGCTGCCCTAATGCCCTCTATATCGTTATATTCAAACGTGTAGGTCATATCCTGTATGGCTTCAGGCACCCCTGCATTGCGGCTGGTTATACCTATGTACCAATCATGCCAGCCATGATAACCGCAGCAGAACACCTTGTCGCGCCCGGTGAATGCCCGCGCTACACGTATAGCCGCCGAACATACATCAGCCCCGGTTTTAGCAATTTTAACCGCCTCGGCATTGGGTATTATTTCCTGTATCAATTCGCTTAATTCAACCTCAAGCGGGTGCATTAGTGAAAATGTGATACCGTCTTCTAACTGTGCTTTTATCGCGTTATCAACGGCGGGATAGGCGTACCCTAAAGACAGCGGCCCGATAGCGGCATTAAAGTCGATGTATTCATTACCATCCACATCCCATACATGCGATCCTTTGCCTTTGACCAGGTATTTAGGCGCAACACCTTTAGTAAATTGGCCGGGGCCTTTAGCCAGGGTTTGGGTCACTGGTTTTTGCACCCGGAGTGCACGGTTATATAATTTATCAGATTGACTGATATCAGGATAGTTATTGTTAAAAGCTATTTTATTTGACATAATTATAGATTTTGTCTATTCAGCGAATTGTGGCTTTAAAATTTCAGGTTGATCATGATTTGTTTGATAGCCTAATATGTTTTCGGCAATTTTTTTACCGCTGAAACCTTCGTTTTCAATTACGGCAGGTAGCAATGCCGGCTTAAACCATTTTTCGTTTAAGGCGAATGGCAATACCTTCGCGGTTTTTTGATGCTTTAATAATACTTCGGCAACAATGGTGTATAAGCCACCGGTAAGGAAATGGTCTTCGAGTGTTACAACAAGTTCACAACTGTCAACAACATCCAGTATAGCCTGCTCATCAACCGGTTTCAGGCTACGCATGTTTACTAATCCAACCGACAATCCTTCACTCTTTAATATTTCAACCGCAACAAGCGCCTGCTCAAACAGCAACCCATAAGTGAGGATAGTTACGTCTGTCCCTGTTTCAATTACTTCGGCCTTACCCGGTTCAAAGGTTTCATGCACATAGGCAGTTGTCCGGGTGTTGATACGGGTGTAAGCCGGTTTATCCGATGACCATATTGCAGGCATCATTTTTACCATATCGTCCTCATCGGCAGGTGCAAAAACGGTCATATTAGGTATGCCCCTCATTATGGAAATATCTTCTATAGCCTGGTGGGTCGGGCCATTGGCATCCGACAGTAAACCCGGAATAAACGCGCTTAATTTTATGGGCAGCGAAGGTATCCCTGCATCGGTACGTATAAATTCA
>Ga0207142_1104_pt1 | contig 13249 bp, 11 predicted proteins | sample Alteio_BWMinHeat_2_FD_153561 | JGI IMG/M metagenome (GOLD analysis project Ga0207142, IMG submission 153561) | Enriched cells from forest soil in Barre Woods Harvard Forest LTER site, Petersham, Massachusetts, United States -... | ecosystem: Environmental > Terrestrial > Soil > Temperate forest >... | reverse complement strand
CCCTTTCCCACAAATGGAATCTCCCATTTAATTTTAACAGGTGGTGTAAGGCTGATGATGGTTAAAGTAATACCAGCAGGCTGCCCGGTAGACCGTGAATGTACATTGTAATTCATAACAGTACCCTCCTTAATATGGGGCACATATTTTTGGGCCGAAGCTGTATAGCAAATCAATGCTAGTATAATTATGGAGTAGATTTTTTTCACTGGCAAAAATTAAATTAGGGTCTATTGGAAAATATATCGCCCTAAAATAATAACTATGAAGTACTTTTGGTGAACATTAATAGTATTAAAACACGATTGTTACAATATATTATATATGTAGTAACATAATAGTAAGAATGAAGTATTATCTGGTAGCAGGCGAGGCCTCGGGCGACTTACACGGGGCTAATTTAATGAAGGAGTTGAACGAGCGCGACCCGCAGGCTGAATTCCGCTACTTTGGCGGCGACCTGATGCTTGCCGGGGGCGGTACGCTGGTAAAGCATTACGCCGATATGGCCTTTATGGGTTTTATTGAGGTGGTTGCCAACCTGCCCGCTATCCTTAAAAACCTGAATTCGTGTAAACAGGATATTGCCGCATGGCACCCAGATGTGCTGATATTGATCGATTTCCCCGGCTTCAACCTTAAAATAGCCGATTTTGCCAAAAAGAATGGCTTACTGGTGTGCTACTACATCTCGCCAAAAGTTTGGGCATGGAACCAGAAGCGGGTGTTAAAAATAAAAAAGGTGATCGATCATATGTTCTGCATCCTGCCTTTCGAGGTCGATTTTTACAAACAATGGGGTATGGACGTTGATTATATAGGCAACCCGCTGTTGGATGCAATAGCAGCTTTTAAGCCTGCTGCTGATTTTTACGAAGCCAATGATCTTCCCCCAAAAAAGATAATAGCCCTGCTTCCCGGCAGCCGCAAACAGGAAATTAGCTACCTGTTGCCCGATATGCTGCAAGTAACAGAACAATTTCCTAATCATCAGTTTATAGTAGCAGGTGCGCCATCATTTACCAAGGATTTTTATAGCCAGTTTTTGGGCGATAAAAATATCCCGGTAATATTTAATTCAACGTACGACCTGCTAACCAATGCCGATGCCGCTATAGTAGCCTCGGGCACGGCCACACTCGAAACTGCCCTGTTTAATGTGCCACAAGTGGTGGTATATAAAGGCAATAATATATCCATCACCATTGCCCGTATGGTGGTTAAAATAAAATATATATCGCTGGTTAATTTAATAATGGATGCACCAGTGGTAAAGGAGCTGATACAGCAGGATTGCAATCCCCAAAGCATAACTACTGAGCTGGATAGAATAGTTAATGATAGCGATTACCGTTCTGCTATGCTTAATAATTACAACAAGCTCCACGAGCGTATGGGCAAACCCGGCGCATCGGCCAAAGCTGCCGACCTCATTATAAAATACACCTCAAAAAAATAAAGCCTCGCGTTTGTGCAAGGCTTTATCGTTTTCATGAGGTGATGTAAATTCGATAGGTAGATGTATATATGATTGATCAGGCAGCTGTTAAGCTTTGCTGAGCCTGTTTGTTAGCGGCTACAAATTTGTTTTTGCTTCTGAAAGCTTTCAGATCTTCCATTAATAAGTTCTTTAGTTCGTTATCAAAACGTGCTACTAATTTGCTGGTTGCTGGTTTATTGTAAGTTTTCATAGGTAGATGTGATGTTTTATGTTGATAATTAAGCTACTGAAAGCCTGGTAGTATAAGTAAACTGTTTTTTAGCCTGTTTTAAAATTTTCAGGTCATTCATTAAAATGTTTTTCAATTCCCTGTCAAAACGGGCCACTAATTTGCTTGCTGCTGGTTTGTTGTAAGTTTTCATAGTTAATAGGTTAAATATGTTTAATTTTTTGTTTCCTTCTTTTCCTGGTTCTCGCTTAAATTATCGCTTCGCCTTTTAGCTTCCCGGTACTGCCTTTCCAGTTGTTCCCGGTCGCGTTCATCGCCCGGTTTTTCGGGATTCAATGGGTTTTCCCATTGTTGCTCTTCCACTTTCTGATCTTTCTTTTTGTCGATTACCATAACAGTGTCATTTGATAATTGCTATTCCAATTCAATGCCAAACACCCCGTCAATAAACAAATAATTCCGCACAAAACAGCCAACCTGCTATGCCTCTGCATAAAACAAACGTTTTTATACCGTTTTTAAAATTGGTTTTTGCTGGATAGAAAAGTGTATACTGTGCTATACACTATACGCCACTATACACTTACAGCCTTATTTTGCATACTACGGTGATTTAGTAAATGCACAGCTATGGCAATAGATGAAAGCACTATGCCTGTTATGCATACTCCCATCCAATGGTAACTACCCCAAAGCGAGCTTACCAGTAGCGTACCCAACGAGCCACCGATAAAGTATGATACCATATATATAGTGTTAATACGGTTACGCGCTGCGGCACTAAGCGTGAATATGATGGCCTGGTTTGATATATGCGTTGCCTGTACGCCCATGTCCAGCACAATTACACCAATCACCAGCCCTACTATGCTGTGTCCCGAAAAAATAAATATGATAAATGATACCAATACCAGCAGTAAAGTAAAGAATGACAACTTAAAGGCATCCATCTTATCGCTTAACCGGCCCATCAGCCCGGCAGCTATTGCGCCAAACGCCCCAACCAACCCAAATGATCCGGCTGCATCGCTTCCCAGGTTAAAGTTTTCTTTTAGTAAAAATACCAGCGTTGTCCAAAAGGCCATAAAACAGGCAAAGCAAAGTGCGCCCCTTAATGCCGCAAACCTCAATTTCGGCTCGTCCATAAATAAATGTACCAACGATTTCATCAGGTCTTTATAGTTTCCCTTATAATCAGGTTCAACTTTGGGTAAGAATATATATACCAGTAGCCCCATCACTACCATCAGGCCGGCAGCTATATAAAACATGGCGTTCCAGCCAAAATATTTACCTACCACACCGCTTATGGTTCGCGATAACAGTATACCTATTAATAAACCGCTCATTACAACGCCAATTTTTTTACCTCGTTCCTCTGGTTTTGCTAAATGAGCCGCCATGGGTACCAATAATTGCGGTATTAATGATGCAACTCCTACCAAAAAACTGGCTATCATCAACAAATTTATATTGGGCGACATGGCAGCACCCAATAGTGCTATAATTACAGCGCCGAATGCAAACAGCATTAATCTTTTACGCTCGAACATATCGGCCAATGGTGCAATAAAAAACATCCCGGCGGCATAACCCAATTGGGTTATCATTGAAATATGGCCCGCCACGCCGTTGCTTACATGAAAAGTTTGCGCAATATCGCTCAGTAAAGGCTGGTTATAATAAATATTTGCTACTACCAGGCCGGTAGCAATGGTCATTATCCATAAAGTTAGTGGTGTTAAATGAGGGTTTTTTTGCGTTGCAGATGCCTTTGTCATGAAGTGTAACTTATGTTTTACACAAAGATGATAATCGAAATTTATTTAGATGTTTGTAAAACGTAATAATTTAATTAAATTATTGCAGACTCGCACAATTAATTCTAAACCGATCAAGGCATTTTTTCATCAAAATCTCACTTTTTCACGGCAAAAAAGTTAAAAATTGTTAAAATGGACACTTTTTCGATCATTTTAATCAATTTTTAAAGTGTGTTTGTGAAATATAGTTGCTTTTTTATCGTTTTCGTATAGAATTTACTTTTTTTAATATCATTTTTTCTAAAAAATGCTAAAACGGGTTTAGCTATTTGAAAATTGCGATGTTGTTAATAAAAGGTTTAATTAATGTTATTACTAGCACCTGTGGATAACAAATGTTGAAAAAAGTTTAAAAATAATTTTGTAGTTACAGAACTTAGTGTTACCTTTACACTGTTGAAAAACAATAAAAAAGTCTTCTCATAATTTAGGTTTATAATTGGTTAGTAAAGGCCCCTGCCCATCAGGGGCTTTACTTGTTTTATAGGGTTTTGTTTTGGCCTGTCTATATTGCCTTTTCGTAGCCGCGTAACAAACGCTCATTCTAAAATATTCCCCCCTCTAAATTCTATTAAATAAATATTATAATAATTAAAAAATATAGTATAATTTTATACTACCCCGCTTCTATAATCCTAACATTATCAAAAATTTATGAGAAAGAGCTATCTTTTAGTGCTTATGATATTGGTATATATAAGCACTGTAGCCCGGGTTAATGCGCAAACACATACAGCCATACTAAGCGGCGATACTTGCGCAGGTGGCACACTTACGGCATCATTAACTACAGGCAATATTAGCCAAATCAAATGGTTCAAAGATACAACACTGCTTACGGTCAGGACAACATGGGGCCGCTATGGTGCTATCGTAGCAGGTGGCACACCCGGTTTTGGAAACGGTCAGTTATATGAACCTATGGGGATATATGTGGATAAAAGTAAAAATATATACGTAGTAGATGACGGCAGGCAAAACGTAACTAAATGGGTGCCGGGCGCCACAACAGGTATAGTAGTGGCAGGCGGTAATGGAAAAGGTGGGGCGCTTAACCAATTTTACACACCTAATGGTATTGTGGTTGATGACAATAAAAACATATATGTAGGCGATGATCTGAGCAACAGTGTACGTAAATGGGCGCCCGGGGCTAAAACCGGCACTATTGCAGCCGGAGGCAACGGCGGAGGTGGCGCGCTTAACCAGCTGTTTGGGATCGAGGATATTTGCATGGATAGGTTCGGCAATTTGTATATAGTTGAATTATGGAATGCCAGGGTTACCAAATGGGCGCCGGGCGCTGCTGCCGGGGTTATTGTTGCCGGTGGTAATGGGCTGGGGCCTGCAGCTAACCAGCTCGGCGGCCCAAGGAGTGTAGGTGTTGATTATGCAGGAAATGTATATGTATCTGAAAATGCCAATAACAGGATTAGCAAATGGGCTCCCGGTGCAACAGTGGGGGTAACGGTAGTCGGTGGTGGTGCGGCCGGTGTGGGTGCGAACCAATTGTCGAGCCCGGGATCATTAAGGGTAGATTCCGCAGGTAATATTTATGTGTTGGATGCCGGCCAGCGGATACAAAAATGGGCGCCGGGAGCTGCTTATGGCATAACGGTAGCCGGTGGATATGGCACGACAACCACCAATGATACCACCCATCTCGACAGGATCAGCGCTTCTTATGGCATTTTTGTCGATTCAAAAGAAAATATTTACGTGTCCGACCTTTTCCAGGCGCGGGTACGGAAATTTTCAAAAGGAATAATAAATAGCAACGACCAGCTTAACAATGCAACATCGGGCAATTACCGGGTTGAAATAGCAGGCGGTGGCGGCAAGCCGTTTACCAGCCCAACCTTGCATGTAGCCGATGTGCCGCTCCTGGCGCCCGCACCCATAAACGGGAACCGTACCGTTAATGCCAATAAAGTGGCTAAGTACACTGTTACCTCGCCAATACAGGGTGCAACCTATACGTGGGAAGTGGCAAATGGCGAGATCCAGTCGGGCCAGGGTACACCAACAGTAAATATTAAATTTGGTACGGACAACGCCACGATATTAATCACCGCATCAAGCGGATGTGGCATTTCCAAAACAAAAATTGTACAAATAGCCGTAAGGCCACCGGCAGCGCCAAGCCTTGTGCCTGCTCAAAACAAGCCGGTTATTGCCCTTTATCCAAACCCCGTTGCTAATACTGCATCAATAGCGTTTGCAGCCTCAAAACCTGCAAAATATGAGCTTACCTTAACCAATATGATGGGAAAAACGCTGCTAAAGCAAAAGGGTAATGTAAACGCCGGCAGCAATAAAATTTACCTTAACGTAGCAACTTTAAATAAGGACATGTATGTAGTTAACCTAAAGTACGACGATAACGCCATACAATTAAAACTGCAAAAACAATAATTGCTATTATATATTTGCCATTGCATAAGATTTTTATACTTTTGCCATCCGCAACGGGGGATTAGCTCAGCTGGCTAGAGCGCTTGCATGGCATGCAAGAGGTCATCGGTTCGACTCCGATATTCTCCACTAAAGCCTTCAGATATTTTCTGGGGGCTTTTTTGTTTATATTCCAACAGGTTGTTAAATAAATTATACAATTAATACAAAATCTCGCATTTTTTTTAAATACTAAAAATTATCTTATCTTTACTAATCCCACATTAACTGATCTGAATTTCCTTAGTCAGAGACTATTGTTTATTAGAACCTTATCTTATTAATCCTTATTCAAATTATCTTTCTATGAAGAAAATTTTATTTACAATTTATCTTGTGGGCTTTTTTGCGGTTGTTACTGTATTTGCCCAAAACAGAATTGTTACAGGAAGCGTTGTGGCTGCCGATGACGGCGGAACTATGCCCGGTGTAACAATAACCATCAAAGGAACTTCGCAAGGCGCGGTATCCGATGTTGATGGAAAATTTAGGATCTCGGCTAAAACAGGCGATGTTCTGCAATTCAAATTTATTGGCTATGCTACAGCGGAGGTACCCATAGTAAACGGGGTTTCAACCTATGCAGTTAAACTAAGCCCCGAAAATCGTTTGCTAAACGAGGTTGTGGTAACTGACGCTTATGGTGTGCAGCTAAAAAAATCATATACAGGCTCGGCAACTACGGTTAGTGGCGCGGTAAATGAAAATAAACCCTTCACCACAACTATGCAATCGTTGCAAGGCGAAGTAGCCGGGCTTAATATTACCAATAACAGCGGCCAGCCCGGTGCCGATGTACAGGTGCATTTACGTGGCGTTGGCTCAATAGGCGCAGGCAGTAACCCATTATATGTTATTGATGGTACTATTATCAATTCAGGCGACCTTTCAACACTTACAACAACTGCAAACGTTTTGGCCGGCCTCAATAATGACGATATTGCCAACATAACTGTGTTAAAGGATGCGGCGGCAACGGCTATATATGGCTCCCGCGGTTCAAACGGTGTTATTGTTATAAATACCAAAAAAGGTAAAGCCGGTAAAACCGATGTAGAGGCTTCGGCAGAATTGGGCAGTACAACCAACATTCCTTTGCCCCAGGCCGGCCAACCGCTTACTCCGGCAGAATTCAAAACACTGACCCTTGAAGGGTTAACAAATGCTGGAGCTGACCAGGGTACTATTGACTATTACACACAACTATATTCGCGCCGCAGCAATAACTGGTATGATATTGTTACCCGCAATGGTTCGCAAAGCCAGTATAACGTTTCGGTAAGCGGCGGTAATGATGATACTAAAATATTTGCTTCGGGTGGCTATTTTCATCAAACAGCTACTACCCTTGCTTCAAGCCTAACCAGGGTTACAAGCCTGGTGAATGTTGATCACAATATTAGCAAGAGTGTTAGCATGAGCGCAAGTATTAACGTATCTAACGTAAACCAATATACCCCAACTAATGGAGGTGCTTTTTCTAATCCTATTGGCTCGGCATTTTTTCTTACACCATTTCAAACCGCCTATAATAAAGACGGAAGTATCAATACCAACCCTAATGATTATCCAAGTGGCGTAAGTAATTATAACCCGGTTTATATTGCCCAGAATGACAGGAATTATCTTTCGCAAACAAGGTTATTAGGTAATTTGTCGTTAAAATGGAACATCGTAAGCACTTTAAAGTTCACCAGCTTTGTAGGGCTTGATGATAACATACTCGAAGAGAATGTATTCAATAACCCTATAATGGGCGATGGAGCTCCTAATGGTTCAGGGTTCGATAATTATTCACGCTATTTTAATTATATAGTCCGCCAGCAATTTGATTACAGGTGGAATATCACCAAAGGCAATGATGATCTTTACCTGGATCTTGCTGCCGGTTACGAAGTGGAGAAAGACCAGGATTATTTTATACAAACAAATACTAATTTATATCCCGCTACCCAACCTGCACTAAGGGCTACGGCAAATGCATCCACACCTATATTAGGTGACTCATTTACCAATGCCAACAGTGGCGATTCATTTTATTCAAGAGGTACGTTAAATTATAAAAATCTTTTTTCATTAACCGGTTCGTTTCGTCGCGATGGTGCTTCGGTATTTGCCCCCGGTTCTCAGTTCGGTAATTTTTATTCCATAGGGGGCGCCTGGAATATCGACCAGCAGGACTTTTTTGCTAAGCAAAATACATTCTCTTCTGCTAAAATACACGCTTCTTATGGCTTAACCGGTAACCGTCAGGGTGTAACTGACTATAATGCATTATCTTTGGTTGGCTACGGCAGTAACTATGCCGGCAGCCCTGGGCAAAACTTTAATGCCATAGGTAATCCTTACCTAACATGGGAAACAGCGCATAAACTTGATATAGGCGCCGATTTTGGCTTTTTGAAGGACAGACTTACTTTTAGTATAGATTATTACCGAGATAATATCGACGGGAATATATTGTCTGTACCCTTAGCTTTAGAAACCGGGTTTGCTAACCAACTTGCTAACGTAGGCGCTATGCTAAACCGAGGCTTTGAAATATCGGTAACTGGTATCCCTGTTAAAACCAAAGACTTTACCTGGCAAACAGATTTTAACATTTCAACCAACCGCAACACCGTTACCAAGCTTTATAATAACCAGCCATTTAATTACGACAACAACGCTTTTTTAGTTTCAGTAGGTAAGGACCTTTATACGTTCTACGCACCTGCATTTGCCGGTGTCAACCCCGCTAACGGTGAAGTTTTATGGTATACGGATGCTACCAAAAAAGCTACAACCGATAATTATGACGATGCAGCCAGGATACAGGAATACCAGGCCGATCCCAAGGCCTTCGGTGGTTTTACCAACACTTTCATTTACAAAGGATTTACCCTCTCTGCTGAAATCTATTATAATGTTGGCAATCGTATTTTTGATACATGGTCATCTTATTTCTATGACGGGCAATTTAACACCGAGGTTAATAAATACCAGTATGTTTATGAAAACAGGTGGACCCACCCTGGCCAGATAACAGATGTGCCAAAATATGTCGATGGAGGAAGCCAGGATGGCGAAGCTGCAAATTTCTCAAGCCGGTTCTTGTATTATGGGGATTATGTACGTTTTAAAAACCTTAGCATCGGCTATAATTTTACCGACAAGGCTTTGCTGAAGACCCTGGGCATAAGCAAATTGTACATATACGGCCGGGGTACAAACCTCTTTACCAAAACATATGATAAAAGGTTACCTTTTGATCCTGAAGTTGGTATAGACGGTCAAAGTAACTTCGAGGTTCCGCAAGTTGAAACCTTTACTATTGGTTTAAATGTTGGATTATAAAATTTAAGAAAATGAAAATTTCAAAATATACATATTTAATACTCGCGGTAAGCCTGGTAGCGTTTTCATGTAAAAAGGCTTTCCTGAACCGCCAGCCCTCAACGGCAATTTTGGAACAAAATGCCATAAAAACAGCAAATGATATGAATGACGCTGTAAACGGCATGTACGCAGCCATGACATCAAGCACCTTGTTCGGGAGGGATATCCCCTTAATAGGCGATCTGCTGGCCGATAATACTTATGTAAGCCAGTTTAACTCAGGCAGGTTCCTTCCCGAAAATAACTACACCTATTCGTCAACCAATGGCGAAGCTTACGAAATGTACGCCCAGGCATATTATGTAATATTGCAAACTAACCGCATACTTACTGCAACTGTACCCGCGTCAAATGATGTAAGTGAACTTCGGGGCGAAGCATATATTGCCCGCGCCTTGAATTACCTTGAGCTGGTAAACTTTTATGCACATCCGGCTACGGTTGCACCAAACGATCCGGGAGTTGCCATTGTGTTAACACCCACAAACTCGAACAGCCCGAATATTAAACCCGCCAGGGCAACAGTAGCAGCAGTTTATAAACAGATCATAAGTGATTTGGATAGCGCTTACCTTATAATGCCCGTGGCCGGTACATCCCTGCATCCTGTAAATTCAGAATATTTGTCAAAATATGCTGCGAAAGCTATCGAATCGCGCGCCTATTTATATGAGGGCGATTACGCAAACGCCAAAGCAGCTGCGTTGCTGGTAGTAGGCAAAGGTGGTTACACCCTTACCCCGGCTACAAGTCTACTGGCGTATTGGGCTAATCCTGGGCCTCAAACCGATAAATTGGAAACCATTTTTGAGCTATCGCAAACCATTATTACTAACGATAGCTTCGACGCGCTTGCCTCTATGTATTCACAAAGCAACAGTGGTTATGGTGATGAATTGGTTACTATCGATCTTGACACCACGTATAAACCAACCGATAAAAGGAAAGCCCTTATTATAACAGCTGATAGGGGCGGTCCTGTATTAGCAAATAACAAATATTCAAATATTGCTAATACCGCCGATCGGGATGACATTAAGATCATCCGCTACGCCGAAGTTTTACTAACACTTGCCGAAAGCTACGCACGTACAGGTGATGAAACAGATGCGTTAGGAGTTTTGAATATGCTGGCCCAAAAACGTGATCCTTCACTTGTGCCGTATACCTCAACAGGCGCGCAATTAATAACCGATATATTAAATGAGCGAAGAAAAGAGCTGGCTTTTGAAGGTCTGAGATTTTTTGACTTTACCCGCCTGAATCTTGACATTATCCGTCCTCAGCAGGATGATTCAGCGCCATCAATTGGCGAAGTACCTGTAGGGAACCCTAAAAGGATATTTCCTATACCGCAAGCTGAAATTGATGCAAACCCAAATATGGTACAAAACCCTGGTTACAGGGCTAATTAAAAAGCCAATTATCTGCCTTAATATACGCCCTGGGATTATTCCCAGGGCTTTTTTGTTTATAATACAGCTCTTATCATCGGTGGGTAATATTTCGGTTACTCCAAAACTATTGGTTGTGTAATATGGTTATTGAAAGGTTAAATCTGAATTAACAACAATTGTATTAACCTTTAATCCTGTTTTTTATGAAAAGATCTATTTTCTATTTCGCAATTTTGGGGTTATTATTATTTTTTTTTAATGCCGATGCCCAGGACGTAGCCATAGGTATACGCGGTGGTATCAGTATTCCAAACCTGTCTGCAGGCGGCAGTGAACAAAATCCGCTGAATACAGGTTACAGTTCCCGGCAGGGCCCCGATGCCGGTTTGTATGCTGAATTTAAATTCAGCGACTTGTTTTCATTACAGCCAATGGTCCAATATTCATCGCAAGGCGGTAAAAAGGATGGCCTTCAAGCGTTCCCTACACCCGACCAAATAAAAGCGGAGTACCAGGAGGAGGGCCAAACAGCGCCGACTTATTTATATGCTAATTTTAAAAGCGATGCAAAATTAAATTACCTCATGATCCCTGTGCTTGCAAAATTTGGCTGGAACTTTCACAATTCACCACTGCGGATTTATGTAGATGCGGGCCCATTTGTTGGCTTCCTGCTTTCGGCCAAACAGGTAACCAGCGGCACAAGTAATTTTTATTTGGACAACAAAGGGACAGAGCCCTTACCCGGAGGAGCACATTCATTGGATAGCACTCAAAACATCAAATCCCAGTTAAACACAACAAATTTCGGTATCGAAGGTAACCTTGGCCTGCAATATAAACTTAAACGCAGCTATGCGTTTATTGAAGGCGGCGGTAACTATGGGTTCCTGAATATACAAAAAGGCACAGCAAATGGTAAGAATAATACAGGCGCTGCAACTGTTGATATTGGCTATGCGCTATGGTTAGGGAAAAAATAATCGGCTTTTTTCTTGTAGCGATGGGTTTTAAACCCATCGCTATTTCGCCAATATAATACCCTATCCCCCACATATTTATTCCACAATATTTGCATTTATATAAGTACTTATATAAATTGCGTCATGAATTTTTATCAAAACCTGGGATACCTTGTTTTAGGCAGCAGATTGAGACGGCTGAGCGAAGCATTTCTGTCCGAAATTAACCGGGCCTATCAAAATGAAAGTATTGATTTCGATGCCAGCTGGTTCCCTGTATTTTACCTGTTGTCAAAAAACGGGTCGTTATCAATTAAAGAACTTAGCGACCAAACCGAGGTATCGCACCCTGCGGCCAGTCAGCTTATAACCAATCTCAAGAATAAAAAGTTGGTGGCTACTACTACCTGCACCGACGATGGCAGGCGGCAACTGGTGCAGCTCACCGAAAAGGGCCAGCAATTGCTTCAGCAGGTTTTACCTGTTTGGGATGCTGTTACGCTCGCTATGCAACAATTAGCTGCAGGCGAACCGGGCTGCCACGATATTTTGCCCGCTATAACCGCCCTTGAAGATACATTCCGATCCGTTAACCTTTCGGGTATGATACATGAACATTTAGCCGCCACTTTAAAAACCGAATCCATATGAGTAAGCAGTTTAATTACGGAACGGATCATTTGAGCATCGGCATTTGTTTGGATATTGCGGCAGGCAAAACCAAAGGTATTATCGGTACCGATGCGGCGGCACGGGTAGAGGCTTCTTATCGCGAGGTGGAAAAAATAGTCCACGCACAAATACCTGTTTATGGTATAAATACTGGTTTCGGTCCTTTGTGCGATACGCATATAAATGAGGAAGATACCAGCCTGCTACAAAGCAACCTGCTCAAAAGCCATAGTGTAGGCGTCGGCAAACCTATCCCACAGGAAATTGCAAAGCTGATGCTGATAAGCAAAGTACACGCGCTGGCGCAGGGCTATTCAGGCATCAACCCAAGAACACTCGACAGGATAATCTGGCATATTGATAATGATGTTATTCCTGTTGTTCCCGAAAAAGGCTCCGTAGGTGCATCGGGCGACTTAGCGCCACTGTCACATCTATTCTTACCATTAATAGGCTTGGGCGAAGTATTCGTAAAAGGCGAAAAATTCTCCGCAGGGAAAATACTAAAAGACAATAACCTGCAGCCGCTGGTTTTGGGTCCGAAGGAAGGCTTAGCATTAATAAACGGTACCCAATTTATTCTTGCTTTCGCGATAAAGGCAGTTCAGCGCCTGGATAACGCCCTTAATTTGGCCGACCTGATTGGCGCAATGTCGCTTGAGGGCCTGATGGGTTCCGCCCGTCCCTTCGATGCGCGTATCCATGCTATTCGCCCCTATAAAGGCACCAGGTTGGTAGCCAAACGTTTGCACACGTTATTAAAGGAATCCGAAATATGCAACTCCCACATCAATTGCGACCGCGTACAGGATCCTTACTCCCTGCGTTGCATGCCGCAGGTGCATGGTGCCTCACGCAATGCGTGGCTGCATTTAAAGGAGCTGACAGAGATA
>Ga0207142_1091_pt2 | contig 13256 bp, 16 predicted proteins | sample Alteio_BWMinHeat_2_FD_153561 | JGI IMG/M metagenome (GOLD analysis project Ga0207142, IMG submission 153561) | Enriched cells from forest soil in Barre Woods Harvard Forest LTER site, Petersham, Massachusetts, United States -... | ecosystem: Environmental > Terrestrial > Soil > Temperate forest >... | reverse complement strand
GTATGAATTAATTGTACTTATCTTGTTTAGTGCTGTGCCTGGTTAACGTTCAACCATATCAGTAATTTCCTCAAACTTTCCCCAGCATATCACACTTTCCCAATTCTGCAAGTCGGTTATCGCATCTGCCTGGAAACATACGTCCGGATTTTTGCGCATCATATCTATTTTCATTCCTTTGGCTGAATGCGCGTATAGGTTTATACCATCATAAGCATAATTTACAGGTACTATATAAGTGATACCGTCCGCATGGCAACCTATGCGGCCAACCGGCAGATCATTTAACAGGCTTTCAATTTGACTTTCGTTTAATTCTCCTAACATGGCAACAAATCTCTTCATAACTCATTTCCCCGGCAATGATGATAAGCACTCCGGATAGTGACTATCATCATTTTTTAAATACCAAACCAAAAGCAAATTTGTGTTATGAAAAAACTATTGATCGCCACAGATTTTTCAGCTAATGCAACGCACGCTGCTGAATATGGTTACCAGTTTGCCAGGCAATTAAAAGCCGGTATATTCCTTTGTAATAGCATCACTATACCCGCAGAGGTGTCTATGTCTGGTATGGGTGTTTGGCCGCAGGGCGAGAGCGCTATTTTGCTGGATGATTCTGATGAAGAACTAAAGCGTTTAAAAGCGCACCTGGAACATGCTGACCATACCGATGATTTCAGGCCACCGGTGGATTATCTAAATGAAGCCGGAACTGTAAGGCAAACTGTAAATGATGCTGTGTTTAAGCAAAAAGTTGATATGATCATAGCCGGATCGCATGAACCGGACGTACTGGGTACTTTCTTATTAGGGAACCACGCACATGAACTGATTGAGTTCTGTATAAAACCATTACTGATAGTTCCCAACACTGCTGAGTTTAAACCCATTCAAAAAATAGCTTTTGCCACAGATTTTGAAAACCCTGATGACGACCTGGAACAAATTTATCGACTTATCGATTTTGCCCGATTGCTGGATGCAGAGATATTGCTGACACATATTTATGATGGAAGCGGGCACCTGGCGAAGTTTGAAAAACGTATTGAGCAATTTTTGACAGAGATCTCCAATAAAGCCAACTACCCACAAATTTATTATCGTATCATTAAACAAGATAAAATAGAATCGGGGCTTGACTGGCTTTGTGAACATAGTAAAATTGATATGTTGGCAATGGTTCATCGCAAGCATGATTTTTTAGATAGTATTTTAAAAGGCAGCCATACTAAAAAAATGGCTGGCCATATTACTATACCCCTATTGGTCTTTTCTGGAAATGACTGATCAATTACGCCGATATTTTAAAGTATGTTAAGGCATCTCGGCACCAAACGCACTTATGTGCATAATGTTAAGTTAGCTTCGTTGCTTTGTGTAGTAGCAGGCTTTGTTAATTCGGCCGGGTTTTTAGGATTCTCAGTATTAACTACTAATGTAACAGGCCATGCCGCCTTATTTGCAGAGCGACTTGCCATGGAAGATTGGAAAACCGCACGGGTGGTGGCGCTTTGGATGTTTCTTTTTTTGGCAGGCGCATTCGTTTCAAGCCTGATCGTGTCTTTCATAGGCCGAAATCAACGGTTCTCCTATGTTATTCCAATTATAATTGAGATCGCTGTATTACTTGTGGTAGCCTTATTTGGTTATCGTTATGACAATAGCCTGGTAGCTAAAGAAATTTTTGCCGGCAGTTTATTGTTTGCCATGGGGCTTCAAAATTCGCTGGTGTCTATCGTTTCCGGTTCAGCAGTACGCACCACACACCTTACCGGCACATTTACCGATCTTGGTATTGAAATGGCCCAACTGTTTCAAAAGGATGCAGAAAATACTACAGCCTTAAAAATAAGGATAAAGCTACGTTTGGTTATTATATTTTTCTTTATGTGCGGCGCTTTGGCAGGGGCTTACTTATTTCATTATTTTAGTTTTAGTGCATTTTTGGTACCCGCATCCATCTTACTTTTTACATTAATGTATGATGTATATCGGATAAAAGTAAAACGTTACTATAGGCAGCACAATCCATTTAATTAAATGTCGCTAATCATTTTTTAAATGATTACGGTCATTCCGCAGGCTGTTGATTAACAGCACATTTGTTTATAAAACAAATCAAAATGGAAACTGCAATCAACACAAACATCGCGCATTACCCAACCCGGTCGATCAAAAATAACACCTGGAATAATTTACTTGCCGTAGTAGATGGTCAGGCGGAGAACAAAACAGCCTGGTTTTTAGTTACCCTGGTTTTACAGGGTGTGCTTTTTCTACCGATACCGGCGGTATTACTATATTATTATCACGCGCCTATCATAGTGTTGCCTGTAACCTTTGGCTTATACCTGGGCAGTATTATTGTGGGGATGGGCGGCTCTGGTATCAGGGTTGTTATTGGCTGGTTGTTAATGAGCACACTGATAAACTTAAGCATGCTGGCCTTATATATCCTTTAATATATTTACTTCATAAAAAAGCCTCTGCAATTTTGTTGTAGAGGCTTTTTTATGAACTATACTTTGCAGGGTTTAACGCTCATACACGCTTTGCCAACACATTTGTTCATCTCCCAAAGGTCCAGGTTCCTGATAGTTTGCGCGGCTATATCCTGCTGATCGGGCGTGTTGGCTAATTTGATACCATATTTGCACGCAGCATCCTTATCTACGTGCCCGGTAGTTACCGAGCGCATAGTAATATATTTAATGCCCAATTCCGATAATTTACTGATGATCTCAGCAGATACGTCATCACTGGCGGAGACCACTACCGCGAGCTTCCCTGCGGCAAACACCACTGTTTCTAAGTTCAGCGAATTAAAGATCAGTGTAATATCATGTTTTTTTTGATTGGCCTTCGCCAAAAGTTCCTTTTCATATGGCTGTACGCTATAAGCTATTACTTTCATCCTGCAATAATAGTTTTATAGCGAGGTTAAAGCTATGAGCGTAGTCAGCACGAAAAATGATATTGGTCAATTTTTCATTTTGGTGAGGCGGGCGATATCCAGGATGGTAATCGTACTCCCGGTTTTTTCTATCAACCCTTCATCTTTAAAGTCAGACAAAGTACGGCTCACCGTTTCGGTAGCCATGGCTGCCATGGCGGCCAGGTCTTCGCGTGCTATTTTAAAACTATCGGTCCCGCTTTGGCGTTGCATGCGCAATAGTGCCTCTGCCATTTTTTTCCGCACAGAATGATAAGCCATTTGCAATAGTTGCTCTTCCTTTTCACGAATGTCGTTGGCCAGCAGTTTGATAAACTCACGGGCAACTTCAGGATACAGGTTTAGCAATTGTTCCAGTTGCTCTTTGGGGATAAGGCATAACATACTATCTTCCAAAGCCGTGGCGGTATCGCCGTATTCCTCATTGGCTAACATAGCGTTAATGCCTAAGTAATCATCTGTCGTATAAATGCCGGTCATCAGCTCACGGCCATCTTCTGCCAGTTTAATGGTTTTTACTTTTCCGCTCAATACCACATACAGGCCGCTGCCTTTATCACCTTCATAATAAATAACCTGGTTCTTTTTAACAAGACGGGCTTTTCGTTCTTCAATAATATAATGTAATGCCACCAGCCCATCCTGCTTTGCAACCAAAGCGTCCAAGCGGTCAAGCGATTTGCTGTAATAGGCCTGTTGGCCAGCTTTCTTTTTTAAGCGGCTTTCTATTGCATTCAGCAGTTCCATATCGTCAAAAGGCTTTGTAAGATAATCGTCTGCACCCATTTCCATACCCTTGCGACGATCGAAGTGTTCGGCTTTCGCGGTTAAAAATATAAATGGCACAGCAACAGTTTCAGGGCGTTTCGACAAAAGATACAATACACCATAGCCATCCATTTCAGGCATCATAATATCGCACAGGATAATATCAGGCACATCGTTAAAAGCCAGTTCAACGCCCGCTTTGCCATTACTGGCCGAGGCAACCTGGTAACCCGCAAGTTCCAGTATCTCGATCACATTTTCGCGTATATCATCATTGTCTTCAATGATCAGTATTTTTTTGCTCATGGCATTGGAAATATTATAGTAAACAATGTTCCCTGGTTAACTTCACTTTTAAAATTTACAGAACCATTCATCAGGTCAACATAGCGGGCGACAATATTCAGTCCAAGGCCCGTGCCCGGAATATCGCCGGTGTTATGTGCCCGGAAAAACGCCTCGAATAAATGTTTCTGATCGGCTTCGGGAATACCAATTCCGTTATCGCTGATGGTAATAATACATTCACGTTTATTGATCTCCGTTGTAAAACCGATAAAGGAATTTTCACCCGAATATTTTATCGCGTTCGTTATCAGGTTCACTATACAATTCTTCAACAGGTTCTGATCTAGCCTTATGGAGCTTTTTGTGCCGGTATGCTGGTAAATAATATTTTGATTCTTCTTGGCCAGTACCTGCATTTCCTCGGCGATCGCTTCTGAGAAACTCACCAGGTTAAACTCATGATAAACCGGTTCCTGTTTGCCGGATTCGAGTTTTTCCAATGAAAGAAAATCATTCAATATGGAAGTGAGATTAACAACCGCGCTTTTTATTTTACCCACATGCTTACCAATGTTAGGGCTGTTGAACGGCTCGGCATATCTTTCAATTAACGATACGGATAACTGTACCGATGTTAATGGTGTGCGGAACTCATGTGACGCGATAGAAACGAAACGGCTTTTAAGCAGGCCCAGTTCTTTTTCTTTTTCCAGCGATAAACTTAATTCTTCTTTGGCCCTTTGTAATGCCTCTACACCGGCTTCTAATGATTGTGTTCTTTCGGCAACCAGGTCTTCAAGGTGCACGGTATATTGCTTTAACCTTTCTTCGGCTTCACGCTGGTGGCTAATGTCATGAATAAAACCGGCATAAATTTTCCGGCCCAAAAACTGTACTTCGCTAATGCCCAGCCTAAACGGGAATTTAGTACCACTCTTTCTTATCCCCACAACATCCCGCCCAATGCCTATAATGTGCGCGTGACCTGTTTGTTGATAGCGTTGCAGGTATTCATCATGTTGTTCCTTATCAGGTGGCGGCATCAGTATCGATACGTTTTTGCCAATTGCTTCTTCGGGGGTGTATTCAAATAACTTGCAGGCTGCCGGATTAATAGTTTCAATATTTCCGCGCTCATCAATAGTGATAATGCCATCTATAGCATTTTCAATAATAGCTTTTAACAAGGCTGCATTTTCCATGTATCAAAGATGCGCATTGCAAACTGGTAATAAGTGATGAGTTTCAGGCAGAAAAGTGACGATGATCACTTTTCTGCCTGAAATGGTGATGACAGTCATATTCAATACTGACAGCTATCATGCTGTTAATTAAATCTTAACCTGAGTTTTGTAATATGAAAACAATACTCGTATTAACCGATTTTTCCATCAATGCCGATTACGTGGCACAGTATGCTTTAAGGTTTGCACAGGACATTGGGGCCAACATCCTGCTCTGTAATATTTACCAGGCACCCGCGTATGCGGAAACTACCGGGAATGTTTCATGGCCGATGAACGACAACGAAGAAAATAGTATTAACGACCTGGGCGCGCAAGTAGCAGTGTTAAAAAGCCGGTTGGATGTTGAGGTATCGGGTAATGGTTTCAGGCCCGATATTGAACAGTACAGCGGTGAAGGTATGTTAAGCGATACCTTGAATGAATTGGCCCTGACAAGGGATATATTGATGGCCGTAATTAGTATGCACAGCGCGGATAAAATAAGCGAATTTTTTGCTACCAACCATGCCTGGGACATTGTAGATAATGCCCGCTTGCCGGTGATGGTTATCCCTTACCAGGCAAGGTTTAAACCCTTCAGGCTAATTGCATTTGCTACCGAAATGAATTATACTGATATTAATATATTGGAATCAATAACAGGATTGGCCAAATATTCAAACGCCGGGATAGTGGTTACAAATATCAGTGATGAGAAAAACGAAGAAAATATGGTTGAAAAGTTTTTCAATCAAATACCATCTAAAATTAACTATCCGGGAATAGTCTATCACAATATTATAGGAAGTGATGTAGTAGCCGGCTTAAAACAACTTAGCGCCCATATTGACATTGATCTGTTAGTTATTGTTCACCAAAAGCATAACTTTCTTCAAAAGTTGTTTGGGTGGAATGTTACCCGAAAAATGACAAACAGGCCGGGTAAACCCCTGCTTATTTTTCCATGCTCAACGGTAAAGGCAACACTTACGGTGTTTTAGTTATACTATCCAATCATAAAAAAAAATGCTCATCATCTTAAATGACGATGGGCATTTTTTTTAAAGACCGGCGCCACCTCAAGCTGTAATTGACTGGATTTCAAAGCGAATATGATGCTAATCATTAAATAGGGTGATGCCGCTCATCAACTGCGACAACTGGTAGGGATACTTTTGACCTATATAAATCATACCTCTATTAAATCAAAAACATGAAAGCATTAGTGTATTACAGCCCCGGGAGGAAATCATGGGAAGAACAACCAAAACCGGTTATTAAGGAAACAACAGACGCTGTTGTACGCATATTAAAAACCACCATCTGCGGTACCGACCTCCATATTATGAAGGGTGATATGCCCGAGGTTGCGTCGGGAAGAATTTTAGGGCACGAAGGTGTAGGCGTAGTAGAAGAAGTGGGCAGGGCTGTTAGCAACTTTAAAAAAGGCGACCATGTGATCATTTCCTGTGTTACCTCATGTGGTAAATGCGAGTATTGCAAAAAAGGCATGTATTCGCATTGCGAAAAGGGCGGCTGGATATTAGGTTATATGATAGACGGCACCCAGGCCGAATATGTGCGCATACCTTATGCTGATAACAGCCTTTATCCCATACCCGCAGGCTCGGATGAAGAAGCACTGGTAATGCTGAGCGATATTTTACCAACAGGTTTTGAATGCGGTGTATTAAACGGACAGGTAAAACCCGGCGATACGATAGCCATTGTAGGCGCAGGCCCGGTGGGCATGGCAGCATTGCTTACCTCTCAATTTTATACCCCTGCAGAAATTATTGTAATTGACCAGGATGATAACCGCCTGGCGGTCGCTAAGACCTTCGGCGCTACACATACCATAAACAGTGCTACAGAAAATGCAACACTTAAAGTAAGCGAACTGACAAATGGTAAAGGCGTCGACACAGCTATTGAAGCGGTTGGCGTACCTGCAACATTCGAACTCTGCGAAACAATTATAGCACCAGGTGGCCACATTGCTAACATCGGTGTTCACGGCAAAAGCGTTACGCTTCACATGGAAGACCTGTGGGATCGTAACATCACCATTACCACCCGTTTGGTTGATACGGTAACTACCCCCATGCTTTTCAAAACCGTGCAATCAAAAAAAATAGAGCCTAAAAAACTCATTACCCATCGCTTTAAGCTCGACCAAATGATAGCAGCTTACGACACATTTGAACATGCCTCGAGGGAAAAAGCATTAAAAGTATTACTGGAAAATTAAGACACACACGACTAATTAAAAATTCAAAATGAAAAATAACATAAAACAAATCCTGGTATTGACAATGATCTGTACCATGGGATTTAGCAGCCTGTTGAAGGCACAAACCAGCTACCACTTGGCAGTGAGCCCCAATGTGACCATTAAAGTTTTAGGCTCATCCAATGTACACGACTGGACGATGGTTTCAACCGTGATGGAAAGCAAGGGAGACTTTAATCTGGCAGATCATCACCTGCAATCCTTCAGCTTTAGTTTAGCAGTTACCAGCCTTAAAAGTGATCATGCTTCAATGGATGACCGTACTTACAAATCGGTTAATGCAAAGAAATTTCCTGGCATAAGCTACAAGCTTGCTTCGGCTGTAGTAACCGGGGACAAAAGCAAGTATGTTATAGAGACCAAAGGAAACTTAACCATTGCAGGCGTAACACAACCTATAAGTATGGAAGTAACCGCAGTGGTGAATACCGACAAAACCATTACCTGTACTGGCTCCAAAAAAATACAGCTAACAGATTACGGCATTAAACCGCCAACCTTTATGCTGGGCGCTATGAAGGTGTACAATGACCTTACCATTCAATTCAACCTAATTTATAAAAATCAAAACCTTTTAACGAAAGCATTATGAAAACCCTCTATATAATAACATTTTTAGCGATAGCTGTTGGCTTTATTCCGACCGCCGCAAAAGCGCAGGATCTGCAATTTTATCGCCCTAATGATATGCGGGGCATCAACATATTCGAAACCCCGAAAACCGATACCATCCCCTTTACAGGATTAAAAGTAAAGGTGGGGGGAAACTTTGAAATGGAATTCCAGGGATTAAGGAATTTTAACACTGCTGCCCCTGCAACAAAGACCGGTTTTACAGGTAATGTTAACAGCCTTGAAACGCTTACCAACGGATTTGCCTTACCAATGGCTAATTTAAATGTTGACGCTCAATTGTCAGACGGTGTGCGGATGAATATTACAGCTTACCTGGCATCAAGGCATCACGAAGATACCTGGGTTAAGGGCGGGTATATCCAGTTTGATAAACTGCTGTTCCTGAAAAGCGACATTATAAATGCTTTGATGAAAAATATCACCATTAAAGTCGGCCAGTTTGATGTGGATTATGGCGATCAGCATTTCCGCAGATCAGATGGTGGTAATACCATATATAATCCCTTCATAGAGAATTATATAATGGATGAATTTGCCACGGAAATTGGTGCCGAAGTCTATATCCATACTCACTCAGGCCTATTTTTAATGTGTGGCGTTACCAATGGCGAACTGGATGCGACCGTAGTTGCCGGTACTAAAATTGATTCGGCAACAAATCAACCTAATAAATACGACCCTGCTTTCCACGGGAAAATAGGATTTGATAAACAGGTTAATAAAGACTTAAGATTCAGGGTCAGCGGCTCCTTTTATTCGGTTCATAGTGCAAATAGCGCTACCCTTTTTGGCGGGGACCGTACCGGTTCACATTACTTTAATGTAATGGAAAACCAAAACGTAGCCAACGGAACGGTGCTTTCCAATGCGAACGATTATAGCGCATTTTCAGGGAGATTAAATCCCGGTTTCAGCGAGGAGATCAATACAGCAATGGGAAATGTATTTCTGAAATATAAGGGCCTTGAGTTTTTCGGCACCATTGAAGATGCAAAAGGCAGGGCAATAACCGAAACCACCCAACGTAAAGCGACACAATATGCGGCTGATCTGATATACAGATTCCCGCAAGGCAAGGAAAACTTTTGGGTTGGCGTAAGGTACAATACCGTAACTGCCTTGCTACAGGGCTACACTTCAAATGTTACGGTTAACCGCGAAGCGGGTTCGATAGGCTGGTTTATCACCAAAAATATTATGGCGAAAGCTGAATATGTGAACCAGGATTATAAAGATTATCCCGGGACAAATATTCTCAACGGTGGAAATTTCCACGGTGCGGTATTAGAAGCATCTATCGGGTTTTAATTCATCACATTAACGCATATAAAATGAAAAAAATATTGATCACAGGGCTAATAGCCGGATGCATCCTGTTTGTACTCAGCTATGGCGGGCTATTCCTTGGGGTCAGGTTTTTTCCCGGCCTGTTTGTAGCCTACGACAATCCCTTATTTAACAGCGATGGCAGCAGGGACGTATTGTTCTATATGCACGCATTCATCATCAGTTTTGCGCTGTCGTGGTTTTGGGACAGGTTCAAGAGTTTGTTTAAAGGCACATTCATTATGCGGGGATTGGAATTCGGTTTTGTCTACGCTATCATAGCCTTGTTGCCGGTAATGTGGATCTCATTCAGCTCTTTGGATATAACTATCGTGATGGTTTCAAGCTGGTTTTTGTATGGCCTGGCACAAGCCATTATTGCCGGGCTGGTATTTGCCAAAATAAATCCCTGATTTAATATCCAAGCAAATGCGGTACAGAAATATTTTACTGATCACCCTGCTGCTATTGTCAATCGTTGGCTTTAGCATGAAAAACAATACAAAAAGGGAGGAGACAAAAAGATGGCTGGTAAGCCAAAATAGTAGCCTGAGCGTTAACGGGAGCACAAATATCAATAAGTTTTCCTGCATTATTCCGTCTTATGACCAGATTGATACACTTGCAGTAAGTAAAAATAACAACGATGGGGTGGTGATGCTGTCGGGAATGATAAGCCTTAGCATTAACAGTTTTGACTGCCATAATTCCGGTATGACAAAGCAACTTCAAAAAACATTAAAAGAAAAGGAGTTCCCGGTATTGTTTATCAGGTTTTTGTCGCTAAGCAAATTGCCGGAACTTACTACAAAGCCCGAATTCATTACCGGCCTGGTAAATATAAACCTGGCCGGGGTTAATAAACGATTTGAAGTAAACTACCAGATAAGCCAGGATGCCCAAAAAGTGATTCATTTGATCGGATCGAGAGACTTGAACTTCTCTGACTTTAAACTCATACCTCCACGCAAACTCGGCGGCATGATACAAACCAAAGACCAATTAACTGTTGAATTTCACCTTAAAATGAAAACGATATGATACCTGTAAAACCATTGTGTATGTTATCCCTGTTTATTGTCTTGCTGACACCTTTCCGGATAAACGCCCAAGTAAAGCAGGCACTTAAAAAGGAAAGCAATAATTTATATTATCCCAATTCAGTCGAACGGTTTTATCAGCAAAACGGGTATCAATTAGCCTGGATAGCGCCCGATACTATAAAGACCCACGTATGGGATGCCATGCTGCTTTTGGATTGTGTACGTCAATATGGATTAAATCACGAAGACTATCACCCTAAAATGTTATTGTACCCTGAATTACACAAACTGATAGATCAAAAAGGAACTCAGGAAGAAGCGGCTGCCTATGACATCCTTTTAACCGATGCCATGATCCGTTTTATAAATGACCTGCATTATGGCAAACTAAACTCTGTTTATACCATGAAAAAAATTGATAGTGGCGTGAAATTCAAGGCAGAACACGAATTACTGGTCGCCTTGCAGGGCAATGATTTTTTACACGCCATTGATGGTGCACAGCCAAGATCGAAATTATACTTCGACCTGCAGGATCACATGCGCTTGCTGGTCGGTCAGCGGGGTGGCGATTGTTATGTGATACCACCTTCGCTCATCCGTAAAATGGCGATAAATATGGAACGATTACGCTGGATAAGCACAACAGGCAAAAACATTCATCTAACCTGCATTGTGCGGGAAGGAATGGTTATCGATTACAAAGATATCCATCACCAGGATAAAGCATTGGAAAGTGCATTATACAATGAAAACCGAGTGCCAAATAATCAGTTGACACTTCATGAAATATCGATTCCCAAATTATAAAAAACAAATACGGTACCGGGCAGTTACCTAAGCACACTTCCACAGATAGGTTATAAATCAAAAAAAGCCTGTTTACACTTCCATCCTTAGGTATTGCCAATATTCTTTTACGACAATAATTAAGCTACTCAACATAATACCATGATCCGCCATGAAAAAAAATAACTATAGCCGGTACTTCCGTTTTCTAAAAAATGATACCGTGATCGACGAAATTTCCACAAATGACTTTAAACCGTTTAAAGCCAAACCTCCCAAAACACCATCTTATTCTTTAATTATTAAAGATCCGCTATATTATGGATTTCTAAACCGGGCAAGGGCGATGGAAATGGCCAAAGCCGGGGCATTGGAATATATGGATACCTTGATCGACAAGGGCAGGTCGGGTATCGAGGCACTGCTGAAATACAGGGACGACCATTATGAAGACCTGAATGAAAACCTGACCTATGCCAATATTGAAGCGATAAAAAATCAAAACATACCATCATGATACTAACTATAAATGGCGGCTCTTCGAGCATAAAATTTGCTTTGTTTGAACCAGGCACATCACCCGAAAAAGTATGTTATGGCCAGCTAACCCGAGTAGGGACAAACGGCACAAGATTTACAGTAAATAGCGAGGTGAAATCTGTGCCAGTTACAGCAACAACATACGAGGGAGCCATCGGTTATCTGGTTAGTTGGCTTGAAGAAAACATCCAATTTTCAGATGTTAAAGCTATCGGCCACCGCATTGTACACGGGATGCAATATACCGAACCCTGTTTGATCACAGCTGAACTTCTAAAAGACCTTACAACTATCAGCGCTTATGATCCTGACCATTTGCCTTATGAAATACTGTTGATAGAAGGATTCAAAAAGAATCATTTGGACATCAGCCAGTATGCTTGCTTTGATACGGCCTTTCATAAAGATATGCCGCAGGTAGCTAAGTTGCTACCTATTCCGCGCCGATTCGATAAATTAGGTATACACCGCTATGGCTTTCATGGCCTTTCTTATCAATACCTGATGCAGGAACTGGAACTTTTAGCAGGTAAGCAAATAGCACACGGACGAATTATTATTGCTCATTTAGGTAATGGCGCAAGCCTGGCCGCTATAAAACATGGCAAAAGTATAGATACGAGTATGGGTTTTACACCTGATTCAGGTGTCCCGATGAGCACCCGACCCGGCGACCTTGATCCTGGTGTTGCCTGGTTCATGATGCAATCAGAACATCTCAACCCCAAACAGTTTAACCACCTGATCAGCTGCGAATCCGGCTTGCTGGGTATTTCGGAAACCAGCGGGGATATGCATGACCTGTTACAACTGGAAGGAACCGATATCCGTGCGGCGGAAGCGGTTAGCTTGTTTTGTTACCAGGTAAAGAAATGGATCGGCAGTTTTGCCGCAGTGTTGGGTGGACTCGATACCATCATATTTACCGGCGGGATCGGCGAAAATTCTCCATCCATACGGGCTCGAATTTGTGAGGGTATGGGATTTTTAGGAATAGAAATAAATGATGAATGTAACCATCAAAATGCTGACTTCATATCCGCCACAAATGGAGTAAGTATACGGGTAATGCATACCGATGAAGAGATGATGATCGCGAAATTGGTTTATGATATGATCAACATTCCTGTAAAAGAAAAACAAAATATTAAAGACATACATCATGCTTGATACAACTGAAAGTACCCCATTTGAAACCGAAGCCCTGACTGATGGTCATTTACAAAAGATCGACGCTTATTGGCGGGCTGCGAATTATTTATCTGTCGGGCAACTTTATTTAAGGGATAACCCGCTTTTAAAGGAACCTTTGAAGCTGGAGCATATCAAAAATATGTTATTGGGGCACTGGGGCACAACTCCCGGGCAGAATTTTATCTATACACACC
>Ga0207142_1103_pt1 | contig 13371 bp, 12 predicted proteins | sample Alteio_BWMinHeat_2_FD_153561 | JGI IMG/M metagenome (GOLD analysis project Ga0207142, IMG submission 153561) | Enriched cells from forest soil in Barre Woods Harvard Forest LTER site, Petersham, Massachusetts, United States -... | ecosystem: Environmental > Terrestrial > Soil > Temperate forest >... | reverse complement strand
GTTAAAGCATTTGGAAATTACTACCGGGTTCACACTGTTCACATCAACCGAAAGGCGGTTATCAAACACATAGCATTTGCCTTCAAAATCCTTGCCGCCTGCTTCCTTGCCGTATTTTATAATGCCACCATGCAGCTGGTACACATCGGTAAAGCCCTCGTGCAATAATAGCGCCGATGCTTTTTCGCATTTTATGCCGCCGGTGCAGTAGGTGAGTATTTTTTTATCTTTATATTGCGCCAGTTCATTTATCATGGCCGGGAAATCGCGGAAATTCTCAATATCAAGCGTAATAGCATTTTTAAACTTGCCCAGGTTATGTTCATAGTTCGATCGCACATCCAGCACCACCACATCGTCGCGATCCTTCATCGCCATAAAATCCTTTGGCTCCAAATGTTTGCCGGTTTGTTTTTTAAGATCGATCATTTCAGGATTACGCAGGCCAGAATGCACAATTTCTGATTTATACCGCACGTGCATCTTCACAAATGAAGGCGTATCCACCTCGTCAACCTTAAAATCGATGCTAGCAAAACGCGGGTCGGCGTGTACAGTGTCCATATAGATTTTGCAAGCTTCGGCAGTGCCCGAAACGGTGCCGTTAAGCCCTTCTTCGGCCACAATAATGCGCCCCGTAAGCCCTAATGATTTACAAAATTTTAAATGATCGGCAGCAAATTGCTCCGCATCCGCTATTGTTGAATAACAATAATAGAGTAGTGTATTATATCTTTCCATAACATCATTGATACTGCTGCAAACAGTGTTAAATGAGCTGCAAAGGTAAGATTTTGAGGTGAAAGGTGAAAGTTAAATTAATATCGAACACCGAATACTGAACGCCGAATGCTGAAGTTAACTTCGAAATTCGGTGTTCGATATTCAACATTCGATATTATCTGATACCGTAAAATATTCTTATCCCCTGCAAATAGCGTTTGTTGCCTTCGTAGGATACGCCATAATCAACCCGGAATATCAACCGTTGCAGGCCAACATAAAACTCCGAATAATTGGGGTTGGCTTTTTCGGTAAGGTAATTGGCGCCGATGATCTCATCCAGCTTTAAATTACGCATAAAGGGGATGTTTCTTAGCAAAGTGCCTGCAAAGTTGTGCTGATAATGTGCCTCAAGGAAACGGGTATCGGTGCTAAAAGTATAAAATGGTAAGAAATGGAAGCTGCCTACATAGGTAGGGTCGAACGTGGTACCCTGGTTACCTAAGAAGTGGTTGTAATCCATAAAGTAGATCTTGTCGGCATCGAAAAAATTGCCCATGGTTACCTGGAACGATGAATAACCGATGATCCCAATAGGGATATTGGCCTGGGCTATATTCAACGAAACAAATTTATAATCGACATCCGAACTTAGTACGTTATTTATGCCCTGCCGGTAATTAACGGTTACCACCGGGTATTTTGATGGCAGGTCGATCTTACTTGTGGGCCTTGTTACATATTGCTGGTCGAACGTTAGCTTGAATGATGTGGAAAATGTCAGCGCCTGGTTCTCAGGGAATAATACGGAATGGTCGTCCGCCGGTGCGTTGGGCATTAGCGGGTTATTGGATGTGTATTGTTTGTCGGCAGATGTTTCGAGATGATTGAACGAAGTGTTATATAACTGAATGCGGTTGGCATAGCTAAGGCTCGCTGTCCACAAAACGCCGTTAGCTATTTCGCGCTCAAAACCGCCATTAATATATTGCGACTCATAATATTTTACATAGTTGCGCTCACTCAACAGGGTACTTAATGTATTAAAGTATAATGAACGCGTGCCCACGTTGTTCAGATCGAGGATATCGCTGCCAAAGCCTCCGAAGAACCTGCCGTTATGAAATGGATCATAATTATACTCACCGTTTATATTAGCGGTAAATATTTTGTTCGAAAAGCCATAGCGCAGGTCGGGCGTAACATCGTATGATTTTAGATCACTGACCTTGTGCGTATATTTTGCTTCCAGGTTAAGCCCATAACCTTCAACCGTGTTATAAAAAAAGGTTTGGATGAAAGGATAGTAATAAACCGAATCTGTATTTCTGCGATAGGTTGAACTATGCCCGAATATGAGGTACGGAAGCACCAGCAAACGGTTATTGCTATGCTGTGCCGAATCCAAATAGGCCGAGGTATGTTTTGCGCTGGCAATGCTGTCCTTTTCATTATAATCAAGGGCCTCGCGCGTGGTTAAAGGTACCGGTCGGTTTGCCATCCAATAAGCAGGGTCTTTTGTAGTGGCAGCGGTATCATATTTTAATATCTCGCCTGTAAAAAATTTATCAGGGAATTGCGGGTCGAGGTTATAATGATTATAAATGGCATCATAATATCCTCCAAACTTAAACCCTAAAACATCGCCCGTAAAATGGTATTGTACCGAGGCAGGCTGCCATACATTACCTTTTATGGGGATGTATTGCTGACTAAGCTCGAGCGTGTCGATAAAATTAAGGCCGTTATCTTTATTGGTTAAAAACAGGTCGACACTATAAATGCGCCAGTCGCCTTCCAGTATATAAATATTCCCCTTAAATGTAGCCGAATGCTCTATCCGCGGCGTCACTTGTATCTTATCTATTACGTGCCCGTTCTCGGTGGTGGTGCCCACCAGTTTATACTTGTAATGGTTAAAAGCACTCGATGAAACCGGCGACACAAAGCCATGGTTGCTCAGTCCCGGCACCGCAAATATATTCTTGTAAAAATTTACCTGCAGGTCCGATGCCTTGTTGTAACTAAAAGCAGGGTTGAGGCCAACGGTTTTTGAGGCTATGGTAACCTCTTTGATGTGGTTGGGCTGCTCAAAATTAAAGGTCGATATAGATTCAGATTGATATAAAATGCCCCGCCCCAATGAGTCCAGGTCGAGGGTGTTCCTTACCTGTTTGCCCATAAACATTTTTGGCGCGCCCAGCAAGCGCTGTACGCCCTTAATATACACCGCACATGAGTAGGCTTTTACCTCCTCCAGGTAATATTCGCGCTTGGCAATAACACGTTCCATAATATCATTGGCCGCTGTGTCCTTTTTTATCCGTTTGCCTTCAATTACAACAGTTTTAAGTTCGAAAAGCTCGGGATCCATTGTTATGTTATGCACTACATCGTGGCTGGTAATGGTAACGTTTTCAATGCGTTCCTTATAGCCCACAAAACGATAGATGAGGTAATAAGTGCCGGGATCTAACTTAAATTGATAATTGCCGCTTTCGTTGGCCGTGGTACCGTAGGTTGAGTTGCGTATGTATACGGAAGTAAACGGAATAGCGTGGTTCTGCCCATCAGTAATGCGCCCCGATAGCATATATTGCTGCCCGGAGGCTTTAAAAGCAATAAGCGTAATAAAAATGAACAGTAGATTTTTTAGCATGTTAAACACTTATTAAATGCGTTTTAAGCCTAAAATGTTTGGTTTGGTGCATAATATATATTTAATGATGAATTTAAATCGGCCATTTCCGCCTTAATGTTTAATTTTGCACACTTAACTGAACTCGTTGGATGAATTGGCTTAAATCACTAATTCACTCAATCATTAACTCAAAAATTATTATGTATAACACCCTAAAGCCCGTACTACAACAGGAGCTGGCCGAAATTGAAAAAGCCGGATTGTATAAACGCGAAAGAATTATAACCTCGCCACAAGGTGCCGATATTACTGTGCAAGGCGGTAAGGAAGTGATAAACTTTTGCGCCAACAATTACCTGGGCCTTTCATCAAACCCTAAAGTAATAGCCGCTGCAAAAGCGGTTATGGATACACATGGCTACGGGTTATCGTCGGTACGTTTTATTTGCGGCACGCAGGATATACATAAACAACTGGAACAAAAAATAGCCGAATTTTTAGGCACGGAAGATACTATTCTATACGCCGCCGCATTTGATGCCAACGGTGGTGTGTTTGAACCCCTTTTTAATGAGCAGGATGCCATTATATCTGACGAACTGAACCATGCGTCCATAATCGATGGCGTTCGCCTGTGCAAGGCCCAGCGCCAGCGCTACAAGCACGATGACATGGCCGACCTTGAAGAAAAACTAAAAGCCACCGAAAGCTGCCGCCACCGCATTATAGTTACTGATGGCGCTTTCAGCATGGATGGCACCATTGCCCAGTTGGATAAAATTTGCGAACTGGCCGAAAAATATAACGCCCTGGTAATGATAGATGAGAGCCATTGCTCAGGTTTTATGGGTAAAACCGGTCGCGGTACGCATGAGTACCATAATGTGATGGGTAAGATTGATATTATCACCGGCACATTAGGTAAAGCATTGGGTGGTGCATCGGGTGGTTTCACTTCGGGGCGTAAAGAAATTATTGACATGCTGCGCCAGCGTTCGCGCCCATACCTGTTCTCAAACACGCTTGCCCCGGCCATAACCGGCGCATCGATAGCAGTATTGAACATGCTGAGCGAAACAACCGACCTGCGCGATAAGCTGGAAAAGAATACCAAATACTTCCGCCAAAAAATGACGGATGCAGGTTTCGACATAAAGCCCGGCGTACACCCCATAGTACCTGTAATGTTGTACGAAGCCAAACTGGCCCAGGAATTTGCCGCCAAAATGCTGGATGAAGGCATTTATGTTATTGGGTTCTACTACCCGGTAGTGCCGCAGGGCAAGGCCCGTATAAGGGTGCAAATATCAGCCGCGCATGAAACTGAACATTTGGATAAGGCGATTGCGGCGTTTAGCAAGGTTGGCAAAGAGTTGGGAGTGCTTAAATAATACGTATACTTTTATTATATTTGTACGTATAAATTTATTAGTTATGGCAGCTACAAAATTAACGTTGAGTGTAAAATCTGATTCATTGCCTTTGGTAAAAAAGTATGCCAAGCGGCAACATACAAGCGTTTCCAAGCTTGTGCAAAATTTATTTGATAGCATAGCTGAAAAGGAAAAAGATCAGGTAGACCCTTTGATTGAAAAATATAAAAATGCAGAAATTCCTGATTGGATTAAACAATTAGTAATTGCTAAAGAACCTATCCCGGATTTTGATCATAAAGCAGAATATCATAAGCATTTGGAAGAAAAATATGGTTTATGAAAGTTTTGTTCATTGATTCGGATATTCTATTAGATACAATTTTAATGAGGCAACCACACTTTAGCAATAGCTTTGATGTTGTGGCGTTAGCCAGTAATAGCGATTATAAATGTTGCACATCAGTGCATAGCTTATTAAATATTCACTATTCAACCAAAAAGGCTTTTGATGAAAGGTCGGCAAGGCAGGCAATTAGAGTTCTTACAGAGCAATTGAATATAATTCAGGAAGATAAAAATATCATAGATCAAGCCATTACCTCCAATTTTTCTGATTTTGAAGATGCTGTGCAATACTATGCTGCCAAAAGCGCGAAAGCCGATTTCATCATCACCCGAAATATAAAAGATTACAAACAGTCAGATATTCCTGTTCTAACTGCTGAACAATTTCTAAGAACACAAAATTAATGCAACAACAAATAGACCAATACACCGCCGAAATAAACGCCTTTTCACCGGCTAACGCCGACGAATTGGAAACCTTCCGCATAAAATTTTTAGGCACCAAAGGTATTATTAAGGACCTTTTCGACCAGTTTAAAACTGTTGGCCCTGAGGAGAAGCGCACCTTCGGTAAGGTACTGAACCAGTTTAAACAACTGGCCGAAACAAAATATAATGAGTTGAAGGAAGGTCTTACATCCAACGTCGAAAGTTCGAAGTCGGAAAGTGATCTCACCCTTCCGGGGGATGGTTTCAATACAGGCACGCGCCATCCGTTATCATTGGTGCGCAACGAGATCATCGATATTTACAAGCGCTTAGGTTTCGTAGTAGCCGAAGGCCCCGAAATTGAGGACGATTGGCATAACTTCTCGGCCCTTAATTTCCCCGAAGAACACCCTGCCCGTGATATGCAGGATACCTTCTTTATCAAAAAAAATAGCGGAACCGATGATATTGCGCTGCGTACACATACCTCATCGGTACAGGTGCGTATGATGGAGAATGGCAAACCGCCGTTCCGCGCCATTATGCCCGGTCGTGTTTACCGTAATGAGGCCATTTCGGCACGCGCGCATTGCTTTTTTCACCAGGTAGAAGGTTTGTATGTGGATGAGAACGTATCCTTTGCCGACCTGAAACAAACGCTTTATCACTTCGTGCAGGAACTTTACGGCGAAGGTACTAAGGTTCGTTTCCGTCCTTCATACTTCCCGTTCACCGAGCCATCGGCTGAGATGGACGTATCATGCACCATTTGCAAAGGAGATGGCTGTAACATGTGTAAATATACTGGCTGGGTTGAGATACTGGGCTGTGGCATGGTCGACCCTAATGTTTTGGAAAATTGCGGCATCGACAGTAAAAAATATACCGGCTTTGCATTCGGTATGGGTATAGAAAGAATTGCCAACTTAAAATATGTTATACGCGATCTGCGTTTATTCTCCGAGAACGATGTTCGTTTCTTGGATCAGTTTAAAACAGAGATCATATGAAGTTTGCGTGGGTATTAGCGTTTGTGGCTGTTGTCTTCCTCTCATGCGGAAAAAATAGCGACCCTATACCTAACGTTTCTGTAAACTTTGAAGCATCCCTGTCTGATCCGCGCCTGTCCGGTTTAAACATTGCCGGTGGCGTGGTGCTTATCAGCGGCTATGGCGTGGCCGGGCTTATATTATACCATGAGCCCGATGGAAGCTACGTTGCTTACGACCGCTGCAGCAGCTATAAGCCCGAGAACAAATGCGCCGTAACACTTGATGCCGGGCACCTTACCGTAACCGATCCGTGCAGCGGTTCCAAATTTTCATTGTTCGATGGTACTCCCGTAAAGGCCCCTGCTACTGAGTCGCTTAAATCGTATTATGTAACTGTCAGTAATTATGAGATATTTGTATCAAATTGATGCATGGAAGCTGATAAAATAAAAGAAAGCATAAAGCGGGCGGCGCAGGAACTATTTCGCAAATTCGGGTACCATAAAACCAGCGTTAACGAAATAGCCAAGAAAGCCAAAATAGCCAAAGCCACAATTTATAAGTATTTTGATAGCAAGGAAGACGTTTTGCATGCCCTGCTGATGGACTATATCCGTGTAAGCGTTGACGAACTTATCCATGTTAATACTCCCGAGACCGACGAGGAAGCACAACTCAACAATCTAATTATGAAAACCTGCCGCTTGTCGTACACCATTTGTAACGAATTCATCGGTTGGGATTTCATCCGCGAAAGCACCAACTCGCAGGAGTTTTTAAAGAACCTGTCGAACGAACTCGAAGAACTGCTCGTACACGCCTTCTCGCAGCTGAATACCATGCGCAAGCACGAAAGTTACCTGCAACGGCTGCGCTTTTTGGTAAAGTGCAGCAAAAGTATCGTGTTCAGCTTTGCGTTTACTTCAGTAAGCGATTCCGACATCCGCAAAAATTTCGTTTCCTTCCAAAAGGAAATATTACCTTACCTGGTAAAGGCTGCTATTACCATATAACCTGTTTATAACCCCGGTACATTTATCTTGTGCTCTTTTATGGCAGTTTGTTCAGCATCCTTATCCTGGTGCAGTTTAAACAGTTGCCGGGCAATTATCGCCACTGCGCATATTACCAATGCGCCAATTAGCGAAACTTCTCTTTTTCTCATATTTTAGTTAATAATGCTATGGTAAAGTTCAGGGGCCTCCACTGTTGCGTACCCTATCCGTATATTTTGCAAAGGCTTATATACCAATTACACAAACACCTGTGTTATTTGTTTTTAAGTCGATAAAATATATATCAGAAGCTAAACCGGTTGTATAAATCGTTGCTTGCGAACAATATCCTTTGTCGGATGTTGCAACAGAAGTAATAACAATGCCCGCGATTGAAAGCAAAATTATGGCGAAAAAAAATACTAAAAAAGAACTCCGTTCCGCGCTCGATTTTACAAAAACGCCTGTCGACAAGATAGCGGTGTTCATTATCAGTGTATTTGGCAGCGTTACCTTCCTGCTATTTTGCATGCTGCTGTTTGCCGTATGGATATGCTGGAACCTCGGCTTCTTCGGTTTCAAACCATTCGATCCTTTCCCATTCCCTATATTGGAAATGAGCGTTTCCATCTTCGCCATCGTGCTGTCTGTATCGGTACTCATCAACCAAAATCGACAGGGCCGTATGGACAAGATTCGCCAGCAGGTAGAATTTGAGGTAAACGTGCGCGCCGAGGCCGAAATAACAAAAGTGTTGAATATGCTCCATGCCATAGAAAAAAAGCTCGGCATCGACACCCGCGGCGATACGCAACTTGAAGAAATGAAGGAAATTATCGACGTAAAAGAGATACATAAGAATATTGATGAAGAAGGGATGTAGGATATTCAAGTTCCCATATTAAAAACAACTATATTAAGAGTTTAGGAAAGAAAATACTAGTTTTGGGAGTAGTATTGTTAGCTTTAGTATTAAAATTAAAGCTTAATAATTATGAAACTTACGTACCCAAAGGGCAATATAGTTAGATTTGATTTTGACCTTAGTAAAGCAGATAACCCCAATAATATTTCGTTTACTGTAGACCCTAACGCGGCTTATGGAACTGCTATCGATAAGAATGGAAGCCAAAGTATAGGTATAATTTGCAGGTATAGGGTATTTTCGGTTAATTCTTCAAATGAAGAAGTCTTGGGTTATGTGAGAGAAACAAAATCTACAATATTTGAGTTCGGAACAAAGGAAACCGATTTATCAATATTGACTAAATTTTGTTCAGATGCTTTTTTAAATGTTGAATTAGATTTTCAAGATAGGCTAAAACTATCCTATAATATTTTCGGACGTACAAGACCATCATTTGATAAACTTGGGCAATCCCTCTTACAACAACTGACAGATGCTAATTTCTATAAATAATGAGAAATATCCAGTTATAGTTTTTGGGGTATAGATAATGACAGTAAAAATTAAGTTAGCTATCAGATTAAATTTAATATATTAGTCGTTTATACCTAATCATATCATAACTTAATCATGGCTAATGCTTTAAAAGCTGTTTCTGGAACCAAAACAGTTCTTTCCGACCGGGGACAAACAACTCGTCAAAAAGTCGAAAATACATTAACAGAAGAATTAATAATTGGAATTTGTGCCCCAATTGGCTCAATGCGTGAGCATGTAATCGCAGAAATTAAGAAAACACTTATAGAGGTCTATAACTATGAAGTTGAAATAATAAAATTAAGTCAATTTATTGAAGAGTATAATCCAATAGATTTTTCTGGAACCATTGGCCAAACGGATGCCTTCACTCGCCTAATGGACAAAATTCAGGGGGGCGATGAATTAAGGAAGAAAGCTAAAAGTAATTCTTGTTTGGTGGAATTAGCGATCATGCAGATACTAAGTGAAAGGCTTGGGCGCAAAATTCCTTCAACTGGTCAAGAATTAAACGTTTTGATAGACAATCTCAAGACCCGTAGGAAATGCTATATAATTGATTCATTAAAAAATAAAGAAGAACTAGAGCTTTTGAGATCAGTATATGGAAGTATTTTTTATTGTATAAGTGTTTTTTCGCCGGAACGAGAAAGAAGGGAAATTTTAAGTGGAAAAAATCTTTCTCCCCAAGAGATTGATAAATTAATATCGACAGATGAATATGAAAATAATACTCATGGACAAAATGTACGAAATACTTTTATAGACGGTGATTTTTTCATACGTATTTCAAATTCAAATAAAAAAGATGCCCCTAAAAAGATTAATCGTTTTTTAAATATAATTTTTGAGAGTGAAGTTGTAACCCCAACAGCTGATGAAATTGCAATGTATGAGGCTAAATCTGCGGCAGGGAACTCAGCGTGTCTCTCAAGACAAGTTGGGGCAGCTATAACAAATGAAAAGGGGGAAATTATTTCAAGAGGGTGGAATGATGTACCAAAATTCGGTGGAAATTTATATAAAGATGGCGATGTAGAAGATCATAGGTGTTTACATACGGGTTATTGTAGCAATGATTCGAAAAAAGATGATTTAACGGAAGATATAGTAAATAGCATTATTAATAATCCGTCTCTAAAAGAAAAACTATTTGACAAGCTTGAACCTACCGATAGAAGTGCTGTTAATCATTTATTAAATCAGGCTATTAGAAAAAATTCCAAAGTTAAAGACTTAATAGAATTTTCACGATCTGTTCATGCTGAAATGCATGCTATAATCATAGGAAGTCAACTAAGTGGAAGGAGAATGATTGATGGTAAATTGTTTTGTACAACATATCCTTGCCACAATTGCGCCAGACATATTATAGTTGCTGGAATAAAAGAGATTTACTACATTGAACCGTATAAAAAGAGTTTAGGAACCATTTTGCATGAGGATGCGCTGACCGAAGATGAAACATCTAAAACCAAAACTAAAATTTTAATGTTTGATGGTGTAGCACCTAGGAGATATTTGGAATTTTTTACTTTAAGAAGCCCTAGAAAAGATGGAAATGGGAAATTAATAAAGGCAAATAAATTTATGATTTCTCCTAAATCACGATTAACTTTGCAGTCATTACCGACATTAGAAATGCAATCTATACATTCATTAACAGAATCAGGTCTTTTACAATAATTCGTTATGAAGAAACCGGGTCAGAATTACAAGGGTGTTCAATTGAAATTAGATTTCTCGTCAAACAATTTTTCAAAAGCACCCTATAGCACAGGGAAAATTATTAATATGAATCATTATTCAAGAAGGGCTTTTGCTTCATATATAGTAAAGAATTCAAAGTCATTCTAAAGCATTTATATATTTAGAGTAATAGAGATCATTCCCACACTGGTCGAAGATAAATATATTTAGCATGGTGCTGATGCTTCGTACCTCAGAAGCAAAAAAACAGGGTAGCCCAAAAGCAAAATTACCCCTCACTCACTCTTCAAACTATCCACCGGGTTCGCCAATGCCGCTTTAGTAGCCTGTATGCTTACCGTTACGGTAGCCACAATTAATGCGCCTATGCCAACGGCAACAAATATCCACCAGTGTATATCAATACGATAAGCAAAATCCTGCAGCCATTTATTGGCCATGAACCACGCTACCGGCGAAGCGATGAACATGGCTATAAATACCATCAGCAAAAAGTCTTTTGAGATGAGCATAATGATGGATATTACATTCGCGCCCAGCACTTTCCTTATGCCTATTTCCTTTGTGCGCTGCACTACCGAAAAAGCGGTTATGGCAAATAACCCCAGGCAGGCCAGTAAGATGGCTATGCCCGAAAATATGGCGAACACATTGGCGGTACGCTGCTCGGCGCGGTACAGGGCATCAAAATCATCATCCAGAAATTTGTACTCAAACGGTCGGCTGGGCACATTTTGTTTCCAGATGGCTTGTAGGGCTTTAATGGTGTTTGATGTATTGTCACCGTTGATGCGTACAAACAGGGCCTGCGTTTGGTAATGATCCAGGAACAATACCAACGGGCTAATAGGCGTATGCAGCGACTTAAAATTAAAGTCCTTAACCACAGCTTTTATGGTACCTGCATCGCCTTTATTAATAGTTTTCCCTATGGCCTGTTCCGGCGTCCAGCCTAAAGCCTTTACTGCTGTTTCGTTCAGCATAAACGAGTAATGAAAGTTTTTGCCGTTGTTGCTGGTATCCGTTTGCAAAACATCGGCATTGGTAAAATTATTACCGGCTATTATCTTCAGCCCCATAGTTTTTACAAAATCCTCGTCCATAGGCAGGGCGTTCACGGTTAGGCTTTTGCCGTCGCCGGTTTGTATGGCGTCGCCCCACATTACGTTTACCGGTTCGCTGTTGGCCGCAGCTATGCTTATAACGCCGGGGATGTTATGTACCTCTTTCTTAATTTCATCAATATGCGGCAAATTATAGCCGGTAGGTAAAACCACCACATTGCTTTTGTTGTAACCAATATCCTTATTGCGGATGTAGGACAGCTGCTGCAATATCACCACCGTAGAAATGATGAGAAATATGGAGATAACAAACTGGAAAATGATGAGCGACTTGCGTGTACCCTTACCCGATGTAAATGAAAAACCCGCCTTCAGTATTTTCGACAGCTTAACATTCGATAGCAGTAGCGCCGGGTAGGCACCCGCTACCAGGCCAATTATCATGGCTAAAACAAACAGGCTGATAATGGTAGTTGGATCAAAGAACGCGGAATAAGTAAACTGCATGCCCGCTACCTGGTTAAAATAAGGCAGCGCTACATAGGCTATGCCGATGGCTAATAATATACCTATGGCCGATATCAACAATGCCTCGCCAATAAACTGGGTGAACAATTGCTTCCTGCCCGCACCCATCACCTTGCGTATGCTGATCTCGGCACCCCGCCCTGCCGATTGCGCTATGGCCAGGTTTACATAATTTACACAGGCAATAACCAATATAAGTACCGCTACTGCAAGTAGTATGTAAATATACGTTATGCTGCCGGCAGGCTCCAGGTCGCCGGGCAGGTTATGGTGTAAATGCACACTGGTTAATGGCTCAAGGTTAAGTTCTAAATATTGGTTGCCGGTTAAATGCATTTCGCTATTCCGCAGCTCGGTATTGCTTACCTGCTTCATGTAGGCGGTTATTTTGGCTTGCAGTTCTGGTAGCTGGTCCTTATTTTTCAGCAACAGGTAGGTGATGTAATTGGCACTGAAATATTGTTCTTCTTTTGCCTGTTTAAGCGTGTTAAAAGGCACTATAAAATCAAACTTTATTTGCGATGTCGATGGGGCATCAGCCGCTACTGCCGAAACCACATAATCCTCTCCTTCCGACTTTAACACTTTACCAATAGCTTCGTCATTACCAAAGTATTTCTTCGCCATTGATTGCGTGATGATGATCTTATCAGGCGCGTTCAGCGCTTCGTCTGCATTACCTTTTATTAGGTTGAATGAGAATATTTTGAACAGGGAAGGTTCGGCATAAAAGAAATTACTTTCCTCAAATAGTTGATTATTATACCCAACTATCCTCGATGCCTTCATCATCCTTGTATAATCGGCTACCTCGGGGAAAATTCTTTTAAACTGCGGCCCCACCTTGGTACCGGTAACCGCCATTTTTTGCGATTCACCTCCAAGGTTGTACTCCATGGTAACACGCACTATATTATCGGCATTGGTATTAAAGCGGTCGTAGCTTAATTCGTGCTTAATATATACCCCTATTAGCAGGCAACTGATAATACCCACAGTTAAACCGGTGATGTTTATGAGGGAATAGAGCTTGTTTTTCTTTAAATTTCTCCAGGCGATCTTAAAATAGCTTTTTAACATGGCGATTGAATTAATAGTGCAACCAAAATTTTACCAAAACACAC
>Ga0207142_1102_pt1 | contig 13608 bp, 14 predicted proteins | sample Alteio_BWMinHeat_2_FD_153561 | JGI IMG/M metagenome (GOLD analysis project Ga0207142, IMG submission 153561) | Enriched cells from forest soil in Barre Woods Harvard Forest LTER site, Petersham, Massachusetts, United States -... | ecosystem: Environmental > Terrestrial > Soil > Temperate forest >... | reverse complement strand
AAAGACGCCTGGTATCGGCCTCATTATCGTAATGCTGGCCCTTATCAGCTTGTTGGTATTGCCTTATAACACCGTTTTGCCGGTGTTTGCCAAGGTAGTATTTAAAGGCAATGCCTCAACCTTTGGCTATATCACCAGCTTTGTTGGCGTAGGTGCAGTAATAGGTACTATTTTCCTGGCCTCGCGCAAGCCGGGCAGCCATCTAAAAAGAATATTGTTTATCAGCACCATTATGATGGGAGCGGGGCTTATCTGTTTTTCACAAATCAAAGATTTTTCACTGGCCATGTTTTTTGCCATAGTGGTCGGGTTTGGTTCTGTTGCACAGTTTACGGTTTCCAATATCATAGTTCAGTCTGAATCGGCACCTCAAATGCGGGGCCGTGTGATTAGTATTTTGCTGATGGCGATATTCGGCATGATGCCGCTCGGAAGTGTGCTCATAGGGGCCGTATCGCAGTATATCGGCGCACCGGCAACAGTATTAGGGCAGGGGATTATAGGGTTGATAATAGCATTGGTTTTTGCCCGGTATTTAATCAAACGGGATAGGAGTACTGTTAGTCCGGAATGAAGCCATCTGAGCCATTCAACAAAATAATTTGAGCTTTACAACAAAACTTTAGCTTTGTCTTCAAGCTATCTTTGTCTTAACAAAATGCTAAAAAGAAAGACAATGAAAAAAACATGGATCATAACAGGCAGCTCCCGCGGATTAGGGCGCAGCCTTACCGAAGCTGTACTTGCAGCAGGCGATAATGTGGTTGCAACTGCCCGTAATACCGCCGACCTGAACGACCTGGTTGCAAAATATCCCGACAACATCTACCCTGTAAAACTGGATGTTACCAATAAGCAAGACATAGATGCCGCTATTGAAAAAACCATAGCCCGTTTTGGCCGGATAGATGTGCTGGTGAACAATGCCGGCTTCGGCATTACCGGCGCTACGGAAGCTTATACCGATGAACAGGTAAACAGCCAGCTGGATACTAATTTATACGCGCCTATAGCTATAACACGCGCCGTGCTCCCACATATGCGCAAGCAGGGTTCGGGACGTATCTTACAGATAAGCTCCATTGGCGGCAGGCGCGGCAGCATGGGTGTGAGCATATACCAGGCGGCCAAATTTGGTTTAAGCGGATTTACCGAAGCACTGAATGAAGAAGTAAGGCCATTAAATATATTTGTAACCGCTGTTGAACCGGGTGGCTTCCGTACCGACTGGGCCAGCGCATCAATGACCTATGCGCCTAAAGTAGAAGGGTATGAAAACACGACGGATAAGCGGGCCGAGTTTTTTGCAGCCGGTAAATTTACGCCTGTTGGCGACCCGGATAAGGCGGCAAAAGTAATGCTTGCACTTGCCGACAATCCAAATCCACCTGTACACCTGGTTTTAGGCAGCGAAGCCATTAAGATGCTAAAAAATGCAGATGCGGCCAGGACGGCAGAAATGGAAGCATGGATGGACGTAAGCCTATCGACAGATGCTGATGAAGCTGAAGACTTTTTTAATACCGAAGTGGGTAAAGTATTTATTAAATAGACAAGTTAATTTTAACAACAAAATGGCCCGTTTTTAATTTAATAGTTATGACCGACAGGAGAAATGAAGATCAGCCGCGCATATTGCATTCCTGCTACGTAAACATTAGCCGTAGCGGGGAGCAATTCGTTGCCAGTCACAGCCTGAGCTATATAGTATCGGGTGGCTATGATATTTACCTGAACGGGCAAAACTATTCTTTTAAAGCGGGCGATTTCAGGTTTATTGCAAAAAACCAGCTGGCTAAATTCACTAAATACCCGGCTGTAAACGGCGAATTCAAATCTATTGGCGTAAGTATCGATCAAAATACATTACGCAGTGTGAGTGAAGAAAATAACATCAGCAAGCAAAAACTTTATACCGGCGAAACGCTTTTTGGGTTGGCGCCTACGCCAATGCTGCAAAATTTTATGGATTCGCTCACACCGTACCTGCATAATTCGGGTGATATAACCACAATTATTGCACGGTTGAAGGTAAAGGAGGCGGTGATGATATTGCTGGAAACCAAACCCGAGCTTAAAGACCTGTTGTTTGACTTTGCTGAACCGGGCAAAATAGACCTGAAGGCCTATATGACGGAAAATTATAAATTTAATGTAGATATAAACAGGTTCGCTTACCTTACCGGCCGCAGCCTTGCCACATTTAAACGCGATTTTGAGCGGATATTCAATACGTCGCCCAATAAATGGCTACAGGAGCGAAGGTTACAGGAAGCCTACTTTTTGTTAAAAGAAAAAGGCCGCAAAGTAACCGATGTTTATATAGATGCCGGTTTTAAAGACCTTTCGCACTTTTCATTCGCATTTAAAAAAGCATATGGGGTTACGCCTTCAAAAGTAGCCTGATGACAAGACCCCGTAGAAATTCGGGCAACAATTACAACGGGAATGCCTTTAAATACTGCGACTGCATAGCCATATTTATTGCCTTAACAACCTGCTCAATATATTCTTTGTCTTTTGATACCAGGCCATCAGTTTCGCTGTTACCAGTTTTTATTTTTACCGAAAACTGATCCTGGGCAAGATATAATGATAAAAATGAAACCGCAAAAGTTACAATTCCGGCTATCCTGAAATCTTTAAAAAACATAAGCATGAAACCAATAACCATTAATATGATCTTGATGCGGGTGTAATTTTTTGTTAACCCAACTTTTACTGATGATATCTTTTTTATTTCGTAAACCTTACTTTCAACAATAAACCTTGACTGGGTTACAATTACCGTGTTGTTCTCAAAAAAACTAACTTCTTCCATGGTGTATTTATTTATCAGCTCTATTACAGTTAGCGTTATTTAATATATGATGTGTGCTTTTTATTTATCCTTCGGTGCCATGTGATAGTTTAACCTTATTAGCCCTATCAACTTTTGCCTTTTCCTTAAATAAAAGATATAGGAATATGCTATTGGTAACCAGGTATCGTTTAAACAGCCTGCGTGGTTCCTGCATTAAGCGGTATAGCCATTCAAGGCTGTTTTTTTGCATCCATACAGGTGCGCGTTTTTGCAGGCCCACCAATACAGGCAGGGCACCGCCTACACCTATCATTACTGCGGGTATGCGGTGTTTCATTTCCGACATCCAACGCTCCTGTTTAGGGCAGCCCAATGCAACAAATACCATGTTAGCGCCTGAATTTGCTATGTTGCCCAATATTTTCTCTTCTTCGCCCTCAGTTAACCATCTGAACGGCGGGGAATACATACCCACCACGTTCAAATTAGGATAGTTTTCTTTTATGAAATTGCTGGTAAGTTCAATTATTTTTGATGAACTGCCATAAAAATATACCGACTGATTTTGTTCTGTAGCTTTCTCCAACAGGGTCGGGAGCAGGCTCATGCCGTCAACCCTGTCCTGTTCAATGCCATGCAGCATCCCAAAAGCTTTGGCTAATGGCATACCATCGGGTGTTACTATATCGGCATTGTTAACAATTTTTTGAAACGATTCGGAAAGATGCGCCTCAACCAGCATATGCGCATTGGCAATACATACGTAAGAAGGCTTTTTTTTCCGGCCCAGGTCAAGAATCGTGTCAACAAATTCTGAGTGTGACCCCTTCGATATGTTTAGCGATAAAATTTTTTCCTTTGATAACATAGCCTTTAATTTGATATTTTGAACTTTCGCTTTCTAATGGCATAATATTTTACCATCACACTCAACACAGGCACCCGTTATAATGAAAGAACTACCGGTATTTTACCGGTTTTGTAGTTGAATTTTTGTTTCATTACGGCGGATGTTTTTCTATTTGCAAAAATAATGTTTATCCTATACAAATGGTAGGAATTGGCGTAATTTTTTTTACTTATTTTTAATTAAGTGGTGTTAATGGTTATACTTTGATAATAATTTTAAACTATTATTAAAAAAATGATTTCTTAATAAATATATCATAGTAAACAAATATTATCTTGTTGTGTTTGCATTGATGTGAAAATCAAGTGTAAAATCTGCATCCTTGGTAAAAGCAGCCTTTGAAATATGCCTAAGATCATTATCCGAAATATTTACATTCTTCCATTTCTTCGTATCATAGATCTGTATGCCGTTTTCGCCTGTCATCTGATTTTTTGAGATAGTGATATTAGCCGAGTAAACATTCCCGGCTGCCACTTTCATTCGTATACAGGCATTTCCCGGCGCGCATGTTAATGTGTTATTTTTTATAACTACATCAGTAGCAGCACCGCGTTGTCCCAAAGCAATAACAGGTGCATTGCCTTTGCCCTGGCTGTTATCAAAAATATTGTTGGCAATTAAAGCGCCCCTAACCGTATCTACACCACCAACCGAGAGGCAGTTATTATTCGAGCCAAAATTGGCACTTACTTTATTTTCAGTTACAATATAATTTGAACCGCCTCTTGAAAAAGCAACCCCCGGTACACCTGTGCCTAATGAAATAGAACCTTTTTCAATGGTGTTATTGGTAATGGTGTCATTATCGCCTACAATTTCATAACCACTGCGATGGCTGCCTCCGCCATTTAAATGCTTGTTGTTTTTAAAAAGGCAGTTGCTGTAACAACCTGATATGCCCGAGGCATCATAGCCATTGCCATCAAACGTATTACCTATAAATCTACCATTTACAACACGCGTGCCGGCGCATTCAACAGCAAAATAAGCGGCATCGGCATTTTTAAAGGTGTTTTTGGTGAAGAGGACGTTTGAACATTCCTGCGATTGGAACTGAAAAGCCGAGTTCGTTTTATCAAGCCTGCTCCAGGCCGATATGCTGTTATTAGCAAACACAAATCCCTTAACACCCCGTACCGATACAGCAGCCGACCCGACATTATAAAATTTACAACCGGTTATCTTTACATTGGTAATACGGTCGGTAGCGCCTATCAGGAATAGCGCCCCATAATTTTTTGAGCCGGTAAAAGAGCAGTTGCGTATGGTGAGGCCGCTTATTCCATCACTTAAACCAAGTTGTGTTTTTACGCAGAAAATATTCTTCCCGGCGTTATTCTTTCCGTTGGCATCAAAAGTCAACCCTTTTAAGGTTACGTTTTGCGATATGCTTGTTAAAAGCAAACATTGCCTGTTGCTTTGCGTGCCATTGCTAAGTATGAGTACTGAACCGCCATCCTTACCAACAATAGTACAATTGCCATAAACCAGCAGGCTGCCTATCTTATATTGCCCTTTTGGTACCAACAAAACCTTCTTCTGTGCCGAGGCATTTTTTATGGCCGTTTCAAAAGCGGCGCTGTCATTCTGTATGTTATCGCCTTTAGCGCCGAATGATCTTACATTCACGGTATCAGAAATGGCCGGGGCGTGTGTGGCGGCATATCCATACGTAATACAACTTAACAAAAGCAGTTGTAAAACAAGAAATTTATAAACAGGTAATTTCATAGTTAGGGGTATTAAATTCTATTAAACATAAATTAAAACATCATCAGTATCCATATTTCAAAACACAACCTCCCCACGAATAACCCACTCCAAAACCCACGATGGCTATATTAAACTTCCCCGTTAGGGCATTCTCTTTTTTAATGCGAGCCAGCGCAATAGGGATGGTTGATGATACTGTATTCCCCAGGTCCTCCATGTCAATATAAAAGGCCTCGGGACTTATAGCACATACTTTACGTAACGTATTTAGCATGAATTTATTTGCCTGATGAAAAACAAACATGCCGATATCTGCTTTTTCCAAGCCATTTTTTGTTAAGGTGCCGTCAACCAGCGAAGGGACAGCCTGGAGCGTAAAATTGAATATCTCAGACCCATTCATGTACAAATGGTCATCAGAAAGCAGTGCCCCGCCATCATCTTCTTTTACAATATTAGCTTCACCCGGGTTGCGCGATGCACCGGCCCTAACGATCAGGTTATCGGCGCCGCTGCCGTCGGTGCCCAGTACAAAATCGCCTATTTCTGCAAAACCTGTATCTGAGATGAGTGTGGCCGAAGCCCCATCGCCAAATATGGAACGGTTACCCTTGTCTTTTGGGTGGATGTATTTTGTATAGGTCTCCGAGGTTAACAACAATATGTTTTTAGCTATGCTCGCATATATCAATCCCTTAGCCAGCGATAAGCCATATATGTAACCTGAACAGCCTAAATTAAAATCTAACGCCCCGGCGGTTGTTGGTATGCCCAATTTATCCTGTACCAGGCAAGCAGTAGTAGGTAAAAAATAGTCGGGGCTTTGTGTACAAAGAAGTATATAGTCGATGGACTCGCGTGCAACTCCATATTCCCTGAAAAGTTCTTCGGCTGCTTTTACTGCCATATCGCCTGCGGTTTCTTCTTTTGCAGCAATATGCCGTTGGTTAACCCCTATTTTCTGAGCCACTTTTTCAACGCTCCATTCGGGGAATTCAGCAACCAATTCGGCATTGGAAAGATTACCTTCGGGCAAATAATATGATATTCCTTTAATATAAGCTTTCATTTTAATTATCTTAAAGTCAAACCTCCGTCTAATAATAAATTAGTTCCTGTAACCCATTTTGCAGCATCAGATAACAGGTAAATTACCGCATAGGCAACATCTTCGGGCGCACCGTAGCCAAATGGATACCGTTTTTCGTCTTGTGCCAACTGTTCCTCATCAACTGAAATATTTTCCAGCAGCGGGGTTCTTATCATTGCAGGCAATACACAGTTAACCCGCACTTTTTTAGGGCTTAACTCCAATGCCAATACCTTAGCAAATGATGTTATTGCACCCTTCGAAGCGCTATACATGGCATTACCGTTTTCGGCCACAATACCTGCTGCCGTTGAAGAAATAAAAACTATTGACGCGCCTTTGTTCAGCTTCTTTTTTTCTGCCATCAAACCATTCAGGCTTACGTTCGAAAAAAAGTTAGTTTCAAATACTTCATCAATATCCGCTCTTTTAATGTACCTGGTGGGGCTGGTTTTTTGGATGCCTGCGCAGTATACAATACCATCAAGGCCCGGGATATTATTAATAAAACCCAAAATTGCATCGGCATCATTCAGATCCAAAACATGCGAAATATGCCCGTTGCCTGTAAGCATAGACATAGTTTCTTCCAAACGTTCAGCATTACGCCCGGTGATAATTAATTGTGCGCCCAGTTTAGAACATTCTACCGCGATTGATCTTCCAATGCCCGAGGATGCCCCGGTTATAAATACAACCTTGCCCGATAAAGAAAATGGACCGGTAATCATTTTGATTCGATAAAATTATACAGGTCCTCCACTGTATCCTGGCTCCGAAGTTCGGCCCCGGTTACAGCTTTTCCGTATTCGGTTTTTACAAAAGAAATGATAACCAATGCTGTTAGCGAACTCCATTCTTCCAGGTTTTTGTAGCTGGTGGTTGCTGTAATTTCATCCGGATCAGTATCATCAAACTGCTCGGCAAATTTTTTGACAAATTCTTGTAGTTCCATAGTAATCTGTTTTATGTTAGGTATGATCTTATTTCAGTAATTTTTTTAACAAAGTATTTATTATAGTTTTTTTGCAGCAGTTCAAGGCTCAAACGTTCATCCTCGGGATATAATACACTTTCATGCGCAATGGTTTCTTCCGGTGTAAATTTAAAACCTACAACTTTAGCCGGGTTGCCAACAACAATAGCATACGGTGGTACCGTATTGCGGCAAACTGCGCCGCTACCAATTATTGCTCCCCTGCCAATATTTGTACCGGCTAAAAGCGTAACATTTGCGGCCAGCCAAACATCTTCTTCCACCACAATATCTTTCACTTCCTGTACATCTTCGGCGGCGGCCTCTAAAAATAGCTGGCCCACTATGGCGGGGTGGCTGCCGGTTATAACCGTTAATCCTTCTGCCGAAGCGGAGTTCTTCTTCATGATGAACTTAGCCTTTGTAGTTATTATTAATGTATTTCCCAGTATATGTGTATTTTCATATAAAAACACGTTCTCAATTCCTTTTATCAGTATTGGGAACCTTACACGCGATGTTTCATCGATATACCCAAACTTCGAACGCCTTACCTGCATGTAATTCCTGTAAAAGCCATTGATAGCCGACAGGAATAAATTAAATGAAAGTTTTTTCTTTAAGTTGCTCATTCAATTATACGCTTCACTTCTTTAACAATTTTTTACCTATCGAGGCCAGCTTGGAGCCTATCCTTAATACAATGCCCATTTTAAATTGAAAGGCCTTTTGATATTGTTCATTAATTTCAATCTTTTTGGGGAATACAAATGTTTCCTTTAAATCTGCATCAAGTTTGGGAACATACCTGGTAGCTGAACCGGTTGTATGGGTCGCACGGCTATCGAACCCGATATTTAATACCTTCGAAAATCGCGGGTATAATGTAAGTCCTTTAACTTTAAACTGGTGATAAACCCACCGTATACCCCATGAATCAAGATTGTTGGTCATTTGTTTTTGCAACATACTGCTGAGGTCACTTCCTCCTTTATTAAAGGCCCTTTTCAATTTGGGGCTTTTTTCAAATTCGTGGTAATCCTTTACCTCCCAGTCAACATTGTCCCACCTGTCTTTCCAGGTTGCCCAACCCCACGACCATCCGCGGTTTAAAAAGTAGGCGTCGTCAGTTTGTTTTGCCGAAGGGCTCAGATCAAATGAATACCCTGATATGGAAAAAGCCTTGCTGGCTGAAGCATATTCCTCAAGTCCTTTATTCATAAAAGCCAGGAAGTTTGGGGTTACTATCAGGTCGTCTTCCAAAACAATTACTGAGTTATGAATTTTAAGCACATTTGAAACGCCGGAAATAATTGACGCTGCCAATCCTTTATTGGTTTCTGAAAAAAAATACTGTATGCTTTTAAAACCATTTACTTGCTGTAGATATTCCCTAACCTCAGTTACCAGGTGAGCATCATTTTCATTTTTAGCGCCATCCGAAAAAACGAACAGTTCACTGCTTGCCGAAAGCGGATTTTTTTGTAAGGCATCCACAGTTTGCTTCAGGGTATCTAAGCGTTTGTATGTAAATAAAAGTATTGGTGCGTTACTCATGCTTTTGGATAATATTGCTCAACTATAGTATTAATTTTCTCGTTCCATTTTTGTTTTGCGGCAAACGCTGATGCGGCAATGCTCATCTCCATTACCAATTCAGGGTCATCGGCAAGCTTTAAGATGGCTTCCTTAAGTTCCTGTATAGCTATCTCGGGGCTGTCGGCATTGCAGCGTATGCCTGTTTCATCATTCACAATAAAACCCTGCCCATGCAGGTTAAGCGTAACCACAGGCATACCATAAGCCATAGCCTCGATACATTGCGGCGGGCACGAATCGCGCAGGGATGTAAAAAGGAAAACATCCTGGCTTTCATAATAGCCCTTTATTTCGTCAAACGGCACTTTACCTTTCCAAAAAACAGTATCCTGCAATCCGTATTCCTGCAGGGTTTTTAAAAAGGGTTCGCGCATTTCACCGTCGCCAACCACGGTTAGCGTTATTTGCTTGTAGGATTTTAGTTTCTGCATCACATCCAGCAAAAGCAATATCCCTTTACGCGGCAGGAAACGGCCGGTCCACAACAGGTTAAGCCTGCCATTCTGTGGGTTCTTAATAATATTGTGCGTTGGATAAAAACTCTCAGGCAACGAAGCATCCAGGGATACCTGTACGTTTTTGGCGCCTGCTGCTTTTACCATTTGCATGGTTTCGGGGTTTGATACAATTACCGTATGCGCTTTGCGCAACATGGTTTTACACGCGGGGTTATAGCGCAGCAATATTTTGCTGATGCGGCTGCGTTTCTCTTCATCGGCCCAATAATTCAGGAAATATTTACTGAATGCCGCCGGTGCTTCCTGCCCGCCGCCGGCGGGGCCGAAAACGAAAGGCACACCCAATTTGTACATAAACGAACCCATTTGCGAGCTACCCCAGGTAACATGGTGCGCCACGTTAAACTTATTTTTCCGGCTGATGCTTTTTGCCTTGCACCAGGCAAACCATTGCCATAAAATATAGTAGGTATACATGCCTGCCGTCGACCTGCCGTATAAACCTTCCAGCCCAAATGGTAAAACCACGTAATAAAAGTGCAGGTGGGGCGGCTTTTCCCTGCTTTCAATTTCTGTTCGCGCTATGCCGCGCGTAATGCAATGCACCTCTAGGCCCTTATTAGCCAAACCAAGGGCCCAATTCCAGCCATAGCCGGGTTCAGAACCCTTTGTAGGATCGCAAGCAAAAGCAGAAAGAAGTACCTTATACATATTTTATTATATCCAATAACCAATTAATCTTCGCGCCGTGCCCAATATTAAATGCGATGGCAGGGCATAAACCGGGCAATGCCGTAATGCATACCTGTAAAACAAAGGCAAATTGCCGCCCCCCTTTATCCCGAACAAGTATTGTTTGTAACCATTTACTGTTTTTGAGGCCTTAATTTCGTTTGCACCGCTGGCTTCGGGATAGGTAATAATGCGGGCATTCCAGGCGCAAAATAAAGCAGAGCCACTTTTTGCCGCACGCAGGGTAAATTCATAGTCGGCCATGTAATGCGGGAAACCCTTGTCATCAAACAGGCCTATTTTTTTAAAAACTGCAGCGGGTATCAGCAAGCCGCGCCCCGGGAAATGGGTCACTTCCAATAAACCATTACCGGGTTCGGCGGTGACATGTTTTATGTTGGGCGAACTTGTTTCGGCAAACCACGATAGCTTTTCGCCACAATAGGTAACCTGGTGCGTGTTGGCGTCAATTGAAGTGGAGCCTATTAATGAATTAGCCGGGGCGTTTTCAATAGCTTTAAACAATTGGGCAACGTAATCGGGCCCTGCAATGGTGTCATTATTCAGGGTAAGTACGTAGGTGGCTTTTTGTTGCAGGGCATATTCAATGCCCATATTAACAGCTGCGGCCCACCACATAGTTTCATCGCCTTTTAATACTATCACATCCGGAAATAGCTGCGCTATCTGCCCGCTGGTATCGTCGGTTGAGCCATGATCAACCACAATAGTTTTAAAACGCTTATCACTTTGTTCTGCCAGGCTTTTTAAGCAGGCCCGGGTAAAATGCCAGCGGTTAAATACGGGTATGACTATATATAGCAGTTCCATCTTAAGCCCTTAAAATATTACCAAATAAAAATTGAGACACCTGTGCATCATTCATCATCCTGAATTGCTTTAAGCTTACCAGGCCTATTATTATCCACAGGAAATAAAAATTGAGGTCAAATTGGGTAAATTCCTCCAAAAAGAACAATACCCAGCGTGATATGATGACCAGCCCCAGCATTTTACACAGCCAATTATTTGAATAATAAATAGCATTGTGCGAAACAATGAACAGCAACAGCCCATACAATACCGCACCAATAATACCTGAATATAGCAGCGTATTTAAAACGCCCACCTCCGAACCAAAACGCTCATTATTCTCAACCAGGTTATCAAATGATTCGGTTTTGTATTTGCCCACAGCGCTTTCGCCAAATATCCAACTGTCCTGGTTGGTTAAGGTTTTAAAAACTTCGATATAAATAAACGAACGTGTATCGGCAGTAAGGCTTTCGTCCTCACCTACATTAGATTTATTGTCTTTAACTACATAGCTATCATTTTCCGATGCTTTACTAAAGACATTGTACTGCCCGGTTACCCCTAAAAACAGCAGTACCAAAGGCACAAAAAACAGCAGTACATGCAATATTTTAAACCACGCCACCGATATGACACGCCTGAAATACCAGGTAAACAGTATTAAAAATGAAATAGCTATTTTGATAACATTCGTCCTGAAATCTAACACCATCAGCACGGAAACTATAGCCACAGTAATTATTAACAGCCTGTCCCTTGGTTTTACATAGGGTATCATCACTATAAAAAAGCTTACGGGTAACATTAAGCGCGAATACAGCTGGGGATTAGTTACGAGTGCGAGCGGGATAGCCAGGAAACCAAACAGGAACAGGAATCTTAACACATAATTGAACGCGGCTTTAGTAAGGCTTAAACTTTTACCTATAAAAAATGCCAGCGGTATTAAAAAGAACAGCCCGGAATTAAAAAACAGGAATTTCCAGTCCCAATAATCCTTTGCTAAAAATGCACCTCTTATAACGGTAATAACATTCCATACAAAAATGATAATGAACAGGGCCGACGTGGTTTTTGTAAGGCCGTCTCTCCAGTTGCTTTTTTTGGCGAAATAGATGAGGTTGAAAAGCACCAGGAACTTTGCCGTAAGCGCTACCGGCACCAAAAACTCATTGCTTATGCCCATATTTCCGATGTATAATAATGCATCGGAAATAATGAGCAAGATGAGATTAAACAATATGAGCTTACGGAATGTCATTTAAATTAATTATCAATTTTCTTTATAAACCGGGCGGGGTTACCTGCCCATATCTCATGCGCCGGGATGCTTTTTGCTACTACTGATCCGGCTCCTATTATAGCGGCATCACCAATGGTAACCCCCTTTAATATGGTTGAATGTGCACCAATGAATACATCATTACCTATAATTACAGGGGCGGTTTTTGTGTTTGCGGCATCCTGTGATTTATCTGCTCGAGTTAGTTTGTCAAGACTATGGAAATCGGTATCATAAATAACCGTATTGCCACCTATCTTTACATTATTGCCAATATTTACGCTGTTGCTGCAAACTATAGCAGTACCGCTAAACCCGGTGTTATTGCCTATGGTTAAAACAGCGCCCGACCTTACGGTAAAAAAGCATGGCTGCTGCCGCCCTATGCGGTTGTAATTATTGCCATTGTTCATGCTAAAGTTTTCGCCGATGATCATTTTTCCGCCTCGCCAAACATCTACTTTAGGTATGCCCTTCGAGACTAAGCCCTTGCCATACTGTACCTGGTTACCGTTTAGTATTATCCGGCTAACGATGCCGGTATAGCTGCCATGGATCGATGTGTAAACAGCCTTTACCGACCTGTATAATATTGAACCCAGGCTCATTTTGCGCCACCTCCTGTTAGCAGGCCGATGTTATTTACCGAGTGCATTTGTACGGCGTTAGCTTTTAACCACTGCAGGTCTTTATCCCACCATTCCAGGTTTTCCAACTGATCAATTTCAGTAGGGGTAAAGCGGTACTTTATAATTTTAGCAGGTACCCCGCCCACAATGGCATAGGGTGGCACATCCTTTGTAACCACTGCACCCGATGCCACTACCGCGCCATTACCAATATTTATACCGCCAGGGATAACAGCGCGCGCGCCTATCCAAACGTCGTGGCCTATGGTGCATGGAGCATAATCATTAAAATATTGCTCATCAGCAAAAGTGATACCTGCTTGCGCCGCTTTTGAATAAAATACCGGGTGTATGGAAATAAATTCCTTTACCGGGTGGGTTGCCAGGCCAATAAGCACATCGGGCCCTATGCAGGTAAATTTGCCTACCGAGGCATTTTGGATGAATGAATTGGCACCAACATATGAAAGATCGCCCAGCGATGAATTGATTACCGAAGCATTTAAGGCCAGGTAGTTATACCTGCCAAATTTTGAGCTTTTTGATACGCTAACCTTGCCAGTAATTTTAATACTGGGGTTATTATATTTCAACCTG
>Ga0207142_1101_pt1 | contig 13637 bp, 13 predicted proteins | sample Alteio_BWMinHeat_2_FD_153561 | JGI IMG/M metagenome (GOLD analysis project Ga0207142, IMG submission 153561) | Enriched cells from forest soil in Barre Woods Harvard Forest LTER site, Petersham, Massachusetts, United States -... | ecosystem: Environmental > Terrestrial > Soil > Temperate forest >... | reverse complement strand
GAAGATAAAAAGCGATGAGAACTGAGCCGAACCCAAAATCATTGATCCCACTAAGCGAAAAGATCACTAAGATCACCAGGATAGTGGCTATTATTGTGGCGTTTTTAAGCACGTTCGCGCTTTTTTTTAAGATATTATTTTTTTAATGGCAAACAGCACCTACGATAAAGTTGGTAATGGCCCGGATATTTCGGGGGCCAAGGGTTTTTCCGGAACCCTTAAGCGGCTGTTTTATGTCGAGAAATTGTATAATAAAACCGGCATTGTTCTGCTGGTAATTGCAGGTATATTAATCGCGGCCAGTACAGCATTAGTAGGACCGGCAGCTGGCGTGGGGTTAATATTGGTTGTTGCTGTTATGCCCTTCTTATATGCACTGATAGGCAGGCCCAGGTTTGGTATAATTGTGCTTATCATAATGGCCTATATGCTGTTTGTGCTGGGACAGTTTGGCATAGACGGGCCGGTAGGCACTATTATGGACTGCCTGCAGGTATTGCTTGCGTTAGGCGTGCTGATAAAAATAAAGGCCGAAAAAAACTGGAGCTATTTTAAGGGGCCTATTACTACTGTAGTCTTAATCTGGCTGGGTTATAACCTGCTCGAGGTTGCAAACCCCACAGCAACATCGCGCATGGCATGGGTTTACACCGTGCGCCCGGTAGCCATTGTAACGCTAAGTTATTTTGTTTTTATGTACAATATCCGCTCGGTTAAATACATGAAAATTGTATTTAAGTTATGGCTGATATTAACCATTATTGGTGCCGCCTATGGCTTTAAGCAGGAGTATATAGGTTTTACCCAGCACGAACTGGATTATCTTCATACACCCGGCGTTGCCTCTTTGCTTTTTATTGATGGCCATTGGCGAAAGTTTTCGATTTTCTCCGACCCGGTGGCATTTTCATACAATATGGTAATGCCAAGTATTTTCTGTATATGCTTATTTATACTACCCCTTGCAAGATGGAAAAAAATCATCCTGGCCTTACTTATTGCATTCTTCTTAGAAGCTATGCTGTTCTCAGGTACTCGGGGCGCCAACGTGTTGCTGCCTGCCGCCCTTATATTATTTGCCATATTACGATATAATAAAAAGGTGCTTATTTTTTGCTGTTGTGCCGCTATGCTATTGGTTGTATTAATTTACATTCCTACCACAAACCCAACCCTTTATCGTTTTCAAACCGCATTTAAACCAAACAACGACCCTTCGTACATATTGCGTAAAAACAACCAAAAGAAAATACAGCCTTTTATACTGACACACCCATTAGGCGGTGGCTTAGGTTCAACAGGGGTGTGGGGGATACGCTTTTCTCCCGGCACTTATCTTGCCAGTTTTCCGCCAGATAGCGGTTACGTACGTGTAGCTGTTGAAGATGGGTCGATAGGGCTGCTTATTTTTTGCATTTTTATGTTTGTGATACTGCGAACGGGCATAAATAATTATTTCATTATCGAGAACCAGGAGCTAAAAGTGTACTGCCTTGCCATGACGCTGATAATTTTTGCTTATAACCTGGCAAATTTTCCGCAGGAGGCATTGGTGCAATACCCGTCGAACATTTTATTTTATCTTTGGGCTGCGATGATAAATATTACATTGAAGCTTGATAAGGCTTTGAAAGAAGAAAAAGCCGCAGCATTAAAACTAACTGCATAAATTTATCCCCGAATTGGAAAACAAAACGATAGTAATATTCAGCAATATGCGGTTTGACAGCCCTATTGAAGCTACGTCGTTGTTTTTGGCCAGAAATTTTGCCCGTAATAATAAGGTGTATTACATTGAATACCCGTTAACTATAAAGGATTATATCAGCAACAGGAAATCTGCGCCCTTCATGGCCATGAAAAAGCGTTTCTTTAATGCTGATGAGGCACTCATCGATACTAGTCTTTCCAACCTTAAAAAACTGGTTCTGCCCATTATAGCGCCTATAAATTTTCTTCCCGAAGGTAAATTGTTCAGGATATTTTTAAAGATGAATGAATATGCCATCATCAAAAGGATAAAAAAAGTACTGAAAAAACAGGGTATAAAAGATATTGTATTTATAAACTCCTTTAACTTTCATTATCCCGGCATTGGCAAGGCTTTAAAGCCGGCGTTAAACATTTACCAGTGTGTTGACCCTATGATCATGCCGTATGATATGAAGCATGGCATAACCTCTGAACTACAACTGGTAAAAGAAAGCGACATGGTGATATGCACCAGCAAAGCATTGTATGAAGAAAAGATTAAAGTAAATCCCAATACTTATTTTGTACCTAACGCCGCCGATGTATCGCACAGTTCAAAAGCATTAGATGAAGACCTGCCTATACACCCGATATTTGAAAAACTAGCCAAACCAGTAATTGGTTTCTTCGGGAGTATTGAGCGCAGGATAGATTTTGACCTGATGCAAAGCGTAATAAACAGCAATACCGATAAAAGCTTTGTATTTGCAGGCCCATATTTCCCTGAGCATATACCTGAATGGTTTTTTAATACACCCAATGTTTACCTGTCGGGTTCGCTGCCTTACGCCGAAATGCCCCAGGTATTAAAGGGTTTTGATATAGCTATAATCCCGTTTAAAAAGGATGAGGTAAGTGCCACCATCTTCCCGTTAAAGTTATTTGAATACCTAGGAGCCGGTAACCCGGTTATAGTAACAGATTTTAACCCCGACCTGAAAGATTATACCTATGGCGCGGTAAGCTTTTGCAGCAATGCCGCCGAATTTAACGAAGCCATAAACAGCATATTAAAAACCGACACCCCCGAAAAAAAGGCCGAACGCTTAGCCGTGGCCCAAAAGAATACATGGGAAATTCGCGCTGATGAAATTGAGGCGCTTATTGAAAAGGGGTTAAAACAAAAAGCAGGGGCTAAGGCTTAATTATTATTTTTTTTAGCCTTTAAATAATCATAGTTGTATTTAAGGTGGCGATAAATATCGCGCACGAAGACTATAAGGGGATTCTCGCTGAGCTTTAAACTGTTACGTTTCATGGTGCTGGGTTCGGCGGCAGTGTTTAACTGGTCGAAAAGGCCTTTGTTATCATCATAAAAAATAGCTTTTCCCTTGTTTTTCAAAAAGGACATGGTCATCATAAATTCGCCCTTTTCAATATTATAACCTTCGGCATAGCGCCCGAATTTTTTAAAGAAGGTATCGCGGCGCAGGTGCGGGTGATCGCTATAATAATGGAACTTTCGGTATCCCGGGGACCAGAAGTTAAACATCATTTCTGAAAAGCCTTTTCTTATCGGTTTTAAATACGGGTATTTATAATAGGCATAAAACCTTGCCATATCAATATCAGGGCGCTCTTCCATTATATCAACAGCATCTTGTAAATGCTGGTCATAACCGGGGAAAGGATCGAAATCTTCCTGTACATACAGGGTATATGGCGTTGTTACGGCATCCTGGCCCTTGTTTATGTTATTGCCCAGCCCGGCGTTTTTAGGTGTAGTTATCAGCCTGAAATTATAAAGCGGGGCTATCTCTTTTAGTTTATCTAAATGTTCGGGTTTACTGCCATCGTCCGACACTACAATGTCGCCAAATTGTATGCCCTGAGTTTTAAAAGTTTGTAACAATCGTTGCAGCGATTGGCTTCTGTTATAATGTGTTATGAGCAGGGTAATATTGTTGAACATTTTATGGGGTATTTTTATTTAGATGATTATGGTAAACGGCATAATTTTTTGTAAAAGCCTTTTTGATCCTTTTGATCACCTGTTGTTTTTTACGTTGAACGGCACTTATTTGTTTAAAGTATAAATTATAATACCAGGTAAATAGTATTATTTATTATGGTATTGCGATAGTCAACATACACCATTTTTATATTAATCACTGAACATTATAAGCCTTTAATGGGTTTTTCTTTCCCAAATATAGTATTGTATAAATTCTTTATAAATACTTTGGTTTCATCATATCCAACAACATAAATATCCCAAAAGTTGAATTTATAATATTGCTGCAAAGCTACGTATGAAATTATTATGCCGGTTAAAACCGGGAATATATTTGTTACAACAACCGCATATACCGATTTAAACATGCTTACACCAATAAAATCGGCAACAAGGTTAACTACCAGCATAACAAGTATTTTATAAAAGTTGATCTTCGGTTTCTTTATTGCATCAAGTGTTAATGCCGAAAAACGGTCGGCGGGGAATAGAACTGCAATACTTATAAAAATACGGAACAGGTTAGGGGCCTGCGAACCAATATATTGCTTGCCGCCTACCAGCAGAATGAGCGGGTCGGCAAAAATAATGGCTAATATTGCTATTATAAAAATGCCTATGGATAACATACCTGTCATCTTTTTCAGTACGTGGATAAGCTCGCTTTTTTGATCTTTATTATAGTATTCAGACAAGATTGGCAAACTTGATGAAGCAAAGCTCTGTAATGGTATATCTACAATAGGCATCCATCGCGAGCCCAGGTTATACAGGGCAACTGCCGGGGCACCTAAATAAAAGTTAATGAAAAATGAGTCGGTAACCCTGAACATGTTGGCGCTTAAACTTGTAGCTACACTATACTTACCGAAATGATATATTTCAATCAACGCTTTTTTTGTGGTGTATTTTATTGAAGTGAGCATCGTCCACCCAAACGATATAATGATAAACCCCGCTATAAAGTTAGTTGCTGTGAACGCTACAAGTATGCTCATAAGGGTAGCTTTCTTTATTATCATGAGTGTGATTAGAGCCCCCATGAAAAGAATTTGGTTTACCAACCGCAACCAAAATAAACGGTCGAACCGCTTATCGCCCTGCACAACAAGATTGGCCATAAAAGTTGGGAGGGTTGATATGGCTACAATTGAGAAATATTTGAGATATAATGCAGTACCACTATCGCTAATGTATGAGGCGATAAAAAAAGTTGGAATGTTTAATATGATGAGTGCAACTGATATGATTAATGCTAAAACCCATGATGCGCCTGCTACCTCATTCCCGCGTTCGCGTGTGGTACCGGCATAAAAGGTAACAAATGCATTTGTTAAAAAGCCGGCCTTTATGGTGTCAATAAAATTATAAAGCATCATAAAAAAGAAATACACACCGGCATCATATACTGACAGTATGTGGAATAACATAGCAGTAGTTATCATTCCGAATACAGCCATTACCCCATTGCCGAGTAACGATTGAAAGTGTATATTTTTTAATGAAGAAAGAACGTTTTTTATAAGAGGCATAGAAATTTGTTGCAATTTAAAAACATGGGAACAATAAGTCCCGGCATTATTAAAGTTTTTATGTAAATGTTAAGGCAATTATAATACGTATTATTTATGTAAGCCAGTTTTTCGACATTATTTGCGTTAGATGGTTTACTGTGCAAATTAATTAAAAAACGCTTAATTTTAGCCGTAGCCCAATAAAAATTGGGAGGGGGATCTACAACTGCTGATTAAAACCACTAATATTCTTATTCCTGGGGTTTGGGTTTGGATAAATACCCCGTATTAAAAAATAAATCCCTGCTAATATAATCAATAATGATATTAAATCCATTACGGTTATACCATCATTACGATTGAAATAATAAATAGTAAACATTTCAAAAAATGGGGGCGCCGGTATAATGATCATACCAAAACCCATTATTATCATTGTAATGCCAATTGCTATAAAAATAATATTTGATATGCGCCGGGCTTGTAAATACCGCTTTAGCCTGTTTTTTTTAAGCGCACTGTTAGCCAGTAGTATGCCCACCTCGTCATTTAGTTCATGATGGGTATGTACATGATCTTTATTCGCGTTTTTTATGGCATGATCAAACTGTTGCTTGAAATACCTGGCCACTTCATCATTAATATGTGTTTGTGAAAGCAGCCCTATCAGTTCTTCAAGTTTTTCGTCAATCTCAACTATTTTTTCATCGTCCGGATCCAAATCTTCAGCCTCTTTTTAATATTATTTTCTATACTCAATTCTAATCTCTATTTTCAGAAAAAATCCTGGCGCATGCTTGTGTATGTCGCTTTGTAAAACTATAAAATGAAAAGTGTTTCTATCATTACAGTAAACTTCAATCAAAGTTTGGTTACTGAACAACTTTTACAATCTATTGATACCACAAATACTTATCCGAATATAAATATAATTGTTGTAGATAACGGAAGTAAAGAAAATGATACTGAAACATGGAAGGTGAAATATCCCGGTATAAATTTTATACGCTCGGATATTAACCTCGGCTTTGCCGGCGGCAATAATTTAGGCATACGGGCAGCTACCGGCGATTATTTGTTTTTTGTTAATAACGATACGGAATTTACCCCCGGCCTTGTACAAACTTTGGCTGAGGATTTAGATAGCCATCCTGAAGTAGGTATGATATCGCCTAAAATAATGTATTTTGATGAGCCAGGCATGATACAATATGCAGGCTATACCCCAATGAATTATTATACAGCCCGCAACTATACCATTGGGCAGTTCGAGATGGATAAGGGGCAATTTGATAACATTACCGGGCCTACAGGTTACGGGCATGGTGCAGCAATGATGGTTAGGCGGGGGGCGATTGAAAAAGCAGGCACAATGGCTGAAAATTTCTTCCTGTATTTTGAAGAGATGGACTGGTGCGACCGCATACGTAAAGCGGGTTACCAGATTTGGGTTGATACCCGGGCTGTAATATTGCATAAAGAGTCGGTATCGGTAGGGAAGATAAGCGGGTTGAAAGAGTATTTTATGAACCGCAACCGCATATTGTTTATACGACGCAATGCACCGGGCTTAGCGAAATTTGTTTTTTATATTTACTTTGTAAGTGTTGTAACCCCGCGTAACCTGTTAAACTATATTAAAAACGGGCATAAAGGCTTTACCAGCCTGTTGCTCAAAGCAATATGGTGGAATATTACCGAAAGCACCGACAGTACTAATTTAGGATACCCCATTAAAAAAGCATGAAGATAATACTCTGGTTAAGTTTGTTTGTTACATTTTATGCGTTTTTTGGTTATGGAATATTATTATTTATACTGGTAAAAATAAAACGCGCCATTGCGGGGAAACCTGTATTACCTGCATTTGATGATGACACCCTACCCACCTGTACCTTGATAGTAGCTGCCTTTAATGAAGAAGGTGTGATGGAGGAAAAGATAAGAAATAGCCTTGCCTTAACCTATCCGGCAAATAAATTGCAATTTCTTTTTATTACCGATGGCTCGACCGATGGTACCGTCGACATTGTGAACGCTTACTCGCAAATACGCCACATGCACAGTAATGAGCGTAAGGGTAAAATAGCTGCCGTGCACCGCGCCATGGAAACCGTAACTACCGAAGTTGTTGTTTTTACCGATGCAAATACTTTTTTAAATACCGAAGCGCTGGTGAATATATGCCGGCATTACAGCGATAAAAAAGTAGGAGCAGTAGCGGGTGAAAAACGCGTATATGCCGAAAGCGCTAATGCAACTGCCGGTGAAGGTTTTTACTGGAAATACGAATCGAAACTAAAAACATGGGACTCTGAATTATATTCTGTTGTTGGCGCAGCGGGCGAATTGTTTAGTATCCGAACTGAATTGTATATACCTGTGAGTCCCGATACCATTTTGGATGATTTTATGATATCGTTACTGGTAGCCGAAAAAGGATACAGGGTAATATATGAGCCTGAGGCTTATGCAACGGAATCAGCATCGCAAAATGTGGGCGAGGAATTGAAACGTAAGATAAGGATAGCTGCCGGTGGCATACAATCTATTATATGGTTAAAAAGCTTGCTGAACCCGTTTAGAATGCCGGTATTGTCGTTTCAGTATGTTAGTCACCGCGTTTTAAGATGGACCATAGTGCCGTTTTTAATGATCCTGAGCCTTATCCTTAACCTGATTATAGTTTTGCAGGGCAGCACGGCACTTACTTACCAGGTTTTATTATTGGCGCAGGTTGGTTTTTACCTGGCTGCAATATCAGGCTGGATACTGGAAGAGCGGCATATAAAAGTGAAAATATTCTTTATCCCGTATTATTTTTGTATGATGAATTACGCTGTAATTATGGGCATATTCCGTTTTGCAAGGGGTAGGCAAAGCGCAATATGGGAAAAAGCCAAAAGACAGTAGTATATTTAATTATTATTCAGGGCACATGTCGATAAAAGATACTGTAAAAAATAACCCCGGCTTAAAAAAGTTTGTCCATTGGATGCTTGTGCCCGGCGGCGAGGCCCGGCCGCGGTTGTGGGTAAAGTGGTTTGTAAATCCCTTTGTTCATAAAAAGGGGAGCGGGGCAAAAGTTAGGTGGCGTACAAGGATGGATGTTTTGCCTTTTAATAATTTCAGCCTCGGCAGCGGATCGACTATTGAAGATTTTTGTACCATAAATAATGGCGTTGGCGATGTAATAATCGGCGATAATACATTGATAGGTATGAGCAATGTTATTATCGGCCCTATAACCATAGGTAACAATGTGATTTTCGCGCAAAACATAGTAGCCAGTGGCTTAAACCATGAATATATAGATGTAAATACGCCTATTCATGAACAAAAGATACTGGTATCGCCAATTACAGTTGAGGATGATTGCTGGATAGCCGCTAATTCGGTAATTACAGCCGGGGTAACTATTGGCCGCCATAGTGTGATCGCCGCAGGGGCGGTGGTAACAAAAAGTATCCCGCCAAATTCAGTAGCTGCCGGTAATCCCGCAAAAGTTATAAAACAATATGATGCAAATACCCAACAGTGGGTTAGGGTTTAAACGTTCTCTTTTTGCAGTAATGCTGGTATGGTTTTAAATATCAGCTTCAGATCGTTTGCAAGGCTGTGGCTTTGGGCATAGGTATTATCCAGCATCAGGCGTTCTTCTTCGCTCATGTCACCCTTTCCGCGTTTTTCAACCTGCCATAAACCGGTTATGCCGGCAGGGGCCGCAAAGCGCAGTGCATATTTATCAGTGGTTAGTTTTTCGGCTTCGTAAAGTGGCAGCGGCCTGTTACCAACAATGCTCATGTTACCTATAAATACGTTCCATAGCTGTGGTAACTCGTCAATACTTAAATTCCTGATAACGTTACCCACTTTAGTAATACGCGGGTCATCCTTTATTTTTAAGAAGGCCGAATCATGGTTTAGTTTCCTTGAATCAATATATTGTTTTTCGCACCACCTTATTTTATCGGCATAAAGCGGGAACTGGCATTTGCCGTATGCTGTGCAGTCATTACACAAATACTCGGTATTATTGTCGGTATTGTTCTCAGGTTTCCCCGCCGACCCGGCATCGATGTTATATTGATTCAAATGTTTAAGGTCCTTCAAACGTTTATCAGCATTTACATACATCGACCTGAATTTGTAAAATTTGAATGTGCGGTAACCTGTGCCTACCCTATATGAGTAATAAAAGGCAGGGCCCCTCGATTCAAACTTTATCAATATATATACCAGCAAAAATACTGGCGACAGGAAAAGCAACGCCATGCCCGAAAAAAACAAGTCGAAAGCACGTTTGCCTCCAGGGGTGTTATAAATAACGGTGCTTTGTTGTTTTAGCTTTTGCTGAAGATCGACCCAATTGTTTATTAAAAAGTTGAGACGTATTTCCATGTTCTCAATTTTTACAGGGCGGGTAAAAACTTCAACCACACCGGCGTCGAGAGCTATTTTGCGCAGGTTGCTGTCAAGGTGTTTTACAACCAGCACAACCGGAACCACAGGGAATTTCTTTTTTACAAGGCTTTCAATAAGGTTTACGCCGTATTCGCCTAATATATCGCTTTTGGAAACGATGGCAGTTACATTAAACTTTTCATCTTCCCATTTTGAAAACATGTCGGTATCAGTATCAAAATGCATTAGCTGCCTGCCTTCAAAATCGCAATGATTTATTAACGAAGACAACTGCTCATCAAAATTTAATAACGCAATAACCTGGTCTTTTTTTGATAAAGGGGTATCATTCATATCCATAAGGCTATCTACCAACACGTCTTAATACTACTCGCACCCGCGCCTCTAATTCTGCGGGGTTAAACGGTTTAACTATATAATCATCGGCGCCTGCATTTAAACAAAGTATCCTTTTTTCGGAACTGTCTTCGCCCGATACGATAATAACAGGTATTTTTCTGAAAAAATCGCTTGCCTGCAGTTGCCCAAGCAGCTCAAGGCCGCTTAGTTTAGCTGTGTTCAGATCAGATATGATCAGATCAGGGATATTGCCGTTTTGGATGGTTACCAACGCATCCATACCGTTTATACATACTTCGGTTTCATACACATTACTTAAAAATTCTTTCAAAATAAGCTGCATATAAATATCATCTTCAACTATCAGAATTTTCGTTTGATTACTACCGGTAGATAAACTCATATATGAATTAAAAGGATGTAGCTAAAATAATTAAAATTACCTAAGTAGGGCTATTTTTTTTAGAAATTAAATATTTAGCAATGATATTGTTACCACTTTGTTAATTTCAAAAGCTATTTTTCAACGATTTAAACGTATACATTCAAAAAATGTTTACAGTTTAAAGCTAAGATAAAATAATTGATATATTTAGAAAAAACAACAGCACACACCAATGGATACAAATGAAAATGCCGGTAAACCGTATGATCTTACATCAATATTTGCTATAACGGAAGACAATCCCGGCTTTTTAGCAAAGTTAATATTAGTGTTCTCTGATAATATCTCAAATGATATATTATTAATAAATGAAGCAGCTAAGGCCGGTAGATGGGACGAAGTGGGGCAACTGGCACATAAAATGAAGCCCTCATTAAAACATTTCGGGGTTACTTCGCTGGTTGATGTGATAGCCGATCTCGAACACCAAACCAGTGCTGATCCACAATATCTTAATTTGCTGGTAAATGAGCTAAATAGTGTTTTAAATGATGTTTTACGCGGATTAAGAAACGAATTCCCAGAGGTATTCAATATGTAAATTATAGGTTGAATATCCGTTTTATGCGTTTTACCAAACCTTTTCGCAAACCGCCGTCTATTTGTATGCGGCGGTCTGTTGTCCAGACAATGGCTTTGGGGCTGGTAACACGGAACATTTTCCCAAAACCTTTTTGGGTAAGTTTAAGGGCAAGGTATCCATCTTCGTTACTGCCCGGCGGATGATTAAAGCCATCAACCTGTAAACCCTGCTCGCGCCTGAAACCTGAATTAAAACCATAAACATTTACGGCTTCGGTTTTAAAATGCTTGTTATATAGTTTGCTCAGATCTGAGAAATATTCGTAAAAAAAATAAGTGTACCTGCCCGTACTGCCTACCGGGATAAACGAAAAACGCCCGTAAGTTATGGCCACGTTGTTGTCATTGGCCAATGGCTTTATCATTTCTTCAATCCAATCCTTAGGGTATATGGTATCGGCATCGGCATTTAAGATATATTTTCCGGTTGCGTGTGCGAGGCCGGTATTACGGGCCGGGGTTATACCCTGGGTAGTTTCGAGTATGCAGGTAACGCCACAGGCTTTTACCAGGTTTTCGGTATCATCTTTTGAATTATTGTTCACCACTATTATTTCAACCGACCGTGATGTTGTATTATTGCAAAGCGAAGCAAGGGTTGGTACAATGTTTTCTTCCTCGTTATAAGCAGGCATTACTATCGAAACCTCGGGCTTGCCTTTTAACAAATTGTTGTATGCTTTATTAATATCCCCAAGCGCATCTTTTGAACGGTATGTACCGTTTAGGTAGCTATTAATGTATTTGGGGATGGTAACAGGTCTCATACAGCAATTATAATAAATAAATAGGTGTTATAACGATATTTTGCGCCGATAGTTTCCATGCTGGTGAATAATATTTCTTTTTTATTTAATAAGAAGCAACCTTTGTTTAATTACTATCGTGATAAGGAAAAAAGATGCGATGATATTTGCGTAAGTTTATATTATAAATGGGCGAGGAAGAGCTACATCAACTGATAAACGGCTGCTTAAGGCAAGATAGGAAAAGCCAAAAGATGCTTTATAAGGCATTTTATGGGTTTTCTATGGGGATATGCCTGCGCTATGCCGGTAACCGCGACCAGGCGGCAGAAGTAATGAACCAGGGCTTTTTTAAAGTATTCACCCGCATTGAAAGTTATGATTTTGATAAGCCTTTTAAAGCATGGCTGGGTAAAATAATGATCAATACTTCTATTGATTATTACCGGGCAAATTTAAAAATGGCCTATGCCGAAGACCTGGATAAGGCAGAGCATATGACCGACGGTGAACTGCCTGACAGAAACTTAAGTTATAATGACCTGCTGGCAATGGTACAGCAATTACCCACAGCGTACCGTACCGTATTTAACCTTTTTGCCATTGAAGGATACTCGCACGAGGAAATTGGCGAAATGCTGAATATTAACGCCGGTACATCAAAATCAAACCTGCATAAGGCACGTATCAAACTTAAAAAAATGGTACTTGAGGCCGATGCATCAGCAGATAAAAGGAATTATGGCAACGGAATGGATTACAATTCAATAGTTGCCATAAACGGAATAGATATTAAAGGAGTTTTTTTTAACAATATTAACAGGGGATGAAAACCGAAAAGGACAAAGAGATAGATGATCTTTTCAAGCAGGGGCTTGAGCCTTCTGATACCCATTCTACGCACATGGATGGGGATTGGGATGCTATGGAGCAAATGCTTGATGAGCGCAAAAGGCGCCCCATGATCATTTATTGGTTACCCATTTTGGGTAGCGTTGCCGCCGTGTTGCTGCTGGTTATAGGCTGGTGGCTATTAAAACCTGTTGCTTCTACTCAAAATCCAAAACAGCAAAAGGTTGCTATACAACAACCAAAGGTAAAAACAGGAAACGGAGACAAGGAACAACAGCGAACGGCCAGCAACAACAAAATTGATACTGCAGCATCGCCGGAAGATCGGTCCGCACGCACAGAACAACAGCGAATGGCCAACAACAAGGTCCATGCCGCAACAACGCCGGAAGGTCTGTCAGCAGGCACAACAAATGCTGCAATTGCAAAAAACACGAATACAGGTAAACATACCCGTATGAATGGCCGTGTAAGTGTGCCTGGTTTACAGGGTAATTATGCTGCAAACCAACCAGTCAGCCTTGTACCGAGGCAACAAACTGTGTCATACGGGCAAAAATCCGGTGAATTAGTGGCGTACAGCCCGGCCGCCGTTATTGGCAGCGCACAGGTTAATGATGGTACTATTGGCCCTGCGAATGTTTTACCGCAGGATAATAATGCAAACAGGCCCGTTTATGTGGCTAACAATAAGAAAAAGATAGCTACCTACGGATACAAACCACAGCTTGCCATAACTGTACTGGCATCGTCGGATAAAAATGGGGTAAACTCGTTCCAACAGACTAAGCCGGGCAATAACGCGGGCGTATTGTTTTCGGTTGGCGTATCAAAAAGATTCACCATTAGTACCGGCGCTATATACTCGGCAAAACAATACCAGACCGATTTTGCCGGCTATCATACATCATACCAGTTCCAAACCAACCCGGTTAGCGTTTTGGCCGATTGTAAGATGTTCGATATACCGCTAAATATTGATTACAAGATATTTAATACTTATCGTAATAAAATATCAATTGGTACAG
>Ga0207142_1097_pt2 | contig 13976 bp, 17 predicted proteins | sample Alteio_BWMinHeat_2_FD_153561 | JGI IMG/M metagenome (GOLD analysis project Ga0207142, IMG submission 153561) | Enriched cells from forest soil in Barre Woods Harvard Forest LTER site, Petersham, Massachusetts, United States -... | ecosystem: Environmental > Terrestrial > Soil > Temperate forest >... | reverse complement strand
CTCAGCACTTTCTGATTCTTTCCAGGACGGTTTGCTGGATGCCCCTGTCTATACCCGTCCCGCGGATTGGAACGGCTACAAAGTGCCCGACATCCTGCTAAGCGGCAATACGCCAGAAATTGAGAAATGGCGCTTTGAGCAAGCCGTTGAACGGACAAAATTAAGAAGGCCCGACTTATTAGAGTAGAGACGCAATACTTTGCGTCTCCTGGCATCCCTTTGCGCCTCATCATATAAACCGTAAATTAGATTGCAACCAAAATGCCACCAGCGCATTATAGTTGCAATTAATGAACGCCGAACAGCAAAAACACCTTATTGAACAATGCCAAAATAACCCGGCGGCATTCGGGCAGGTGTTTGATGCGTGGTACCCGGCCATATTTGCCTACGCTTACCGCCGTACTGCCGATTACGACCTGGCAAAAGACATAGCCGCTGAAACATTCCTGAAAGCTTTTCTCAAGATCAATAGCTTCCGCTGGCGGGGTATCAGCATTTCAGCGTGGCTGTACCGCATAGCCACTAATGAACTGAACCAATACTATCGCCGAAGCAAATACAAACCGCAATCATTACTGCAATTGCTGGAGAACCCGCAAATGGAAAAGCTGCTGCACGACGAAGCCGATAACGAGCGCGAGGTAATAGCAAAAGAATTAAAGGCATTTGATGATTATAACCGCATCCGCGCCAGCCTCCCTAAACTGGATATTAAATACCAGGAAGTAATAGCCCTGCGCTATTTCGAACAAAAAACTAATACGGAGATAAGCGAAATATTGGGCAAAAACGAAGGCACAGTAAAATCATTGCTTTCGCGCGGATTGGAAAAATTAAGAAATTTGATAGGATAATGCAACCAAATATGTTTTATGAATTATAACAGTAACGAAATGAACGAACAGGACGAATTTTTAAAGCAAATGGAAAACTTACAGGTACCGGGCATCGACCCGCCATCACATCAAAAAACAGTAAAAATGGCCATCATGAATGCCGAACGTTCGGCAGCATTGGGGGTGTGGCTCATTATAGTGCCATGTTATTTCCTGTTTTGTGTGTTTATGTATTACTACTCGCACATGCAGGGCAGCTGGTTTGGGGCCATGTTTAAACTTATGACCGGCTTGCTTGCTGATAAACCATATATGGATTACCTGGCCCCGGTAATATTAGTAGTGTTACCCATTATATGCATTATTATTAATGCGCTGGCCATAATACATGTAAATACCCGTCAACTAAGCCCCGATAAGCAAAGAGTAAAGGAGTTCAGCGTCACCATAAAAGTTAAATTGTGGAACATCGTGCTTATACTGCTTAGCCTGGCTGTGGTGCTCACATTTATTGGTTATGTAATGACTGAAAATATTTCAATAAAAAACTAATGATCATGAAACTAAACTGGTTTGTACGTAAAGGGCTGTTTTATCGCCCGGTAACTATCATGGGTTGGATTATCCTGGCTGCCGCTGTTGTTTTTGCCGTTTATACATTTATCGATATTAACAACACTTCACATTCGGTAAGCGATGTGCTGATAAATTTTGTGTTTAACCTGCTCATCATCGGCCTGTTTTACACGCTGATAGCTTATGTTAGCGAAAAGAAACCGGCCAGGGTGGAATGAGCATTAAATGAGTATGTGATCTCTTAAAAACTACTCGCTTTGCAAGCCACATACTATTTAACAAAATTTGCTTTAACAAATTTTAAAAATCCTCTTTTAATTACAAAATAATTTCCCTATAATTGCAATCCGATTTTTACGGGTTAAAAATCGCTTTAGAAGCTTAAAATCATGGATTTAGTAAAATTTGTAGAAGAGCAATCAGTAGAAAAAACGCAGTTTCCTTCATTTAAGGCTGGTGATACTGTAAGCGTGCATTATAAAATTAGGGAAGGAAATAAAGAACGTATCCAGATTTACCAGGGTGTTGTTATACAACGTAACAGTACCGGTAATAACGAAACATTCACCGTTCGTAAAATGTCAAACGGTATCGGTGTTGAACGTATTTTCCCTGTTAACTCTCCTAACATTGATAAAGTTGAAGTAAACAGCCACGGTAAAGTACGCCGCGCTAAACTTTACTACCTGCGCGAACTTACCGGCAAAGCAGCCCGTATCAAATCAAAAAGAGTATAATTCCCTTCTCCCTTTAAAGGACAAGGAACAAGATATAAAAAAAGCCTTTTCGGTATTCCCGAAAAGGCTTTTTTGTTGCTGCAAAATATTTTTAATTTTCGGCTATTACATGGGCACTGAGTGTTAATGCGGTTGCCCCTGAAACATAAACGGTATAAATTTTACCCGCCTGTACACTGGTAGGTATACTTAATAATACCGATTGCGAACCCGATGCATACAATGAGAATGAAGTATTGGCATCAACTTCGTAATAGTCTGACATTACCTTATAAGCTAAATTGGTAGCCAGTTTGGTGGATGAGGCGATCCCAAAATCAACAGTCGATGCGGCGGCCGAACTTAGTTGCACAAAACGCACTTTGGCTTTTCCTGTTGAAGGGGCGGCCGTTGCGTTATCATGTGTTACAAAAGCGCTTTTTGTGGTATCGTTAGTTGTATAATAAATGGTGTAATAGTTTGATGCCTGTAACGATACACTAAAAGCCACATTAGCGGTTGCACTGCCCGAATTGGTAAACTTAGCATTATGGCTGCCCGCCATCGCCGATAAGTAATCGGTATTTTGCGCGTAAGCCACGGCCGAACTATTAAGCTTAACATTGTCCAGGTACAAATCCTGCGAAGCCGAGCCGTCAAAGGCGTTTACTATGCGCACATGCGCTGTTGCCGTATTACCGGAGCCATTGTCCTTTGTACACGACGTAAATGCAGCCGTTAGGCCCACAAGTAATAAGATAAATAGGTTTGGCAATTTGATACTTTTGTTTTTCATAATAGTTATTATTTTATATTTAGATGTAATAAATAATAACCAAACACCATTCCAAAAAGGAATATTTCCATCAAATAACCATCTATTTCCAATTTATTCCACTTTCGTTGTAATTAAAATTGTATATTATTTTAGCCATAAGGTGGCATAAAAAATCCCTGCCCGGGTTAGGCAAGGATTTTTCTATTCAAATTATAGTAATAAAGCTTTATGCTTTTTTAGCCGCTTTCTTTTCTTCAACCACCTTTACGGGTTTCACCGGCACATCTGTAGTCGCTGCAATGATTGGTGTGTCATCAGCTTTAGCCGTCTTTACCTTAACCTCCTCTTTAGGGGCTTGAGTGGTTGCAGTTAACTCAGCCAGCACTGTTTTCCCGCCTTTCACTACCTCGCCAATAGCAACTTTTACATTAGTTCCCAGCGGTAAAAAAATATCAACCCGCGATCCAAATTTTATAAACCCGAACTGGTCGCCCTGGGTAACGGTATCACCTTCCTTCACATACCAAACAATACGACGGGCCAAAGCTCCAGCAATTTGCCTGAACAATACCGGTGTACCCGCACTGTTTTCAGTAACCACAGTAGTACGTTCATTCTCTGTTGATGATTTCGGGTGCCAGGCAACTAAATATTTACCGGGGTGATATTTAAAATATTTAACAACGCCGCTTATCGGGTTACGGTTAATGTGCACATTTATGGGCGACATAAACACCGATATCTGGATACGTTTATCTTTTAAATATTCTGTTTCAGTAGTTTCTTCAATTACTACTACCTTACCATCTGCCGGGCAAAGCACCTGGGTTTCGTCCTTATTTATGGTGATGGATGGGCTGCGGAAAAACTGCAGTATAATCACAAAAAGCACGAACGATAAAATATAGATGAACCATTGCAGGCCATGTGCCAGCGGCAGGTAGAAATGTATAGCCGCATTTAATACAGCTATAAATAATATGGTTAATGCAATTGAGCTGTATCCTTCTTTATGGATGGTCATTTGGGGTAATTATTTTATTTGATAAATAAATGTGTGTGCAATAATTATGCAAAACTACTAATTTGTAATTAAGTACAGGTAAGTATAAACAACCGGCACGGCTAAAAATAATCCGTCGAACCGGTCAAGCAGCCCACCGTGGCCCGGCAATATGCTGCCGCTGTCCTTAACATTTATGCTGCGCTTGAACATGGATTCCACTAAATCTCCCGTTGTACCCGCAACGCCTATTATAATTCCTATTACCGCCCAGTGGTAGGCCGCTATCTCCTTGTAATAATGCCCGAGCAGCAAGCCAACACCAGCGGCTATAAGCACCCCGCCTATAAAGCCCTCCCAGGTTTTTTTAGGCGAATGGCGCTCGAATAGTTTATGCTTGCCTATAGCCATACCTACCAAATAAGCTCCTGTATCATTGGCCCAAAGCATCAATAAAAAGGCTAAAGGGAAATGAAAATTATATTTGTCGATGATGTAACCCAATCCGTGAAAGAAGCAAAATGGGACAATGATCAATATCAACCCTAAAAATGTATAAGCAATATTGGTAAATGGCGCTTCTGATTTTTTAAACAGTTCCTGCACAAATACAGCGCCAAAGGTTAAGGTAAGTAACATGGCATATTTCTGGTAATCGGGTTCAGAATTAGCAGTAATCAGCGCAAACATCGCATAAAAAAAAGCCCCGTTAATTAAACCTGTTACCTTGTTAACCGCTATACCGGCCTTTTTTACCAGCGAATAAAACTCGTTCAGGCAAAGCACGCTCAGCACCAGGTAAAAACCGTCAAATACATAACGATTGAATATGACCGATGCCAGCATTACAATAATAAAAAAGAAGCCGGTTATGGCGCGTGTTTTCATAAATGATCAATTTGATTTAAAATAAGCAGTTCAATGGCGTGGTTAAAATCTTCCTGGTGAACATAAACTTCAACATCGCCAAAGTTAAGGTACGATGAATCCTGCTTGTTCATTAAAACAGCCTCGATATGATGCTGCAAAAGCATTTGCTTCACAATCTCCGACTGATAAAAATTGGCTGATTTATAGATCTTAACCCAGTTTTTTTCCATTATACCTGCACAGGCTTTTTGTTGGTGGCAACTTTTTGGTAAACCCAAAACAAAAATAAAACAATTACAAAGCTAATTGCATAAGCCGCGTTATTAAATACATGCTGGTCATCGGCTTCCATTTTTATTAATTTATGCTGCGACAGGTAGGTAAGCACCACATCGGTACCATTATTAATAAAATGCCCCAAAACCGCGGGCCAGATGCTGCCGCTGTAAACCACAAAATAGCCAAACAATACACCGAGCATCATCCTCGGCAAAAAGCCAAAAAACTCCATGTGAAACGCGCTGAACAAAATAGCCGTTACCCATATAGCCGCATGCTTATTTTTGAACCATTTCTCAAATATGGTTTGCATAGCACCCCGAAACATAAATTCTTCAGCAATCGCGGTAAACAGCCCGATAAATACCAAATTGAACAGCATTTGCCCAATGTTATCCATTTTTAGCAGGGCAGTTGTAAGTTTTTCGGCGCTATCCTCGCTGTCGCGCATCCATTGTAAAAAATGTGGGAGAACCATTTTCTGGTTTAAGTTCGACAGGAATTCTATCAGCGGCATTGATGCGAACATGATCCCCGCAACCAAAAGCAGCATCACTGGCGGGAATTTAAAGCCTGGTTTAATGTAGTCCTGTGTATTGTTTACAAGAAAACGCGCGAACAACAATGGCGCCGCAAGTATAGGCAGGGTAGTGCCTGCTACTTGCAATATCCACACTGCGGGTATAAAATGAGGTACAGTGGTATCCATTTGGGCAATAGCCATAAAGGTTTTCATCCCGTAAATTGCGAACACCAGGCCGGCACCAATTAAATTACCGATGATAAATACCCCGATAAGTACCCCCACAAACATTAAGAATTGCAACGAAGGATGTAACCCACTTGTCACTTTACTTGCCTGTTTATCAGCTATATTTTCCATCCGGCTTAAAATTCGTATTTTTGCAACGAATATAAGGCATGAGTGTACAAATCGGAAATATTGATTTAGGCGAATTCCCACTATTATTAGCGCCAATGGAGGACGTGAGCGATCCGCCCTTCCGTTACGTGTGCAAGCAAAACGGCGCCGATATGATGTACACCGAGTTCATCAGCAGCGAGGGACTAATACGCGATGCCGCTAAAAGCCGCGCCAAGCTTGATATTTTTGAGTACGAGCGCCCAATAGGCATACAAATTTTCGGCAGCGATATTGAGCACATGCGCGAGGCTACCGAAATTGCCACCCTTGCCGGTCCCGACCTGATGGATATTAACTATGGCTGCCCGGTTAAGAATGTGGCCTGCCGTGGTGCAGGCGCCAGTTTGTTGCAGGATATTGATAAAATGGTAGCCATGACCAAAGCTGTGGTTGAAGCCACGCATCTGCCTGTAACTGTAAAAACCCGCCTCGGCTGGGACGATAATACCAAAAACGTTTACACGGTTGCCGAGCGTTTGCAGGATGTAGGCATAAAAGCTTTAACTATACATGGCCGCACACGCGCGCAGATGTATAAAGGCGATGCCGACTGGTCGCTCATCCGCGAAATAAAAAAGAACCCGCGCATACAAATTCCCATTTTCGGTAATGGCGATATCGACTCGCCCGAAAAGGCCGCCAACTGGCGTATGGAATTTGGGGTTGATGGTATGATGATAGGCCGCGCCGCGATCGGTTATCCCTGGATCTTCCGCGAGATAAAGCACTATTTTAAAACCGGTGAACACCTGGATAAGCCTACCATTACCGAGCGAATTGAGGCATGCCGTACCCATTTAGAGAAATCTGTTGAATGGAAAGGCCCCAAAACCGGCATTTTTGAAATGCGCCGCCACTATTCAAATTACTTTAAAGGCATTGATCATTTTAAAGAATACCGCATGAAATTAGTTACCGCGGGCACTTTAGAGGAGCTAAACGAACTTTTAGAGCAAATAAATGAAACTTATGGCTTCATGATGGCGTAATATTTGAATAGATAATTTTATATTTGATTAAGCTAAAGATAATCCCCGAATGGTTACTACTATTACCGATGGTGTTAAAGTTTCAGTGGAAACGATCTATCAGCCTGAGTATTCAAACCCGGCGAACGACCATTTTATGTTCGCTTACAAGGTAAAGATCGAGAACATTAGCGACTATGCTGTGCAGCTTTTGGGCCGCCACTGGTATATATTTGATTCAAACGGCGCCAAGCGCGAAGTTGAAGGCGAAGGCGTAGTGGGCCAGCAGCCACTTATCGAACCCGGCCAGGCACATGAATATGTTTCGGGCTGCAACCTTAAAACCGATATGGGCAGCATGAAGGGCGAATACCAGATGATCCGCCCGATGGATAACTTTACTTTCAATGTAAAGATCCCAGAGTTTTATTTGATCACACCTTACAGGATGAACTAATTGCGCCATCCACGAATGATCAGGTATCTTATTTTTCATTACAAATTTTCAAAAAAGTTAATTTTTATAACCATTTGTTATTCAACAAATAACATTTGAATTCTTATAAAATCCATTTATATTTAAAAAAAATCTAGACCTTGTATCACATTCTAATTACCCCAACAATGAAAAAAACTTTTCTTTTTATCGTTACGCTAATATTTGCCGTAACCAGTGCAAGCCGTGCCCAAAACCCGGTGGTTGATAAATACCCCGCGGCAACTATTTATATTATCGATCCGCAATCGGGCCAGGAGGTTTTGGCACAAAGCGATGATGCTGTTTTATTTAAAGATGCTTTTATCGACCTGGTAAACAATACCAATAGGGTAAAATATATTGTAAAAAGCCCCGGCAAAAAATCAATCGTAATCACACAAACCGACCCTGCCGATGGCAATGCCTTCCAGATCACCAGCCAAAGTAAATTTTTGGGCCAGGAAATAACTAACTATACCTTCTCCTATAGCGTAGATCAAAATACCCTGTACTATCTTGATCCTAACTCACAAAACTGGGTTGCTGAACTGGTACAAGGCTACAACGTGGTAAACCTTAACAATTGCCTGGCTTATGGCAAATTTAATGAGGTACAAACAGCCGATGCAGGCGGTAATACTGATGTACAGCAAACCAGCGATGATGGTTCGGATGATGGTGTAACCGCCGACACTCCCCCACCAGCGCTACAGGATTACGACCAGCCCGAATGCCCGCAAGATGATTACTTATGGCAACCCGGCTACTGGGCATATAACCCCGGTGGTGGTTACTATTGGGTTGCAGGCACCTGGGTTGCCCCTCCAAGCGTAGGCCTGTTATGGACACCTCCTTACTGGGGATATGAAGGCGCCCGCTATGTTTTCCATGGAGGATATTGGGGAGCTGAAATAGGCTTTTACGGCGGCATCAATTATGGCTTTGGCTATGCGGGTGTTGGTTTTGTAGGCGGCAACTGGTATGGCGGCCACTTTCGTTATAATACAGCAGTGGTTAGGGTAAACACGCGCATCCGCAATGTTTATGTCGACAGATCAGTTGTAAGGGTTGGTGTAAGGGCTAAAGTAAGCTTTAACGGCCCCGGCGGTGCAAATAACAGGCCTAACGAACGCGAACTTAAAGCAGCCAACGAAAATCATATAAGGGATAATCACCAGAACCCGAGGGCCGCAAACGCTGGAAACAATCATCACAACGCAACCGGTGGAAATGGCGGTGAAAGAAACGGCAATGCCCCACGCAATGGCAACAATGCCACCAGGGGGCCGGGAAATGCTCCGGGTAGCGCAAGAGGCGCAGGTAACGCCCCGGGAAGGCCGGGTAACGCCCCGGGTGCCCCAAGAGGTCCCGGAAGTGGTCCGTCTGTCCCTAAAGGGCCGGGCCATGGCAGCAACGGCACGGGCGGTAACAATGCCCCGCGTAATGGCGGCCAGGGCAAAACCGGCGGAAAAGATAAGGGCGGCGATAAAGCACCAAAACAAGAAAAGAAAGACAATAAAAAAGGGAATTAATAATAAATCCCGCAAATACTAAAAAGGCCTCTTACTTTCGGTAAGGGGCCTTTTGCTTTTATTGGTAATATAATTATTCCTGCTTCTTTTCCGGTTTGTTTGCCGGTTTTTGATTAGGCGTCCTGTGTTGTTGCTGCCGTTGTTGCTGCTGTGGGCGCTGTGCATTGTTCTTCCGGTTTGCAGGCGGGTTATTTGTTCTTGCCGCAGTATTATTTCTTGTCGGTTTATCTGCATTGGCGGCCGGTGCCTTATCCGGTGCTTTATTAGGGCTACCTGCATTGTTTTTATTAACGTCAGCATTAGCATTGTCCGGTTTGTTCCTGCCGGCATTATTCGCATTGTTATTCGGCGCACCATTCTTAGCACGGGGCGCTGCTTTAGCGCCGCCCGGTGTAAACCTGCTGCCGCCAACCTTGTTCATGGCAGCTGCCGCTGGTTTCCCATGATTCGCTTTAGCAAACTGGCTTTTATCCTGGCTTGCAGTGTGTTCGTGTGATATTTGCGCACTTGTCGGCTGTACATGTTGTTCGCGCATAGCTGCAAGTTCTTCCGGACGTGGTTTTGCTTCAACACCACCGGGGCCGTTAAAACTGTTATGATTGTTAACGTTAACAACAACCGTGCGGTCAATATAAGTGTTGTGTACTACTGTACGGTCAACATTTACTACTGCAGTATTGTAGCGGAATGAATTCCCGGCCCAAACACCGCCGCCAAAACCCACACCGCCATAACCGAACCCATAATTAATACCGCCGTAAAAACCTACGTGCGGGCCCCAGTAACCAGCATGGAAACCATAAACACCACCATCATATCCCCAGTAAGCAGGGGTCCATAACAGGCCCGGACTTGGCGGGGCAACCCAGACACCCGGTACCCAATAATAATCTTCGCTATCATTGTCATAGGCCCAATAGCCCGGCACCCACATGTAGCCATCGGTAGGGCAGGCTGGCTGAACATAAACCGGTAAAGCGGGAGGGGCTACATTGGCCCTGATACTCACATCAATACTTATTTGTGCGTACGTTTTAGGGGTAATGACCGCTATTACCGCGATCATTAAAAACATTTTCATTATCCTTTTCATAAGTTGTATAAATTTTGTTACACAACAGTTGTGACAGGATATTAGTTTCAAAGTTTAACTAATTGGATACCAACTTCATCACTTCTTCATCTTTCAAAAGGAAATATTGATACTCTTTACTTTAAATTATCTTATTAACGCCCGGTATTTTAACAATAACAGCCGCCAGTAAAAAAGCCCCAATTACAGCGCAAGGGGCTACAATGGCCAGTTTTATAACAGGGCTAACCATCCAGGTGCTTAACAGCAGCGCAAGCCCGATCAATACAATAGGGTGAAAAATATACACCGCGAAAGTATTGCGCGATAAGGTGCTCAAAAACTTCGACTGCCGGTTCCATTTATACTTACTGATGCCGGTTAACGCCACCATTATACAAACCCCTATCATCTGCTCATAAAAGCTGTAGAATAGGTTGAGCCAGTTCCAGCCGCCGCTAAAGTTATCGCCGGACTCATGGGTTATTTTTTGAACAACACCCAACATAGGGAACAATATCACAAACATGCCCAGGGCTATCCAGGCAAATCGTTTACCCGTTTTAAAGTCGAGGTGGTCGGCCAGGTTACCGCGCCTTGCCATTATGCCAACAGTAAACATGGCAATGTACTGCGTAAAATGCCCAAACTGGAACCCCAGCGGGTGCAGTACCCATCCTACAGGAAATTCAAGTCGAACCAAAAAAGTAATAAGGCCCAGCAGCGCCGCAAATAGCAAAACCTTGCCCGTTTTTAACTGTGATATCGCCCTGGTACCGGTAAGCTTTAAACTGTATAATGCCACAAATATCAATGTAAACAATAACAGCGCGGCAACAAACCACAGTACACCAAAATCTATCCAGTCGTTAAAGCCCTTGAGATACTGCAAAAAGTTTCCTGGCTGTTTGTCACCAAACTTATAGATCATAAAATTAAGTATGGGCGAAAATATGAGCGAGTAAAATACCAGCGGTATCCCAAGCCGTTTCAGACGATCGAGCAAATAAACCCGGGTTCCCTTGCGCTTAAGTGATGGCTCGATAAAATAGGCCGACAACAAAAAGAACAGCCCCATAAAAAACGCCTGGTTGGTTGACACAAACATGGTCATGGGGATAAGCGCCACATGGCTGGTAGTGGGTTGCCGGTAATACCAGCCGCCCGGCCCGCCATAGGTAATGAATGAATGGTGCAGTATCACCAACACGGTAAGCAAAACCTTAACATGGTCCAGGTAATAAATTTTTTGCGACGGGATGATCGCCGGTGCTGCAGGGGTTTCAGGGTTCATACTTTGTAGGATTGCCGTTTGCGGTTTTTGTTACTCAGTGTGGTATTCCTTTTTTATGGCGCTAAGCAGCGCTGTTGCATGCGCCAATACTTTATCGGCCACTTTTACCTTCCGCTCAATATATCTCGATCGCACCAATTCAACATACTGGTTAAAAATAGACTTATCATAAGTAAGCAATGGCGGGTTACTGTTTATAAAAGAATCCAGTTTGGCAATATCGGCTGCCTTATGGCTATACACATATCCCGGGGCTATTTTATCCCACAAATTATTCGACATGATATTATATTGAAATTCAAATATTTGCGATCGCAATTTTCTTACTTCAACATATATGGCCTCTTCGCTTTCGTCAAACGCCGTCATATTGCGGCAAAGCTGGTCATATTTTGCCGCTTGCCGTGCCAATGGTTTTTCAAAAAACTGTAACGCACCGGTACTTTTCATCTGCGCATAGGTGGCGTCATTTGGTATAAAAAACCGTTGTGCGCCACCCCATAGTCCATAGAGGTACAATTTCCCGGCAGGTATACTTTTAATATCGGTTGTGCTCAACAAATGCATCAATGTATCAGCATTCATCCTTGCAAAATTGTAATAGGCAATATATACTTTTAATTGCGCTGTATCCTCCTTCAAGTCGCTGATCATCGTAGCCGCGAAAGCTTCAGCTTTTTTGTGTTCAGTGTAATCCTCGCGAATGTTCTCGGCTATAAAACCCATAAATACAGCTAAAAAAATCATAAGGCCCTCAAGCAGGTATTCTTTAATGCCTTTCTTTTCTACTTCGGGGTGATGATGTACTTCCATGTCTTCTTTTTCAGGGTCGGTTGGTTCTTTTTTGGGCGATGGTATTGCAGGTGCTTCAGCAGGTTGCTGAGGCGGTTCTTTTGTTTTGGGCGATGGTCGTTTTCGGGCCATAGAGGGGTTAATCAGTTAATTGATTGTGATTCTTAAAGTTACTGATATTCCGCTACTGACAAAACAGTGTCACCACTTTATTAAAATTTTCTCCCGATATTTGAAATGTACCATAAAAAAAGTCTCCCCCTTCGGGGGAGATTTAGAGGGGGTCAATCGGTGGAATCATCAACACAATTTTCATACTGGGAACGCAGCACTTTTATCGATAATGCCGATGTTATCATCATTGGCAGCGGGCTTGTGGGCCTAAGCTCGGCATTGCATTTAAAAAAGCGCGATCCCGCTTTAAAGGTGTTGGTTTTGGAGCGGGGTTTCCTGCCATCGGGCGCCAGTACAAAAAACGCGGGCTTTGCCTGCTTTGGTACAGTTTCGGAGCAACTGGCATCATTGCAGCATTCATCAGAAGAAGAAGTAGCGCGGCTGGTAAATTACAAATGGCGGGGTTTGCAGCGGTTAAGGCAAAACCTGGGCGACGCCAATATCGACTTTTACCAGCACGGCGGTTACGAGTTATTTATGGATGATGAAATCCACCACGCCGATGAGGCCATCGACCAAATACCTTACCTTAACAAACTGTTGCAACAGGCCATAGGGAGTGATCATATCTATTCCATTGCCAATAACAAGGCGGCGGATTTTGGCTTTGATAGGGTAAGCCGCATCATCTATAACCCATTCGAAGGGCAGCTACATACCGGCAAAATGATGCGCACCCTGCTGCAAAGGGTTTATGATGCAGGCGTGTTGGTGCTTAACTCATGTTCGGTAACGGCTATTGAACAACAAGGGCAGGGCATACATCTCACCACATCGCAGGGCAATTTTAAAACAGGCAAGGTAATACTGGCGACCAATGCCTTTGCCAACCAGTTGTTCCCGGGTTTGAAGGTGGTACCCGGCCGCGGGCAGGTACTGGTTACCAAACCCATACCCGGCTTAAAACTACAGGGCACTTATCATTTTAATGAAGGTTATTACTATTTCCGCAACATTGAAGGGCGCGTACTGTTTGGCGGCGGCCGCAACATTGATTTTGATGCCGAGGCCACCTGGGATTTTGGCCATACCGAAAAAGTAAAAGAAAAGTTAACCACTTACCTAAACGAAGTGATATTATCCGGCCAAAATGTCCAAATCGATTATTGGTGGAGTGGAATTATGGGTTTTGGCGACGATATAACCCCCATAGTAAAAATGGTTGAACCCAATGTGTTTTGTGCCGTGCGCTGCAATGGCATGGGCGTGGCCATGGGCAGCCTGGTAGGCGAAGAGGTAGCCGAACTGGCGCTAAGCTAACTATATTTCGCCGGGCTTAAACTCATGCCCGGTTGAGTGGGTTGTTGTAGTAATGCCGTCAACTGTTTTGATCTCGAAAAACACAGTATAGCTTTCAATTGCCTTCGGATTTTTTAAAGTAGATTTCACCAATTTTGCCAATTGTTTAGCTAAGGCTGTCATTTTATCATCGTCCGCGGGCAGGTTTTTGCCATTTACAAACCTTATGGTTAAAACACTATGATTGCCACCTGTGCCGCTTGTTATTTTACCCTGTATTTCTACATCTTCAAAGCTGTATTTGCTGTTAATGCTATCCAGTACTGCCGCTTGCTTCCCGTTAAATTCAGGCGTATAGGTTTGGGTATAATTGCAGCCGCATATCCATAAAAAAGCAGCAACGGCAAATACTGCCAAAAAAATAGGTTTAAAGGTTCTCAT
>Ga0207142_1098_pt1 | contig 13982 bp, 9 predicted proteins | sample Alteio_BWMinHeat_2_FD_153561 | JGI IMG/M metagenome (GOLD analysis project Ga0207142, IMG submission 153561) | Enriched cells from forest soil in Barre Woods Harvard Forest LTER site, Petersham, Massachusetts, United States -... | ecosystem: Environmental > Terrestrial > Soil > Temperate forest >... | reverse complement strand
CGGTGATCGCCGTATTGATATGGGTGGCAGCTTATTTCAGGTTAAAAGAAAAGCAGGTTTAAGATGGAATTTAAAGATAACGAAGCGATATACCTGCAGATTGCCGCGTTTGTATGCGATAATATACTCACAGGCAAATGGACGGCCGGACAAAAGATACTATCGGTGCGCGACCTTGCTGTTGAGCTTGAAGTGAATCCGAATACCGTAATGCGTTCATATGAATTTTTACAGGGGTTGGAAATAGTTTATAATAAACGGGGCCTGGGGCTTTTTGTGGCCGATGACGGTTTTGAAAAGGTTAAAGCATACCGAAAACAGAGCTTTGTTCAGCAAAACCTGCCCGAATTTTTTAAAAATATTTATCTGCTTGATATATCTATAGACGATATCAGGCGGCAATATGAGGATTTCCAGGCTAAACAAACAGCCAAACTTAATAATGAAGCAAATGAGGACAAGCAGTAAAATATTAATAGCAACTTTCGCCGTATTCATTGCCAGTATGGTGATCTATGACTTAGGGCTGCGGGCCGAATATCTGAAAGGGGATTATACCAAGCCATTTAATGATTATGTACCTCTAAATTATACTGGCTTTAATGAAATTGAGCTCAATTCGTCAACCGCTGTTAACATCAAGATCGTGCAGGGACCATTCAAAGTGCTCGCAAATCCGGATGCTATCGAATTCTTAAGGGTTAGCCGTCAAAGTAACCGCTTAATTGTCAATGCGACGTTCAGCGACCAATACCGTTCTATAAACACAGATTATATACTCTATATTTCCTGTCCCACCCTTTCTGTATTATATGCAGATGCATATTATAATAATTCGAGTATTACTATAACTGATACCACTTCGAATGATTTTGGCTGGAAACCTACCCTGATCAGTGGATTTACAGAGGATAACCTAAACATAAAGGAGACCCATGCCTCAAATATCGTCCTTGAAAATAACAAGCTAAACAGCCTGACTGCCACAGTCGGCATGAATGAAAAAAGCCGTTCTAACTTAACTATCGGCGATAATAACCGGTTCATGACAACTGATCTGAATATCCTGAATAAAAGTCAGCTGTGGATCAAAAGCGCCAACTCTAATAATCTAAACTATCACATAGCCGACAACGCAACGCTTGTTGTGAACGGTGCATCAGCAAAACATCTTTTAAATCTTAAGTAATTATGAAATTAGTGATCAACTCCCTCTCGAAAACTTATCCCAACGGGGTCGCTGCCTTAAAGGATGTTTCGCTCACGCTGGAAAACGGTATGTTCGGGTTGCTTGGACCGAATGGCGCAGGTAAATCATCTTTAATGCGTACAATAGCTACGTTGCAGGAAGCAGATTCAGGTACTGTATTTCTCGACGACCTGGATGTGTTAAAAAATAAAACACAAATAAGGCAGCTGTTGGGCTATTTGCCGCAGGAGTTTGGTGTTTATCCCAAAATATCGGCCGAACGCATGCTTGATCATATCGCACAGTTAAAGGGTGTAGGCAATGCCGGTGAACGCAAAGATCTTGTACTTGGCCTGCTGGAAAAGGTTAACCTATTCAAGGACAGAAAGAAACATTTGGGTACTTATTCGGGTGGTATGAAACAACGTTTCGGCATAGCGCAGGCATTGATAGGCAACCCCAAGCTAATTATTGTTGATGAACCTACCGCAGGTCTTGATCCGGCGGAAAGGAACCGGTTTTATAACCTGTTGAGCCAATTGGGCGAAAATACCATTGTTATTTTGTCAACCCATATTGTGGAAGATGTAAGCACGCTATGTTCTAATTTCGCCATTATTTGCCTTGGTGAGGTTTTATACGCCGGCGACCCGGAAACCGCTGTGAAAGAATTGGATGGCAAGATATACTCTAAAGCGATCGATCAATCAGAGATACAGTATTTCAAGGATATATATAATGTGATATCCACACAACTTAAGTCGGGAAAGCTGCATATCAGGATATTGCAATCGGACAGCCAACCGCAGGATGGGTTTGTTTTAACAGCACCGAATCTTGAAGATGTATATTTTAGCAGCATTGCCACACGTGTAGATGTAAATACAATGTAAATCACTCAAAAACAATAATTTATGTTTTTTAAAATATTTCTGTTCGAGATCCAAAACCGGATCCGCAGGCCTGCCGTTTACCTTTATTTTTTAGCTGTATTGCTGTTTACCCTATCCTCATTCGCTACTGGTTCGTTGCCAGTGGGTGAAAAAGAACACATTAATTCGCCATACCTCATTACTTTCTGGTGCTGCGCCATGACCATGATGATGATGCTGATCAGCTCATCGGTTATGGGAACCGCGTTGTACCGCGATATTGAATATCAAACCAAGGATTATTACCTTACCTACCCCATTACCAAAGCAGGTTATTTTTGGGGTCGTTACCTGGGATCGTTTACATTTATGATCATGGTAGCACTCGCTATTCCAATTGGCATCTACCTGGGTACATATATCGGCCCGGCCATTGGGAAAACAGTTGATGCACAGTATGGTCCCAATAACCTGGTCTACTATCTTTATCCTTTCCTGCTCATCGCGTTACCTAATATATTTTTTACTTCATCGCTTTTTTTTGGCCTTGTTGCTATAACCCGTAATGTAAAAGTGATCTATTTCGGAGGGATATTACTATTCCTGTTCTACTTCATTGCCCTGTTTTTTCTCGATCATACGAACAATACCACGGTAATAGGTATATCTGATCCATTCGGGCTCAATGGTGTGCGATACCAAATGGGAAATTCAAGTACTGCACAACACAATAATACGCTGATAGCCTTTAACGGCCCGTTAGCTGTAAACCGGCTTTTATGGCCGGGCCTTAGCCTTGTAGTTCTGCTGGTGACTTATTTTCGCTTCAATTTTGAAAGATTTTTTGCCGGAAAACGCGACAAAGCGGCTATTGACGACATCGGTACCAGGTCAAATAAAGTACTTAAAACACCCGCTGTAAATTTCTCGGGCAAGTACAATAAAAGCACCCTTAAAAGTTTGATAAAACTCGAACTGTTAAATATCATCCGCGACAATTACTTCTGGATCATCGTCGGCACCGGCAGTGCATTTTTAGGCTTCGTATTCTGGTTGGGTGACGATAATTTCGGTGTGCCCGATCTGCCAAGGACCGTATCACTTCTGGGCATCTTTTCCGACGCCTTTCCGTTCTTTATCTTTTTCATCATTATGTTCTATACGGGTGAAACACTACAGCGCGACAAGCTGACACGTTATGCCTTTATTAACGATTCGCTGCCACCGCCAAATTGGGTGTTGAACGCGTCAAAATTGATATCGTTGTTAGCTATTGCAGCAGATTTATCAGTTGTACCATTTATATCGGGAGTATTTATACAACTGATAAAAGGGTATACGCATTTGAATTTAGCGGGCTACTTCACTTATATTTTTGTCATGCTGTTGCCTAAGTTATTAACGGCAGCCGTTTTCTGTTATGTTATCCAGGTAATCTTCAATAACAAATTCGCGGCTTACGCTTTTGGTGTGACGCTATGGGTAGGTATGTTTTTTCTTGATAGTACGGGTATATTCAACTATCACTTGCTTTTGTATTCATATACTCCCAACTCAGGCATGTCCGATATGGATGGTATGGGGCACATGGTTAAACCAATTCTTTGGTTCGATCTGTATTGGTTGTTGGTCGCCGGTTTGCTTATCATTATTTCCGCCTTATTCTATAACCGTGGTGTCAATTCGTCATTTAAGGAAAGATTGCAAGTTATCCCGGAAAGATTTGACGGGAAAACCAGGCTTTTTGTTGCCGTTTTGCTTCCCTTATTCTTGGTTTTGGGTGGATATCTTTATTATAATATAAGCTACCTGAACGAGTTTCTGACCAAGACCGAAAATGAAGACCGCGCTATTGTTTATGAAAAAGCGCTCAAACATTACCAGGATATGCCGCTACCTAAAGTCACCAAAATTAAACTGGAGGCCGATCTTTTCCCTTATAAAAAACAGGAGTTTGTGAATGCTATGGTAACTATAGTAAATAAAAATAGCAAACCTATATCAGAAATGTTGCTCGACGCTGATGGATTGACCAGCTATTCCATTAGCATTAATGGCAGGCCGATGCCATTCACTAATCCGCTATTTTATTCGCGTGGCTCCTTTAGTTGGTTCGGCCCGAAACAGGATACATCAGACTTTCGGCTTTACAAGTTTGAGAAGCCTTTGGCACCCGGCGATTCAGCAACATTGCAGGTAAGATCATGCGTCATATATAAAGGTTTTGCTAACGACATGTATGCCGGAAATTTATTAAATAATGGCACTGCATTTAATGGTGGTTTGCCGGGACTTGGTTATGATGACGACGACGAAATAAGCAGTCCTTATGTCCGGAAGAAAGCAGGTCTGCCGCCAGTAGCAGACGAGGAAATAGCACAGAATGATCCTATCGGTATTATGAACCTGAAAGCCGGAAAGTCGGCGGATCTGCTGAGTTTGGATGTTACCGTTAGTACTGAGGGCGACCAGGTAGCTATAACCCATGGCGATCTGATCAGGCAATGGAAAGAAAATGGTCGTAATTATTTTCACTATGTGCAGGATAAACCGGGCATGTACTCGCCATTCGTAATTCTTTCGGCCCGGCTCGCCGACAGGAAGGACAGTGTTATGCTTGGTCATAAAGTAAGTATTGATGTATTTTATGAACCAAGGCAAGAAAGAAATATTGACAGGTATATAAGCGCTTATAAAGACGGGCTTAGATATTACAGCAAGGTTTATGGCGACTACCCGTTCAATAATATTCGGCAGGTTGAAACATCGCCTTACGGCCCGCATGAAGCTGCAACTACTACTATGAATATCAGTTCAGAACATAATGGCTGGAATGCAGATTTTACCGATCCTAATCAATTTGATTACGTATATTCAAACGCCTCGAGGGCTTTGGCGCAGCAGTGGTGGCGTTTCCAGGTGGCTCCCAACGTAACCGAAGGTTCATTGGTTATACCCGAAGGACTGGCTAATTATGATGCCCTGGTTATGAGCGAAAAGAAATATGGCAAGGCTAATATGCGGCCGGTTGTTTTGGGCCGCCTTTGGTACTATCTTTTCATTCGTACACGACTCGACGAGAAGGAGCACCCAATTATAAAAGCGAATGAAAGTTTTGAATGGAGCGACAAAACCGGGGTAGCCATGTATGGCCTGCGGGAACTTATTGGTGAAGACAGCCTGAATGCTGCGTTGAGGGAATTTAAAAATGCCTATGCCTTCAAAAGCACTGGCCCGTTCGCCGGCGCAAATGACCTGTACCGCTATCTGCAAAAACATACGCCCGATTCACTGCAATATTATTTAGCCGATACATGGCAAAAGGTTACGTTGTATGACAACAAGGTAAATACCGTGACAATGAAGCTAACCGGGAATAAAGATGAATACAAGATCGATTTAAAAATAAATATCGATAAAGCCTGGTTAGGCGACAAGGGCCAGGACGTACCTGCAACAGGCATGAACGATTATATTGACATAGGCGCTTTTGGCGACGATATAAAGGATAAAAACGGGTTTGTACATGCGCACCTGGTTTACCTGAAGCGATACAAATTAAGTCGGGGCCAACATGAATTGAATTTTATTGTTAAAGGCAAACCAAAAAATGTTGCTATTGATCCGCTTGGGTACCTGGTTGACCGTAACCCAAATGATAATATAAAAAACCCGGAATAGAGATGATCTTCAATATTTATTATTGCTATTTCACAGCTAGTGATACGGTTGAACTTTGACCAAAAATAATCGGGGCATTGGGGTCAGTGGGTTTGGTATTCCATAGGCATTCGCGCACGGTTAGGGTTCGGTTTGCGGTATTTAATGAAATAAACAGGAATGATAGCTTTGTTTCGTCCTTAGCTGAACTTTCACCCTTCATTGGCGAATCAACGCGGAATACATTTAGCGCTACATCATTATCCGGGCCTTTATAAGTATAAAATTCATTAAAATTGGTGTTGCCATGAAAATAGGCCTTTATATTGGGGTGTGCTTTTAAAAACTGCACAAACCCACGTTGCTCAATATCAGTAGCGTGGGTGCCCTTGCCGGCAGTATCGCCTTCTTTATAATTTTCTTCGAGCAGGTTTTGGAATTTGTTTTCAACTGACATATTATGTGGCGGCAGGGGATTGGTGAAATGCTTCGATTCGCTGGTTGGTTCATCATGGGTAAAAATAATAACCGGCGTGTTTGATGCAACCGTATCCATGTCTTTTTGCATCCATATCCTTTCAGCTGAGTCGGGCCACAGGGTAATGAACATCATATGTATGCCCTTCAGGTTGAATGAATAGTTTATCTTGTCTTTTGCGTAATCGTACTTTTCATTGGTCATGGGCACCTGGGGTTTTAGCATCAGGTTATATATCTGCACCATTGATGTGGGGTCGATAGCAGGCTTCATTAGCTTTGCATAGCCGATGGCATTTGATATATCATGATTGCCCGGTATCATTAACAAGGTTGCCGGTTTGCCATTATGTGCGGTGAGATGCAATTTATGCATATAAATATCGGCAAACTGATCCCACGAAGCTGCCGCGCTTTGTATGGGTACTTCCATGCGGTTTGCAATATCACCGCCTTCAATTAAATAGTCGATGCCCCCGGTAAGTTTTCCTGAGCTAACGCCGCCATCCTGTGGAAGTGCAGTATGGGGTAGCGTATTAATTTCATTTATCAGCGCAGCGTTCACAGTAGCACCCGGTACATTTACAGCTCCCCTGAAATTTGCACGCGTAATACCAAAATGTGCATCGGAGGTAAATACTATGTTGGTAACCGTATCGCTGTTTTTGCCTTGACTGAAAGCTTTGCCGGGGCAAACAGATACTAATAATAAACAGCCTGCTATAAAACCGGTTGTATTTTTAAAAAGATGGATCATGTTGTTTTAATTAGATCATGTTAAAGGGAAAGTTCATGCTATTTCCTATTGTAAAATGACATAGTAGCTAACTTGCCGGGGTAGCCCTTTATTTCTGTATCGGTGTAGTAACCCGAATCATCGGCTGCAAAACAAACGCCTTCGCCTTGCGGCTCGTTATTGGCATAGGGTGCAACCTGTGGTTGTGTGAGTAGTCCCTGTGAAATGCTGGTGCCGGTCGGCAACTTCCAGTACCAGATCAATTCATTACTCCTTAATAAAATTTCTGTGCCATCAGGCGAAATATCGCCGCCTGTCGCTTTGTTAAAATATAGCTGTACTACAGGTGTCATCGTAGTGGTGGAGGCTGTGCTTTGGGGGTATTTTGCTACAAATATCTGCGAAAGGTTATTTTCTTTACTGGCGATATAAATATCTTTAGTTAGCGGGTCAACCATTAGTGTTTCGGCATTTCGCGGCCCGTCGGGGTATTTTAGTTCGATGACATCAACCGATGTAATATCGGCTACATAGGGCAGTGTTTTCCCGGTCAGATCCGGTTCGGGGAAACGATAAACAAATACAGATGAATACTTTGAGTCGTTATCGCCAATATCACCAACATATACATAGTTCACACCGGCTACAGGGCCGGGGCCCACAGCTATGTCTTCCCAGTCGCGGTTGCCAACGGGGGTTAGTGTAAGCGTACCAATGTTATCGCCATTGCCATTGGTTAAATAAACCTGGTTAGGGTTACCGCTATCGTTATGAATATATAAAACCCCGGGATTGATCCTGCTTGCGGCCACACCCGATATTTCGAGCAGGTCGGTACGCGCCAGGTTATGTACAACGGGTATGTTGTTAAAGAATTTAGTAGTATCGAGTCCAACAGGACTGTATGAAGGCTTTGGAAATTGCACCGTTGGCGGTTGGGTAACCGTTGTATCTTTTGGCTTAACCGTTGAAGTAGCCGATTTTTTGCAGGAAAATGTAAAGAGTATAAAAAAGCATAACAACCCGTTTTTAATGTTATGCTTATTAATATTAAAACGGGTTGCTATGCTGAAGATCATATTTTAAAAAAATAATACCGGTTGATATTAATGCTGGTTACCTGTACCATCTGTTTGGTAGGCGCCCATATCTTTTCCCGGAAGGGTTATGCCGCTTGAACCAAAGTTAGGATCGACAGGTATGCCTTGGGTGATAGGTGCAACAGCAGTAGTTGTTCCTTTACCAATCGCCGGCGAACCCGCTTGTAAACGGAAGTTAAATGCATCAACCGAACATTGAGTTACCCATGCGCCGGCTGCCTGTGGAAGCGGGAAATTAACAAAAGTTGGGTTGTTTTTTCCAACAAACGAGCTGCCATCGTAAACAGCACCAAAAGTATAACCTGAGCCTAAGAAAGTCTTCATATCAGGAATATCGGTAGCTTGTGGATGTGTAACTACAGGCTGTGCAACGTTAGTAGGTACAAACTGGCCTGCTATAGCAGCATTATCGGCATAATAAAAATTATAACCGTAAGCAGTTTGTTTTATTAATGAATTGGCATCATAAGTAGTATCGGCTAAATAAACTTTTGCACCACCCGGACCGCCTGCAATACGTACGCCAAATTCACAATCAACTATAAGGTTGTTGTAAACCAATGCCCTCGAGTTGTTTTCAATTTCAACCGAACCGCTCCTGGCGCCAAATACACCGCTGTTCCTGAAACCATCGTTAATATAAGTGTTGTTGTACATGGTAAACTGGCATTCGCCTGCAGTGGTACCATCGCTGGCAGTTTTTGTACCATTGGTAGCACCACCAATTATAAGGTTATAGCACATGTTGCCTACGGCGCTGCCTTTTGCATTAAAGCCGTCACCGCCGTCGCTGCCGCATTTTTCCATGGTGTTACGCATAATGTTGTAGTAGCCGCCATAAAAACGGGTCGCGTCATCAGGTGAACCATACATCCACGAATCTTCCATAATGAAAACCCCTGTTGGGTTGCAGAAATATAAAATATACTGAGCGCCAACCTTTAATGAGTTAGCACCTGTAAACGGAAGCGCTTTTAAAGCTGCCCCGCCAAAATCAAGGTGCGTCCATTTAAGTACTACCAATTTGCTGGTAGGGCCTGCATAGATACCACCCCAGCCACCAACATAAGCTGAATCAGTTCCTAAAACTGACGGGCCGGTTGTTTTGCTCCTGCGTGGGTCGGTAATAGTAACAGGGGCATCTTTAGTACCAAGGCTTACTAAATCGCCGTTTACTATAAAGTTGGCGCCATTGGTCATGTTAATTTTAACACCTTTTTGTATCAGAAGCGTATCGCCAGCGTTAATGGTGATATCGCCGCTTACGGTGTAAGTTTGACCTGAAAGCATAGTGCCTTTGTAAGTACCTGCCGGTAAAACCCCAGTGTTAGGGATACCTTTACCGATTAATATCTGCGGCTGTGATACCACAGAATGATCACTCTTCTTGCTACAGGCAGCAAGTGCTAAAAGTGACATTCCTAACGAAATAATTTGTAATTTTTTCATAGTGAAGGGGATAATTAATTGTTTATTATTTATTTTTAATTGTTTACTGTTTTAAAAATTGTACTTAGCTCCTAAGCTGTACCTGGCGTAGAATTGTTCGTATTCAATTGTTGTGTAATCAGGACTCTCCTGGTGTTGATATTTTAGTAAACCTGTATAGTTTGAACTATTATTTTGCTTGATGATCAACTCATAGGGTGTATTGAGCAGGTTGTTGGCTTTGGCGAAAATGATGAAATGCCTGCCAACTTTCTTTTGAACCGAAAGATCAAGATAGGTAGTAGCTTTTTCCCAAGTATCGAGTAAATAGTATTTTGATACTGCTGCTATTCTTTCACCTGTGTAGGCAAGTGATAACTGGGCGTCTAAACCTGCTTTTTGATCTTTGTATAATAAAGAGAAGTTGCCAATATTAGCCGCCTGCCCCTGTAAAGGCCGGGTTTGGTCGCGGGTGGCAACCTGGTTAGTAGTACTATCGAATGTATATTTTGTTGTAGTAACTCTTGATTGAGTGTAAGTATAGTTTACCGAAAAACCAATATTGCCAAAATATTTTTTAACTGCCAATTCGGCACCATAATTATGGGCATTGCCCAAATTTTCGGGCGTCAGATCAAGGGTTGCACCACCATTTCCCGATTGCTGAAATACAGCTTCTATTGGGTTGATCAATGATTTATAATATATGCCTCCCATGAACTCATCAAAAATGCCGGGGAAAAATTCATATCTTAAATCGTAATTATAGATAACTGTGTGTTGTAAATCGGGATTTCCGATGTGGCCATAAGTGTCATCTACCGCTTTATCTTCATAAGGTATCAGGTCTGCGAATGCCGGCCTTAATATCGATTCAAAAAAAGCACCACGCAGTGCCTGGTTATCTGTAATTGCATATTTGGCATTAATGCTTGGTAAATAATCGGTGTAGGTTATAGTTGCAGTTTTGCCATACAGAATAACAGGTAAATTTGAATCATAATATTGATAGGTATGTTCTGTCCTTACGCCGAATATCACATCAAACTTATCGTTGATAAAATATTGCGCCATTCCATAACCACCCTGGATATTTTCGATAAAAGTGTAAGTGCCGGGATCGACACTTGCAGTACCTACGGCGTTGCCAGGGTTTTGTTCGAAAGTGAATACGGCGGCGGGGATGGAAGTATATAATTCCGGATTATCCGTTCCCGGTATCAGGGCATTTGGCAAGCTGAATTTATCGACAAAATTATCTCTTGTTTTGTGCCTGAACATGCCACCTGCCGAGAATATAGCCTTACGGCCAAATATCGTAGCATTGTAATGCAGGTTTAAATAGGCCGAAATGTCTTTATCCGTATTTTGGTACCATACTCTCGACTCATTGGCAACCATTGCTGCGGTATTCTGCACACTTTGTGCTACGGATGTGTAGGGCTGCTGTGGGTCGCCTGTTGGCTCCTGGCTGATTTGCACAGGACTAGTGCCATAATCCGAGTCGAATTCAGCATCATCCGGCAGTTTGTGAGTAGCTTGTGAACTGGCAACAGTCCAATCAAATTTGAAGGCATTAGTTAATTTATGCTTGCCGCTAAGAGTAATGTTATAAATATTTTGAAGGTCGCTCCTGGTTTCGGTTAGGTCATCTACAGAAAATGTACCATGGTAGCCCTGGTATGAATACCCGCCAAAGGTTGAACTTACGGTATTGCGTACCCGATACTCATTCAATTGCAGATAAGTTGCAAATAAATTAATACTATTATTATCATCAAATTTATAGTCGATAGAAGCGATAGTGCCCAAGCGGCGCAGTTGTGATGAATACTGGCGATTATAAGCGCTTTGGAAAGCGGTTTCAGTGTTTGGGCCACCGGGAGTAAGCGGGGGGCCTAATGTATTTTCCTGTACTACCACAAAATCATTGGCACCCTGGTACAAATTCTGGTAGCTGCCACTAAAAAGCACACCCAGTTTATTATTTAAGTAACGGTTGCCTATAGTTAGATCGGCTGTGACATTTGGTGGTGGGTAACCGCTTTTAGTCAGCAAATTTTGGTAAGGAAAGTCGCTGATCGAGGCCGGTGCAGTTGGATTTGATTGATTAGGGGCGGTACTGCTTACCGTACTGCGATTAAAACTACTAAATCCGCGGTCGAAAAACAGTTGGCTGTAGCCTGTGCCAAAATCGCCATTGATGGTCAATTTATCGGGTGCGGTTTTCATTACCAGGTTCACCACGCCACCCGAGGCATCAGCTTCCATATCAGGGGTTAAAGTTTTGTAAACCTCAATACGGTCAACCAGCCCTGCCGGGAAAATGTCAAGTGGTACGTACCTGTTCTTATTATCGGGGCTCGGGATCTTTATGCCGTTAATTAAAGTGGTATTGTATTGCTTATCCATGCCACGGATGATGACGTGCTGCGCGTCGCCTGTATTGCTCCTGTCGATAGATATGCCCGATACCCTGCTGAGTACATTCGATACCAAAACATCGGGCGAGATAGCTATAGATTGTGCCGAAACTACGTTGATGGTATTGTTCGAGTTTTTCTCGTCGCTCCTGGCCGAACGCTCGGTTGTCCTGTCGGCACGTTCAGTAATAGTTACCTCTTTTAAAGCGGTTGAATTATCAACCATCTTTAAATTCAGTATAGCGGTATTATTCTGAGTGGCATCTACAGAATAAACGTTTGAAGTTTTGTAGCCCACATAACTAACATACAGCTTATATGTACCGGCGGGCACATTTTTAAACAGGTATGATCCGTCAAGTTTAACAGTAGTGTTTTGTTTAAAAGTGCCGTTTTCAATAGTTACAGTAGCACCAATTAAGGTTTCGCCTGTTTTGGCGTCGGTTATATTACCCTTTATATTTTGGGCATGTAGAACAATGTTAAAGCAAAAAAGCAATGCACAGGTAAGTAAGGTCCTTTTGAATCGTATGTTTATTTTCATTAATATTTAGTTATATCTTTCTATATGAGGTTTTCAGAATCTTTGAATGTTGTAATTGTACCAGCTACGTCTGTCCACAAAGCCCAATCATTTTACTTGCTTTAAGCATTAGAAATATGTGATAATAAACTAAAAAGGTTTGCCCGGATGATGGGAATAACCTCTTGATTTATCATTCAATATTTATTAAATAATCTCGACCAGCAAATGCATTTTCGTGCAAAGACCCTGTTTAATTCTGAAGGAATGCTGAATTTTTACCTTATTACATTTTTGTTAATGCAATGATGATTTTTACTTAACAATGGGGCTAAAAAGGCTATATTAAGGACAATTCAGATTACCTATTCCTAACAATTAATAAACACAAAATGGACAGGGTAAATAGATACTTGCCATAATTATCCGGATCGCCAAATAAAACGGGATAGCCAATAAAACAGGATTTTTTTCTTTATGATATCATCTATACTTAAGTTTTGCAAGTATTATTGAATGAAACTTTTGAGTGATACATATTAAAGCCTACAAAATAAACAGCCGCTTCGTTTTTATGGAAAGCGGCTGTTGTATTGAGGTTATCTTTTCTAAAAACCTACTTAGTCAATTCGGTTTCATACAAAATATTCCCGCTATAATTAATAGCCTTTACATTCAGCCTGTTTGCATCAATGGCGAAATACATAAAGCCATGTTCGGCTGCCTGGAACTTGCTGTAGGGAACGCCTGCGGTTACAGTTGTAAGCTCCGATCCGGCACCTGAGATAAATTGGTGCGTATAGCCATCCGGTTTTAAATGCTGCAATGAATGTTCATGCCCCGACAAATAAACGTCAACCTTATTATCATCGAAAAGCTGTTTTAAGGCTTTCCGCATGGTTAGGGTATCAGAATTAACTATACGCGGGCCAACTGTATAAAATGGGTGATGCCCGATAACTATTTTCCATTTTACATCTGCGGACGCATTTTGCAACGTATTTTTCAACCAGTCCATTTGTTTAGCCACGTAATCTGCTTTATTTTCATGCAAAAACGGATCGGTATCCATAAATATTAAAAGAGCTTTTCCTTTTGGTGTTTCTTTATCTTTAGCATCTTCCTTGCCTTCGGCCTTTTCTTTCTTCAAAACAATTTCTTTCGAATAATAAGTTGAAGGCATATCCCAGCGGCGGCTAACCTGGCTGTATTTAACCTGGGCATCAACATTGGTATGGTAATCGTGATTGCCTAATACCGGGTACCAGTCGCACTGCAGGGAATGGGCGGTGTAAATATTTTCAAACGAATAATGAAACAAAGGATCATTCTCGCTTACAACGCCCGACGGGTAAAAATTATCCCCGGCAGATATCACAAAACTGTTGGGATGTTCCGCTCCCCAAATACCCATTTGTTTGGCTACTTCCAATTGGTCATACTCACCATTTCGTCCCCAATCACCTACAACCCATAAGTTGTATTTCCCGGTAGCTGATTTTCAGCCGGGAACAAAAACGCAGGTACCCGATTCATTTAAAGTATTGGTTTACACATTAAAATAACACTATGGA
>Ga0207142_1096_pt1 | contig 14195 bp, 16 predicted proteins | sample Alteio_BWMinHeat_2_FD_153561 | JGI IMG/M metagenome (GOLD analysis project Ga0207142, IMG submission 153561) | Enriched cells from forest soil in Barre Woods Harvard Forest LTER site, Petersham, Massachusetts, United States -... | ecosystem: Environmental > Terrestrial > Soil > Temperate forest >... | reverse complement strand
TGGACTTTATCCGTTGAAGAACAATTCTATATAATTTTTCCATTGTTCCTTATTTATAACCTGGATAACTATGTTAAAGTGACTTATTTTTTAGTTTTGATGATTCCAATCTTACAATTCTTAGGATATAACAACGTCGGAATATTTTACAGTAATTATGCAATTCACAAATCAATCTTTTTATTAATTAATCTCTTTGGCAATGGTTCAACCTCTATTTTAATCGGCTCTTTACTTTCAATCCTAATGTTTAAGGGATTGATATTGGCTAAAAACTTAAAAATTAATCATTTCTTAAGTTTTGTGATATTTATAATCGCGATAATATTCCGAGTGACTTGTATTAACCTTGTTGATAGCACCTATCTCACATCGACGATCTTTTCTATTGCGATAGCATTGGTCATTTTTTTATGCCTAATTAACAATGGTGATTTTTTAAGCCGATTATTAAAAAATAAGATATTAACCACATTGGGAGTATTATCCTATAGCTTGTACATATGGCAACAAATATTTTTATACAAACAACCGTGGGCGAATTCATTTAAGTATGCCGATTCTTTATTTTTAAATGTTCCCGCGCTTTTTATAGTGGCTTACTTATCATACCACTTCTATGAACTGCCATTTCTCAAGCTCAAAGAAAAGTTCAAATCAGTCGGTTATAATATCGACAATAAAACGTTGTAAGCAACGCTTCTCCACAATATTAATTAAAAGTTCTTCACCGATTGCAACATTATTCAGATACTGCAACAGGTAGCTTTTTGCCATAACCTTATTTATTTCCCCTTCATGAAAACCTCCCCTCTCTACTCCCTCGACTTCAAAGACCTGCTCAAAGGTCTCATCGTTGCCATTGGCAGCGCGGTAGTTACCACCATCCAAACCAGTTTGCAATCCGGGTCGCTAAACTTTAACTGGCAGCTTATAGGCACAGTTGCGCTTGGCGCCGGTATTGCCTACCTCAGTAAAAACTTCTTCACATCGGCATCCATCAAAACACCGGTAAATAATTAATCATGGCTGATTTTAAACAGGCTTTTAAAATAACCATCCTCGGTAATGAGGGTGGTTACAATCCCGGTATCGGCGAAAAAGAAACCTATATGGGCATCGATCGTGGCGCTAATCCAACCTGGAGCGGCTGGCCTGTTATCGATACTGTAAAAACAAACAACCCTGGTCTAAGTACATCAAAAATAAACCTGCTACTTTCTCAAAACATCAGTTTACAATCAAACATTGAAAAGTTCTACAAAGTAAATTACTGGGACAACGTAAATCTTGACAACGTAAAAGATCAGCAATTAGCCAATAATTTATTCGACTGTGCAGTTAACCAAGGCGAAGGCACAGCCCGCAGGTTTATGCAGATCAGCTGTAATTATGTGATAGCCTCGTTAAAAGTGGCCATCAAACCCTTGATCCTTGATGGGAAAATTGGCAAGCTAACACTGGCTGTTTTCAATAATCTACCCCCAGCCAAACTAAATGCTGAAATCAATGCCGAGCGCGAAGCAAGTTATCGTTCGGATAAAGGCTACGCAGCCTGGGGCAAAATCTGGGAACACCGATTAAAACAATATGCTTAAAAATTATGACAGCAATTGAACACAAAGAACTAAAAGGCATTACAGTTAAAAATATGCTGGTCACCATTATCAGCACCGCAAGCATAGTAGCTTCGGTCATGACAACTTACTTCAACCTTAAAAGCGATGTAAGCGACCTCCGCAACCGCCAGGAAACCATCAACCGGGTAAATGACATCAGGCTGAAGGTTCTTGAAAGCCAGGTAAACATACTGCAACAACAAATACAGGAAATTAAATACAATAAACAACCAACATCAAAATCATGAGTCTTAAATCATTCTTATCAAAAATCTGGGCCGAAGTAAAGAGCCTGTTTCAAAGCATCCCCGCCGAATTAAAAACCGCCATTTCCATTGGTGTGACAATAACCGAAGGCATAAAAACATTCGTGGATTCACCCGCAGCCGACGTATTAACGGCAATTATCCCCGGCACTCTCGACGACGACCTAAAAACATTGTTACGCGCCAAACTGCCCGAAATTTTGACAGAACTTAAACTGGCCGATAGTTGCTCGGGCTTAACGGACCCATCACAGATAACAGCCTGTGCTGTAAAGGTTCTACAAGGTTTGGATGGTGATGTAAAAAGCGCGTTTCTGCACAGTTTATCCGTACTCGTAGCCCAGGTTGCCGCAGACGGTAAACTAACATGGAGCGATGGGGTATATATACTTCAGTGGTATTATCAGCATGAATTTCAAACTGCCGCCTAGGCATCAGGCTTGCTTATTGATCCATTGATGCCTTAATCTTTCCATAGGCCGGTCAATAAGCCAATAAATAACAATGGCTAAACCCATTGTAAATAGCAGGTACAAAATAGTATACAACACATGCATCGCAGAAGACGCATTTTGACTGAGCGCCCCATAGGGCCTTATCAAAACCCAGTGTGCCAGGTATATCAAAAACGATAGTTCACCCCAAAACTTATCTTTTTTATCAGAATGGATCCGCACAGAATTAGCCATTGTCGGTAATGCCAGTAAAACTAAAATAAGGCTAAGCGTTACATAATACATCGAACCTATCTCTTTATAATGCACTTTCGAATAAGGTATTATATACTGTAATACGATTATCGTAGCTAGTATTGCCAGGCATATCTTTTCCGTTCTTGCAGTAAACTGCATTTTCCGGAAGAATACTATCATGCCCAATACAAAAAAGTACAGGTATGTGGGTAATGAGTTATTTATCCAATAAGTGTTGTACCCGGCACATAAATAAAAAGATACCGCCATCATTAAAAAGAACAGCCATGTCAAAATTTTAGAATTATTACGGCTGATATAAAAAAGCAAAGGAAACAATAAGTAAAACTGGATCTCAATATCCAGCGACCAGGCAGGTGTAAGGATGTCAACTTTTGGCAAAGAATAATATCCTAAAAGTGTGATGTTCGATGTCCAGAAAACAATTTTATCGGGCAGGTCCAAACTTGCAATTTGCTGAATAATATTATGATCTATAATTAACCAAACAACAAGCCCTAATATCGAAAAGGTATAAAAAACAGGTAAAAGCCGCCATAACCGGCTGGTATAAAACACTTTTAAAGGATGGGCTTTTTCTGAATATTTATTACTGAACATTAAAGTTATCCAGTATCCGCTCAAAACGAAAAAACTGCAAACGGCAAACCGGCCCAGGAAAACAAACCGGCTTATATGGAATAGCACTACTAACGAGGCTAATATAAAACGGGTTACACCGGGTTTCAACATTCAACTAAAATACAATAAAATTTAGGAATGTGCCCGGGAGCAGATTCGAACTGCCACATCCTTGCGAATGCCACCCCCTCAAAGTGGTGCGTCTACCAATTTCGCCACCCGGGCTTTTAATATGAAGTACAAAGTCTTTAGTCTCGAGTTCTGTAATGGAACTTTTAGACTAAAGACTTTTTCTGCTTTAACAACAGGATGTGCCCGAAGAGAGACTCGAACTCTCAAGAGACAATTCTCAACGGCTTCTGAGACCGCAACGTTTACCAATTTCGCCATCCGGGCTTTACATGTAAATGGTCCGCTTTCGGCTTTGCATATACAGGGCTGCAAATATACTTTTTTCAACCAAAATGATAGTTATAAATTATAAAAATCAACAATACGCTGTAATATTTTTATTTTGGGTTGAATTTTAAAATTCTTACGCCAATGATTCTTCACCATATTAAGCTGCTTGGTTTAGTAATACTATTAATATTTTGTATCGATACTGTAAAAGCCCAGCATATTGTTTTATTGCAACAAGGTAAACCCACAAGTATCCGTGGTTTATCAGTTGTCGATAATAATGTAGCCTGGATAAGTGGTAGCAAAGGTTACATAGCCTTAACTAAAGATGGCGGCAAAACCTGGGCATGGCAGCAAATAAAGGGCTATGAAAAATCCGACTTTAGAGCAATTCAAGCTCTCTCGGCTAAAGAAGCGATTATCATGAGTTCGGGCACACCTGCCCTTGTATTAAAAACGATTGATGGTGGAAATACTTGGACCGAAAAATACAAGAACATGGATACCACCTATTTTTTAGATGCCATGGATTTTGCCGATGCCAAACATGGCTACATTTTGGGCGATCCTATTAATAATAAATTCGTTCTGTTAGAAACTAAAGATGCCGGTGAAACATGGAATATGTTTAAAAACCGACCTAACGCATTAATAGGAGAAGCCGCTTTTGCCGCAAGCAATACCTGTTTACGGGTTGATACATCAACAATAAAAATTGTAACCGGTGGAAGCCACAGCCGGCTTTTAGTTCTTTTGCAAAACAAAACAGCTGAAAATTATTGGATGGACTCCCCTACAGGACTTGCACAGGGCAAATCAAGCCAGGGCGCGTTTTCTTTTGCGGAGTACAAATCAACACAAATATTTGTTGGCGGCGATTATACAAACGACAAGCGAACTGATTCCGTAGCCAGTTATATAGTTTATTGCTGTTATGTAAATGTTATTCATTATCCCAAGACACCACCACTGGGATACCAGTCATGTGTAGAATATATTAAAGATAGCACCTTCCTTTCAACTGGAACACCCGGAACAAATATTACTGTTGATGGTGGTCAAACCTGGAGCCAGGTTGATAATACCAGCTTTAATGTTTGCCGTAAAGCAAAGCGAGGAACATTAGTTTTATTAGCCGGGAATGATGGCAAAATAGCCATTTTTGAACCGTAGATAGTTGGCAATGAACCTATTATTTAATACATATAAATAAATTAAAATAAGGCTTGCACACAAAGTTCAATAATCCTATATTTGCACCACTTTAAACGGAAACGTTTAAATGATTCCGTAGCTCAGCTGGTAGAGCATAACACTTTTAATGTTGGGGTCCTGGGTTCGAGTCCCAGCGGGATCACCCGGTGGCACAAAGAAGAAATATTCTCCTTTGTGCCATTTTTTTTGCCACCTAACTCGCTGTTAATCAGGTATATTATCTTATACGTGTCCGTCAAAATAGCGGTTCGATGTTTTAACTCCTCAAAAGTGAATTTTTCAGAAAACATCGAACCAACCATCTGTCTCTTCTCTTCCGGACTTGAATTTTTGTAAATTAAATTCAATTTTGTCAAATTAAAAATGGCATCATCAAGTGCTTTCTTTAACTCGGCAATTCTCTTGTTATTTTCTCCCAATTTCCCCAATATATCTTGGCAATCAGCGATTTTACCTTCCGCTTCATCCTTTATCAATTTATAGTCCTGACTATCAATGTCGCCATTTAATAACAATTCCCGGGCTTTTTGTAATCGAATATTAAGCTTTTCGATTTGCTCCAGATAAGTGCAACGGTTCGAGGTATGTTCCATAAGGCTGTTTGAAAAAACATCAGTTATCACCTCTTTAAACAATGGAGCAAAACAAGAATGTAAAGTCAACTGATCTAATAACCCCATCAAACTCTCGTGAACATCCTCAGCTTTCTGCCGGTAGCCACAATCTGTAGAGCAGTGGTAGTAATAATAATAGTTTTTTCTCCCCTTAGAACCACTACCGGTCAATATCCTGGTACAGTTGGAACACTTTACCAATCCCCGGAGAATAATTTCAGGCCTTACTGATATTTTCGTTTTTGCAATTCTTCGTTTGTTGTCTAAGGCCAGCTGCGCGCCTTTGAATAAGGCCTCGGATATTAAGGGCTCGTGAAGCCCATCTACAGTATAGCTTGGCTCATCTTTCAATTGCGGAATAACTATTTTACCACAATATGCCGGATTTCTTATAGCAACCCAAAATGTGTGTTTACTACATTTTAAGCCTTTGGTGCGTGCAGCCTTCCAAATTTGCTCGGTAGCATAGTTCCCCTCACTAATGGATTTAAAAACCCATTTCATAATGTCTGCCTGCGGCTGTTGCGGAACGATCTGCTTTTTCCCGTTTTCCTGTGTCCGGTTGACATACCCTATAGGGGCTGTTGCCATCCACCTCCCCTCCTTTTTTGCACGGCGCATACCATAAAAAACATTTAAGGCACGCCGGTCATTCTCGATCTCCGGTGCGGTCAGGTAAATCGCCAGCATCATCTTGTTCTCCGGCACACTCATATCCAGCGGCTGTTCTATCGCCTGGGGCTCTACACCGAGAGTTTTGAGCGTAGCGATCATTTGATAGGCATCAGGCGCATTACGACTGAACCTGTCCCATTTCGTAAATAAAATAAGATCGCATTTATTTTTGTAGCGACGCAGAAACGCCAGGAGCTTTGTCCATTCCGGTCGGTTAAATGTTTTGGCGGAGTGATCTTCATAGATAACCTGCCGGACGATAATGTGGTTATTTTCACAATACTTGCGAAGAACTTCTTCCTGGCTTCTTTGGGAATAGCCTTTGTCGGCCTGTTCATCAGTGCTTACGCGGATATAGAGATCAGCGGTTTTCATAACGATAATATAGTAAGTGAAAAAACTTAATTCAGCACTTACTTCTCCTTGAAGTTCTGATTTACGATCAATTTAGCTAAAAAATACATGATTTCCAAAACTTTTTTTGCCTCAGCTTCATCTATTTCTAACCCATGCTTTCTTAGCATATTCACTGCCTGTTGCGGCGTGATTTTTCTTATTTCGGTAGCCATGTCATTTTAAAAACCACAATAGTATAGGATTTAAAAATCGTAACGAGGTACCATCCGGGTTTGAAACCTCATTTTTTTAGCTTCCACTTCTTTACGTTTTTTTAAGCCAATATTATTTACATTTACGTAGTGGAATATATTAAATCTATATCCTTTACTCCGGAATGGATTCAGGCCATCGCTGCTGTCGTTGGTGTGATTGGATTATTATTGACATTGATAATTCAAACATTCACTGTAAGAATTCAAGTTAAGACATCAGCCCTTCAAGCCGAACAAATATTTAGAGATAAAGAAGTCCAGCGTATCAAAATGATGCCTTTTTTTACCCTCTCGGTGGTTTCATGGTCAGAAGAGATTAAAGCGAAGAACATCACGCTTACCTTAACCGATAATGATGTAAACTTCGTAATGATGGAAACTGGTAAAAATATTCCAATTAAAATTAATTTAAATTTAGACTTTACATCTTTTGCAAAAGCAGGTAAGCAGTTTGAATATAATTTCGAATGGATAAGCGAGCCAACAAATTCTAATAAACGTAACTTAATTCAATTAGAATTTGCTGATTTAATCGGCAATCTTTACAATCAAACAATATACTCAATAGGTAAGAGTTTATTTATAACGCCACCGCTAATTAACCATCAGTTTCTTATAGAAGCTCTTCGGGCTAGGCAATTTTTTTATAAAATAAAATCGAAATTTACCAAGCCTGAACCGCGAACAAGCATATTTCCTGAAGATTGAAGTAAGGCAACATTCGAAGAGATTCGTTTTCTTCACCTCAAAAAAATCAAATAATTAATCATTCTCACAAAGTTCGGTTTTCCTGCCGGACACGGGGCCACTTCGTCAAGGTCGTAGTTCAAAAATGGGTATCCGCTAACGCAGAACCTCCGCATTTTTGAACTCTCCACCTTGCCCTTGGTCCGTCAGAAAACCGGCCGGGCTTCCATAATTAATTTATTTATCATTTAAACTTTAATGTTATGGAAACTTTAGAAGTAATCAAAAAATGTGAGAACTGTGGTGCAAAAGTAATCGGGCGGACTGATAAAAGGTTCTGCGATAATGAATGCCGCACGGAATACAACAATCAAAAAACCAGGGAAAAAGTCAAACAAATGCCCGAATGTATCGCAAGAATCCAAAAAACGATCATCAATAATTACAACATCCTGACCACACTAAAATCAAGAAGTGAACAGTTCTTCAGTAAAATGTATCTGATGGAATTAGGCTTTAGTTTCCGTTATGTAACCAGCGCGATAGAACAGGAAGGAACCATATGGTACTTCTGTTTTAACCAGGCATACATTATCACCGGTGACCGGATCATGCTGCTTGCGGAAACTGAACCGGTAAACATTCATTAAAAAATATAAGCCGAATGCTTGAACATTCGGCTTATATTTTTTTAACCATTCTCATCGTAGAGGCGCTTTAACAGCACCTCCTTCAGTTCATCAGTATATTTTTGTAAGCAGTGCCTATCATAGCATCAAATTGTACTTCCAAACAACGTATACCTTTCATAATGTAAATGTAAAGGTGTAACCGAAAAGCAGCGAACTACCAACTGGTAATGGTGACTGGTTTTCATTTAACTATTGTGCTGGAGGCCTAATTATTTTACCCCTAAATAAGCGCCAGCTAAATCACGGTTTGTCAAATGCCTAAACCGGACTCTGATAACAATTTATTTACATGCCATCATTATATTTGCGTTTCAATTTTAACCTTTATAGAAATGACTTCGAAATTGTTCGTAGTAGGTTTCCCACGGGATATGACCGAGACTACGTTGCTGGAAATGTTTAGTATGCATGGCAACGTAGTGGCTTTGAATATTGTAAAAGATAAAGTCGGTGGTTTCAGTTTGGGCTATGGTTTTGTGGAGATGAGCGATGAGGCGGGAGCTAATCGTGCTATAGCCGGGCTGCATGATTTAAAGATCGGCGACCGTATTATAAATGTGCGACCGGCAGACAAGCGGCCAATTTTCGAAATTACCGCACCAAAAAAGAAAAGACCGCGTCGTCAACATTCCGCTCAATAAAAATAGTATTGTTTTTATTATATTTGTTTAACGGCTGAAAGGGCCGGTGGTTGAGTTTTGTAACGTGTAATCCCCGGAAAATGAACCCACTCGATCTATCCCAAATTGCGGGTCTTGCCGCTGATGTGGCAAAACTGCTGAAAACCGAACTTGGTGCCGAAGGCAGTGTGAGCGCGGCCGCTAATCAAATTATTGTATCTATTTCCCGCTTCCAGGTCGAACATCACCTCGGCAATGTTTTGCAGCAAATTTATCGTACCGTGGATCAGCACTTTCCGGTACGAACTGAAAACATTTCGCTGACTATACGCGATGTCGATGGTGCTTACGAAAACACTTTTAAGATTTGGAGGTCTTAAAACGTGTCTTCATTTAGGGTGTGGGTTAGCCGCTATAAAATCTCTTAAATAGCTGCATTCGTCGACAGCGGTTTTATAAAAATGCGTAGTCGAATAATTTTTCTGCAATTGTTTGAAATAATCATTGCGTTTGATCTCCTTGCTGTAATCAGCATTGTGCCGCTGAAACATTTTATACTGTTCAAACTCATCGGCAGCGCCTTTATAACGGTTCCCGCGGCATTTGGCAGCCATGAAGGTGCACCTGGCTTTGAACTCAGGATCATGACTCAGCTGCCGTGCCTTCAAAAATAATTGTTCGGCACCAATGGTTTGAGTCACGTCGCCCTCATAATAGAGGTGCTTGGGGTCCATCATTTCCATATCGATCCCTTCCCACACGTAAGAGATCATGAACCAAGCATTCCCGTAATAAGATGTATTATACAGCCCCGCAGCCATGGTGAAATAATACTGTGCTGCTTTTTTCGGGTTGCGCTTTGCCGATAATTGCAGCACGTACATCCGCCTGGCAAAATTCAGCTTAGTGTAGCCTTTTGATGATTGAGAAGGCAGATAGTTTTTGGGATAGTCCTTCAATTGTGCAATAAAAGGATCACTTTTTAGCCGGTTATTTCCGTAGTCGTCTAAAGGAAAACCTTTTTCCGAGTGTTTTTTTATTTGGCTCAAAGCCATAACGGCCTTTTTATAATTGTGTTCGCGCAGATAAGCAGTGCCCAATAAATTATAGAGGCAATCATAGGATGTATTTTTTAAACCCGATGAGAGCAGTTTTAGGTAAGGATCACTGCTTTCTTTATGTTTATAGGCCATGATTTGCCGTAAATTTGAGGAATGCAGATAATATTGCCAGAAATTAATGGTCGTAAAGTTGTCCCAATAATTTTCATGGTAGCAGCTCAGCGTATCGCCTGTTAATTCGGGCATGCCTTTGAGCATGGCCAATGCTGCTTTTGCGGTATCATGCTGTGCCAGATATAGGGGCACCAGTATTTTCTGATAAAAATCCCGTGCCGACCAGGTGAACCTTTTGATATGATAGTCGCCCTCAAAATCATACTTCCCTTTGATGGTCTCTCCCTTGTGGCTGAGTTCCAGCGCCACTTTTTTATCCAGCCACCGGAGCGATGGCACCAGCTCACGTGTTGAAACGCTGTCCGGCTTAGTGATCTGTTGAGCGATCAGCAACAGTTTGACCAGTTGTTTTTGGTCATAAAGTTTGGTATTTAACGTCCGGTCATTGATGGCCGCCAGCTGCAAGAAACCGGCTTTGTTGTCGCCTGCCATCCATTCCAGGTAAGCTTTCGCGATCAGCTCAAATGCAGCGGAATGATTTCGCTCCCCGCCTGCTATTTGTGTACAGATATTTTGCAGTTCGTGTATATAGCCGTTAATATTCTTCGCCTTTTTTAAGGAGTCATTCCAACCATAATAGTCGGAGTTTATATTATCATAAGGCAACTTGTCGCTCAGCCTTGGGGTTACGTAAGCGGCTTCGAGTTTATTGATCTCGCGGGTTAAGAGTATTTCCACAAAGGGCGAAGATGGCGCCACGCTGTACACCTTCTTTAAATACTTCGTACTGAATGCAGGCGTATAAAAACCATTCATGGCGTAAATAACCGCTTTTTCCTCATTGCTGCGGGTTAAAGCGATCACCGCTTTTTCAGTTACCTTGATGTCCACATAATTCTGATAGGCCTGTATGCGCCTTTCGGGAAAGTTAGCAAATACCTTCGAAAACAGGTAAGCGGCTTTGGCGGCATCGCCCGCCCGCCATTCTTCACCCGCCCGTAATTCGCGGGTTAAGCCCTGGATATAATAACCGGGCCGGGCTTTCTTTAAGTACTTTTCATAAACGGCAATCGCCTGTTTGTCCTGGCCCGCGTAATGGAACAGGCGCTGCGCCTGGAAGTCATACCTTAACTTGATAAAGGGGTTTTTAGCGCTGCCCTCCTCTTTTAGTGCATACGCGGCGTTTTTGAGTAAATAAGCGGTATCGATGATTACCGAAGACCAGGGATCATGTGGACTTACCGCAGGTTCGATTATTTTGGCGAAACGGTAATATAGCAATGCCTCCCGGTTGTTTTTTAAGGCGTGCAAAAAAGCGTTTCCTTTCAGGCTATCCGGCAAGTGCGTTTTCAAATTTAAATAGCCGGCTAATAAAACACTGTCTGTACGATGATCCAATTTATACATGACGCTTTGCACTTCCTCCGGCTTTACATTTTTACCGATGTAAGCGGCCCACTCGCCAGCATTAACCTCCTGTTCATTGGCCGGTTCACTCCAGTCGTATAAAGCCTGGCTGTTGGTGAAATTGAAGGCGAGGTAGGCTTTTCCGCCGGTCAGGTTATTGTGAAAGAATGTTACGCTGTAATCATAGGGATCGGGTTCCGGTCCGCAGGCCAGATCGATCGTTATTCCCGCGGCAAAAACCAGCAGCAGGCTAACGAAATAAAGCAGTGGTTTTTTCCAGCTCGGCATAGGGATGGGCTTTGATCAGGTCGTTATCCAGGTGAAAATAAATTACAGTTAAGCTATCGGTTTTGAGAAAAGGCGAAATATACTTGGCAACCTGGTTAAGTTCGTTTTCGGCTACGGATTCCCATCTTATTTCATCACCATGAAGTAAACCATATTGCGGAAGGTCATTAACTGCCCGGTACAGGTTTCCCCCTATAAATCTAAATTGATTTTTATCATTTAACAAAGTAATATCCAACTTTTTTGACAGGCCGATGTATGCTTTGTTCCTAAAGGCGACCGCCCAGTTGAACAAGGGTAAACCAATATCTTCCGGTAAAGGGTAAGCCGTCAGGTCAGGCCCCAAATACTTTTTTAATTCACTCAATTCCAGTATGGAATTTTGGCTGCCATATTTACGCAGGTTACCCATATTATAACACATCAGCATGACCCTGCCCACAGGCGGAATGCCGCTGGATTGCTGGTTTTTAAGCTGATGGAGCCGCAGTGTGGCCGATAAGAGCTGATGTCGTGCGCTTGTTGTTTTTGATAATTGCCTAAGCAGGAAAAAGTAAGGATCGCGGGTCTTAGCGGTCCAGTCACAATCGACCTGCAACTCCTGATAATCTCTTTTTCCCGCTTGCTTGATTTTAGCATCGACAAAGCGAATGATATGAGCGGCCAGCGTCTTTAATTGCGTCGTATCGTTGCTCCTCAACATGTCATTTACGATAAACACCACCGGGACTATTTTCACGGATGATGGTAAAGGGGATTTAAAGATTATGGGAGAAACAGGTACTGGCTGCCCTGCCCGGTCAGTATCTACATCCATGATCCGGACATAGAGTTTTGACAAATGAAAAGCTGTCAGGTTAATTTGATAGACTGTTTTCCAATAATAAAAAGAGGTATTGGCCTTTCTTTCCTGTTTACACGCAGTGAGGAATAGTAACAGGAAACAAAGTCTCTTCATGAAACAAATATATCCAATTGATGGCTTGATCTCTTTTTAAAGCTATGGAATAATTGATCCATTGTCCGCTGATAAAAGCAAGATTGACCTATTGACTTTATTGGATATAAAGTGCAGCTAGGTGCCGGGGAAGCGTGCCTGTTCGAGCGTGTCAGCGTCGCATGTCTTACAATGGATCAATACGAGAAATTACTGGCCGTGCATATGACTTGATTGGACGGTATAAAGCACAGAGAGGGTGAAACTTAATAAAACAAATTTTGAAAAAATAAACAAATTTGTTTATTTTTGATCATGGAAAAGTGGATCGAGAAATATAGCGGCATTAATCCGGGCGCGATTTTGGGGCGTGAGTTGAAAAAGAAAAAGGTAAAGCAAAATACTTTGGCGGTTGATATTGGTCTTCCTGCTCAAACCCTGAATGCCATTATTAAAGGAAAAAGGAAGATGATGCCTGAGGTAGCCTTTAGGATCGATCATGCGCTTGGTTTTGAAGAAAGTACCATGGCTATTTTACAGGCTTTGTATGATACCAAATTGGTCAAACAAAAAATAGCCAACGAAAATCATCCTGACCTTTCCAAGATCCGAAGGATACTTTTTTGGGATACCGACTTCAACAAGATCAATTGGCAATTGCAGGCCAATGCCGTTATCCGCCGCGTTTTGGAGCGCGGAAACGAGGATGAAAAAAAAGAAATGGAGCGATTTTACGGAACTGATAAGGTAAATGCAGTGATTGCGGATTCGAAACCAGCTCGTCCCCTCCCATCATTTTTACGATAATAGCCAAGCTAATGCTTCACTGGAATACGATAACTCCACAACTCAAAGACACATTGATAACTTTAATGCAGGCAGATGTTTTAAAAGAACATCGCCTGGTCGGAGGAACTGCTTTAAGTTTGTATTTGGGTCACCGGATGTCGATAGATATTGACCTGTTTACAGATGCCGCCAACTACGGCAAAATAGATTACATTGCGATCGAGCAATATTTGAAGGAATCTTTTCCTTATGTCAGCGGCGATTTTGGCACTGAGCCGGTATTCGGTAAATCTTACCTGGTCGGCGGGGATAAGGATAATGTCATCAAGGTAGATATTTACTATGCAAGCGAACCATTTTTTGATAAATTAATTGAAAGCGATGGTATCCGTCTGGCATCTGTGGAGGAAATTATTGCCATGAAACTCGATGTGGTGCAACGCGGCGGCAGAAAAAAGGATTTTTGGGATTTGCATGAACTGCTCAAACAATATTCCATCGCTCAAATGATAGCGTTACATGCCAAAGGTTACGAGTGGACCCACAAGGAAGAACATATCATTCAAAATTTCGCAGATTTCCGGCAGGCTGATGAAGACTTTGACCCTATTTGTCTCAGGGGTAAGGAATGGGCGTTCATAAAGGAAGATTTTGTGGAGGCCCTGAATTCAAAATAAAGCCGATCGTCAGCTTATCATTAAAGGGAATAAATAAAGCCTCCTTGCACTCGCTGCTTGGAGGCTTAAACCTAAACCTTATCACAATAAGTAAGTGAGATCCACTTACGATACATATGAAGTCGCTAAGATAGTAAACCTTGTATTTTTGAGCAGAATTTGCTGCAAAAATCTGAGAGCCTGTGAT
>Ga0207142_1078_pt3 | contig 14224 bp, 8 predicted proteins | sample Alteio_BWMinHeat_2_FD_153561 | JGI IMG/M metagenome (GOLD analysis project Ga0207142, IMG submission 153561) | Enriched cells from forest soil in Barre Woods Harvard Forest LTER site, Petersham, Massachusetts, United States -... | ecosystem: Environmental > Terrestrial > Soil > Temperate forest >... | reverse complement strand
TATTCACCGGTTGTCCAGGGTATCGGCAGTTATATATTCGGTAACGAAGGAGGCCAAACACTGGTTACAGGTTACGGCCCTAAAACGCTGGCCAACCCCAACCTGCAATGGGAAAAAGATAAACAAACTGATATAGCCATCGACGCAACATTATTTAACGATTTTAACTTAACGGCAGATTATTATAATAAAGTTTCCGATGGACTATTAATGTCGATCCCTCTGCCTGCATACGCAGGTGTGGCTAATGCGCCTTATTCTAATGCGGGTGGCATAACCAATAAAGGCATCGAGGTTAGGTAGTGCAAAGTTAAATGACGCGTCCTGGTATGAACTGATCGGCTCGCCATAATTGTTATCGCCAACGCCATAACCACTATACTTTTCAGCACTCTGGCCTGCCAATATGGTAAAATTGTGCTTGCCTATTGACTTGGTGTAGGTAGCTGTATTATCCCAGTTCCATTCCAGGTTTTGGTTCATGCTCCTACCCTGGTTGTTGGTGTTGGGCGGAAGATTATTTGAATTGGTATTAAGATAATATAAACTGTTAAATGACTCGCCGCCATAAAATGCTTGTTTAGCTGCAATATTTGACCTCAAAACCAGCCCTTTTATTGGTTCAATTTCAAGGAAAGCATTGCCCTGCAATGTATGCGACCAACCATAGTCGCCATTTAGTAATTGTTCTGCCGCCAAGGGGTTAACTATTTCATTGGCAACATAATTTGATATACCATAAGGCTGACCGGCTGAATTACGTACGATATAAGGTGCATAAAGCGGGTTATTATAAACAGCAGCATTCGGCTGTGCATTTACATCAGTTACGACAACAGGCGTGATAGGATCAATGTTGATAGCATCGCTTAACGGGCCACCAAAATAACTGTTGGTGTTAAACTGTGTGGTGCTCCTGATATAGGCATAATTGAAGTTTTCGCCGAATGTGAGGTATTTTTTAGGCTTAAAAGAAGTGTTAACCTTAAAGGTCATCCTTTTATAGTCAGATTCGCTTGGAGTAACGATACCTTTTTGATCGAGATAGCTTACTGATGTATAGTAGTTTGAAGTTTCAGTACCACCACTCACCGAAAGGTTATTGCTCATGATAGGCGCGTTACCAAATATTTCATTTTCCCAGTTGGTACCAACACCAAATGAAGATGGATTAGCAAAAGGAGCCGCGCCACCATCATTGGTAACTGCTTCATTGCGTAAGGTAGCATATTGAGTGGCATTGGCCAGGTCAAGCTTCTTTAAAACATTTTGTGTACCGTAATAAAAGTTATAAGAAATTTTTGGTGTACCTTCTTTACCATGTTTGGTAGTAATTAATATAACACCGTTTGATGACTTCGACCCATAAATAGCAGCCGAGGCATCTTTTAATACCTGGATAGATTCAATATCATTAGGGTTTACCGAATCGTAACCACCATTATCCCATATCTGTCCATCTATTACATAAATGGGGTAAGTATTTGTAAATGAATTGTCGCCACGTATCATTATGCTTGGCGCAGAACCAGGGGCACCTGTACTTTGTGTAATCAGCACACCCGCGGCTTTGCCTTCAAGCGCATCATCAACCCGTGTTATTTGCTGGTCCTGCAGGTCTTTGGCACTCACACTTGATATAGCACCTGTAACAGTAGCTTTCTTCTGTGTACCGTAACCAATAACAACCACCTCGTTTAAGCCGGTTGTGTTGTCATCTAACGTAACGTTGATATTAAATTTGTTGTTTACGGCCACTTCTTTTGCAATGTAACCGATGAATGAAAATCTAAGCGTTCCGTTTGCCGGGGCGCTTATGGTAAAGTTACCGTTAACATCTGTTTCAGTGCCTGTTTGGGTACCTTTTACATTAACGGTTACCCCAGGTAATCCTGCTCCTGTTTTATCGCTTACAGTACCTTTTACGGTTATGTTTTGCGCGAGGGCAACTGATATGCCCGATAATAGCAAGATGAATAAAAATGTAATTTTTTTTCTCATGAATGAAAATTTTAATAGTTGGTTTATGATTAGTATTTATGAGTTGCTCCCTTCTGTTAATAAGGAAATTTGTGGGATTTAACCGTACGCGGTTAGGTAGTACAATGAATTGTTCATAGCAATAGGTTTTTAATTAATAAATAATAAAATACACAGGGTGTTACTTAGGTTATCCTGTTTTGGTCTTCCAAACTTATGAAAGATTAAAATATAAAAGCAAATTTATTTTTCATAAATAGTTGATTTTTAGCTATTTATAACAATTTTGAAACGCTTTAATCACAATGGTTAAAATCATATTGTGCTTGATAATCAGCTAAAAAGATGGATTTAAGCATTTAATTAAAAAAAAATGATACGCTTCGTTCCAAATAGCTTTTTTTTGTGTTTTTAGCGGCTTTACACAGGGATTATGCCCCGAATGTTTAAAAAAAGGGCATATTCAGGAACTATCGGGGGGCTATTTGTGGCATTTTTTGGCGCATTTGTGGTATATATTTATTATTTCCTTCGCAGTAACGTACCAAAAAACAACGCTTTTACTCGTTAAAATAGCCCCATAAATGGCTTTATTAAAGGTTATAACAGGTCACATTGCAAGGCTTTTTTCATATGCATATTGCAAGGATCCATACCGCAATATACCGGCACAAAAAAAGGCCCTTTCGATTAAAAAAGGACCTTCACCGCCGTAGCGGTTTACTTAACCAGTTATATTTATTTCGTTAATACCAGGTACTGGTATGGCTGTAAGGTATAAGTACTGCTAAATGTAATTGTGCCACCTGCGAACGCGTTTGTCCAGGTTGGACCCTGTAATGCCGTAGGTACGGTAAAAGTCTCGGAACTGTTGCGGGTATTGGCTAAAACCAGCACATCATCACTGCCTGATACCTTTTCAAAGGCTATTACATTAGGATCGCTGTATGGGGTTAACGTACCCGTTTTTATGGCCTCGTGTGCCGACCTGAAAGCGATTATCTGCTTGTAGGCTGCTACCATATCGGGGTTGGCTGTATAGTCGACCGGCACGTTGTTAAAGAAGTTTATTTTGCTGGGGTAACCCACTTCCTGGCTGCTGTAAATAAGCGGCACGCCATCCATATAAGCGGTTATAAGGAAGGCTGACAAGGCCCCTTGTTTGCTGCCATAAAGCTGTATAGTGCTGCCGTCAGACGAAGCATCATCGTGGTTGGTGATATACCTTAACTTAAGGCCCGGCGACGGCAATGATGCCAGCTCTGCGGTATTGGTGGTAAACAAACCACTTGTATTTGAGCCACCAAATACGCTTTTTATGCTACCATAATAGTTGAATGCGTAGCCTAATTGAAAGCCCGCTGAAATTTCAGATCCGTTGGTGCCCTCGGCCAGGAACACGAGCTTGTGGGTTGTTATATTTTTTAATGTATCCAATGCCTGTGTCCAGAAATCAGTGGGCGGGCCATCAGCATAATCGCAACGGTAGCCATCCACATTGGCGGTAAGCACCCAGTATTTCATGGCCTTTATCAGGGCCAGGCGCATATTCTGATTACTAAAATTTAACGCGGCTACATCGGTATAGGTGGATAGTTGCTGAATAACCCCGTTTACCTGTACATACCATGTTGGATTGGCCGTTATCCAGGCGTTATCCCACGAAGTGTCATTGGCTTCCCAGTCTAATATAACTGCCATACCCAATGTATGTGCCTGGGCAACTAAGGCGCGCAGGTCATCCAGTGTACCGAATGCCGAATTTACTCCCTCATAATCCTTTACACAATAAGGCGAACCAACACTTTTACTGTCGGTGCCGATGGGGTACGTTGGCATCAACCAGATAACGTTTACGCCTAATGCTTTAATAGAATCCAAACGCGCCTCAACCCCCTGGAAGTTTGCCGGTGTAAAAGTTTTAATATTCACCTCGTACATCACAATATCTTTTGTTGCAGGTACACCGCTGTATGGTGTGCCGTATTGCGCAGGGTCCCCGCTTGGCGGCGGTGTAACTTTTATAGGCGGCGGGTTGCTACCGCCTGATTTACTGCATCCAAAGCAGGTTAATAATACAAGCGCCAACAGGCTGCTTAATTTTAACATTGATGTTTTTGTAGTCATAATCACAATTCCTTCTCCTTTATTTTATTTAGTAATTTAATTGTATAGTACCTGGGTTATTAGTTATTAACGCATATTTAACCGGACATGTTTCAGGCGCATTGGCGCTCCCCTGCGGGTCGGTAGCCGCGGCTGCGCTCAGGAACGAATAAGTACCGGTTTGTAATTTAAGTTCGGCTGCGCCTGAATGTAGGTTATCGGTTTGGTCAAACCCATGCAATATAAGCTTTATATACTTAAAATGAGTACGATAGCTACCTTCGGCAGTATTAAAAGTAATAGTACGCTGTGCCGGGTTAAATAGTATGGCGCGTTTGTAAAATACACCTTGCTGGTAGCTATAACTTTTCCCATCATCTTCATAATATACAAAGGTGTTGGCTGTATTACCATTATAAACGTGTACCGTAAGCGTATCAGTCGGTAATATAGCCGTAGACTGTACCAGCGATTGCATAGGTATTATGCTGCCACCCTTAACGTAAACAGGCAACTTGTTAATGTTTAACGGTACAATTTTAGCTTGTTTACCGTTTTCAACCGAGCCGTTGTATAGATCATACCAGGTACCTTCGGGGAAATATATTTTGCCATAATCCTTATCACTTTCAAACGGCGCTACCATAAAGGCGCTGCCAAATTCGTATTGGTTTTGGTAATCGGGCAATAATATTTTAGGGTCGAAAGTATAGTTAATGGCCAATGAGCGCATTACAGGCATGCCGTTTTGTGTCGATTCATAAAAAGTTGAATACAAATAAGGCAACAATTGGTAACGCAGGCTGATGTAATTGCGCGATATATCCAGCACATCCTCGCCAAAGCTCCATGGTTCAGATGCTTTGGTATTCAGGGCCGTATGGTTGCGGAAGTACGGGATAAATGCCCCTAATTGAATCCAGCGCGTGTATAAAGGGATGGATGGATTGCCGGTAAAGCCACCAATATCCATAGCGGTAAATGACATGCCGCTTAGCCCCAAACTGTTTAACAGGCGCACGCCTTGCAGCATGTGGTTATCCTCGGAACGGTTATCCCCCGTCCAAATGGCGGAGTAGCGCTGCAAACCAGCAAAACCTGAACGCGACAGGATGAATGGCCGCTCTTTAAATTGTTCAACCGCGCCTTCATAGCTTGAGCGGGCCATTTGCATGCCATACACATTATGCGCCTCGAGGTGGGTGGTTACTTTTCCGTCATAATCAAATACTACGTTATCGGGCATTTTCTGCCCCCAGGTAGATATTTCATTCATATCGTTCCAGATACCGCTCACGCCTGAATCTTCGAAAAATTTAACTTGTTTATGCCACCAGTTACGGCCCTTTACGCTGGTAAAATCGGTAAAATTGCACCATCCCGGCCATACCTGCCCGGTGTAGGGTTCGCCATCGGCATATTTAATATATACATCCTCTTTTAAACCGCTTTCATAGGCAGGGGCCCCTTTTTCAACCTTAATTCCAGGATCGACAATTACAGTTGTGCGGAAACCCATTTTACGCAGCGAATCATTCATGAGCGCTGGGTTAGGAAAACGGCTTTTGTTCCATGTAAACAGCTGGTACTGATCCATGTAATGAATATCGAGGGTAATACCATCGGCGGGGATGCGTTTCTCGCGCAATGTGCGGGCCACACGCATCACTTCGGTTGCCGGGTAGTAACTATACCTGTTTTGCTGGTAACCAAGCGACCACAGCGGCGGTAATGGCATACGACCGGTTAACCAGGTATATGAGCCAATAACATCGGCCAGGCGGGTGTTATAAATAAAGTAGTAATTCATTTCGCCACCGCGAGCGCCGAATGATGAAAAACGATTATTGCTGGCTCCGAAGTTAAAATCGGTTTGAAAGGTATTATCTAAAAATATACCATAATTTAAATTATTGTGGATACCGATATAGAACGGGATAGACGAATACAAGGGATCCTGTGTAAGGCTGTAGCCATATACATCCGAATTCCAGTTGGTGTAGCCATTGCCTTTACGGTCGAGGTTGCCGGTTTTTTCGCCCAGGCCCACAAAATGCTCGTCGTCCTGTAGTTTTTTATATGTGGTAACAGACTCACCTACCCATGAGGTAGTTAGCCCGTGCTCATCTTCGTTAATCAGTTTGCCATCGGGCGTATAAAACGCAATGGAGAATGGCTGTTTTTTTATGACCGCTTTCAGCGAATCAGTAGTTAATGTGATAGTTTCGTCGTTTTGGGTGATGCTAACCTTTGTTTTTTGGGGCTCGCCCACTACGGCGTATGAAAAATTGCCTTCTATCGGTTTCTTGTCCAATCGTACACGTATTATTGAAGGGCTGTAGATGGTCACCTTTCCGTATGCATTGGTGGTTTTGAAAGCGATGTCCTGTTCGCCAATTTTAACAGTTTCCAAATTACCGGGCGTTAACACCGGCGATTGCGCCATAAGGTCCGGTATATTCAAAAGACACGCAAGCATAAGTGTGATCTTGATAAATTTCATGAATAAATTTAGAAATGAATTTTGCTGCTTAAAACCATGTGCGGGTAGTGCAGCTGTGTAAATGATGATTTAAATTGACGGGGACCCGTATAAGAGCGACTACCGGCAAATTGCAGGCGTGCCAAATGGTGGTGTAAATATTTTTTGCAGTGTGGGTCCTTGCAGATTTAAATTTCATGTTTATAATAAATATTAAAAATCAGGCAGCGCTTTCGCACTGCCTGATGGTGTTTAATTTATAGTTTCTGTATGTAATAATAATATGCGTTAGGGTCATGCACATCTAACGATATGATATAAGTACCGTCGGCAGGAACTGTTAAGTTATTTAACGAACCATTGTATGGGTATGCAGGATTATCGGCATAATACAAATGATTACTTGCATCGACACCGAAATCGATATTCCAGGCATCATTAGCCCTGAATTTGAATGAACCGGCAGTAAGCATTTTTGCTGTCACCCTCCAAACATGGTTCACAGGGTCGTAAGTCATTGGTGTATCAGTGGTCCAGCCGCCCGGGGTGGCATCGCCAATAATTCCGAATGTTACTGCTGTATATGTCCAGGTAAGTGTGTTGGTATTTAAAACAACTTCATAAAAACCCGGACCCGGCAATACTAAATCACCTGCCAAACCATCAGTTGAAATAGTACCTGCAGTGGCACCTGCACCATAATTAGTATGGTTCCAATCGGCGGCACTTGTAAATTTAAAGTGATAGGCGCTTGGATCGCTGCTGACAGGCATATAAATATAGCCTTCATAAATACCCGGCTGTTCGGCGGCGACAGTACCCGCTGTACCCGGCGACCATCCCTGGTAGAACCCTGGCAAATAGCACACCGGCAAGTTTAAGCTTGCAGGCGGCGGAGGCACAATAATAACAATTTGTGCCACATAAGGGCTTACTGTAATTGTAACGGCTTTTGAATAAGCATTGCGGTCCTGGTAGGCCTGTATCCTGAATACCAGTTTACCGGTATCGCCTGCGGCTATGTATTTAAGTGCGATCTTATTCAGATTAGTACCTAAAAGGCCTTTGGTTAACAGGTCGGGGCCCACCACTATCGAGGTGTCATTGGCCCAGGCGGTAGCGCCTAATGTATCGGCGGGGATATCGGCCTGCAATGTATAAGTTACATGCGCTTTAACCGGGTAAACTACTGCGGGCCAGTTAAATGTTAAAACCGTGGTGGAATCAACAGATTTGGAAAGTATAACCTGGCCGGTTGAAGCTGTTAGGGATGAACTGAACCCAACGGGCGCCAACTTAGTTAATGCCGCATCCTTATGACAAGCAACGGCCAGACAGGCAATTGCTATTAATATAAAATTGATTAATTTTTTCATAATGATTCAATTAGTTAGAGTAACCCGGATTTTGTTTCAGCAGCGTGTTAGCATTAATTGCCGCCGTTGGGATTGGGAACAATTCCATGAATGGCTGCCCCTGGCTAACAAAGCCATGCGCATTAAGATAGGTACCAAACCTGATCATATCCTGCCTGCGGTGGCCCTCCTCGTTCAACTCAAATCCTCTTTCGTCATAAATATTCTGTAATGTAGGTGCGGCAATATCAGCCAAGCCTGCCCTTTCCCTTACCTGGTTAAGGAAAGGCGCCGCTGCCGATACGTTTCCTAAACGTACTTCGCATTCGGCCTGCATTAACAAAATATCGGCATACCTGTAAACAGGGAAATCATTTGAGGCGCCGCTGGCATCATGAATACCACCGAATTTGTTCGGGCTGCTGGCATTGTCGAGTATATAGAACTTAACATCCCTTATACCTTCATTTGGCGCTGCTCCCGGGTCAATAAGCGATGAAACATCCTTGGTAAACACGGTACCATCAGGCTGCGCGCCTATAAGGAACTGTTTTATCCTTACATCATTCGGGTCGAATTTGTCATAAAACTCAGAAGGGATAACAGTACCGTTCCAGCCATTGGCACCCATAAGCGCGGTGCCTGTTTGTGAATTTAAGCTCCTGATGGCATATATGTTACCACTGATAACGTTTTCGGTTAAATACAACGCGAATATGGTTTCGTCGTTGGGGCAAACATCGCCAAAAAGCTCATAATAGGTGTTACCCAGCGGCGCTGTTGTACTGGCCGTTGCAGGGTGCAGCGTAAAGTTGCCTGTGGCCACTTTATTACAAGCATCCAAAGCATTTTGCCACTGCGCGGTACCGGTGTATACCTGGGCATTTAAATAAACTTTGGCCAACACGGTGTAACCGGCCCATTTGTTAAAGCGGCCATAATAAGCACCACCACGTGTTTCAGAAAGCTGATCGACAGTTGCTTTTAGTTCCGATACTATGAAAGTGTAAATATCGGCACGTTTAGCCTGCTTTATTTTCGAAATGTCCGTATTGTTATCAGTATAGAACGGCACATCGCCAAAATCATCTATCAGCAAATAATATAACCAGGCACGCATAACTCTGGCCTCGGCAATCTTACTTGGATCGGCTTTGGCTGTTGTAAGCTGGGCAATCGCAAGATTAGCGCTGTAAATACCTGAATAGGCCCAGTTCCAGGTATTATCAATAATACCAAGGCTGGTTGATTCGGTACGGGTGTACAGCTGTGCAAAGTCAAGCTGCCAGTCGCCTGTGTTACGGTGAGGTATCACCTGTTCGTCTGATGAAAACTCGTTAAGGTCATACCAGCAATTGTCGCGGCCAGCATAATTGCTGCCCCAATCGCCTGTTATCTTCCGATAAACATTCGCCAGCGCATCATCAGCACCCGCCGGCGTAGAATAGAATTGTGCAGCGGCATACTTGTCGTACACATTCTCATTAACCTTGGTGCAACTTTGAGCAGCAAGGCCAACGATAAACATAAAAAATAATAACTTTCTCATAATCCGATTATTTTAAAATAACGTTTAAGCCTACCGAAAAGGTCCTGGTACGTGGGTATATACCATAGTCGCCGCCCGATGAGCTGTCGCCACTGGCATCTACTTCAGGATCTAGTCCCTTATATTTTGTGATCAACGCCAGGTTTTGGCCTGTTAATGATAGCCGCAACGCGCTGATATACTTAACATTGGTTAAATTAAATTTGTAGCCGAATGAAAGGTTTTCCCACCTGATGTAGCTGCCGTCTTCCAGCCATTCGTCAGAAGCAACGGTTACCGAATGTATACCCAGTGGAACGGCACTTTCCAATACGTTTTGCTTGCCTATGTTCTCTAACAAGCTAAGATCTTCGCGCAGGCCGTTGTAAACCTTGTTACCGCCCGAAGCACGTATTACTGTGGATACATCAAAGTTTTTGTAGCTAAAGCTTGGTGTAAAGGCCCAGGTATATTTAGGCAACGACTGGCCTGCATCATACCTTTGTTTACTTTGTACGCTAAGATCAGGTACTGTGCCGTTCACTTCGCCAGCAACTGTCTCGCCGCCTTGCGCATCAACACCGGTATGCCTGTAAACCAGGAAGGTACCTATAGGCTTACCAACTACCAGGAACGCATTCGGGCCCCAGCCTACATAATTTGTAGGTATATCATAGCCTTCAATATTACCACCAAGGCTCAATACCTTATTTTGCATATAGGTTCCGTTACCGGCAAGGGTTAAATTTGTAGTCGGAGTTTTGATCACGTTATAGCTTAAGCTAAGCTCAATACCACGATCCTGCAGGCTACCTACGTTTGCCAGTATATTAGTTGTTAAAAACGGGCCCTCCAATGGTACAGTGTAATTGTACAAAAGGTTGTCGGTATTAGCACTGTATACATCGAGTGTACCGGTTAACCTGTCGTTAAGAAAGCCAAAATCTAAACCGGCATTAGCCTGTTTCTTGGTTTCCCATTTCAGGTTAGGGTTAGCGTTTTGGCTGGCTGCGTAGTTTGGTATGGTTTGGCCACCAAAGAACACGGTACCCGCCTGCCCTACCAATGCGATAGAGTTTTGCGGGCTTATACCCTGCTGGTTACCTGTAATACCATAACCTACACGGAATTTAAGAGAGCTGAATACATGCTGATCTTTCATGAAGTCTTCCTGGTCGGCGCGCCATGAGAAGGCAGCCGATGGGAAATTACCCCACTTGTTATTTATCCCAAACACCGTTGAACCATCGCGCCTGAAGCTGGCGGTTAACAGGTATTTGTTGTCATAAGAGTAATTGATCCTTCCGAAGAATGAAACCAGCCTCCTGTCGTTTTTATACGATGAAATATCGCCCTGTAATACTTTTGAGATATCGCCCAATTGCAAAGCGTTATACGAAGCCAGGTCGTTAATAAAGCCACGGCCTTGTGCATAGTCGCCAAAGTAGGTTTGTGCCTGCCACTCATAATAAGCCGCAGCATCAAAATGGCTCTTGCCCCAATCGTGTTTGTAGCTCAGGTCAATGTCCATTAATTTTTCGTCAACATGATCGTTGTTGATATGGCCAATGCCGCTGTTATCAATAGCTGTTTGCACTGTTGATGAAGCCGGTAAATAATAGCCGGTGTTGGCATCCTGTTTTCTCCAGCTGCCAAACCATCCTGCCGATAAACCTTTATAAATATCCAGGTCGGCTTTTAAGCTGCCGAACAGGTTATCCTGGTTCACATTATTTTTTACAGTTTGCGAAACAGCATAAGGGTTAGTATACTGGAACACATTAGGATCCCTGAAATAAGTACCGTCGGTGTTATAAACAGGGTCGGTTGGCCGGGCAATATAAGCCTGGCTTATCAGGTCGGATGTAAACGCCGCGTTGCCAATACCTATGGGGCTGTAAGTAGCATCGTTAACACCACTGTTCAGGTTCATGGTAAGGGTTAACTTATCATCCAAAGCTTTTTGTGTAGCCGTGATCCTGCCTATATATTTCTTGTAGTTAGACATGATAACCACACCAGTTTGGTCGATAGCGGTTAATGATGCACGGTAGCTGAACTCATTGGTACCACCACCAAACGCAAGCGTATGGTTTTGGGTAACACCATTTTGAGTAAGCAGATCGTACCAATCGGTGTTTGAACCATGGTTTGCCGAAGCATCAACACCTAATGCTGCTGCATCGGTCGTCCATTCAGCTGCTGATAATTCGTGCAGTTTTTTAGGGATCACATCGAGCGAGGTATTTTCAGTGTATTCAACACTTGTTTTACCTGCCGCGCTCTTTTTAGTGGTGATAATGATAACACCCGGCGCACCGCGTGAACCATATATAGCAGTTGCAGATGCATCTTTCAATATATCTACCGATGCTATTTCACTTGGCGGAACCTGGTTCAACAGGTCCATGTTGCCTTGTATACCATCAACCACTACAAGGGGATCGTTCCCGCCTTCGAGCGAAGTAATACCACGGATACGTACCGAAGGCGCTACGCCCGGCTCGCTGCCTACCTGGGTAATATCAACACCTGCCGCCCTGCCTGCTAATTGCTGCAAAGGGTTAGTGATGGGTCCCGGGTTAAGATCCTTGCTTGTTAAATTGGCTACTGCACCTGTCAGGTCGCTCTTCCTGGCTGTTCCGTAACCAACTACCACAACTTCAGATAATGATTTTTGGTTAGGTACCAGTTGAATGTGTGCCGCGTCATTAGGAGTAAGCAACTTCTCTGTCGCATCATAACCAACAAACGAAATGGTAACAGCCATTGCCGACTGGTTGCCAGCCGGGAACGAGAATTTTCCCGCCGCATCGGTTACTGTAGATTGGGTTGTTCCTTTAACAGTAACAGTTGCACCTGGCAGGGGTTGATTTGTTTCATCAACTACTTTACCTGTGAAAACGCTTTTTTGGGCAAATACAGACATTGCGCAAACTAAAAGCAGTACGGTAAGACCATACTTAAATAAGTAAACTTTTTTCATTGAATATGGGTTTAAAAATTGGTTTTAAACTATAGCTAGCTGTTAGCAATAGCTTCCCAAAGTAAATTAGCATTGCACCCAAAAGCAATATATATGAAAGCGTATATTAAAAAAAACTAAATGGATTACCGTTTAATTAATTGAATAACAGGTGATTATGCAGAATACTGCGGAAAAAATATATAGATAATTATTAAGGAAAATATGGAACAAAAAACACCGGTTTATGGCAAAAATGAGGCTTTAACTTAACTGTATTTTCGACATTTTCTAATATCTAAAGCCGTTTTTAAGGCCGTAAAATTGAGACCGTTCCCGGTAAAAATGAGGCCGCTGATATAACTCGGTTGCCATGTAACAAACACATTACAACCCGCATATAATGAGTGCTTTACCTATTTTCATCTAAAACAAAAATCAATATTTTACAAACGGCCACAGTGCCGCAATGACTTATAAATCAAACGCTTATTTCCCGGGCCTTATATTAAATTCTATATCGGCCCTTCTATAAGTTGATTTTTGCTATAATGAATAGTTCATTTGTAGGGCGTTGTTAAACAAACAACACCTGTTAACCTAAAATATTCTGTTTTTCAGTATTAATAAATGCAGCAGTTATATCTAAAATATAAGGGTTTTATAATTACATGCCAATTTTTATGGCTCCCGCCACCGCGAGGCACAGATCAGTAACATTATGCCCATTATTGAACGGGAGCAGGTTGATGGCATAGAAAAGCAAAAGCGCTCGCTTACTATTTTTTCATCTATTATTACGGTACTGGCTGTTTTGGTTATCATTTTTGCGTTTATCGTTTCAAAGCAACTTAAAAAGCTGCGCATTGCCGACCAGATCATCGTAAACAAAAACAACGACCTGAACGCCGCCAACGAATCATTAATGAAGGTGAATGCCACGCTCGATAGTGCCAACCGTGCCCTGTCGCAGTTTAATATTAAGCTTGACGAGGCAAACATGATCAAGGATGAATATATCGGCTATTTCTTCAACATCCACTCGGATTATATTGAAAAGCTAGACCGCCTTAAACGTTCAATAGAAAAAAATGTGCGAGAAAAAAGGTATGAGGAGGTGATACTGGCGCTTAATCGTTTAAATACCAATTTTGAGCGTGAAAACCTGTCGCACAGTTTTGATAAGGTATTTCTGAGCTTGTTCCCACGCTTTATTGATGATTTTAACGCCCTGTTTGATGAGGAGCACCAAATACACTTACACGATGGCCAGCTACTCAATAGCGAACTGCGTATCTTCGCCCTTATCCGTTTGGGTATTCACGATAATGAATCCATCGGCAAAATATTGAACTATTCGGTCAATACCATCTACACCTACAAAACCAAGGTTAAAAACAAATCCTTCATCCCTAACGAGGAATTTGAAGACCGTATAATGGAAATAAAGGCGGTTAAAGAGGTAAAGGAAATAATATAAAAAGTACCAAGTAGTTAGTATCAAGTATCAAGTATCAAGACTTGTTACGTTACTTTACCAATTCCAGTACCAATTCACCTTTACCCGGCACAACAACAGGGCGATTAATATTCACCGTATCGCCCGTTATCACATCACGACCTTTGGTATAACCGCCGGTAATATCGCTAAAGCGGGCCATCTGCACGGTTTCGTCATTCAGCGAGCTGTTCAGCATTACCACTACCTTATGGTCGCCTTTCATTCGGCCATACACATACACATTGTTTTTTGGCGCGTAATGTATCAGCGTACCCTGGGTTACCGCTATATTGGTTTTGCGCCATTG
>Ga0207142_1094_pt1 | contig 14378 bp, 15 predicted proteins | sample Alteio_BWMinHeat_2_FD_153561 | JGI IMG/M metagenome (GOLD analysis project Ga0207142, IMG submission 153561) | Enriched cells from forest soil in Barre Woods Harvard Forest LTER site, Petersham, Massachusetts, United States -... | ecosystem: Environmental > Terrestrial > Soil > Temperate forest >... | reverse complement strand
TGGACCAATAACAATGGAAACGACAGCAAAGCACGAATGCACTCAAAAGAGGCGCAAGTCATCGTGGACCCACTACAACTGATTGAAGCTCTCGGACCACTTGACCCTCGCTGCATAACCTTAGCACAGGCCAAGGTATTAGGACCAATTTTGAAGAACGAAATAATACTCGACCAATTGCTACCTGTCCTCATGGGACAATGTGCAGAAGGAATATTTGCAGCATTGCAAGTTTGCAATATCGGGGCAGCTCCTGCCTATCACAACCTTTTTCTGGCACTCACATCAACAAATAAAGCGCAACAAGTCTGTGCTATTCGTTATATACTTAAAACGGCAAAACAACAATGTGAAACTTTTGCTAGCCAAACGGTAGGCACTGAGCAGCAGCAATCACCGCAACAACAAGCGTAAATCATAGATTGTTCTCTTACATAGGGGCGGATTATAAAAATTGCGTCCCTATTGTTGTTCAAATAGAAAAAACAAAATCCAAAGCCGCTCCTACTGCCTTGAAATTGAGGATGTTGCAAAACAGGTCCTGTCAGTGTTATCATGACATTGATATTCAGTATCATCTCATTCTATTCATATGATTGGTTCAAAAATGATTAATATCCTTCTTGCAACATTATTCATGACAACCATATCTGAATATACGGTTGCAGTAACAAATCCAGAAAAAGGTAAAACTGACTCATTGCACCACGAAGTAGGAACATACGATCAGCCACATCTTACGCAAGAAAATCATCCCACTATTTATGATATGGTTGATCGGTTGGTAAAAAAAGCGGGCACGAGCATGCCGCGATATATTACAACAGACAGCGCACAACGTACCTTTGTTGATAGTTATGGCGGCGTACATCGTTACACCGAAGACATGGAAACCTCCTTCGATTTGTTTGGCGATCTCTACATATCACGAGAAATTCTCACGAACCTATCGTACGAGGAAATCGAGGGAGTTATTGCCATAGCAATTGCAGAGCAGGCAATAAATAAAGCAAGAAAAATGACCCTTTTAGGGACCGGTATCTACACAGCCGAACTGGTTTCACTTTATGCTCTCAATAGATATTACGATCTTGGCTTGGGATCGGGACTATGGAATATAGCGAAGGGTTGCCCAGAAACAGAGATTAAGCGATTCGGAAGAACAACTTTCAATGTAACCCACGACAGGTTTGACGGCCATACCGCCTTTAATATGCTCACAGCCATTGGGGCACTTACACTGGTCCCATCGCTTATATCCGTAAAGCTACTATCAAATAACTTACAAAAGCAAACTGACCTTGATGCGGCAAAATTGGTAGGCGCTCAAAATGTTATACGAGGTGCCGTAGCATTACATGCGCTCCAAGAGCAATACACGAAAGAGAATATTTTTAGTCGACTTGTATCCATCCTCAAACTTAAAGAAATAAGCGATAGGGTGTTTTATCCAATACGCGCGTATAATCTCGAAGAGAGAGTGCGGTATTTATCTGAACAAGCGGCGGTTGAGGCCACGCAAGCTACCCAGTAGATGGCTTGATGCTTGCCAAAGCGTCCAACCCACATACACTAATTTTATCATCAAGTAGATACGTAGCGTTACCTGGATTCACGATATAAACATGATCAAGTTGTAGATCACTCATGGCTATACGTATGGACTTGGTAATTTTTGGGTTATCCATGTATTTAAATTCAAAACCAATGCGCTTGCCCTTCCTGGTAACAAACAAATCAAGTTCAGCCCGTGATTGCGTCGACCAAAAGAAACACTCTGCGTCTGATCCATGGACATAGTTTATCGTTTCTTCAAGTGCAAAACCTTCCCAAGAGGCTCCAACTTTTGGGTTGCTATACAATTGTTCCTCGTCATGAATATTGAGCAACGTATGCAAAATACCGCTATCACGAAAATATATTTTTGGGGCCTTAACTTGCCGTTTAATCAAATTTTCAAACCAAGGTTCCAAAATGCGAAGCATAAAAGTACCGGCTAAAATATCAATATATTTTCTTATCGTATGATGCGTAACGCCCATCGATCTTCCCAATTCACTCGTATTTAAAATTTGACCGTGGTAGTGTGCAATCATGAGCCAAAACCGCCTTAACTGTTGCGGCGGAATACGAAAACCAAGATTTGGAATATCCTGCTCCAAAAAAGTTTTTATGTAGTTTTGGCGCCAATTAACACTTTCATTGATTGTATCGGCCAAATAAGATTTCGGAAACCCTCCTCGGGTCCACAAAGTCTTGCTATCATGCGTCTCTTCCAAAGAAAAGGGCATAACATCAATATAACCAATGCGTCCAGCCAAGGATTCAGATGATTGTCGAATCAAATCCCGTGAGGCACTCCCCAAAACTAAAAATTTATGCGTATTTTTTGGATCATCAACAATAACCCGCAAAATAGGAAAAAGATTTGGTCGTAACTGTACCTCATCGATAATGATGAGTTGTTGAGCCACTTGAGAAAATGCAAGAAGGGGATTATCTAAACGCGCCACATCAGATGGTTTTTCCATATCAAAAAAATGCGCATTCAAAAGATAATATTTATCAGCATACATATGGGCCAGAGTCGTTTTTCCAGCCTGACGCGGACCTAAGAGCGCACATATTGGATGGACTTTCAGGGCTAACTGTATCTCGGCCAGCAACAATGGTCTATTCATGTTTTTAACCTATGGATATTACGACATTTTGGAAGGTTTTATTCCAAATTACAAGGATTTTATATGATTTTTCAACTATTTTTCTGTATTTTTAAAAATCCTGTAACCATTGGTATTGCTCAATAAGGCAAATACCATGCGATCGCAAAATTCGTTCCGCAAAAAATAACAATCTCGCAATAACCCCTCATATTGAAAGCCACATTTTTCTAATACGCGCTTGCTCGCCATATTGCGTGGATCAACTGTCGCCTCGATTCTATGCAGGCCCAACACATTAAATCCAAAATCAATCGCTGCTTGCGCTGCCTCGGTTGCAATACCCTTGCCCCAGCAGCTGCGGGCAAAAGTGTACCCAAGCTCACCACGAAAATGTCTTGCCTTATAATTACAAACTTGGACGATCCCAATCACCTTATTGTCCGATTTGTGCATAACTGCCCAAGGTATACACTTATGTTGTTTATATTGATCTATGAAATCGGTCTGTATAAATGCTGCGGTTTCATCAAGATCTTTGTGCAATGAAAACATGCCTGTTAGTTTTTCTACTTCAGCGTCTGATGTAAATTCGAAAACATCAGATGTGTCAGCGAGATCAATTAATCTCAGGTGGAGGCGCTCTGTCTCAAGTGTCAAATTTTCTGCCGTAAAAATCTCATCATTGGTCATTGAATAGCCTCTCATGCACATCAAAAGACATATAATCCCCTGGTAAGATTTAAAATGCACGAAACACACTCTCCAAGCTAACAATATGTTTATATGATAAATTTCATATTTATTATGCCTTGCTTGGCCTTTTAACTCAAGATAGTAATGTGTGATTGATTCGATAAAATCAGACACAATATCCGACGTATCAATGGGCTTGCACAAAACACATAACTGATTGATGTGCTTTGCACCCTTGGTATAATTTATTGAACGACAAATCTCATAACACTCTGAATATAACACATATGATTCACTTTGCCTTTAAACGCATACTTCTCGCAGATTTGCCACTACTTTTCTGCTGGTTTGGTCAACCTCATATTGCCGAACTGTGGCCCGAACCTAAAGTGTGGCATGAGTTTGAGAAAAAATGGATAGAAAAATTGGAAACAGGTTTTAAATTTATCGCGTCCATAGACGATAAACCTATTGCGTACGTGCAAGCATACCACGTCAATGATACTGATCGCAAAAATTTCACCGACACCAGCATACCTGCACACAGCATAGGTTTAGATCTTTTTATTGGAGACACAGCGTATCTGAACAAAGGCTATGGCGGCAGGTTAATTGAGCAATTTATTAACATGATTAAAGAAATTGAGCCAACATGCCAGGCAATTATTATTGATCCGGCAAGTGACAACCATAGAGCAATTACATGCTACGAAAAAGTAGGCTTTAAAAAATTAGGCACCTACATTATGCCCTATGGAACCATAGATGGGCCCGGCCCTATTGATCTAATGATTTACAAAATGTAGATAACCACACAGAAATTTTTCTCTTACTGTCTCATCTAACGATCCAGCCGCAATTTTCGAAACAATAACAATCAACACAACTGTTTTACCCACCAAACGGATTTATAATTTTTAATTTGCCTTCTATTATCTGTTGATTGTGCATATCTTCTGAATACAAAATCGAACAACCAGCGCTAAGAGCAGAGGCAAGCATAAGACTATCAAAATAGGAATAACGGTATTTTTTAACTAAAGCCAAAGATTTTTGAATAACGTTCTGATCAATAACTTCAACTGAACACACCAAAAAAAGTTCATTCACTACAGCAGAAACTTGTAAAGCATCTAACATTTTCTTGCGCATGGTGACATTTATCAATTCATTAATAGTTTGAGTACTAATAAGTATCTCTTCATGCGCATTTAACAGGGCTTTAACAAGAGTTTGTTTTTTTGGTTCATCCACTGAATAGGCATAAATAATGATATTACTATCAAAGAAAACCTTATCTGGCATTTGCCTCATCTCGACCAAGCTTTAAGCCCTTTGTTTCGAGTTGTATAGCATTCAGCGTACGTTTTTTGCGTGCCATTTTTTTTTCTGGAACAGATGCTTCTTGGAGAATAATAACACGAAACTGATCGTGTAATTGTTCTTGATATTCTTTAGGTATTTTTATAGTTCCCTTTTCAGCTTTTCCTATAAACTCTATAGCTTGCATAATGTTTCCCTCAACAGATTAGGCTCTATTTTTTATTAGTATATCAGCAAAGCAAGTGAACAAGACAATATGTAAAATGTTTTCATAAAGCACAAATGGTCCCATACGCTATACTCATCCACAGATCACAAACATTGGGGAGTATTTGCGATAAAAGGCGTGGGAGCAATTTGAATGCGATATTAACAGGGACTTACACATACAGTACGCTCAAAGATTGCATCCATTTGTTCGCGAGGTGGAGGTTGAAGATATTTACAGCAAGACATCCATGAAACCAAACAGGCTAACACTTTTGTTTACCCCCGGCAAGTACATAGCAAAAACTCTATCAGAATTATTTAATTTAATTTAATTTTAAATTATTGATTTATTCTGCAAAAAATTGCCATTATATTCTTATAGGATATTTTTAAACAGTAAGAGATTTATATGAACATTACAAAATGCATCGCAACATTTACCTTTATCATTCTTTTCCTATACCTCCCACCCTCCTTGCTCTCTGCAAAAGCCACAGGAACTCTCATTCAAGAATTTCTTAGTACAGCAAAAAATAATCCCTCATCTTTGGAAGAGATATATAATCAGGGAACCAATGATCAACAAACCGAGCTTATTAATGCCCAAGATCATGATGGTAATACCGCCTTAATTTTGGCAGCATCTTATAACTACCCTAAGGAGCAAGGAAGTATAAAGATTGTCCAGTGGCTTATTGCACAAGGGGCCGATGTGAATAAGCAAAATATAACCGGCACGTCAGCACTTATGAAAGCTGCTCAACAGGGCAATCCATATATCGTCAAAATTCTACAAACAAACGGTGCCGATATAGCAAGGCGTAATAACATGAATCAAGATGCGTTATATTATGCAATACTTTCGGCAAACGTTAATACCATTTCTGATTTACTCCAGGCAGGTGCAGCGACATGGATTAATAATCCAATCAACAATCAATCTTATTTGCAAGTCGCATTAACTGAAACACCAAATGGGGAAAACAATAAAAATATTGCAAAAAAAATTATGATATGCAGATTATTAATAATCCATGGGGCACAGAGCGGAGGCGACCTCCCCTTTTCATTGTTTAATACCATATTTAACTCATTGACACCAGAACAAAAAAATAATCCCCAATTTAACAACACCTTTATAAATGCACAAATCCTTGCCTTATCTGCATTTGAGGTGGTGGATACCCTCAATGCATCACAACCCATTGCTCAACTTTTAGAAAGCTACCATCTCGCACCAATAAGCCAAACATTAACATCAAACTACTTTGATCAGGGACAAATTTTGCCACAAAATTTAACAGATATCATAAAAGATTATGCTTATCCATTCAGTAGGCTAAGTCAGGATTAGAAACTGGCCGCGCACCCGGGCTAACAGTACCGCAGCCGTGTCCCATTGGGCATGGTTGCACCTACAATTGTTACCATACACAACGCACCATGCGCTGTAATGGATCCCATCAAAGTGTAGGATCTGTTTGCATTCAACGTCCCATATCATTCTTTTTTTTCAGGCCACCACCGTAGAATAACAATGATGATATACTAATGCTAGGTCCCAAACGAGGAGACATAAGAATGTTGCAAAAATTGCCGCTCGATATTAGCACATTTGCTGAGTTACGTGCTAAAAAGTATTTGTACGTTGATAAGACAAAATATGCGTATGACTTAATCATGGGCGGCCGCCGATTTTTTCTGTCACGCCCTCGTAGATTTGGCAAATCCTTATTTATTTCAACGCTTAAAGAGATCTTGTCTGGCAACAGAGATCTTTTTAATGATCTGTGGATAGGGCAAGAGGAAAGTTACCCATGGACGCCCCATGGCGTAATTACATTGGATTTTTCCAACTTAAGCACTCAGAGCCTAGAAGAATGTAAACATGATCTTATTCGTATTCTTGCAGGGGCCGGTCGTGCTTATGGAATAATACTTGATATGCATTTTCAAACAGTTAATGATGCCTTAGAGCGACTCGTATTAGCATTGTATGAGAAATTTGGCAGTGTTGCCATTTTAATTGATGAGTATGATCGGCCAATTTTACATAATTTACACAATGTTGAGCGTGCTTGCGCTATACGAGCACTGATACAAGATTTTTTTACCGCCGTGAAGGGGCATGACCAATACATCAATTTTGTTTTTATTACGGGAGTGAGTTCATTTACCAAAGCCGGTTTATTTTCTGGCATGAATAATCTGCTTTTTATAACGCTTGATAAGCAATATGCGAGAATTTGTGGGTACACCGATGAAGAGGTGGACCATTATTTTGTTGGACATATTCAAGCCTGGGCTGATAAGCAACACGTGCCTTATGCAAAGCTGCGCCAAGAGATTAAAACTTGGTACAATGGGTATCATTTTAATATCGATGTGCCCTCGGTATATAATCCATTTTCCTTAATGTATGCACTGCATAAGCAGGATTTTGAAAACTTTTGGTTTCAGTCGGGCACGATGACCTTTTTGGTGGAAGAGCTTAAAAAAGAGGCACGTAAACATGAATATCAAGTATTAAATTCCGGCGGCTTTGAAGAGGACAAGGAATCACTTGGAATTTTTGATGTTGGCGCCATTCCATTGCCAACTTTAATGTTTCAAACTGGTTATCTTACATTGTCGAGTTACGATCAAGAAAGTAAATTGTACAAACTCGATTACCCAAATTTAGAAGTAAAAAGCGCATTTCAAAAATATTTATTAGAAGTATTTGCACGATTGGATGCGCCATCTGCCAGTAGATTATCTGCAAAATTTCGCGTTGCCCTCAATAACTGTGCCCTTGATAAAGCTATTACACTGCTACAACAACTCTTTGCGCATGTCCCTTATCAGTTACATATGCCAGAAGAAAAATTTTATCATGCACTGCTCCAGATGGTCTGTACCGCTTCAGGCATGAATGCTCAATCAGAATATTCTACAGACCACGGCCGTATTGATGTTGTACTTGATCTGCCCAATGTGCTGTATGTGGCAGAAATAAAATTCAATAAATCTGCAAAAGAAGCTCTGGCCCAAATCGAAGAGCACAGATATTATGAGCGCTTTCTGAGCTGCAGCAAGCCTATTATGCTTCTTGGTATTTCATTCAAGCGTCAACCTGGTATTTTTGAGATCGAATATGATGCAAAGCAGATGAAATAATCCTAGAGCTTATCCGAAATTTAAAATGCCATATTAAATGTGGGTCCATTGGCCAGCCCTCCTGCGCCAAGGCTCCGGCGGACAGCCTTCGCTCTTCCCTCTGCTACCTATGCCTTCTTCCATCCATTGAAAAAATGGCATGCACCGGCCTACGTTAAAACTTTGGCGGTCAGGCAGCCGTCTCCGTCCGCCGTAGCCACCGGCATAGGAGGAAGCTTTAGCGAAGGCTGGTGTGCCCGGTGGGATTCGAACCTACGACCTACGGATTAGAAATCCGTTGCTCTATCCAACTGAGCTACGGGCACATTATGTGACAATTTAGGATACACACTTTCAATCCACGCTACAATGCAAGAATATGCCAGCGCGCTAGAACCCCTTACACTACCACAATTTTGCAGAACTCTTTGGCAATATCCCGTAGCTGCTCCTGCATAGCAACGGAAAGTTCCTTTGTGTCATACAGTTCTTGGTACAAGTTTTTATACACCGACTGAACATAGCTTACAAATTGTCGTGCAAAATGAGAAACCTGTTTTGGACCAATCGCATCAAGAAAATTTTCCTTTAACAGAAATAACATTAAAACCTGATCAGCAAATATGTAAGATTCATGTTGCTGTTGTTGTAAAAGCTCGACTATACGAGCTCCACGCGCAAGCCATTTCTGTGAAATAGCATCCAATTCTGTGCCGAATTGCGAAAAAGCAAGTAGATCATGGTACTGTGTTAATTCCAAACGTAGTGCGGCGGCAACACGCTTCATAGCCTTAGTCTGCGCGGCGCCCCCAACACGCGAGACGGACAACTCGACGTTCACCGCTGGTCTAATCCCATTATTAAATAATGTGCTATCTAAAAAAATTTGCCCATCAGTGATAGAAATTAAGTTCGTAGGAATATATGCAGTAATATCATCTCCCTGCACCTCGACCATGGGCAACGCAGTAATTGACCCACCTTTTAAAAATTTGCCAGCACGCTCAAGTAAACGAGAATGCAGATAAAAAATATCACCGGGATACGCTTCTCTTCCAGGAGCACGCCGCATCAAAAGGGACATTTCTCGGTAGGCAATAGCATGATTACTCAAATCATCATATATGATAAGAACATCACGACCCAAATCTTTGAAAAATTCAGCAATTGTACAACCGGTGTAAGGAGCAAGGTAACGATTTAAAGCGGACTCAGCCGCATCCGCACTCACCACAATAGTGTAATCAAGGGCGCCGTGCTGCTCAAACAACCGAACAATACGGGCTAAATTCACCTGCCGCTGTCCAATTGAGACATAAATACAGATAACGTTATTTCCTTTTTGGTGCAACACCGCATCGATCGCAATACTCGATTTGCCTGTCGTGCGATTACCAATAATTAATTCCCGCTGACCCTTACCAATCGGAAATAAAGCATCAATCACCATGATTCCAGTCTCAAGTGACTCATTAATGGGCGACCGCTGTGCAATGCCTACAATATCCGCTTCAACGGTGCGCATTTCCTGGACCGCAATCGGCTGCATACCATCAATGGGGCGCGCTTGCGCGTCAATAACACGTCCAATTTGTGCAGTGCCAACTGGGATTTTGAACACACCTCCTGTACGCTTTACCACTTCAAGCTCTGAAACAGGAATATCAGCATAAAGCAAAAATGCTGTCACAAAATTTTCTTCAAGATTCAATATGATGCCCTTGTTTCCCCCCTCAAATACAATCTGCTCACCATACACGGCATTCATCAAGCCATGTATCTTGCATGATAAATCACCAACTTGCATCACAAGGCCAATCTCTTCAAAATCATGCCCCGCCATATTAGTTAATGATTGTTCGAAAAGACTGATTAGGTCGGTACTTTTTATATCCATATATACTTTATCCTGCAGTTGTTAATGCACGCAACTGCTGCGCTATAGAATATTCCCATAAAATGTCGTGTCCCTGCAAGCGAATTCCTGCAATTACATCTTGATTAATTTTAAATGTTATTTTTGCCTGCTTGCCAGTCATACGTTCAATAAAACGATAGATAACATCATGCGCATCGTTATCAAGCGGTTGTGCGCTCGTGCAAGCTATCTCAATAATACCATACCATTCTTGAAAACGTGCTATAATTTGCTCAATAACTGTAATAAAAATATTAAGCCGACCATGTTGCGCAAGTAAATCAATCAATTGTCGCAACAGATCATTTAACCCAAATTTTGAACAAATATGCTTGATTAAATCAGCCTTAGCGCGTGCATCAAAGATCGCAATCTGTAACAGTGCGAGACTGGATACATTTTTTTTACCAAATACGACTAAATCACCCAACGCGGATACCATTTCCAGAGTGATATTCCCGCCAAACACCCGAAGAAATGCGATTGCATACTTACCCGCTAACCCAATTTTTTGCAAGGTCATATTAAATCCTTGCGCATATGAGAAATCACCGACTTTGTGTACACATTCGCCTGTTCAGAATATACAAAAGACTCTTGCAGATTTTGTTGCACGCGTTTTATCGATTCACGTACAATAATCGCACGTACAACAGAGGCAGTTCGTTCACGCTGTCGTCGCTCTTCTCGTTGTGCAAGATCAGCCCTAATTTTTTCTTGCATCTTATCACTTTGCAATGCCTTTTGTTGCACGTCTTTGCGCCAAAGCTCTATCTTATGGGTAAAATCACAACAAAGCTCATCCTGGCGTTGACAACCAACAATAAAGTCATTTTGCTGCTTGTATAACATATCCCTTTTCCTATACAAAAGAGATCGCATAAGCTCTTGAGCTACCATCTCTTGGTGAAGCGTCTTTACGAGATATTTTTTTAGTAAAAAATAGCCAACACCAACTAACATCCCTGCGTTCATAACGTGAAATACATTATCAACAAGGTAGTGGTAGGTCATGCCTGCGTTATCCTTGTAAGAATCAGTTGTGCCATCTCCAACACGGCCCTTTCAATATCCTTGTGATTTGGCAGCGATGGTCGCGCGATTTCTTGCTCACGCGATGGAGGCGCAGACACGTGGACAGAAGGATACTGCTTTTTAAGTTGTTGCTGAAAAGCTATCCATTCCTGACTCTTACATGCAGCTTTTGTTGTAAGGTCTTGTGTATGAAAATCGATATCCTGCTGTAACAAGCCTAAGGCACAATCATCGGCACGCACAAATTCAACGGCACGACGGAGAAAAACCACGTCCAGAATGTAATATGCCACCCAAAAATGAGCAATCTGAATACATAACGTTATGTTCAACATGATTTACTAGCGCGCACTAAAAAGTATGAGGGCCCCTGCAATTAAAAGTGCATAAATTGCCAATGTCTCTATGGCAACCAAAGAGAACACCATTGCCGTACGCACTTGACCAGCAGATTCAGGATTTCTGCCTATGCTCTCGCATGCTTTAGCTCCTACCATTCCTTGCCCAAGAGCGGGTCCAAGCGTACCCAAACCAATGGCAATTGCCGCGCCCATATAGGCAGCCGCCCGCGCCCAACCTACAATGTCATCCATAGTATTCCTTTCATGTAATTGTTGCCGTATCATGATAGGTAAATATAGTATATTATGTTACTCTCTTGTAAGCTAAAAATCGACTTTTTTAAAAGAAAAGGCATTATAATACGATCTTGACGTACCTCACTCGATGTGTGAGATCTACTATCAAGTAAAGTCTTTGATTATTAAGAAATGTAACGTATGCTCAAAAAACAATTGAACTTTTTGTTGCTATGCCTATGCGTTATATTTTGGGCGCATAAAGGCTACGCAGATTTTGACACGACAGACCTCAGCATCGATTTGGGCACACTCGATGCATTATTGGAAAACGAATTAAGTGCCTCATCAGAAGAATCACAAGCAACAGGTTCGTTTTCTGGTGAATGTGGTAAAACTACCTGTATTCCAACCTTATCTGTGCAAACAATCGTTGCATTACTTACCACAAATCAACCAATTTTTGGTTTTGGAACTATTGAGCTGCAAAACATTTTACAATTTGATTTATACCGAAAAACTTATGCACCGGTTATACGTCAATTGCATGATTTACCCACCTTTGCCCCTCCAATAGATTGCCATCGTGCCTGGGGTTTTGCTGCAGAAGGATTTTTTAATCAAACCTCACGAATGTCTTTTACCCCTTGTAGCGACAAACTTTCCTCTTACCTCACCCTCTTAGCTCAAGATGATTTTCTTGAATTACTTGATCAAAAAGACTTTAGTTCACTGAATATACCAAACGTATTGTCACTTTTTGGCGACATCAGCCTTGAGGAGCGCCGTTTAGGTGCCATGCTTTTTCTATGGAAGAAACATAAACGATATACGTTTTCCGCCGCATTACCAATCTACTTTTTGGAGCACAATTTTTTTCTCTCAGAAAAAAAACGAGAGCAGCTCGAGACGGAACCACTGTTTGCTGGATCCGGCACGCAGCTTCCCGGGCTCAATCTTGATACATTTGTCAATCAACATTTGGTTAACGATCGGGCTGGTTTCGGGGATGTACGCTTTGAATGCCTCTATGATCTGTCCTGTGGTGATTACCATGTTATACAGCTTGGCGGCCTGTGCACATTACCAACAGCCTGCACAATCAGATCTGGCATTATTGGCGGCAATTTTAAAAAAATACACAAGTGCCATCCCCACATCGATTTTTTCACCATGTTTAATTTGTTTCAGTGCGCTGCAGCTGGCAATAAGGAAAGCCAGCTCGATGTAAGCGAATTGATCATTAATTATGGTATTCACGCACTTGATCGACTCACGGCAAATGTTGCGCGAACAGATTTAGGACAGGGACACGTTATTCTTGGTCCACTGGTTCGCATTGAAAAGCAACTTCATCGATGCGCGATAATAAAATTTAATGGGGACATCCAATATAGCATTCCTGCTTCCCAATTGCGTTTTTTTAAGAAGATAAAAAATTCACAAGATTTTCAACGAGATTACACTTCAGCAGACCAAGCAGCCAATAATTTACTGTTTTTGGAACAACAAGCTGCTGCAACCCTCTACCCAACTGCCCTACCAGTTACTGTACAACCAGGCCTTATCTTTCATGTCAATAGTGCACTTCATGGACATTGGAATGATTTTAATGGAACAATTGGCTATGATATTTGGGTGCATGGCAAAGAGCATTTGCTACGCACAAAAAAAAGCTGCAAAAAGTACAAATATCTCGATTACGCGGCTGGTACACAATATGGGGCCTATGAGGGAAAATTATTCGCTGAACTTGCAGTCTCGCTTCCCGTCGAAAGCTACGTAATACGATTCGCATTGAACGGGGACACAACAATTCATAAGAGGGGTATTGGGAAATCATTTACCCTGGGTCTTAATTTTAAAATTGATTTTTTAAAGGTTAAACAATGAAAAACAGTGTATACATATTTTTTACTATTGCGCATTGCATAGGTGGCAGCTTACACGCGATACAAAAAAAAGCTCCTATCAAAATAAATGCAGAAATCTTGGAGTTCGCCGACAAAAACATGCCCCATATTATCGATGTGAATTCACTCGAACTTTTCAGAAACACCGTCTTTCGCTTATTGACGCACAAACTGCCTTACAAAACTGCTCAAAAAGCAGCCCAGGAATGCACTTTTGAGGACCTGGCCAAACATGAAAACGATGTGTCACCCAAGGAGCGTAAACTAATTCTTACTAAATTTATCGGACAATTTGTGAACATCACACAAAGAAAGGAATTCCAGGGCTTCTACAAGATCCACAAACTAGTCAGTGAGGTAATTGAGTGTTGGAAAACACAACGCAATTGCTCACAATCTCTTATTTATTTGGTTGGCTTGCCAACTTATCTTGATAACCCATTATCAATTCTTACACAACATATCGCCACGCTTGAAAATTTAAGCGATTTTTTCACCGATCTATATTGCTTCTTCGGCGATGTCATCTATAGTTTGCCAAACGCACAAAAATTGCACCAAAGCAAGTTATAATGACTATGCAGGGGAATCAACAGCGCCAATTATCAGAGACCAATCGCGAAGGCAACGACTCACTCGAACTTTTGCGCGGCACAATCGAACGCATTGTTTTCCACAATAAGGAAACTGCTTTTTTTGTTATAATTTTGGCCACCGCTCATAAGGCCGTTACCGTCACGGGGACTTGTGCCACTATCACACCTGGTCAAGAGGTAGAATTAAAAGGCACATGGAGTGTACACAAAAAATTTGGCAAACAATTCCAAGCACAAGCATGCGTGCCTATTTTACCTACCACCATCATTGGTCTTAAAAAATATTTGGGATCAGGTGTCATCAAGGGTAT
>Ga0207142_1092_pt1 | contig 14680 bp, 8 predicted proteins | sample Alteio_BWMinHeat_2_FD_153561 | JGI IMG/M metagenome (GOLD analysis project Ga0207142, IMG submission 153561) | Enriched cells from forest soil in Barre Woods Harvard Forest LTER site, Petersham, Massachusetts, United States -... | ecosystem: Environmental > Terrestrial > Soil > Temperate forest >... | reverse complement strand
ATCCTGTGTGATATTCTCGTTCCCAAAACGGTAACCCTCGTTAGCATTAAATACACTAACATCTGCACGGCCCTGGAAATCAAGGGTCAGATCAAAGTTTTTAACTTTTAAATAAGTATTAATACCGTAACCGTATTTAGCATTAGGGTTACCTAAATTAACCCTGTCGGTAGAAGTTATTTGTCCGTCGCCATTTGTATCCTGGTAAATAAAGTCACCGGGTTGTGCTGTCCCTACTTGTGGTGAATGTAGAACCTGGTTTGCAGTTTGGAAAACACCTACAACTTTATAGCCATAAAATTCTCCAATTGGTTCACCTTCAACTGTACGGGTGGCTAATGCACCGTTTGCAATGCCTGATCCGCCTGAGTAAATAGGGTTTTTACCTGAAATTACATTTAGAACAACGTTGTTATTTATGCCCAGGTTAGGGCTGATAGAGTAAAACACACTTGAACTAACCTGTTGTTTCCAGGTTACTGAAAACTCAAAACCCCTGTTCCTGATATCGGCCTGGTTAGCTAACAGACCACCGTTAGGGCCGTTTTCGCCCGTTGAGCCTGGAATTGGAACACTAAAAATGGCATTTTTGGTTTCACGATTATAATAATCGGCCTCGAAAGCTAACTTATCATTAAGAATTGAACCTTCGATACCAAAATCGGTTCCGATTGATTTTTCCCATGTAATTGTAGGTGGCACAACAGTGTTTATGCTTGCACCGGCATTAGTTGTTTGAGTGGGGTAACCAAAAATAGCGGTATATTGCCCCGGATCGTTAGTTACTGTTTGCACAGTTGGGTTAATAGGAACTACCGCATTACCAACCTGGCCGTAGCTGGCGCGCAGTTTCAAATTATTAAAAAAGTGCTGGCCTTTCATGAAATCCTCGTTAGTTACAACCCAGCCTGCACCTACTGCCGGAAGCCATGCGTACGGATGAGGGTAAAATTCGGATGCACCGTCATGACGGATAGAAGCATTTAAAAGGTAACGATCATCATATGAGTAGTTTATACGTGCAAACTGAGAAACTTCAGTTGTAAGTATCTGGTCGGCTGTTGGTTTTGTATAAGTTACTTTAGTACCTGCAGGAAAAGAGGTATGTAGATTACCACTTTTGGCGTCAGCTACGCTATCGGCGAATGCATCAGCATAAGCACTTGAATTACGTTGTGAGCTATAACCCGCTAAAGCGGTAATTTTATTTTTGCCAATAGTTTTGTCATAAGTTAAGGTATTTTCCCATATCCAATTGCGGGTTTCGCCGTGGTTCAGGTCTAAAGATGTTGTAGTACTTTGCTGACCACCTGTAGCAAAATAAATTGGCGTATAGTTCCTTACTTCAGCTTGTGATAAATCGCCACCAAAGCTTGCCCTAAATTTCAAATCTTTTAGAATATTGTATTCACCATAAACAGCACCTGTAAAGCGTTTTGTTTTTGATTTTTGATTAAAAAAATCAATAGTTGCTTCAGGGTTAAAGTTAGCGCCGCTGCCCACGCTGTAATCAGCAGGGTCACCATATTTGCCATTATCATAAAAAACAGGCACTACGGGAGCAGCAGCATACATTTGATGGAAGATACTGCCATTTACGTCCTTAGAATTGCTTGATAACAAATTGGCTGTAAAACCCAATTTTAAAGCTTTTACAGGCCTGTATTCATTAGTAGCATGGAATGTATAACGCTGATAATTATTAGTTTTAACAATACCATTCTGATCGAGGTAACCCGCCGAATAATCGTAAGTATACTTATCAGTACCTCCTCTTATCGATATTTGATTATTACTTACAGGTGCATTACGCAGTATCTGATCATACCAATTTGTTCCATTGCCATAAATTGATGGTGTAGGATATGGCGGAGGGCTATAATCGGTAGGCGTATTGTTAAGCGCCGTTAGCTCATCAATAGCTGTAGCATATTCGGTAGCGTTTGCCATTTTTACCTGGTTGGTAACCGCTTGCCAGCCGTAGTAAAAATTATAGTCGATAGTTGGTTTCCCTTTTACACCATGTTTGGTAGTAACCAATACTACACCATTCGCTGCCCTTATACCATATATTGCTGTGCTGGATGCATCCTTTAAAATACTTATATTTTCAATATCAGCATTATTAAGAAAGCTGATATCATCGTACCAAACTCCATCAACAACAAACAAAGGCTGAACATTACCATAAATTGAGCCCACACCGCGTATATTAATAGTTGGCGATGAACCAGGTTGGCCATTGTTAATAATTTCAACCCCAGCAACCTTACCTTCCAGCGCACTTAATGTGTTGGTAGATGCTTGTTTAGCAATATCGGCGCCTTTTACAACGGATACCGAACCTGTATTGTCGATTTTTCGTTGTGTACCATAGCCTATTACAACAACCTGTTGTAAAGCGCCTGAGGAAGATACCAGTTTAATGGTTAACACAGCACCTTTAGTTACAACAACCTGTTGTGTGATGTAACCCAGGTAGGAAACAGCAAGTGTTGCATTAGGAGAAACGCTTAGTGAGAATGCACCGTTAGCGTCGGTTTGGGTACCATTAGTTGTTCCTTTTATTACAACACTTGCTCCAACCACGTCTTCGCCGGTTGTAGCATCAGTAATTTTGCCTTTAACAGTAAAATTCTGTGCAAATGCAGTGTTAGCAAAAAATAAACACAATAAGATAAACCCCGAGATTGTAAAATTTCTCTTCATGTGGGTAATTTAAATTAGGTTAATAATAAATAATTGGTTTTTTGATTATCCGAAGTTGGCGAGATATTATAATTATAACAAATAATGCACCTCTACATTATTACACTATAAAAAAAGCACTTTCACAAATCTATATTTACCAAATATTAAATATTTGATAATCAATTATTTAATGAAATTTTCCCTTAATTTTTACACTACAATAGTGTAAAATAAACACATGATGTAAAAATACTGTTATGAGAGGTAATGATGTAGTATTATAGCTCCATGAGAAACTCGACGAGGTTCTTATCGTGCTCTAAATTCAGCTTTTTACGCAGTCTATAGCGTCTTATTTCAACTCCACGTAAAGAAATGTTTAACAATGATGCCATTTCCTTACTGTTCATGTTCATGCGCAAATAGGCACAAAGCTTCAGATCATTGGGTACCAGATCGGGATGGTGTGATTTTAATTTTTTAAAGAAGCTTTCATGTGCCTCGTTAAAACTGCTTTCAAATAAGTTCCAGTCGCGCTCATCGGTCATGCCTTCATTTATAACCTTTTGTATTTTACGCAACTGGTCATCGGGCAGTTTTTTGCCTGCGCTATCTTTTAAATGACCTATCTCTTCGCTAATTTTTTGCAGTAGTTCATTTTTATAAACAATATTCATGGCCGAGTTAGCCAGCTCGCGGCTTTTGCCTGCCAGGTCGGCCTGTAGCTGTTCGTTTTTGATCTTTACTATTTGTTGCTCATTGGCAATGGCTTCCTGTTTCAGAAATTCCTCTTTTTCTTTTTGCAGCTTCTCATGTATATGGTGCTGGTGCCGTTTTAATTTTTGCGTGTAAAAGTGTTTGAATACATAATACCCTAAAATAACAAGCAGTAAATAACAGAACCATGCTATTCTGCTGTTATACCATGGCGGTAGTATGATAAAAGTAAAAGTTGTTATTGGCGTTATACTTTCATCATTAATTTTCGCCCTTATACGAAATTGGTAAGTCCCCTGCCCTAACCCGGCAAATTCCCTTTGTGTTTGCATAGTCCAGTCGGACCATTCCTTTGAATAACCATCCAAATAATACTGGTATTTAATTTTTGCCTGGCTGTAATAAGGCAATGAGTATGACAGGCGGATATTATTTTGTGCGAAAGGGATCTCGACATCATTATTACTGCCATTATTGCTTAATATGGTAATCTTATCGTTAATATTTTCAACGCGCCTTATCAGCACCATTGGCAGTTGAACAGTATTGTGTTTGGTAACGTCTTCATCATTAAATATTACGAAGCCATCATCAATGCTTATTAAATAAATGCTGCTGTTTATACGGCTTATGTTCTCATAATCCTGCACCATCCGACTGTCAAGCACATTGAAGCGGTTTGAATCAATGTTTATTTTACCGGGGACAGAAAAATCGGCCAAAGCTACACGGCCATGATTAATGAACCAGTATTTTTTATCGATAGCGGTTATAATTTTATTTGATGATGCGAATGAACCCAGCTTGCTATTTAGCTGCTGGTATTTGAAGAACCGGTCGCTGATATCGTCATAATAATAAAAGCCGGAATCGGACGAGAAAACCATTCGGTTCTCGAACTTAAAAACATTGATATTATCGCAGGCGGGTAAACCCGAACGTTTATCATAGTATGAAGTTGCTACGGCTTTCTTCTGGTCATCGCTTAATATTACTTTAAAAACGCCTTTATACGCGTGGCTAACCCATATCTCACCTTTGTTATCCTGTTCAACATAACGGGCCGGCTGGCCAAAGCCATCTATCTTGTGGTCGAAAATCCAATTGCCACCACTATCTTTTTTATAAATTACCAAACCTATATAGGTGCCTACAATAAGCTGGTTATTATTTAGTTTTTTCATCGTCCAGCAACCGCTTGTTTGCGACATATTGGAGATGGCGTTACCATTAACCTGGAAAATGCCCGAATTATGCCCGCATAATAAGCGACCGTCCTGCATAGAAAGTTCCCATACCTGGCCCTGGGTGCCTCTTATAAGCTCAAAGTTAAATGGCTTTTCAAGACGTTTGTTGGCATCGGGTATCCAATCGCTGTAAAAAAGGCCTTGATTAGTCCCGAGATAAATTTTCTTATTAAAGATGATACTGGAATATACTGTACCAAATCTGCCTACTTTATCAAAGTAAAAGTACAATGGCGAATTGGTTTCAATACGATCGATGCCATTATCAAGGCCGACCCAAAGATTTTGTTCGCTATCGGTAAATAAGCTTAATACGGTGTTGTTTTGAAGGCCGCTTTCTTTATTAATGTGTTGTATTACGTTACCAGCAGTATCGATAATTACAACCCCGTTCAGGATAGTGCCATAAGCAAAATACTTACCGGGTATTACCGCGCCATTATTAAGCTGAAAGTTTTTCAGGAAATCACTAGCCAGAGTATTCCAGGGCTTTATTTGTTTACCATCATATATAAAAAGACCGTTTTTTGCTGTACCTATAAGGTAATTATGATTAAATGGCAACATAGATAATACGCCGGTATTACCCATTTCAAGGCTGCCTTGAATATAATTTAGTTTATTATCCTTAAGCTCGAATAAACCGCCGTTTACCTCTTCTACAAAAAAACGGTTACCGAGTTTATAGAGGAATAAATATGGATTGGCTCCCTTAACTACTGTTATTTTACCGTTTCTATAAATGTAGATCGATCCGAAGGATTCAAACAGAACCCGGTCGTGATCGATATATATCTTCCATACTTCTTCATTACCCGGCTTGTATTTTTGGGGCACCAGGTTTACTATGGAATGATATTGCAGTACGCCTTTGCTGTTATCGGTCCAATAGCCAAACTCGCCCATACCGCCGGCGTAAACCTTCCCTTTGCCATCAGCAGCTACGGAGCGGATGATCTGCCCGTTGGGCATGCGGTATGATTGCCAGTATTTACCATCGAAAGTGAGCAGGCCCTCGGAATTACCAAAGTACATTATACCATGCTCATCCTTGGTTATCGACCAGTTTTGGTTGCCCGACTGGTACATCACCTTGGTATAATTTTGCACATAAGGCACACCTATGCTTTTTATTTCGGTGGCCTGTGCTATAGTTAAGCTTAGCAAAAATAGTAATATGATATATATACGTTTTATGCTACAAGCGGTCATTTATATGAATTGGTAACTGGTTTATATTTTTAGTGGCAATAAAAATACTTAATTTATACCAATGCAATACAACAGACTTACGAAGTTTATAAAACTTCGTAAGTCAATATCTGGCTTCTATAACTACAGGCAATTCACGATCAACCCTGTCCAGCCGGTTTGATGTGATGCACCTACGCCGCGGCCGGTATCGCCATCAAAGTATTCATAAAATTGCAGGTGGTCTTTAAATTCAGGGTCGGATTGGAGCTTATCGTAGTTGCCGAAAACTGCCCTTTTGCCATTAGCATCGCGCATGAAGATGTTTGATATGCGACGATGTAGTTCACGGGCCACTTCGTCCAGGTTCATGAATACACCTGAGCCGGTTGGGCATTCAACTTTAAAATCATCGCCATAATATTTATAAAAACGTTGCAGGCTTTCTACCAGCAAATAATTTACCGGGAACCAAATCGGCCCGCGCCAGTTACTATTACCGCCAAACATACCGCTATTGCTTTCGGCAGGTGTGTATTTTATGCTGAATTGCATCCCATCAATGTTTGCTACGTAAGGATTATCGAGGTGGTATTTTGAAACAGACCGTATGCCATAGTCGCTCAGGAATTCATTTTCATCAAGCATATATTTTAGCAGCATTTTCATGCGGTAACCACGTAATAAGCTTATGAGGTGCTTACCACCATTCCGTGTTTCGTTCCAGCGCGATACCAAGCCGGCCAGGTCGGGCCGGTTATCGGCAAACCATTTCATACGGTTACGGAATATGGGGTTATTTGCTATTTCATCATCATCCAAAACCTCGCAGGCATAAAGCGGTATAAGGCCAACCATGCTGCGTACCTTCATTTTTTGGGTGCTGTTATCGGGCAAACGCAACTGGTCATAAAAAAAGCCGTCTTCATCGTCCCATAAACCCTCGTTATTTTCACCAAGGTTTGCCATAGCCGCCGCTATGTATATAAAATGCTCGAAAAACTTGGACGCTATATCGGCATATGATTTATTGTACACAGCCAGTTCGGCAGCTATGCGCAGCAGGTTCAGCGAGTACATGGCCATCCAGCTTGTGCCATCGGCCTGCTCCAAATGTTCGCCATTCGGCAGTTTTACATTCCTGTCGAACACACCAATATTATCAAGGCCTAAAAATCCCCCTTCGAATATATTATTACCAGCAGCGTCCTTACGGTTTACCCACCAGGTAAAGTTGATCACGAGTTTGTGAAATATCCGTTCGAGGAAAAACGTATCGCCTTTACCATTATTTGCTACTTTATCCTTGTTATAAATTTCCCAGGCCACTTTGGCGTGTACAGGCGGATTGGCGTCGGCAAAATCCCATTCGTAGGCCGGTAAAGCACCATTTGGATGCATATACCATACCCTTACCAGCAACATCATTTGGTTTTTGGCCAATTCCATATCGATATTTGCCAATGCCAGGCTATGAAAAGCGAGATCCCAGGCTGCAAACCAGGGATACTCCCATTTATCGGGCATGGAGATAATGTCTTTAGCATTAAAATGCTGCCATTTACTATCGCGGGCGGTTAGGCGCTGCGTGGGCGGCTGGGGTTCGGCAGGATCTCCGGTTAACCAGTGATGTACGTCGAAGTAATAGAATTGCTTTGTCCACAGCATACCTGCATATGCCTGGCGCTGTACCATTACGCTATCGGCATTGGTGTTGTCTTTTTGAATATCCTTATAAAAGGCATCAGCTTCGGCTATGCGGGTATTGAATATGGTATCAAAATCATCGAAACCATTACTGGCATTTTTTGAAAAACGCAAGCGTATGGTGCAGCTGTCTTTTGCTTTTACGGTTATATCATAATTGATAGCCGCTTTTGTACCTGTTTTTTTGGGATTAACCGTATTATCGCCGTTTACAATGTGGTTGTTTATGCCGTCTTTAAAATAACACTTGCCATCATCATAATTATACAGGCGAGCGGCATTGGTTTCATTATCGCAAAACAATGTTTCCGGCGACCCCTCGCCGTTCAGCCACATTTGCCCCATTTCGCGGTGATATACCTCTATTACGCCATGCGAATCGGCTGTAAGTTCGGGCACGTAATTATCATATCCCCAAGCCCAGGTGTTGCGGAACCAAATTGTAGGCAATACATTCAGCGCGCAATCGTGCAAACCGCGGTTGTGAATGGTTATTTTGATAAGGATATCGTCCTGATCATTTTTAGCATATTCGGTATATACATCAAAGTATTCATCATTATTGAGTATGCCGGTATCTATCAGTTCAAACTCGGGGTCGTTGCGGGTGCGTTGCTTATTTTCATTCACCAGCCACGCATACGGGTATTCCTGCTGCGGATATTTGTACAGCATTTTCATGTACGAATGCGTGGGCGTATTATCCAGATAATAATATAGCTCCTTTACATCTTCACCGTGATTTCCCTCGGGATTACTCAAGCCAAAATACCGTTCCTTTAAAATTGGGTCTTTTTTATTCCATAATGATACCCCGAAACAGAGCAATTGCGAATCATCACAAATGCCGGCGATGCCCTCTTCTCCCCAACGGTAAGCTTTACTACGCGCCATGTCGTGAGTGATATAATTCCAGGCATCGCCGTTGGCGCTGTAATCCTCGCGGACGGTTCCCCATTGACGGTCACTTACATATGGACCCCACTTTTTCCAGGTGGGGTCGGTTAGGCGTGATTGTTCTTTGTTCATGCTGAATAATGAGACGCGATTATTAATGATTTTTTATTCCCAGGCGTTTCTCAGAAAACGCAACCAGTTGCCGTGCATAATGTTTTCAATATCCAACGGACTATACCCTCTTTTTTGTAATAAGAAGGTAAGTTTTTGCTCATCGGCTATGGTTTGCAGGTCGTAGGGGCATTGTTCGGTACCAAAAGCGCCATCAAGGTCGGAACCGATGCCGATGTGTAGCGCGTTACCTGCCAACTGGCAAATGTGATCCATGTGGTCTATGAGTACCTCTAAATTACAGTTCATGTCCCTTGGTGTCGATTCGCCCCTTACCCAATTGGGCACCATCATCCATGCGTCCATAGCGCCGCCTATTACCGCGCCACGGTTTATGAGTTCTTTTATCTGCTCATCGCTAAACTGGCGGTTATGATCAACCAGCGCCCGGCAATTATTGTGACTGGCCCACACGTGCCCGTTAAAATGATCGAGCGCTTCCCAAAAACTGTCATCGCACAAATGAGTGGCATCCAATATAATATTCAGGCGTTCCATTTCTTTCAGCAGTTCATGCCCTTTAGCTCCCATATAACCTGTTGCATCGGTACCCTGTGCGTAACGGCCCGGTCCATAATGTGCCGGACCCACAGACCGCAAACCATAGTTGTAGGCTGTTTCCAGATGTTTTATAGTGATAATAGAATCAGCACCTTCCAAACTTAAAATATAACCGATGGGTTTGTTTGAGAATGCTGCGCCATCCTGCCAAAGTTTGATATGTTTTTCGAGGGTTATCAAATTATTAACCTGAACCATTTCGCCATCCTCTTCCATAGCCTTATACCAGGCCAGTTGCGCCTGTGTTTGCGCCCATGCCTGTTCGGGCGAGTGCCAGCCGGGCAGCGGGTTACCGGGCGCCACATAACGGGCTATTTGTGTGGCTACTAACAAGCCTATATTGCCTTTGCGCAATTCGGGCAGCGATACTGTGGCGTTGCCGCGGTCGGGTTTATCGGTTAACCCTCTTTCCCGCTCGTTTATAGCCGTTACGGATTGCCGCAGGTCGCGGTTCCATTCCATAGCATTCATGGCAAGGTCGAGATGGGCATCGATGGTGAACATATTCTTAGATATTTTATTGCGTCTCTACAGATTATTAAATATTAATTTTCCTGTCTCTTGCTAGGTTTCTCCACTCTCCCGTGATCACATTATTCTCAATAGTAACAGCACGTTCATAAAGCGCTACCGTTGGGCAAATGTGCCATGGCATGCCATATAATACATCTCCGGGCTTAAAACTATGCCCCTCCCCTGCTTCGGCCACCAAATGTTCTTCACTTTGACTTATCATTTTTAAATCGGGCGCATTCAGAAAAAATACGCGTTTACTTAATTCATTTTCTGCCGCTACAGATTTATGCCCGCAATCAATACAAATGGTAGTTGCAGTTGGCAATGAAACTACCCGTGCTACTACCAGGGCAGCCGATAAAAATTGCTGTTCAGGGAATGAGTGTAAATAGCCCCTGTCCCAATAAACAAATGTACCGGGGCTGCATTCTATAGTCGCTCTTTTTGCATGTATGGGGAATGTGGGCGACCCGCCTGCAATAATAACCGGTTCGGGATAGCCGCGATCTTTTATGGTTTGCCGTAGCTTGCTCACCGGCTCATAAGCAGCATTACATTCCGCAGTACGTGCTTCAATGTCGGGATTGTGAATGTGCCCATCATAAGCATGCAGGCCAATTTGGTTTATCCCCGGCAGGGAATTGCAGAACATATATAGCATTAATGCCTTGGGGCCCGGTGCAATGCCGGTGCGGTTCATGCCTACATTCAGGTCGATATAAATATTTACCCTGATGCTGTTTTTTATGGCCGATGCTGATATAGCAGCAGCAATATCCTGGTCATCAACCAAACACGAAAATTTAGTATCAGGATAAGATATGATGAGCCGCATAAAACGACCTAATTTTGGCCCTACGGGCTGATAAGCCAGCAAAACATCGCGCGCACCGCACATGGCCAGCATTTCGGCCTCGGCAATAGTAGCGCATTTAAATTTGCTGATACCCGCATCGAGCATTAACTGCACAACATCCTTGCTCTTAAATGTTTTTACATGCGGGCGCAAACGAAAAACATCATCGATCATATATTTCAGCATATCGATATTTTGCTTCACCCTGTGCGGGTAAGTTACCAAAGCCGGGCTGTCCAGCTTGTCGACATCATTAATAGTGTACCAGTGTTGTTCGCTCATACAGGTTACACTAACTCAAATAACGCCTCAATTTCAACCGGGATATTATCGGGTAATGAACCCATGCCCACCGCGCTGCGAACGCCGATGCCATTGTCCTCGCCCCATACTTTTGCAAACAGCTCGCTGCAGCCATTGATAATAAAGGGGTGCTTTTCAAAATCGGGCGTACAATTCACCATACCCAGTACTTTTATTACACGCTTTACCTTATCAAGGCTGCCGATGTTAGCTTTTATAGTTGCCAGCATAGCCAAACCTACTTGTCGTGCGGCAAGTTTACCGTCCTCAGGGTTTATAGTGTCGCCAATACGGCCGATGATCAAGCTGCCATCGTCCTTCACAGTGCCATGACCGGACAGGTACAGGTATTTACCATCAATTAAACAAGGTTTGTAAACGCCAAGCGGTTTGGGTGCTGGTGGCAGGCTAAGGCCCAATGCGGCGAAGTTTTGTTCAGGGGTGTTCATTTGTTATGAGTTATATAGCAAACTTAAAAATAAAATAGCTTATATATACTGTCTTTAATTATAGCGATGGGTTTAAAACCCATCGCTAAAGAGTATCGCCGCCCTTTCACCAATAAACTAATCAACCAGTGAATAATAAACTGATTAACTGCAAGAAAATCTGCATTTTAGAAACATTCTATTTAATAAACAATACTTGTAATTCTCAAACTGTACCACGCTTATAGATATATTTGCACTATTGTAACATTCATTATACAATTCCCATTTATGAATGATTTTTTAGCTGCCCGCTCACAAATGGCCCTTTCACTGGGCTTCCACATTATCTACTCCTGCATCGGCATGGTTATGCCGGTTTTTATGGCCGTTTCGAATTATAAATGGATAAAAACCGGGAAACCGGTTTATAAAAATATCACCAAAGCCTGGAGCAAAGGCGTAGCCATATTTTTCGCCACCGGCGCGGTATCGGGCACCATGCTTTCGTTCGAGTTGGGGTTGCTCTGGCCAAAATTCATGGAACATGCAGGACCGATATTTGGCATGCCGTTCTCGTTAGAGGGTGTTGCATTTTTTATTGAAGCTATCGCGCTCGGTTTCTTCCTTTATGGCTGGGAGCGCTTCAATAAATGGTTCCATTGGTTTACGGGTGTGGTAGTTGGGATCAGTGGTGTGGTGTCGGGTATTTTGGTAGTATCAGCAAATTCATGGATGAACAGTCCCGCCGGGTTTGATTATGTAAACGGTCAATACACCAATATCGACCCCATAAAAGCCATGTTTAATGCCGCCTGGTTCTCCGAAGCCCTGCACATGACCATTGCTGCTTTTGCTGCCACGGGATTCGCGGTAGCCGGCATACATGCCTTAATGATCGTACTGAAAAGGAATGTAAATTTCCATACCAAAGCATTTAAAATAGCCATCGCTTTTGCTGCCGTTGCAGCAATCCTGCAGCCTTTAAGCGGCGATTTATCAGCCAAAGGCGCTGCCCACCGGCAACCGGCTAAATCAGCAGCTATGGAAGCAAATTATCATACGGTGCCCTACTCACCTTTGTTGATAGGCGGCATACCCGATACCGCCACCAAAACCGTGCATTATGGCATAGAGATACCCGGCTTGCTGAGTTTTTTAGTATACGACGACTTTAAAACACCGGTAACCGGCCTCGATAAAATACCGCTAAAAGATCAGCCTAATGTACCCGTTACGCATTATGCATTCCAACTTATGGTAGCCATTGGTATGTTTTTACTGGCAATAGGTTTGTTGTATTTATTCGCCCTATGGAAAAAACGGGCATGGCTGGTTAAGAATTGGTTCCTTAAATTATTTGTGATAGCAACCCCGCTTGGTTTTATAGCCGTTGAGGCCGGGTGGACAGTGACCGAAGTTGGCCGCCAACCCTGGATAATACAGGGCATAATGCGCACCAGCGAGGCCGTAACACCTATGCCGGGTATACATTATACCTTTTACATATTTACACTGGTATATTTTACGCTTAGCCTGGCAGTGATATTTTTATTAAACAGGCAAATTAAAATGGTTCCTGAATTGTACGACCGTTAATTGAACTACTATGCTGTATGTAGATATTGTCTTCCTGTTCTTCGCCATTGTGCTGTACTTTTTATTAGGCGGCGCCGATTTTGGCGCGGGTATTATCGAGCTCTTTACCTCAACAAACAATAAATCGCGTACACGTCGTACCATGTACAAGGCCATAGGCCCAATTTGGGAGGCGAACCACATGTGGTTAATTATAGCAATAGTTATCCTGTTCGTTGGTTTCCCTTTGATATACAGCAACATATGCACTTACCTGCATATCCCATTATTAATTATGCTGATGGGAGTTACCGCCCGCGGCACCGCTTTTTCTTTCCGTAATTATGACGCGGTGAAGGATGATAAAATGCAGGATGTGTATAATTACATTTTTGTTTACTCAAGCTTTATAACCCCCTTATTTTTAGGCATTACCGCGGGAAGCGTTATATCAAGGCAGATCGACCCTGCCTCATCCGATTTTTTACATACTTACATTTTTAGCTGGCTTAATTTCTTCTCGGTAGCGGTTGGATTATTTACCGTAGCCTTATGCGGATTTTTAGCGGCTATTTACCTTATTGGCGAAGCAAAAGAAGATTTTGATGTAAAACGCTTTACCAAAAAAGCGGTAATAATGAATGCAGTTGCAGTGGGCTTTGGCGGACTAGTATTTTTAGCCGCCGAACATGAGAACGTTCACCTTGCCTACTGGCTGTTTGGCAACCCGCTTAGCTTTACCGCAATAATAGCGGCATCGCTTTCGCTGGTGCTGTTGTGGTATTTGTTAAGGCGGAAGAAAACTAAAATCATCCGGATACTTGCGGCTTTCCAGGTTACCATGATATTGATAGCAGTGGGTTACCGCCACTTCCCCGATATTATTATGGTTAAGAACGGCCACAACCTGTCGTTACTAACCGACCATGCCCCTGCTACTACGATTGATGACCTTGGCTGGGGATTACTTATCGGTAGTTTATTAATATTGCCAGCATTGGGCTATTTATTTTATAGCTTTCAGCGGAAAAGCGAATAAAATTATAGAATTATTCTTCTACCTGCTTAAACATAAACGCATAGTGGCCAACCTTCATATAATCGTTAGCTACGTAAAATTCATAAGCAGGCATCAGGTTATTGGTCATCAGCGTTATGGTTTCTATTCCCTGTTGCCGGCAATATTCCTCGCAATGGGTTATTAATTGTTTACCGTACCCTTTGCCCTGTTTTTCAGGGTTAACAAACAACTCGTCAATATAAAATTGGTTACCCGTCCACCAGGTTTTAGTGTGGCAAAATAGTGCGCCCATTATCACATTATCATCATACAAAACAAAGCCTGCAAAATTAGTCCTGCCGGTATATTCTTTAAGATATTTAACCGCTTTATCATGTACCCACCTGTAGTTCCATGGGTAGCGGTTATAAGCCTCCATAAATATTACCGAACATGCTTCAACATCTTCATTGGCAATGGGTTTTATACTTACCATTTTTTATTGCTATTAATCGTTTAATATATTTTGCAGCATTGCGGCAAGTTCTTTTACATGGGGTGGCAGAAACATGGTTTTATGATCGCCGGGTATGTCATGAACTATAACTTCATCCTTTGCAAATTTTTTCCAGCCTAAAAACTCAAGTTCATCTACAAAATACATCCGGCTTTGGGCCTTAAACAAATGCAATTTACCGTGGAACGGTTTAAGCGTATAGTTATTTAAAGCAACCTCGTGGTTGATGTTTATTTTATATAAATTCAGGTCGATATCTGTTAACTCTTCATCCTGCTTCCCAAATTTCGAACTTAATTT
>Ga0207142_1089_pt1 | contig 14879 bp, 11 predicted proteins | sample Alteio_BWMinHeat_2_FD_153561 | JGI IMG/M metagenome (GOLD analysis project Ga0207142, IMG submission 153561) | Enriched cells from forest soil in Barre Woods Harvard Forest LTER site, Petersham, Massachusetts, United States -... | ecosystem: Environmental > Terrestrial > Soil > Temperate forest >... | reverse complement strand
CTTATTCATGGTTCAAATCCTGTTCACTTACCCAAAACCGTGGGCAGTTTTCTCGGAACGGTAACATTGTTAACTGAACCCTTTTCAACTGTACGAAATATTAATTACATAAGCTGGACATTGACCTATGAAATATTCTTTTACATGTTGGTTTTTGTTGGCTTACTACTACCTCCACTATATCGGCTGCTTTGGATAATTACTATTTCAATTGCTACTATATTTTTACCTCAACACGATAACTGGCCGCTGTTCTTTATCCAATACTGGCCATACTTTTGTTTGGGCATGATCATTTTCCGCTTGCTCCACTGCATGCATGAATATTTTTGGTTAAACATGGTGCTGCTGGCATTAACCATCGCAGGCTTCTTTTTCATTGCCACACCAGCCGCCAAAATAATAACTGGGGCCATAACAGGCGCGCTTATAGTCATAAATCATTATAAACCACTCAAAAGTAATTGGCTATCCAGCCTGGGCGATTATTCCTATGCCATATATCTAATACACATTCCTATTTGTATTTACTTGTTAGATGGTATAAAGGAAACAAAATTATTAGTGAATAACCTTTGGCTATCTATCCTGTGGGATCTGGCATTAGTTACACTTACCATCTTCTTATCAAAGCTTGTTTACACTTACGTTGAATTGCCATTCATACAAAAGGGTAGAAATATGGCCGATAAATATCAAAAGGCTTTCAATTAAACCATGTCGTTCATAGGAAACTTAGGATATGCCATTTATTATAGACCGAAAGGTTGGCTAAAAAAAATAATTAAGAATGGCCTGTTCAATTCCGTAAGTATTGAGAAAGGCAGAAAGGCTATGGTAAAAGCATCAGCATCACTCAAAGTAGCTGAACCCGCAAGCAATACTGCCGAGGTATATTTTTTAACCGGCAAAAAATTCTGGCCCTTAACCGCTTTTTGCATGTATTCGCTTTCAAAACAAAGCGGCAATAAATTAAGGGCCGTATTTATTGATGATGGCTCGCTCGATGATACGCTCATCCAAACAATGTGCCATCAATTTCCAGGCTGTATTGTTAAAACATCAGCCCAAATTGAGGCTGATATTAAAACTTACCTACCTGCATCAAAATATCCCGTCATCAATAAAAAAAGGGCAATTTATCCGCACATAAAAAAACTGACCGATGTACACGCCGGCGCAAAAGGTTGGAAACTGGTATTGGATTCAGATATGCTGTTTTTTAAATATCCCATCGAAATGCTTGAATGGCTTGACACACCCCAACAACCCTTTTTTCTATATGACCCTATCTACTCCTACCATTACTCGCTAAAACTGATGGAGCAATTTGCCGGGGCCGTGATTATCCCTAATCTGAATGTCGGCGCCATAGGTTTAAAAAGCGAATTGATAGATTGGGATAAACTGGAAACATGGATAGCCCAGCTCGAAGAAAAAGAAGGCACAAATTACTTACTTGAACAAGCACTCAGCGCCATGTTGGTAGCCGGGGATAAACCAATAATAGCCGACAGGAAAGAATATATTGTAATGCCCGAAAGAAGCGAAGTTGAACATCCGTCGGCAACGCTACATCATTATGTGGCGGGCTCAAAGGAATGGTATTATAAAAAAGCATGGCAGCAGGTGATGTAACCGGTCCTTTGGTTTCGGTAATTATTCCGGCCTATAACTCTGAAAAATATATTCCCGAAACCCTGCGGTCGGTTATCGCGCAAACTTATCAAAATATCGAAATTATTGTGGTTGATGATGCCTCTACCGATGCGACATTGCAGGTACTTCAAAGTATTGATATTAACCGCCCAATGTCCGTCATAAAAAAAGAAAAAAATTCAGGCGCGGCGGCAAGTCGTAACATAGGGTATAAACATTCAAAAGGCAGCCTCATAAAATTTTTAGATGCTGATGATTTTATCGACCCGGAAATGATAGCCAACCAGGTTGCATTGGCAACTGATGAGAATAATATCATATCTGCACAATGGGGCCGGTTTGTAAATGATGATATTACTACATTTAAGCTTAGCCCTGAAACCTGCTGGCAAACTATGCCATCATCTGATTGGGTATGCGCATCGTGGCGCAACGCTAATGCCATGACCAATCCCGGCATTTTCCTCATCCCCCGAAAAATTATTGAAAATGCAGGCTTATGGGATGAAACATTATCGTTACTCGATGACACAGAATATTTCATGAAGACCATATTAGCTGCCGAAAATGTTATTTTCAGCAACAATTCTACTTTGTATTATCGTTCGGGGCTTAACAACAGTTTATCGCGCACCAAAACGCGCAAAGGGTTCGAGTCGGCATTTATGGCTATTGAAAAGGCAAGCCTAACCCTGCTAAGCAAAAGGAACGACCACGCTGCAAAACTGGCCTGCGCCAACAACTGGCAATTATTTATCTACGACCATTATCCCAATTATCCCGACCTTACCGCTAAGGCCGAAGCCTACATACAACAACTAACCACACCCGACCTCCCGTTCCCAAGCGGCGGCTACACCAAATTATTATTGAATTTCCTTAACTGGAAAACTATAAAATCTATCAAACAAAAAATAGGCTAACATTTGATTAAGAACTTTACAAAAAAGCAACTACCACAGATCATATTTTTACGGGGATTGGCTGCGTTAATGGTATGCTTCTTTCACTTATATTGTGGTAATATTAACTTATTTCGAGGAGGCGGTTTTTTTAAATCAATTTTTTCATACGGCTACCTGGGCGTACCTATTTTTTTCATGATCTCGGGCTTTATAATTTGTTATTCATTACCGGTTAATTATAAACTCGCACAGTCCAAAACATTCTTCCTAAAGCGAATAGTACGCATCGAACCGCCATATATCGCCTCCATATTATTAGTGATACTTTTAAATTACATTGGCAGTTTTTATAGCCATGTACCGCTGCAGTTTTCATGGGTCGATTTCCTTTGCCACTTCGCCTACCTTAACAATTTCGGCATAGGCACCTATTATAATGTGGTTTACTGGACACTCGGCATCGAGTTTCAGTTTTACATCCTCATCGGGTTACTATTCAGTCTTGTCAGCCGTTCAAAAACATCGCTCATTATTTTCATGGTAGCATTGCTGCTCGCCACATTCATCCGCATAAATAATATGCAGCTCATTTTCCAGTACCTGTCCATATTCGGTATTGGCATACTCACCTATTTCTACCAATTTAAAAAGCAGGTAAGCAAACCTGTGTATATTACATTTTGCATTCTGTTTTTAGCACAGATCTATATTTATCAGCACATGGATGTATTTTGCGCCAGCGCCTTTACCTTGTTAGTTTTAAACCTTTGGAACTATAACCACGGCATCCTTAATTTCTTTTCGAACATATCATTCTCGCTTTATCTTACACACACCACAATAGGTGGCAAAGTAATAAACCTGGGACTACGGTATGTTCATTCAACCGGCGAACGCTACCTGCTGTTCCTAACGGCACTTGGCGCTTCCATACTGTTTGCATACCTATTTTACCGTGTGATCGAGAAACCTTTTATATTAATCGGGAAACGCATTGCCTATAAATACTAACCATAATATACCTGCTTTAGCACGCCACTAAAATTGAAAATAGCCATCACAGCCGACCCGCTGATCCCCGTACCACCACTGCTTTATGGTGGCATTGAGCGTATTGTTGATATGCTCGTACACGGGCTTATGAAGCAAGGGCATGATGTAACACTATTTGCACATAAAGATTCCAAAGTCGACTGCCGGTTAATCCCTTATAAAGCGGAAAGTAACAGCGCTAAGGACATGCTCCTCAACACCTATACTATTAACAGGGTCCTGCTGGCCGATAAGTTTGATATTGTACACAGTTTTGGTAGGCTGGCCTATTTGTTACCGCAAATGCCGCTGAATATCCCCAAACTAATGAGTTATCAGCGCGAGCCTACCGTAAGCCAGATAGCAAAAGCGGTTAAATTATCGGCCAAAGGTACGCTGGCTTTTACCGGTTGCAGCAATTATATAACTGATAAGATAACAACCTATGCCCAGGCACATACAGTTTATAATGGCATTGATACCCAAAAATATATTTCGGCAAATACCGTTGACCCTGATGCCCCGCTTGTATTTTTAGGTAGAATAGAACCTATAAAGGGTACACATACAGCCATTGAAATAGCCCGGAAGACCGGCAAAAAACTCGTTATAGCAGGTAATATCCCCGATAATGAGCATGGCTATTTCGATACGGAGATCAAGCCCTTTCTTGATGAGCGGATTACTTACATGGGGCCTGTTAATGACACCCAAAAGAATGAACTGTTACGCAACGCCCTCGCATTACTAATGCCTATACACTGGAACGAACCTTTTGGGATAGTGATGATAGAAGCAATGGCCTGTGGTACGCCCGTAATTGGTTTTAATAAAGGAGCCGTGCCCGAAGTTGTTGAAAATGGCGTAACAGGCTTTTGCAGCGATACTATTGAGCAGTTAATAGAAAACGTTGGGCAGGCCCATACGCTTGATCGTGCGCAGATACGTGCGGTAACTGAAAAACGCTTTTCGGCAGATGTGATCGTTGGCCAATACCTCGACCTATATCACAAGATGATCAATGGTCCCGATATGCGCCTGGCACTGTCATGCCCTACCATAGCACCACATGTAAGGCAAAGCGTAGTAGCTTATTACGAAGCGGGGTATCTTGAAAATTTTTACACCTCATTTATTGAGCATCCGGGTGATTCGGTTTCATCATTTCTTAGCAGCTTTAAGCAACTAAAAACCGAAATAAAAAGGCGCTCGTTCCACGACCTACCCATCGAAAAAATTAATACGCGGCCTTTACAGGAATTGGTGAGGACCGCCGCTGCCCGCAAAATGAGCCGCGTAGTTGCCGACCAGATATGGGAATGGTCGGAGCTTGGATTTGACAGGTGGGTGGCGCGAAAACTAAAAAGCAACGCCATTGATGTTGTACACACTTATGAGCACGCCGCGCTGGTTACGCTGCAAAAAGCAAAAGCGCTTAATTTATTCAGTGTATATGAACAGCCCAGCCAGCATCATTCGTTTTTTAGCATTATAGCCCGGGAACAAATTGAACTATATCCCGAATTAAAAGGCGTATCGGCAGAGTTGCTGCTTAATGAAAAAGCACAAAGAAGGAACCGGCGCAGGGACGAGGAATTAAAGTTGGCATCGCTCATTTTGTGTAACTCCACTTTTACCAAACGAACATTGGTTGGCGGAGGTATTGACCCTAAAAAAATAATAGTTATACCTTTGGCCTTTCCCCCGCCTAAACCAAAAGAAACTTATAAAACTGATGGGCCGCTGGTGTTCTTGTATGCGGGCAATCAGTCGTTACGCAAAGCATCGCACATATTATACCAGGCCTGGCGCGAGTGCAACTTTAGTGAAGATGAAGCCGCATTATGGCTCATCGGCAAAATGCTGCTGCCCCCGCAATTACGTGATGGCCTGCCTGGCAACGTAATGATAAAAGAGAACATCCCGCATACCGAAATGATGCAGCTTTATAGCCAGGCCGATGTATTTGTACTGCCTACCTTGGCGGATGGCTTTGGAATGGTAATTACTGAAGCCATGTCGCAGGGGATACCGGTAATAGCATCTGAAAATAGCTGCGGCCCCGATGTAATTGATAATGGGAAGGATGGCTGGGTGATACCGGCGGGTGACGTTAACGCGCTTGCCAACCAAATGAAGTGGTGCGTAGCTAACCGAGATAAAATAGCCCCAATGGGTAGGGCTGCGAGCGAAAAAGCCTTCAGCTGGCAATGGCCGCAATACAGGAAAAAATTAGGCGAAATAGTTTTTGATAATTGGCAAAAATACAAGGAAATAAAAAAGCCTGCTTAATAACCCCCGGCCACATAGCAGCCGATCCGCGCCTGGTAAAAGAAGCGCAGGCATTATCGCGGGCCGGTATGCAGGTTCATTTAATATTTACCCAGTATGTTGATTATTTGATCGACCATGATAAAATGATACTGGATGCCAATCCCGGGTGGACAGCCCAATATCTTAACTGGAGCGGTGCCTCATTATTTTCCAAGGCCGTTCGTATTATAGGTGGCCTGATGCGTTTCACACGAAGCAACAATACCAAAATAAACAGGAACTTTTTGTGGCAGTTAAACAAGGCCATAGCCTACCCTGCCGATATTTATATAGCACACAACCCGGGGGCTATGCCTATAGCCGTTATGGCAGCAAAAAGAAATAAGGCAAAATGCGGTTTTGATGCAGAGGACTTCCACCGGAATGAAAGAAGCGATGATGAGAATGATGAAGATGTGAAACTAAAAACGGCCATTGAAAATGCCACCGTTCACCAGTTTGATTACATGGTAGCCGCCAGCCCGCAAATTGCCGCGAAATATGAAGAATTATTCAATCGCGCTGTTACCCCTATTTTAAACGTTTTTCCAAAAACACATATCAATACCATTATTAATAATACGGATAAACCACTGCAACTATTCTGGTTCTCGCAAACCATAGGGCGAAACCGTGGACTCGAAACTGTAATTGAAGCCATAAATATCAGCGGGATAACAATGGAACTGCATTTATTGGGCAAAGTTGATATAAATTATAAGGACAAATTACTCGCCTTGAATAACACACGTGAGCGCGCAAGTGCCATCATACATTTTCATGCCCCCGTGCCCGGTGATGAGTTATTCAACATAACAGCCTTGTATGATATTGGCATTGCATCCGAACCCGGCTTTAGTATTAATAATAAAATAGCGTTAAGCAATAAACTATTTACCTACATCCAATGCGGACTTGCAGTAATGGCCAGCAATACCATTGCGCAAGCCTGGTTTATGGAGCAATATCCCGAAACAGGTAAATCATATGCCGATGCGGGTGAATTGGCAGCTATATTAACCGCTTATCATAATAACAGGGAGTTGCTTTATCAAACCAAAAAAGCAAGTTATGCCACCGGCCAAACAAAACTGAACTGGGAAATTGAAAGCGAAAAATTCATAAAAATAGTGCAACAAACATTAGCAAACCAATAATGGACGAAATAGTAGCCGACCACAAAAAATGGTTTAAGGGCATTGATAGCCTGCGCTTTATTTTGGCGCTGATAGTATTGCTTTCGCATTTTAAAGACCCATTTTCGGCACAACTCATTAGTTCGTCCTCACACGCGGTGAGGGTGTTTGGCTATCTTTTGGATAACGCTTTTGATGGTACAGCAGCCGTTATCGCGTTCTTTATCATTTCGGGTTTTGTTATCCATTACCCCAATAAAAATGGCATACTGAATGTGAAAAAATTCTGGATAAGGCGATTTGTGAGAATATTTGTTCCGCTCATCGTCGTTTATCTTATCGGCATAAAATTTGGCCACCCGGATAAAGCCGTAGTATGGAGCCTGATTTGTGAGCTGATATATTATGCCATATACCCGTTCATGGTAAAAATAAAACTGAGTTGGTTCTATAAATTTTTGATCGCCTATGCGGTAGCGGCTATAGTTATAATTATCGGCGCACATAATGATGTTGCTTCGCTATTTAAACAGGCCGACAGTAAATACCACGGCTATTACTGGCAATTAGGCATCTTTTTAACCTGGATAGTTGGCCTGCCCGTATGGCTATTAGGTGTTTTATTAGCTGAACATATTGATAAATTACACACCATAAGCTTTAGTAAAGTTTTACTATATCGCATTGGCGTAATTGTATTAAGCTGCTTTTTTACCATTGCCAAAGTGTACCTGTTCACCAGCTACATTTTATCAATGAATTTGCTGGCCATATTCATTTATAAGTGGCTGCAGGCCGAAACCGTTTATTTCAAACATCGGCAGCCAATCCCCTGGCTCGAAAAAATGGGTAAGTTCTCCTATTCATTATATTTATGCCATCCCATAATATACCTGGTATTAGGATTTTGGTTAAGCAATACATTTATTACCTATCCTATTTTCATTATCGCTACTATTTTTATCTCATGGCTGTTTTATTTGGGGGTTGAAAGGCCCTCACATTTATTAGCAATTGCGATTAGTAAGAAAATTTCAGACTGATACCGATATATTTTATGCATGAATAATAATAAATACAATCTGCACCTGGAAGCCTTAAGAGGAATTGCGGCCATTTTGGTTTTTTTAACTCATTTAACTGGCCCGGTTTTCTTCTTCAGGCTTAATAACAGCTATCTTCTGCGGTCGATAGGTGCCTGGGGTACTGAAGCAGTGATCTTATTTTTTGTATTGTCGGGAATAGTCATCCACGCCTCATTTGATAAAGTACCAAGATCAAACTCCGGTTTCCTGGCTAACCGTATTATTCGCCTTCATCCCATACTCATCGTAACAATTCTTTTTACAGTTTTAGTAGATAAGCTTATCATTAATCACCCGGTTAGTACCTGGCAGGTAATAGGTAATATCATTCCTGTGAGCACATTTAGCGGTGCACTTGCAAAACTCTACATGGATAGTAACCCTGTAATATGGAGCCTGAGCTTTGAAATGTTTTTTTATGTGATGTTTGCCGTTGGTGGCATCTATAAACGTAAAATAAACCAGAAATTTTTAAACGCCTGGTTTATTTTAAGTATAGCAGGTATAATAGCGTATTATAATATAACATCTACTGTTCCGGTTGTTAATTATTTATTGCTGATGATGTCTTTTTCATGCATCTGGCTCATCGGGTTTTTCATATGGTATGTACAGAAGAAATATGTTATCACTATTTTCAGCGCGGTGTTAAGCATGTGCTGTTTACCATTAATATCAAGGCTTCATATAACTGCAAATTATTACGACCCGGTTAAATATCTGCTTTTTGCTATAGCCAGTATTCCCTTTTTTGCATACTTGTGCCAATTGGACGGTAATTATAAAAAAGACCGCATAAAAGGCACACTTTGGCTATGTATAACTCTCAGCTGTTTATTGTTTTCGGCTGCCTTATTAATAATGGATAATAGCTACAAAAACACTGTAAAATACATATATATATTTTTACCTTTTATTGCATTTTTGTTTTATAACAACAGTTTAAAAAAGCTAGCTAAAAAAATCTATTATAGTGTAATACTATTACCTTTTTCATTCATCGGCACATTATCATACAGCATTTACCTGGTTCATTTTCCGATTTTGGTCGTAATTAACCAATTGTCTATGCCTATCTATCTAAAAATAGTTTTAAGTATAGTTGTGGTATTTGCGGTAAGCTTGTTTTCAGAGTATTATTTTCAACCATTTGTAAAAGGCTTGTTTAAGAAAAAAATATATAAACTCACAAGTTCTTGAAACGCGTACTCATCATTTCACCCTATTTCCCGCCATGTAATGCCGCCGATATGCAGCGTGTGCGTATGAGTTTACCATGGTTCAAAGAATTTGGATGGGAAGCCGAAGTGGTTGCGGTCGACCCTAAATATGCCGATGTAGCAAAAGATGAATTACTCGCTGAAAGTGTACCGGCCGATATTAAAGTACATTATGTTAAGGCCCTAAATAAAAAAGTAACTTCAAAGCTCGGTCTTGGTAGTATAGCGTTACGGTCATTATACTACTATCGTAAAAAAGTAGACCAATTACTTCGCCAAAATAAGTTCGACTTAATTTATTTTTCCACCACGCAATTCCCGGTTTGTATTTTGGGTGCCTACTGGAAAAAGAAATTTAATATCCCCTATGTAATAGATATGCAGGACCCCTGGTTCTCGCACTATTACCAGGACAAGCCTAAACATCAGCGGCCGCCAAAATATTGGTTCTCGTACCGTCTTAATGGTTACCTTGAACCTATCGCCATGCGTAAAGTCGACGGGTTAATCAGTGTATCGCTTGATTATATTGATGAAATACGGTCACGTTATGCCGAAACAAAGGATATTCCGGCATCAACCATAACCTTTGGTGCAATGGCCGATGATTTTCGCATAGCGGCCGATCATGAAAAGGGTTTTTCTCAATTGCTTACCCCAGGTTTTAAAAATATAGTTTACATAGGCCGTGGCGGCAGCGATATGCATGGGGCCATCACCCCTTTATTCAAAGCGTTGAAAAATGGTATGGTAAGCGACCCGGGGGCTTTCGATAAATTGAAAATATATTTTGTCGGCACAAGTTACGCGCCGGCCGGGCAGGGCATCCCGTCAATTACACCATTAGCCGCACAATTTGGCGTTGAAGGCAATATTGTTGAAGTAACCGACCGCATAAGTTATTTTCATACCCTATCCGTATTAAACAAAGCCGATGCCTTGTTCATCCCCGGGTCGGATGACCCAAGATATACAGCCTCGAAAATGTTCCCATACCTGTTAACAGGTAAGCCTATGCTGGCAGTGCTCAATTCAAAAAGCCCTGCTCATGCCGTTTTACAGGAGTTTGACGCGAAATATGTTTATAAATATGATGCGGATAATACCATAATTGATGATATAACCGCGTTTCTACTTAATGTTGTTACTAATGCTTTTACAAAACAGGAATATAATACGGGTGCTATCAAAAAATATTCGGCTGAAACCCTGACGCACGAACAATGTAAACTGTTCAATGAAGCAATTAAAACGCAAGCTTAAACGAACATTTAATTTTATATCAGGCCATCCGCTTACCCGGAGGCATGTCTTCCGTAGCATAGGGCGCATTATGTACTGGCAATTGCAAACCACTTTAAAGCCGAATAGCGAAATTGAAAAAACCTTAATTAAACCGGTTAAATTTTATGCCCGGAAAAGGCGCGCGGGAGTTACAGGAAACATTTACAGCGGCCTGCATGAATTTAACGAGATGGCCTTTTTACTGCATTTCCTACGGGAAAAAGACGTTTTTTTCGATCTCGGTGCCAATGTGGGCGTTTACACTTTGCTGGCATCGGGTATTTGCAAGGCAAAAAGTGTAGCCCTCGAACCAATCCCTTTAACCTTTAAATTGTTAAGCCGGAATATCGAACTTAACAGTTTACAATACAAAGTAACATTGATAAACGCCGCAGCCGGCGATGAACCCGGTACACTCACCTTCTCCTCGGCCCAGGATACTACCAACCATGTAATAAGGCACAATGAAACAGAAGCAGACACCATTGAAGTTAATGTAATAAAGATAGATAGCCTTATACATTACAGCCCTGCCCTACTTAAAATTGATGTGGAAGGCTTTGAAAGCAGGGTTTTAATTGGAGCAGAAAACATTTTAAAAAGCATTGCATTAAAGGCTATAATAATTGAATTAAGCAATACAGTTGAATACGGCTTTGATGATACCTATACACATCATATACTTACATTAAATGGTTTTAAGCCCTTTAGTTACGATCCCTTCACCCGTAAATTGTCCTCAATTTCCGAACTGCTGAGCGACAATATTATTTATTGCCGCGACATCAATTTTGCCACCTCAAGAGTCAAAAATGCTGGCCCTATAAAAATTATGGGAGAAAAAATTTAAAAATGCGCCTGGCAATAATCAATACCCACCCTATACAATATTATGCGCCGGTATTTAAACTATTACACCAGCAGCCAAACATCAGTATTAAGGTTTTTTATACTTATGGCGAAAATTCAGCCAATAAATATGATCCCGGCTTCAACAGGAATATAAATTGGGACATACCGTTATTGGACGGCTACCCATACGAGTACATAAAAAACGCTGCCAAAGATGTAGGCACACATACCTTCAGGGGGATCATCAACCCCGACCTTATCGACAAAATAAACGACTATAAACCCGATGCCATACTCATTTATGGCTGGGCACATCAAAGCCATTTAAAGGCCATATATCATTTCAAAAATAAAATACCCGTTTATTTTCGCGGCGATTCAACCTTGCTGGATAGAAAAACCGGCATAAAAAATTTCATGAAATACCTGTTCCTGAAATGGGTTTATAATCATGTTGATCATGCTTTGTATACGGGCACAAACAACAAGGCGTATTTTAAAAAATACGGGCTTAATGAATCGCAGCTTAGCTTTGTCCCCCATTCTATAGATAATGACAGGTTTACCATTGAGCAGACTGAAGATGCCGCTTTATTAAGGCAAAAGCTAAACATACCACCCGACGATATACTGATACTTTTTGCCGGAAAATTTGAAAGTAAAAAAGACCCTTTATTATTGCTCGCCGCCTTTTTAAATATTGATAAACCCGGTGTACATTTATTGTTTGTTGGGAACGGCGTATTAGAAGGGCAGTTAAAAGAAAATGCAAGCGGCAAAGCCAATGTTCATTTTATGGACTTTCAGAACCAGACCTTTATGCCGATAGTTTACCAGGCTGCCGACCTGTTCTGTTTACCGTCAAAAGGCCCCGCTGAAACATGGGGGTTGGTAGTAAATGAGGCAATGGCTTGTAAAAAAGCTATTTTAGTATCGGATAAGGTGGGTTGTGCCATTGACCTGGTAAAACCCGGTTACAACGGCACCATATTTAAAGCCGGCGACATTAACGCACTAACTAATGCCTTAACCTATTTAACCAATAAAAAACTATTAGTTGAAATGGGCAAACATTCGCGCGAAATTATTGAGGGCTGGTCTATCAATGTGCAAGTAAAAAAAATAGGGCTTATTTTAAATGGAGAATAAAGCAATACAGCGATACATGATACTTTTTATACCCTGGGCGCTTTCCCTGGTATTTAAAAGCGATGCTGTATTATCATACTTTATAGCATGGGGCGGCTCATTTTTTATTTTCTATATCAGCCTTAGCGGTACATTAAAAAAATTACCCGATGACCGCACCATATCCGAACAATTAATGCGGCCGATATTTTTGGTGCAGATAATTTTTGCAGGCTATATGTGCATAACATCCATATTCTATTTTTTTAGTGTATTGGGTTATGATGATTTTCATAAAACGATCAATGGCTACCTGGTCGACCAAACCCAGCTACAACTTACAGCGCAATGTCAGCGGTATTATTGTCTGGCTCATGCATCGCTCGTAGCGGGCATATTAGTGTTTATGAAATACCCGGTAAAGCGCAGGTATTATATCGAAATAGAAAAGCTGGCCAACTTATTAATGTTCGCGGCATTGTTAAGCTTCCCGATCTCTGAAATGTTTTTGCGGGTGCCGGGGCTTCAGCAATTTTATTATCAATTCAACACCTTAAGCTTTATTGCAGGTACACTTGCCCTGGCATTTGCCATACCACTTAAAATACCCCGTAACATTATCATATGCCTTTTTATATACGCATCAAATTTTTACCAGGCTTTTATTTCGGGCTATAAAGAACCTATCATTCTTAGTGTTTTAGTACTCGGCATTTTCCTGTATCCCAACTATAAAAAAATGGTGACCGTAATATTCATCCCGGCGCTGCTTGTCCTTTTTATATTACTGCCCACATTCAATACGGTGTTCCGCGAGAATGCATGGGCAGGTGGCGCCGATACCGATGAAGCGACCCAACTGGCCCTCGATGCTGCACTTAACAGCAACAATACCGAGCAAAAGGAAACAAACTGGGAATTTCTTACACTACGACTTAGTGAGATAGATATGTTCACAAAATTTGTGGCATCAACCCCAAAAAGTGTTGATTATTACAAGCAACAAATGCTCATACAGTCCACTGAAGCTATAATACCACGTATATTTTGGCCGGGGAAACCAAATACCGAAGATATGATAATGGAGCGCGTATATAATGCGGGGGTTATTAACAGAAACTCAAATGTTTCGGCTAAACCTGCATTTGTTGCCGATGCCTACCTCTGCTTTGGCCCCTTTGGTATTTTTGTGTTCCTTTTTATTTATGGTGCGCTTGCGCAGGTAATTTCTATGAAAGCCGAAGAATTATTTGGCGGTTATATTTTGGGCACAGCGCTTATTTTTAGCGGTCTGTTTCAAATATTTTGGCGGGGAAGTAGTTTTGAGTTCCTGGTAAATACGCTGTTTTGGAGTTATATGACCATGCTTGTGATCAATAAAATATTAATTACTTACAATATTTTAAAACCGGTTGAAGATCCTTCAAATTAATGCTTCGTACAAGCCTGCTTTTATTTACGGCGGCCCAACCATGTCGGTATCTATACTCGCCGAACAGTTGACCAAAGCCGGGGTATGGGTAAATGTATTTACCACCGCTGCTAACGGCGCCAACGAACTGCCTGTTGAAATAAACAAGCCTGTAATGGTCGACGGTGTTAAAACCATATACTTTAAACGGGTAACCAAAGATCATACGCATTTTTCACCATCGCTACTGGCACATGTTTGGCGCAATGCCCGGGATTTTGATGCAATACACATACATGCCTGGTGGAACCTGGTTTCGGTACTTTCATGCCTTGCTGCCGTAATGCGTAATGTGCCGGTAGTATTATCACCACGCGGTACATTAAGCAATTATTCGTTCAATAATAAAAACAGCCGCTCAAAAAATATTATCCAGGCAGTTTTAGGGAGATCATTGCTCAGGAAATGCTACATACATGCCACATCCGAGAATGAATTATTATCCGTTAATGCTATCGTAAAGTCCAAAGGCAGCTTTAATATCCCCAATTTTATTGAGTTAGGCGAAAACAAGCCATCTGTAAATAATGAACCGGGAGATTGTTTGAAGCTCATCTACCTATCCCGTATAGAAGAGAAAAAGGGGCTTAATATATTACTGGATGCACTTAAAACAGTCACCGTTCCTTATAAACTAACCATTGCCGGTGATGGTAATGCCGATTATGTTAACCAACTTAAGGATATTGCCGTAAAAAACAATATCAGCAATAAAATAAACTGGATAGGTTTCCAGCAACAGAATAAGTTTGATGTACTTAGGGAGCACGACCTGTTTATTCTACCATCGCACG
>Ga0207142_1088_pt1 | contig 14908 bp, 12 predicted proteins | sample Alteio_BWMinHeat_2_FD_153561 | JGI IMG/M metagenome (GOLD analysis project Ga0207142, IMG submission 153561) | Enriched cells from forest soil in Barre Woods Harvard Forest LTER site, Petersham, Massachusetts, United States -... | ecosystem: Environmental > Terrestrial > Soil > Temperate forest >... | reverse complement strand
ACAAAAATTGCTGTTTTTAAGCAGGATGAAGTAGTTTATACCCATCGGTACCAGGAACCAGATATAAAAACAATAGGTAATTTACTGCATGAATATGGCGTTAACCGGGCCATTATTTCAACAGTAAAAAAGGAAAAAGGTGAATGGGAAACAGTATTAAAAGAGAAGATACGCTTAATTTATTTTAATGCTGACATGACCACAGGCATCATTAACCATTACCTTACCCCAAAAACATTGGGCCTTGACAGGCTGGCAGCGGTTGTGGGCGCCAATTACCTGTATCCCCAAAAAAACAACCTGGTGATTGATGGCGGCACCTGCATTACCTATGATTATGTTGATGCCGGTGCAAATTATTTAGGCGGCAGCATATCGCCGGGCTTAAATATGCGTTATAAGGCATTGAATTATTATACGGGCGCGTTGCCTTTGTTAAATGAAGATGCCGGGTTTAATAATGTAAGCGGAAACGATACCCAAAGCGCTATAACATCGGGTGTGCAAAACGGGATAAAATACGAACTGGAGGGCTTTATTGAAAGCTACCAACACGATAAAAAGGAACTGAATATTATACTAACCGGGGGCGATAGTATTTTTTTTGATACGCTGCTAAAAAATAGCATCTTTGCCCCCTATATAAAAATTGAGCCTCAGCTGGTTCTAAAAGGATTAAACGCAGCTATACAAAAGCATAATGATTAAATTTACCAGATTTTTTATAACATTTTTACTTGCAATTATTGTTATCCAGGCCAGGGCACAGACACAGTCGACTGCCACTACAAGCTCACCTTATTCGCGTTATGGTTTAGGCGACCTTTACTCACAGGCATTGCCGCAAGATATCGGCATGGGCGGTTTAGGTGCCGCTATAAACAGTTCGAACGGATATTGGTATTATAACATAAACCCGGTTAACCCGGCATCGTACTCAACTTTGCGCTTAACAGTTATTGATATCGGTTTATATGGCAGTATTCTTACCCTGAACCAAACAGGGCAGGTGAAACAATCAAACGGCAACTTCAGGATAAACCATGTTGCGTTTGCCTTCCCTATCAGCAAGCGGTCGGCGTTTAGCTTTGGTATACAGCCTTACAGCCAGGTAGGGTACAATTACAAAACAACACAAAAGAATTTTGGTACAGGCTCATCTGCCGATACAAACGCGGTTAATTACATATACAGCGGCACCGGCGGTTTAACAAAAGCCTACTTAGGGTATGGCTTTAACATTGGGCACCTGGCGTTAGGTGGAAATGTTTCGTACATATTTGGTAAAACACAGAATTTCAGCTCAACCGAAGTACCCGGCCTGTTCGGTACATTAAATTCAACCGTTGAAAATACTTATTCAACCGGTGGTATTAATTATGATTACGGCGCACAATACACTATCGACCTTAATACTTCAAAACACATTGTTTTAGGCTATTCGGCATCTGCTAATACCCAGTTAAACACCCAATACTCATATGTAATAAGCCAATATACTTATGATGGCAGCGGGAACCAAAACCCGGCTTTAGATACGCTGGTAAATATAAAAAATCCGAAAACGAAAATTCAGCTTCCGCAAATAAACCATTTTGGTTTAACTTATGTAAATGATGCCAAGTACATGATAGGTGCTGAATATAGCAATGCCAACTGGTCGAGCTTTTCAATAGGTGGTGTTAACCAAGGTTTGCAGGACAGCAAAACTTATAATATAGGTGCGCAGGTAACCCCTAATATTAATGCTTTAGGCAATTATTGGGCTACCGTTGATTATCGTATAGGCTTTATATATGATCAAAGCTATATTGAGGTAAACGACCCCGAAACTAACACCAACACAAATATTAAAAGCTACGCGGTTACCTTTGGTTTAGGCTTGCCCTTAAGGCCAAGCAGCGACCATAATAGTTTTTATAAAATTAACCTTGCAGCAGAAGTGGGCCGGCGCGGTACACTTGATAATGGCCTTGTAAAAGAAAATTATATTAACATGCACTTATCATTCACCCTTAATGATAGGTCGTGGTTTAGAAGACAAAAACTCTATTAATCCAGGTGTATATGCTAAGTGTGGCAAAACATTGCTTAAAAATATGTTGGCCGGCACTCCTCACAGGCATGCTGTTGTTATCAGCCTGCGAAAATGATTTGAACAAGGTACGTGAGCTTTCGGCCAACCAGGTGAACATGAATGTTGACACCATACATAGTGTTGATATTATCTTCAGCGATTCGGCCAAAGTTAAATTCAGGATACAGGCGCCTTTATTATTGCAGTACGGGGGGAAAAAGCCCTATAACCTGATGCCCAAAACTGTAAATGCGCTTATTTTTGACAACAACAGCCAGGAAGGCACCATAACGGCAGATACCGGCATACAAAGCGAAGTTGAAAAAAATATCCAGTTCCGCAAGAACGTGGTGGCGCGGAATATTAAGGGAGAAACCTTCAAATCGGACGAGTTGATATGGAACCAGGTTACAAAAACTGTATACTCGAATAAGCTGGTGCAAATTACTATGGCCAACGGCGATATAATGAACGGTACCGGTTTTGTGAGCGATGCGAATATGAAGCATTGGACCATTAAATCATCAACAGGCATCTTTAATGTAACCGATGCGCCAACACAATAATAATGACATTTTTAAGTAATTTTTTTTGTGTAAAAAAATTTTGCTAAAAGTTGTATCTTGCGCCTCTTTTTTGAGTACTATTAATATTATATAAGATAAGTTTTTTATGGGAGTAATGGGTTTTTTGCGTAACCGGATGGGACTGATCGTTGTGATCGTCATCGGGTTTTCGCTTTTTGCATTTATAGCGGGCGAGGTAATACACTACGGCAGTTCGTTTTTTCATGGTGACAGCAATACAATAGGCGAGGTAGATGGCGATAAAATTGCTTATGCTGATTTTAATACCAAGGTTGACGAGAACACCGCTAACTTTCAGCAGCAATCGCACCAAACTGAAGTAACGCCACAAATCACCAGTTATATACAGGAGACTACCTGGAACGATATGCTGAGCCAGGATGTAATGACCAAAGAAATAGATAAGCTGGGCATAATCGTGAGCGATGACGAAATGCACTCGCTTATACAAGGCGACAACCCCAGCCCGCAAATTGTACAAGCATTCGGCGACCCGCAAACCGGGCAACTGGACCGTGCAAAGCTGAACAACTTTTTGGCTAACATTTACACCTCAAAGGCCGATACAGCAATGGTGAAAAGGTGGGATACTTTTGTTGACCAGCTAAGGGACAATAAACGCACCGAAAAATACCTGGCTTTAGTTAGTAATGGCCTGTATGTTAACGCACTTGATGCTAAGGATGATTACGAAGCTAAAAACAAGCTGGCTAACTTTAAATATATAAAGCTTGATTACTCATCGATACCTGATAATAAGGTAGCCCCGACAGATGATGATTACCAGAGCTATTACAATGAGCACAAAGGCGAATTTAAAAACCCTTCTGAATCAAGGAGTTTTGAATATGTTTCATTCGATGCATCGCCATCAAAATCCGACTCGGCTGCGATAAAAGCGCAGGTTGAAAAATTAGTGCCTGAATTTAAAGCCAGCACTAATGATTCGCTTTTTGTTGAGGTAAATGCCGATACAAAGACCCCGATCATATTCCAGCACAAAGGTATGCTCGATCCTAAAATAGATTCGATAATGTTCGGTGCCGATAAAGGGTTTATTTATGGCCCTTATCTTTCAAACGGATCATACAAAATATCAAAATTAGTTGATGAAGTTACCGGCCCTGATTCGGTTACTGCAAGGCATATATTGATAGCACCAACTAATGGCCTTGATAAAGCACTGGCAACAGCCGACTCGCTTAAAAAATTAATACAGGGCGGAAAATCATTTGCCGACCTTGCTAAACAGTACTCGGTTGATAAAGGTTCAGCAGATAAAGGCGGCGATTTAGGTACTTTCGGCCGTGGCGCAATGGTACCGGCTTTTGATGAAGCTGTGTTTAGCGGCAAAAAAGGCGACCTGAAAATTGTTACCACACAATTTGGCGTTCACCTGATAGAGATAGAGAACCAAAAAGGCTCGTTAAAAGTAGTAAAGGTTGCTACTATTGATAAACAGTTAACAGCCAGCTCGGCAACACAATCGGCTGCCTACAGCAAAGCACAGGCGTTTTTAGGCGCGCTAAGCGGCGATAACTTCGACCAGGAAGCAAGCAAGGCTGGTGTAAAAGTTCAGAATGCTGATAACATTACAGGCACAGCATCGGCATTTGGCACAGTAATGAATGCCCGTGAAGTAGTAAGATGGGTTTACAAGGCAGATGCAGGCAGCTTTTCGGACCAGGTATTTACCGTAGGCAACCAGGATATTGTTGCCCGCTTAACACAAATAAGTCCTAAAGGCACACTGCCGCTTGATGCTGTAAAAAAACTAATAACACCACAGGTAATTATAGCGGTTAAAGGTAAAATGCTTAGCGATAAGCTACAGGCTGCATTAAATGGTTCGTCAACCATTGCGCAGGTTGCACAAAAGGCCGGTACCTCAGTTACGCCGCTGCAAAACATAGTTTTTGCAAACCCTGTTATCCCGGGTTCATCAGCTGAATATAAGGTGGTAGGTGCTGTTTTTGGCTCACAGCCAAATAAGCTGTCGAAACCGGTTGAGGGCCAGACTGCAGTTTACGTATTTGCGGTTGATAATTTTATTAGCCCTGCACCGCTTGTGAACGCTGTTAGGCAGAAACAACAGATAGGCCAGGCACTGTTACAACGCTCGGGCCAGCAGATATTAGACGCCCTGAAAGATAAGGCGAATGTAAAAGATTACCGCGCTAAGTTCTTATAAGCAAATTAAGAGTATTTTTGTATCCGGGAGCAGCTTTGAATGCTGTTCCCGGATTTTTTATTTTTGAGGATATGGAAATACAGGAAAATATAATTAACAAGGTTGCGCAAAGCGGCCTGGTTACTTTAGACCCCGCAAGCTTTTATCCGCAGGGTGACCGTGTGGTATATGATATAAAGGATAACCTGTACATGGAGCTGATATTGCGCGAAAAAGATTTCCGCGAGTTTGTAAAAGGGCACGACTGGGCGCAATACGAGGGCAAATATGTGGCTGTTACCTGTACTGCCGATGCCATTGTGCCCGCCTGGGCCTATATGCTGCTGGCCAATCGCCTGGCGCCGTATGCTAAAGAAGTTGTATTTGGCGATGCCGATGTTTTGGAAACCGTTTTGTTTGTTAAAGAAATTGCTAAAACCGACTTTGAACAATATCGCGACCAGCGTATCGTTTTAAAGGGCTGTGGCGATATACCTGTTCCGGTTTCGGCATATGTTGAATTAACTAAAAAACTGACCCCAATTGCAAAAAGCCTGATGTTTGGCGAACCGTGTTCTACTGTGCCTATTTATAAGCGAAAAGATTAGTTTTGGATATTGAATTTGTAGTGTTGACCCCGGAATGATAAACACAGGTTAAACTTACAGCTACAAATTCGCTCAAAAATAGCATGAATATAAGACCGAGGGCTTACGCTTACTTAACAATTTTCTTTTGTTTTACCTTGTTCGCCATTAGGTCATCGGCGCAGGAACTCCCCATGGTTAACGAGCCTGTTTTTAAGGCCGGTGAACAATTGAGCTATAAATTAAAATACGGCATATTTACCGCCGCCGAAGCCGACCTGCGGGTGGAGAATACCGATATAAAATACAATGGCCACCCGGCCCTGCACATCATAGCCGAGGGAAGGACAGCCGGATCATTCGATATTTTTTATAAAGTGCGTAACCGCTACGAGAGTTTTGTAGATGAAAAAACGCTGGAACCTTATTTTTATGCAGAGAACCGGCATGAAGGAAGCTGGAAACACAGCGATAAAGTGACTTTTGACCACGAAACGAATAAAATAACCGCGGGAAAAGGACCATTTCCTTTTAAGGGGAAGGTATTTGATTTTGTATCAGCCTATTATTTTGCCCGTAATATTGATGTTTCGAAACTGCATGTCGGCGATAAATTTGAGCTGAAGTATTTTCTGGATGATGGCATAAATGCGCTTGGGATAACTTATGTGGGTAAAGAAAAGGTTACCTGTAGCATGGGTACGTTTAATTGTCTTAAATTTAACCCGACAATTATCCCCGGGCGTATTTTCAGGAAGGATAGTAAATTATATTTGTGGATAACGGACGATAATAACAGGATACCCGTAAAGGCGCATGTAGAGGTGGTGGTAGGCAGCCTAACCATGGACCTGAGCAGTGCAAAGGGCCTTAAGTACCCTTTAAATCCGTTAAAGAATTAATTATGATAGAAGTTGGCAACGTGCTGGTGCACGAGGATGTGGTGAAGAAGAATTTTGTATGCAATTTGAATAAATGCAAGGGCGCCTGCTGTTTGGAAGGCGATTCGGGTGCACCATTGAATGCTGACGAACTGGATATAATGAACGAGATATATCCGAAGGTAAAACCTTACATGACTGCCAAAGGCATTGCCACCGTTGAAGAAGTTGGCACCTATGTGACCGATTTTGAAGGCGACTACACTACCCCCTGTGTTGATGTGAACAAAGAATGCGCTTATGTAATATTTGAGAATGGCATAACCAAATGCGCCATTGAAAAGGCTTATGAAAATGGCGATGTGAGCTGGAAAAAACCTATCTCGTGCCATTTATACCCTATACGTATAACCAAATACCCTGAGTTTGATGTATTGAACTATGACCGCTGGAGCATTTGCAGCCCTGCCTGCACATTTGGCGATGAATTACAGGTACGTGTGCACGAGTTTTTGAAGGGACCGCTGATCCGCAAGTATGGCGAGGAATGGTACCAGGAGCTGGAAGATGCAGTGGCGGGGCTTTAAAGAATTTCGGATTTCAGATGTTCAATTTCGAATTTATTTGTCTCTACTCGAATTTGTAGAATTAACAAAATTCCTAAAATTCGTTAATTCACTAAATTCGAGTTCAGACTATGCGTTAAGGATGGAAGCGGATACCGGCCCGTGGTTAATGCCTTTAGGCGTATGAGCGGACAGCCTGGCCCGCTGGTAAGCGGGAAACGCCCAAAAACAATTCACCGTATCTTTTCTTTATACAATACCCGCTTTTGCAATTAAATTGATAATATTGTAAATAATAGGTTATTGTAAATATTACTGATGAAAACAGCTTTAATAACCGGTATAACAGGGCAGGACGGCGCATACTTAGCCGAGTTTTTGCTGAAAAAGGGATATGAGGTACACGGCATAAAAAGGAGATCGTCCTTATTTAATACCGAACGCATTGACCATTTATACCATGATCCGCATGAACCCAATGTGAAATTCAAGCTTCATTACGGCGACATGACGGACTCCACCAACCTGATACGACTGGTACAGGAAATACAGCCCGATGAGATATATAATTTAGCGGCCCAAAGCCATGTAAAAGTGAGCTTTGATACGCCCGAATATACTGCCAATGCCGATGGCGTAGGCGTATTGCGCATACTGGAAGCCATAAGATTATTAGGTTTGGAGAAAAAGACACGGTTTTACCAGGCATCGACATCTGAACTTTATGGATTGGTGCAGGCGGTACCGCAGAGTGAAACCACGCCTTTTTACCCGCGGTCGCCGTATGCGGTGGCTAAGATGTATGGGTATTGGATTACGGTTAACTATCGCGAAGCATATAATATGTATGCCTGCAACGGCATATTGTTTAACCATGAAAGCCCGGTGCGCGGCGAAACCTTTGTTACCCGCAAAATTACCAGGGCGGCATGTAAGATAGCTTTGGGTTTGCAGGGATGTTTGTATATGGGCAACCTGTCGGCACAGCGCGATTGGGGCCATGCCAAGGATTATATTGAAGCCATGTGGCTGATGCTGCAGCAGGATGTAGCCGAAGATTTTGTAATTGCTACAGGTGTAACCACCACGGTTAGGGAGTTTATAAAAATGGCCTTCGGGGAATTGGGGATAGAGATTGAGTTTAGTGGTAAGGATGAGAACGAGAAAGGCGTAATAATTGATATTGACCAGCAGAAGGTTGATGAACTTGGATTGAATGCCGATGCTTTAAAATTTGGCCAAACGGTTGTGAAAGTAGACCCTAAATACTTTAGGCCGACGGAAGTCGACCTATTATTAGGCGATCCTACAAAGGCAAAAGAAAAATTGGGCTGGGTGCCTAAATATGACTTGCAGGCATTGGTTAGCGACATGATACAATCGGACCTGCATTTGGTAAAAAAAGACGATTATTTAAACAAAGGGGGCTTTAAAACGCTTAATTATTTTGAGTAATTACGGGGAATAGTTTATTATTGATATATGAGAAAAATATTTAGCAGCATCATATTGTTAATGGTTATAGCCGGTGCAGTAAGTGCACAGTCGGAATATCAACCGTACTCATACCAGTTTTACCAAAAACTTGATGCTGATATTTATTCTACCTCGACGCGTGAGCATAGCTCAATGAAGCCTTATTTTGTTGATGATTCGGTGCTGAAGTTTCATTATGATTCGTTAATGAATTATGGCGCGGGTAAAAACCACAGCGGTTTATATAACAAATTGTTTAATGAGCATTTGATAGATGTCAGATCGCCCAACAGTACTTTTTATGCCGACCTGCTTCCTGACTTTACCATAGGCAAGAATTTTTCGGGTGATAAGGAGAATACCTCGCTGGTTTCGTACGGCGCGCAAATAGGTGGTACAGTAGGGGATAAATTGTATTATAACGCCGCATGGTATGGTAACCAGGGCAATTTCCCGGAATATGAATCGACCTATATAAACCAAACCGGGGAGATACCCGGCCAGGCTCCTGCCAAGGTTTATGGCTATGATAATTACGACTGGCAGTATTTTACAGCTGTTGTGTCATATTCGCCGAATAAATATTTAAATATTTCTGCCGGTAAGGATAAAACCTTTATTGGTGACGGCTACCGCTCGATATTGTTGTCGGATTACGCATCGTCGTATCCATTCCTGAAATTGACCGGTACTTTGGGTAATGTAAAATATATGGTGATGTGGGCGCATTTTAATGACCCGCAGGACCTGGATTCGCTGGGTAATGACCGTGGCAAATGGGGCGTGTTCCATTACCTTGACTGGAACGTGAGCAAACGGCTTTCATTTGGTTTCTTTGATTCGGTGATATGGTATGATAAGGACGATGAGGGCCACTCGCGCGGGTTTGATGTTACCTATTTAAATCCTGTCCCTTTCCTTCGCCCGCTTGAGGCGTCGAACGGATCGCCGGATAACGCGGTGATAGGCTTTACCGGTAAATATAAAATCACTGACGATATAACGGCTTATGGTCAATTTTTACTGGACGAGTTCCAGGCGAAGCAATTTTTCACGGATAACGGCAGCGCGCGTAATAAATATGGCTACCAGATCGGTTTCCGCGGCGCAAATTTGTTCGGTGTTAGCGGTTTGAATTGGTTGTTAGAGACAAATAACGTTAAACCATACACTTACTCAGAGCGCGGGCCTATAATTAACTATGCTGCCAACGGCGAGCCACTGGCACAGCCTTGGGGCGCCAACTACCGCGAAGTGGTTGGACTGCTGAACTATAGCTACAAAAGATTTGATTTTTCGGGCGAGGCTGATTACGGTCATTACGGCCTTGATATGAACGGCCTGAATTATGGTAAAGACCCATTCCAGGATTATACCAACCCGGCGAAAGCCGAGGGAAACTACATTGGCCAGGGCCTTACTACCAATATGTATTACCTTGAAGGTAAAGTGGCTTACGTGCTTAACCCGAAATATAACCTGCGTTTAGAAGTAAGCGGCCTGGTGCGCGATGAAAAGAACGCCCAGTTCAACGATAAAACCTCATTGTTAACTATTGGTATCCGCAGTTCATTCAGGCAGATATATGATGACCTGGCGAGTTATAAAACGCATTAAGACGTGTTGTCTGTGAGGACACAGACAACGGGGCGGGAATTATAACACTAAGCGTTAATTAATTATATTTGTATTATGAAAACACTTGTTGCCCATCCAAATACAGATGCTCAATTAAAAGCTATCATGGCTATTTTTGAGGCTTTGCAAGTTCCATATTCTGAAGAAAATGAATTGGATGAAACTGAAGAAATAATGACTAATCCCGCAATGGTTAAACACCTTGATGAAAGTATTGAGGAGTTGAAAGAGGGAAAAACTGTTCGTGTTTCTTTGGATGATATATGGAAATAGTATTCACCCAAAAGGCGATCAAAGATCTTGATCACTGGAAAAAAAGTGGTGACACTACAAAGTTAAAAAGGATACGTGCATTAATTGAATCTATTTCAGAAACGCCATACAGCGGAATTGGTAAACCAGAAGCATTAAAATATAATTATGCCGGAATGTGGTCGAGGCGAATAGATCAGGAACACAGGTTGATCTATAAAGTTGAAGATTCCGTACTTCAAATAATTTCTTTAAGAAAACATTACGAATAACCAGCACATTAAGACGCTATCGTATGCGCATTGCGTTCGCCTAATAAAGCTTTAACCTTGTTGGCTATTGATTTGGCATCGTAACCGCATTCGGCCCAAAGTTCGGGTTGTTCGCCGTGTTCAATTACTTTATCGGGTATGCCCAGTCGGGTAACGTTAACATGGTAGTCATTATCGGCCATAAATTCAATTACCGCGCTGCCCATTCCGCCTTCTAAGCAACCATCTTCAACAGTAATTACTTTTTTGAATTTCGTGAAAACATCGCGCAGCAAAGCTTCGTCCAATGGTTTCACAAAGCGCAGATCGTAGTGTGCGGGGTAATAGCCTTCGGCGTTTAGTTCGGCGGTGGCTTTTACCACTTCGTTGCCTATGGCGCCTATGGAAAGTATGGCTATTTCTTCGCCATCGCATATTTTACGGCCCTTGCCTACGGGTATAGCCTTCATCGGGCGCTGCCAATCAACCATTACACCGTTGCCACGCGGGTAGCGTATCACAAACGGGCCCATATCGTCCTGCTGGGCAGTGAACATCAGGTTACGCAGTTCTTCCTCGTTCATGGGGGCCGATACCGTCATATTAGGTATGCAGCGCATAAAGGCAAGGTCGTACGCGCCATGATGTGTAGGCCCGTCGGCACCGGCAACACCGGCCCTGTCGAGGCAAAATATTACGTTAAGCTTTTGTATGGCTACATCGTGTATCACCTGGTCGTACGCACGTTGCATAAAGCTGGAATAGATGTTACAGAAAGGTATTAAACCTTGTGTAGCTAAACCTGCCGAAAACGTTACGGCATGCTGCTCGGCAATACCTACGTCGAATGCGCGTTTTGGCATGGCCTTCATCATCAGGTTTAATGAGCAACCCGATGGCATGGCCGGGGTGATACCCATTATTTTAGGGTTGGCTTCTGCCAGTTCAATTATAGTATGACCGAACACGTCCTGGTATTTTGGAGGTTGCGGCTTATCGTACTTAGTTTTCTTTATTTCGCCGGTTATCTTGTCGAACAAGCCGGGGGCGTGCCATTTGGTCTGGTCCTTTTCAGCCAGGGCATAGCCTTTGCCTTTGGTGGTAACGCAATGTAAAAGCTTTGGCCCCGGTATATCGCGCAGATCGTTCAATACTTTTACCAAATGCTTTACATCGTGCCCGTCAATCGGCCCAAAATAACGGAATTGCAATGCCTCGAAAAAGTTGCTGCGTTTAAGCAGGGTGCCTTTGATGCTTTTTTCTATTTTCTTGGCGAATTTAAAAGCATCGGGGCCCATAGAAGATATTTTGGCCAGTACTTGCCCAATATCGTCCCTAAAGCGGTTATATGGCTTTGAGGTGGTAATATCGGTAAGGTATTCCTTCAAAGCCCCCACATTAGGATCGATCGACATGTTATTGTCGTTCAATATCACCAGCAGGTTCGAGTTTTCGATACCGGCATGGTTCAGCGCTTCGAAAGCTATACCGGCGGTCATGGCGCCATCGCCAATTACGGCTACGTGCTGGCGGTCGGTTTCGCCTTTATATTGCGAGGCAACGGCCATACCCAAAGCAACCGAAATGGAAGTAGATGAATGCCCAACGCCAAAAGTATCATATATGCTTTCGGAGCGTTTAGGGAAGCCGCTGATGCCTTTATAAACACGATTAGTATGGAAATTTTCGCGGCGCCCAGTTAGTATTTTATGACCGTAAGCCTGGTGGCCAACGTCCCACACTAACTGGTCGTACGGGGTGTTTAATACGTATTGCAGGGCAACGGTTAATTCAACAACACCCAAGCTGGCGGCAAAATGGCCGCCATTTACCGATACCACATCAATAATATACTGGCGCAGCTCCTGGCATACCTGCTCAAGCTGGTCTTCATTAAGTTGCTTTAAATCAGAGGGGTAGTATATGTTTTGTAGTAAATTTCCGGCCGGTACCTGCATTGCCATAGGTAACATTATTTTAACTTACAAAGTAATGGATTTTATTGTAAAAACAGGACATACAGATGTAAATATTGTTTGTGGTGTACAAAGGTTTGCGCCCGGGTGCATAGCGATGGGTTTTAAACCCATCGCTATGGTTATTATTTCCCTCATTTAGCTTATTTTTGAGCTATGACTACAGAAGAAGGCTTCGAGATAAAACTGCCCCAGTTTGAGGGGCCGTTTGATTTGCTGCTTTTTTTTATTGAGCGCGATGAACTGGATATTCACGATATACCCATTGCCCGAATTACCGATGATTTTTTGAATTACCTGCACCAGATGGCGAGCCTTAATATGGAGATCGCCAGCGAGTTTATTTTTGTGGCGGCCACGCTGATGCGCATCAAGGCCAAAATGCTGCTGCCACGCTTTGAGGTGGATGAGGCAGGTAACGAAATAGACCACAAAGAAGACCTGATACGCAAGCTAATTGAGTACAAAAAGTTTAAAGAAGTATGCGAGGAACTGCGCCCCTACGAGGATGAGCGTTTTAAGCAGGAGAGGCGCGGCAATATTATTCACGACCTGGAGCAGGTTGACAAAGTGCCGCTGCCCGGCGAAGAACTGCAGGAGCTAAGCCTGTACAAACTGATGATGGTTTACGAGCGCCTTACCCGCAATTACGAGGAGCGTTCGCGTGAAGTTACGCATACCATAGAGCAATACCCTTATACAATTGAGAAGCAAAAGGCGGCCATAAACCAACTGCTGAAAATTAACAAGATGCTTGATTTTAAAGCCATTGCCCAAAACTCGGATAACAAGGTTCATTTTGTGTACAACTTTTTGGCCGTGCTGGAAATGTTGCAGCAGGAACTGGTGGATATACAGGTGGGGCTGGGGTTTAATAATTTTAGGGTGATGGCGAAAAATAATAACACCAATTAACAATCTCTCCCTCGTTTTTCCCAATTCAATTTGTATTTTTAGTACAAATAATCCCCTCATTCCCATGCTCAAAAACTACATCACCATTGCCTGGCGCAACCTTTGGAAACACAAGGTTTTTTCGTTCATAAATATTTTCGGGCTTTCGGTGGGGATAGCTTTTACGTTGCTGATAGGCGCATATGTTTGGGGTGAGTTGCAGGTAAATCACCAGTTGCGGAATGTAGATAACCAATACATCATCATGAGCAAATGGCGCGACCCGAATATGGGGGCAGAATTTTACTCAATTGCGCAATTATCGAGGGCCCTGAAGGATAATTACCCCAACCTGGTGGGCAATTACTACAATTCCGACCCGGCTTATACCAATGTAAGCAAAGGCGACAAGCATTTCCATGAGCACATGGAAGTAGGCGACAGTACATTACTAACTATGTACGGTTTCAAATTACTTTATGGTGATGCCAAAACAGCAATGAATGAGCCGTATTCTGTTGTAATAACGGATGCGATAGCTATGAAATATTTTGGCAGAACAGATGTAGTGGGCGAAACACTGAGTTTTGACGACTATGCCGGCCATAGCCATGATTTTGCCGTAACGGGTGTAATGGCCCCATTTTCGCGGAATACCATTACCGATATAGGGCCGAATGATAAGCTGAGTTTCTTTTTTAGCGAAAGCAATACCAAAAACTTCTTCCGGGATTTTGGCGGCTGGGATAATACCAGCGCCGTTGACCATATCGAACTGCAAAAAGGCGCCGATCCCAAACACGTTGAAGCGGCAATGGCAGAATTGCTGCGCAAAAACGCGCCCGAAGAGATCAGCAAAAGCCTAACGCCATACCTGGTTAGCCTTAAAGATTATAACCTGGTCGCTAATAACGGGCTGATCAAAAAAATGACGTGGACGCTATCGTGCATCGCCCTTTTTATTTTACTGATGGCGGTCATCAACTTTGTAAATATATGTATCGGCCGTTCCGGCGGCCGGATGAAGGAGATGGGCATACGCAAAGTAATGGGTGGCTTGCGCAAGCAATTGATATGGCAATTTTTGGCTGAATCGGTATTGATGGTGATGCTGGCGACCGTACTCGCATTGGTCATCTACATTATTGCAGGGCCATATTTTAGCGCCATGCTGGGTAAGGAGATAATGAAGCTTTGGGAATTCCCGGTGTATTTTATCCCGGTACCTTTTGTGTTCGCATTGCTGGTTGGTATAATAGCGGGGATATACCCTGCGTTGGTGTTATCGGCACTACGGTCTATCGACTCGTTAAAAGGGAAATTAAACGCGGTAAAAGAAAATATACTTTTCCGTAAAACGCTGGTGGCATTCCAGTTTGCTACTGCGGCCATTGTTTTTATAGGGGCGGTAATTATTTCGCAGCAGGTTAGCCTGTTTTTCAGCAATAATTTGGGGTACGATAAAGATTATGTGATCTACACGCAACTGCCGAGAGATTGGACTGACAAGGGCGTGAAAAAAATGGAAGCCATACGCGACCGGTTGGCGGAGA
>Ga0207142_1087_pt1 | contig 14911 bp, 10 predicted proteins | sample Alteio_BWMinHeat_2_FD_153561 | JGI IMG/M metagenome (GOLD analysis project Ga0207142, IMG submission 153561) | Enriched cells from forest soil in Barre Woods Harvard Forest LTER site, Petersham, Massachusetts, United States -... | ecosystem: Environmental > Terrestrial > Soil > Temperate forest >... | reverse complement strand
ACCATCATAGTTATACTGGGGGATTTTGGCGACCTGCTGGGTTTGTTTATAGCGTTTTTGGGTGTTTTTTTGGGTAGATATTTTCATAATCCATATTATGACGGTGTTGCGTCGATGTTGATAGGGGTGGTGCTCATAGTGATCTCGGCATTTTTGGCCCGCGAAAGCAAAAGCCTGTTAATGGGCGAACCCACCAGCCGCCGAACATTGAAAAAAGTAATAAGATTGGCTGAAGCTGATGAGACTGTAATAAAAGTTAAAAAACACTTTAGCATGTACATGTCTCCAGAAGAAATATTGCTGCACATGAACACCGTTTTTAAAGATGGCCTTACCACCCATCAAATAACCGATGCTATTGAACGCATAACCAAAGCCATACAAAAGGAATTTCCGAGGATGAAACAGATATTTATTGAGCCGGTGGCGAAATAATAACCTTAAAATAATTTGAGCTGCTGCTGAACCGGAGGTTTAGCGTTGCCAAACACCGTACGACCACCATATTTCCATGAATTATTGCGTTCTTCTTCAATTACCTTATCAAAGTTTGCGTTGGGGATAAAATCTTTTTCGGCGGCTTGTGCTATGTTGGTGAGCCTTTTTATGGCCTCATTTTTTTCAGATTGACCCAGCTTAGCTTTATATACCGCATTTTGCAAGGTGCCGATGGTTTCATCATAAACTTTGATCGGCACAGGGAATGGATGACCATCCTTGCCACCATGCGCGAAGGAAAAACGCGCCGGGTCCTTAAACCGCGACGGCGTACCATGTATTACTTCGCTTACCAGCGCCAGCGATTGTAAGGTACGAGGGCCTAATCCTTTAAGTAACAATAACTCTTCAAAATCAGCAGGCTGTTTTTCATGGGCCAACCACAATACAGCGCCCAGGCGTTTCAGGTCTACATTTTCGGCGCGTACATCATGATGCGAGGGCAGTACCAGCTTATTTATCTCGCTGAGCATCCGTTCGGGGTTTTCGCCGGCAATTTGCATAACCCCATTGCGCGAACCTTCGGCCCCGCTATCAGCCATATTTAGTATATACCCCGTATTTTGCCCGTAAATGGAAGTATGCGGGTCGTTCACAAATGAGGTTAATGAGTCCGATAACCAATGATAGCGCCGCGCGGTACGACTTTTGTCGCTCATGCCTTGTTGTATAACGGCCCATTTGCCGGTATCGCTCAAAATAAAATTATGGGTATAAAGCTGGAAACCATCCTGTATGGCAGTGTTATCAACCTTAGCGCTTAGTTTGCTGCACCTTACCAGGTAGTCGCCGTCAAGGCCGGTGCGTTCGCTTATTTTTATCAATTCATCGGGCGTTTGTTTGGAATATTTGCCCTTGCCGCCGCAAATGTATATGCCCAATTCCTTGCCATGCGGATTTACAGCCCGCTTTAGAGCACCCATAACTGAAGTGGTAATACCCGATGAATGCCAATCCATTCCCATCACGGCCCCCAGGCTTTGGAACCAAAACGGATCGCTCAGGCGCCGCAATAAGTCGTCCTTGCCATAATCGATCAAAATATTCTCCACAATTGCCAGGCCCAGCTTTGCCATGCGTTCGGCAAGCCAAACAGGTACATAGCCGTAATGCAAAGGCAGGTCAGCACTTCCCGAACGCTTCATGCTAACAAAGTTAGCAAAATGTTTTTAATTATTTCAACGCCTCAAAACTATACTGCCCAACGCTCCAAAATTCATCAAGCGCTATAATGCGGGGTTTAAAAAAGGAAATCAGCTGTGGCCAGTCGTTACGGTTGTAGATACTTACACCATTCAATTGTTTATATATACGACTAATGGTTTTACCGTTCTCATCCTTATTATGCAACGACCATTCCCATTCTTCATTTAAATAACCGTTGAGCATCGTTCTTAACTCGGCAAACTGTTCAAAAAACAATTCCTGTATGCCCGCATCAGGATGGGCCATCAGTATTTCAATAGTGGCCGAACGTTTATCAGCATCCATTTTAAAATACAAATGCTTAATGCCGGTTTTATAATTTACCCAGTTCACCTTCAAGCCATCCGCAGATAATTGCGGGGCAATGTACTGCCCGAATGTCGTCCAAAACGCCTGCCGTATTTGCGAGGCCTCATCTTTTGAATACATACACTATTTCACCGCAAAATCCATACTTATTTTGCTATCCTGCGAATTGCTGCCCAATACAAGCTTATAATTACCGGCATATAATTTCCACTTGTGGGTTGTTATATCCCATTTTTGCAGCTCGCTTACGGGTATTTTTAGGGTGACAGTTTGCTCATTACCTTGAGTAACACTAATACGTTTAAATGATTTCAATTCCTTAACAGGCATACGGTCAATAGCCGGGTATTCAATATAGGCCTGCACCACTTCATCGCCATCAATCGCGCCGATGTTTTTAATTTTTACCGATGTGGTGAGCGTATCGGTTGATTTGTAGGCGCTTTTCAGCCCATCCTGCAAACTATAAGCGAACGATGTATAACTCAACCCAAAACCAAAAGGATATTGTACCGGGCCATTATAATAACGGTAAGTGCGGCCCTTCATGCTGTAATTACTAAAATCAGGAACATTGCTAATAGATTTGTAAAACGTAAGTGGTAAATGCCCCGATGGCGAGATTTTACCAAATAAAATATCAGCTAACGCGTTGCCACCCTGTTCGCCGGGGTACCAGGCCAAAATAATGGCATCGGCATAAGGCGCAATGGCGTCAATGTCAATATCACTACCAGCCGTTATTACGGCTATAATGGGCTTTTTAACGTCTTTACGCAATTCTTTCATAAAGGCTATTTCGCTGGCCGGTAAGCTCAGGTCTTTTTTGTCCCCGCCGCTATTCGATAAAAATGCATCTCCGGCCTCGCCCTCCAAAACAGGCGACAAACCTATTACGGCTATGGTGACATCGGCATTGCCTGCCGCCCACGTGCCGCCAAAATGGGTGGTATCGGTATAATTACAGCCCAAATCATAGTCAACGCTTGTGCCGGGGCCAACAGCATTTGTTATCCCCTCAACAAAATTCACCACTTTATCGCTAACGCCATGGTAATTAGCTACCAATGGGTCAAGCGCGGCGGCGTTGGGGCCTACTATCATAATGCTTGGATAGTCAGCTTTCTTTAAAGGCAGTACATTTTTATCGTTTTTAAGCAGCACCATACTTTGTTGCGCTACTTTACGTGCTATCGTTATGTGGGCCTCACTATGCACACTATCCGCACCATACGTATGATAGGGAACAGAAGCCTGATCATCATAAAACCCAAGCTTAAATTGAGTACGCAGTAATTGAAATAGTGATTGATCCAATTCTTTTTCAGTAAGCAACTTTTGATCGATAGCTTTTATAATATCCTCCTGCAAAACGGTCGAACAATCTAAATTCACACCTGCCTTTATCGCTGCAGCAGCGGCTTCAACAGGGCTGGCTATATATTTGTGCGTGTTGAATACATCATCCAATGCCCCGCAATCCGTTACCACATGGCCCTGGAAACCCCATTCTTTGCGTAAAATATCGGTCAGCAAGGTTTTGTTAACCGAATTAGGTATGCCGTTAATACTGTTGTATGCCGACATTACCGATTCCACCTTGCCTTTTGTTACCAGCGCGTGAAAAGCATACAAGTAAGTTTCGCGCAAATCCTTTTCATCCACCAAAGCATCGAACGCATCGCGGGTAGCTTCCGGGCCGCTATGCACGGCAAAATGTTTGGCTGTTGCTGAAACTTTAAGATATTTCGGATCATCGCCCTGTAAACCCCTTACAAAAGCAGTGCCCATTGTAGCGGTTAAGTAGGGATCCTCGCCATAAGTTTCCTGCCCGCGGCCCCAACGCGGATCGCGGAATATATTGATGTTGGGTGTCCAGAAGGTAAGCCCCATATATTGTATATGCCTGTTTTGCGCGATAGCCAGGTTATATTTTGCCCTCGCTTCAGTTGATATGGCATTTGATTCCTGTTTGGCAAGGTCGTTATTAAAAGTAGCAGCCAACGCAATGGCTTGTGGAAATATGGTAGCCTCACCAGCGCGTGCCACGCCGTGCAGGGCTTCGTTCCACCAGTTATAAGCAGGTATACCCAAACGTGGTACAGCTTGACTATTGTAGCCCAATAACGATACTTTTTCCTGCAATGTTAAGCGCGATACCAAATCATGCACACGGGCATCAAGCGGCTGCGAAGCATCTTTATAAATTAATTTATCCTGTGCCCGTGTTATATCCGCAGAAAAAAATACAAACAACAACAGGACAGCAAAGAAGTATGGTTTCGTATTCATAGAAGCTGATTTAGAAAATTTAAACATAGCAGAAAAAATTTATTTGAGCAGTACATTGTTGTTTAAATTACAATTAAAACCATTTACATTGCATTTGCTTAACCAGCTTATATTTTACCTATGAAGAGTTATAGAATTTTAATTGCGCTTTTGCTTACTGCAGCCACCTTTAAAGCATCCGCACAAACCGCTTTGTACGATACTACCGAAAAAGCACAGCTTATATCTAAACAGTTTTCGTTTACCGAGGGCGCATCGACCGATAAATATGGCAATGTGTTCTTTACCGATCAGCCAAATAATAAGATATGGGAGTATGATGTAAATGGAAAATTGTCGTTATTCCTTGATAGCGCCGGACGATCGAACGGTATGTATTTTGACCGAAAAGGGAACTTAATAACCTGTGCCGATGAACACGACCAATTATGGAGCATCAGCCCCGATAAGAAAATAAAGGTATTGGTAACCGACTATCATGGCAAATTGATGGATGGCCCCAACGATGTTTGGATTGATGCTAAAGGCGGAATATTTATGACCGACCCCTATTGCCAGCGCGATTATTGGACAAGGAAAAAACCCGACCTTGCCGCGCCAAACGTTTATTACCTGCCAAAAGGTGCCCATCAGCCCATAATGGTTGCAGATGGTTTTAAGTTTCCTAATGGCATTGTAGGCACACCCGATGGCAAATATTTATATGTGGCTGATTTGGGATGGAATAAAACCTTCCGTTACACCATTGGAAAGGATGGCCAGTTAAGCGACAAAGTTTCAGTAATAAACCAGGGCTCGGATGGCATGACCCTTGATGAAAAAGGCAACATTTATTTAACCGGCAAAGGCGTAACCATTTACGACCCAACAGGCAAAAAGATAGGTCATATTGAAATTAACGAACCCTGGACAGCTAACCTGTGCTTTGGCGGGAAAGATAAAAACGTGTTGTTCATCACCGCGTCGACGGCTATTTATACTATAAAAATGAATGTAAAAGGAGTGGAGTGATCAGTTTAGTGCAGGCAGGGTTATCCTGAAGGTTGAACCTTTATTTTCGGCGCTGGTTACTTCAATTTTGCCGTTATGCCGTTCTATGATCTGTTTAACTATACTTAATCCCAGCCCGGTCGACTGCTCGCCTCTGATGCCTGGTCGGCCCGCTTTTGAAAAGCGGTCGAATAGGTGAGGGATCATATCCTTCGGGATACCTACCCCATGATCCCTTACTTCAATTATAGCCTTGCTGCCCTCTTTGACAAGGTTTATTTCAATTTTATCACTTTCCTTTGAGAATTTTATGGCATTGCTGATGAGGTTGTCCATCACCCGATGAAATTTTTCTTTGTTCACCTGTGCGTATATCGGGTGCGCATTGCTGTGAAATGCAAGGTGGTTTTTTGCCTCATTATGTATCTTCCAGCTATCAATTATCTTTCTAACAAACACACAAAGGTCAATACTGGTGGTTTCAATAACGCTTTGGTCATCATTACGTGCCGCTTCCAGCAGGTCGCTTATTATGCCACGTGCCTTAACGCACGAAGCTTTTATAATTTCAATATTCTCGCGTGTATCGGTATCTATTTCCTCCAGTTCCATTATCATCGCAGTTGATTCCACGGCCGCTAAGGGGTTGCGCAGGTCATGTGCAACCATACCCAATACCTGGTTCTTAAAATTGGCAGCGTTTTCAATCTCGTTATTCTTTTCACGTATTTCTAATACCTGCTTATAATAGTTGGCTTTATAAGTATAAAAATAGCGCGATGTTAAGTAAAAGCCCGCCAACAGTATTATCGATATCATTTCGTTATAAACCAATTCGGTAGGGCTTATCTGGCTGTATATCAGTAAGCTTGTGAACACAGCTTCAATGGCAAGTATAAGTACAAGCGTTTCATACAACTCAAAAACGCACATCACGCTTATAATAACAAGTGGTACCAGGTACAAGGTAAGCGCGTTACTGGGGTCGGATGTGGCAATAAGACTCGAAAATATACCACTGGCCACAAGGTAAATGGCAAAAACAAATACATATAACGTATGCACTGCAAGCGCCTTGCGTTTATGGCGGTAATAATCAATTATCAGGTAGCTGGTGATAACAAAAAACGGCGTTACAGCTATAAATATCCAGTTAATAAAGTCAAACTCAGGGAAATTCTGTGCTTTGGTAAGGCTCTCGGGAAATATCCAGTAAAGCAGGCGGATGATCACATTCAGCAACAGGAATATAAGGCTGCACGTACGTACGGCTAACAGGTTTTGCAACGTGTAGTAGTTACGGTACTCGGCCTTGTATTTCGAAGGTATCCGTTGTAAGAATGAATTGTCCAAATTGTTTAGGGTATAATGTAAGGCAAAAATATAAATTTTATATGGTTGATTAATAGCAAGTAGTTGTTAATAAGTTAAAAGAATGATTTAACCGGTTATTACAAACTATCGCTAAACACAAATGTTTAATCAGTAGATAATATTAAAGTTAATAATAAAGCCTAATGTTGCCAAAAGGTCATAAAATATATTTTTGGGGTGACAATATTTCATAAACAAAAGAGTGGTCGGTTTTTTGAGAAGTATTAATCATATGAATTTTAACAACTTTACCATAAAAGCACAGGAGGCCGTGCAAAAGGCATCCGAGATAACTGCCGGCAACCAACAGCAGGCCATTGAAACGGCCCATTTGCTGAAGGGTTTATTGCTGGTAGATGAAAATGTTATAGCATACCTGTTAAAAAAACTAAATGTTAACCTTAACAGGTTGAACGAGATATTAGACCAGCAAATAGCGTCATTCCCTAAAGTAAGCGGAAGCGATGTATACCTGTCATCAGGTGCCAACGCGGCTTTACAGAAGGCGCAATCGTACCTTAAGGAATTTAAGGATGAATTTGTATCGGTTGAACATATACTACTGGGCATTTTGGCAGGCAGCGATGCCACCAGCAGTATTTTAAAAGACATGGGCGTTAATGAAAAGGACCTGAAAAAAGCCATCATCAGCTTACGCGGCGATAGCAAGGTTACTGATCAGAATGCCGAAGCTACTTATAACGCGTTAAACAAATATGCCCGCAACTTAAATGAATATGCGGAATCGGGCAAACTCGATCCGGTTATTGGCCGCGATGAGGAGATAAGGCGCGTTATACAGATATTAAGCCGCCGTACCAAAAACAACCCGATTTTGGTGGGCGAACCGGGCGTAGGTAAAACCGCTATTGCTGAAGGCATTGCCTTCCGTATTATTAAAGGCGATGTACCTGAAAGCCTGAAATCACAAACAGTTTATTCGCTCGATATGGGTGCGCTGATAGCAGGCGCCAAATACAAAGGCGAGTTTGAAGAACGCTTGAAAGCTGTTATAAAAGAAGTTATACAAGCCGAGGGCGAGATCATACTGTTTATTGACGAGATACATACCCTTGTGGGTGCAGGTGGCGGTGAAGGTGCTATGGATGCTGCCAACATATTAAAACCCGCGCTTGCCCGTGGCGAATTAAGGGCCATTGGTGCTACTACTTTAAACGAGTATCAGAAATACTTTGAAAAGGATAAAGCATTGGAACGCCGTTTCCAGATGGTGCTGGTTGATGAGCCTGATACACAGGACGCTATATCGATATTGCGTGGTTTGAAGGAACGTTACGAGGCACACCACAAAGTGCGGATAAAAGACGAAGCCATTATTGCAGCTGTCGAAATGTCACAGCGTTATATTGCCGACAGGTTTTTGCCCGATAAGGCGATCGACCTTATGGATGAAGCCGCCAGTAAATTGCGCCTCGAAATGGACTCTGTTCCCGAAGCAGTGGATGAACTGGAACGCCGCATAATGCAACTTGAAATTGAGCGCGAAGCTATTAAACGCGAGAAAGATACCCACAAGGTAGCTGTATTGAGCGAGGAAATAGCCAACCTGTCGGCCGAGCGTGATTCATTGCGCGCCAAATGGCAGGGTGAAAAGGATTTGGTGGATGGCATCAACCTAAAAGTTGAACAGATAGAAAATTACAAACTGGAAGCTGAACAGGCCGAACGTGCCGGCGATTATGGTAAGGTAGCTGAATTGCGCTACGGAACCATTGTAAAGGCACAGGAGGAGGTTGAAAAGCTAAAGGCTGCTTTACAGGAAAACCAGGCCGATAGTCGCATGCTGAAGGAAGAGGTTACTGCCGAGGACATTGCTGGCGTAGTTTCACGCTGGACAGGCATCCCGGTTAGTAAAATGATACAGAGTGAGCGCGAGAAATTGCTGAACCTTGAAGACGAGCTGCACAAACGTGTAGCAGGGCAGGAGGAAGCGATTGAAGCGATAAGCGATGCCATACGCCGTAGCCGTGCAGGTTTGCAGGATAAAAAGAAACCGATAGGTTCATTTATATTCCTGGGTACTACCGGTGTTGGTAAAACCGAACTGGCAAAAGCCTTAGCCGAATACCTGTTTAATGATGAACAGGCTATGATAAGGATAGACATGAGCGAATACCAGGAACGCCACGCGGTATCAAGACTAATTGGCGCGCCTCCGGGCTATGTGGGTTATGATGAAGGCGGTCAATTGACCGAAGCTGTTCGTCGCAGGCCATATAGTGTAATTTTGCTTGATGAGATCGAAAAGGCACATCCTGATGTATTCAATATCTTATTACAGGTTTTGGATGATGGCCGTTTGACCGATAACAAAGGTAGGGTGGTTAATTTCAAGAATACCATCATCATCATGACATCAAACATCGGCAGTAATATTATACAGGAAAATTTTGCCGACCTGGACGATGAGAACCGCGATGAAATAGTGGCCAAAACAAAGAACGAATTGTTTGAATTGTTAAGGAAAACCATTCGCCCCGAGTTTTTGAACAGGATAGACGAGATCATTATGTTTACCCCGCTTACCCGCGACGAGATAACCGACATTGTGAAACTGCAGTTTAAACAGGTGCAGCAAACACTGGCCGAGATGGGCATTACGCTCGAAGCTTCGGAAGAAGCGCTCGACTGGCTGGCACAATTAGGTTACGACCCGCAATTTGGTGCAAGGCCATTGAAAAGGGTGATACAGAAAAAGATACTCAACGAGCTATCGAAACAAATACTGAGTGGCAAGGTTGACAGGGACAGTAAGATAAAACTGGACATGTTTGATAACAACTTCGTGTTCCTGAACCCAACTGAGTTGGTTGATTAAGTTGGATTGGTTGATCAGGTGAGTAGTTAATGAATATTTGAAGTTTAACCACTCACTTAATAAACCCAATCAACCACTCACCTAAAAACATAATTAAATCCATCATATCGTAAGAGGGCTTCCTGCGGGGAGCCCTTTTTGTTTTGCGTTATCCTTTCGTATTAGTTACAATACTAAAACCGCCGTATAAAATTCTATCGGGAAACTTTGTATTAACTTTTTAATAATCAATTAATTATGATTTATGGGTTCGATTGTTCATATTTATTATACCAAATTTTTAAACTTAAAACCCAATTATCATGAACCAAACAATTGATTGGATCTTTACGATCGCAGGCGCAGCCTTTGTATTATTAACAATTTACGGAGCACTAAAAGCAAGCCGGAAACTTTTCCTTTCGGGTATTTTCTTTTTTAGTTTTCTGCCTATAATTGGCGAAAGCATGGCCTATAATGCAGATAAAGGGTCCGTACACGTGCTGGTGATATTCATTTTCATCACCCAGATGGTGCTTGCCCTGCCGAACAATATTACGTATGGGTCCGATAATGTTGCCGCCACTAAGCTATCAGCAAAAATTGCCTGGGCGCTGCTTATTATAAATATTGGTGCCGTTGTATTCATCTTTTGCCTGCATCCCGGAGTGGAGCTTCGGTTTGGATACTACCATGTTGCTATCGCGCTTGCTATTCTTTATCTTATTATCAGGAGAATGGGCAATGGCGCTGCATGGCTCAAATAAAGTGATCGCTCGTTATATGATTTTATTAAAACCCCACGTCATCACCGTGGGGTTTTTATTTGCCTTTGATCCGGAAATGGATATTCAATCAGTAGAATGATTCTAAATAACATTAATGTGTTGTAATAAACATTATTAACTTTGCGTTTCGTATTTTTGCAAACTAAATACAGGAGACTAAGCTTCTAATGAAAAAATCCGCAATTTTTGGTATTGTAACTATTGCTATAGCCATAGCTATAATCATATGTACTTATGGTTCTTCGAGCAGCTACGGAACGTTTAAAGACGCCCAGGGCAACAGCGGCGAACTGCACATCATAGGCCACGTTGATAAACAAAAAGAAATGGTGTACGACGCTACTAAGGATGCCAACTATTTTTCTTTTTATATGCGCGATACCATAGGCAACGAATGCAAGGTGGTTTATACCGGAACCAAGCCTGAGGATTTCGATAAATCGGATAAGATTGTGCTGGTAGGGGAAATGACCAAACAGGGTTTCCACGCCTCGCACATACTAATGAAATGCCCCTCTAAATACACAAACGACAAAATTGACGTAACTGCCGACGCTAAAAAATCGTCCATATAAAAATTAAATGAATATAGCTTACCAGGGCGAACACCTTTTACCGGGGCAATTAGGCCAATTCTTCATCGTTCTCGCATTCGGCTCCGCACTTTTTTCAGCAATAAGCTATTACTTCGCAACCACCAGTCATGATAAACTCGATGGCAAGTGGCTTTGGATGGGCCGTATAGGCTATTTTTTAAATACCGTTTCGGTTATTGGCATCGGCACATGCCTGTTCTATATTATTTACAGCCACCTTTTTGAGTATCATTACGCCTGGGAGCATTCATCGCGCCAGCTGCCGGTATATTATATCATTTCCAGTTTTTGGGAAGGGCAAGAGGGCAGCTTTTGGCTTTGGGGCTTTTGGCAGGCTGTTTTAGGCAACATTTTGATTTGGCGTGCAAAGTCATGGGAAAAGCCGGTGCTTACGGTTATAGCACTATCACAGGCCCTCATCGCTTCAATGCTTTTGGGAGTCGAGATATTGGGCCAGCGCATAGGCAGTTCGCCGTTCATCCTGTTACGCACAGCGGTTGACCTAAAAGCGTCAATACCTATATTCAATATAAAACCTGAAATGTACAAGAATTACCTTCAGTATATTACTGATGGCAACGGTCTTAATCCATTGCTTCAAAATTACTGGATGGTGATACATCCGCCAACGCTCTTTCTGGGTTTTGCATCAATGGTGGTGCCATTTGCTTATGCGGTTGCCGGTTTATGGCAAAAACGTTATAAAGAATGGATTCAACCCTGCATATCATACGCGCTGTTTGCCGTAATGGTATTGGGTACAGGTGTTATCATGGGTTCGCTTTGGGCCTATGAATCACTAAACTTTGGCGGCTTTTGGGCTTGGGACCCGGTTGAGAACGCCGCGCTTATCCCATGGCTCACCTTAATTGGCGCGGTGCACGTAATGATCGTTTATAAAAATACCGGTCATTCGTACTTTACCGCTACATTTTTAACGCTGATAAGCTTTGTATTAGTGTTATATGCCTCATTCCTTACCCGTAGCGGTATTTTGGGCGATACCTCCGTACACGCCTTTACCGACTTGGGTATGTTCTGGCATTTGGTGGTGGATGTAGCTATTTTCGCTGCTATAGCCATTGTGTTGTTAGTGGTACGGCGTAAGGAAATGCCTATCAGCAAAAAAGAAGAGGAAACCTACTCACGCGAGTTCTGGATGTTTGTGGGTTCGGTATTTTTGGCTCTATCATGCCTGCAACTGGTGGTGGTAACATCCATCCCGGTATGGAACGCCATGTTTAAAACACATATCGCGCCGCCATCAAACCCGGTTACTTTGTACAACGTTTTCCAGGCAGGTTTTGCCGTGGTGGTTACTTTGCTTACCGGGGTTACCCAGTTCATGAAGTATAAAAAAACCGATACCACACGTTTCTTTATTACTACTGCTGTTTACATCGTCAGCGCGGCTTTAATTACCGCGGTAATAGTTTATGCTACAGGTGTCTACAAGCTGCATATTGTATTTATACTGGTAATGCTTGGCGCCGTTTATTCTGTTTTAGTGAATGGCAAGGTTTTGGCCGATGCTTTCAAAGGCAAACTAAAACTGGCAGGTTCGGCAGTTGCACATATTGGTTTTGGTCTGGTAATGGTTGGCGCTTTAATAGCTGCCGGTACCAGTTCGGTTATCTCACAAAATAATTCGGGATTGGATTATGGCGCCGATTTCGATAAAGGCAATAACTCGCGCGAGAACATAATGCTGTATAAGAACGAACCCTATAAAATGGGCGACTACACAGTAACCTATGTTGGCGATTCAATTGCTGCGCCAAATCACTATTTTAAGGTTGATTATAAGAAATACGATGTTGCCGGGAATTTAAAAGAGGAATTTATCCTGAAACCCAACTCGCAGTATAACAATAAAATGGGCCTGGTTTCATCACCCGATACCAAGCACTATTTATTTCACGACTTGTACACCCACATCAGCATGGCGCCGCTTAATGTAATGCAGGCAGGTATGTCCGAAGGCCACGAGGAAGATGCTAATGACGATGCCAACTACAATGCGCCCATAACTCACGACGTAAAAGTAGGGGACACCATACCTTACCGCGATGGTTATGTAGTTTTAGAACGGTTAAATACAGAAACACATATACAAAATATCCAGTTAGACTCGACTGTTGTTGCTATTGGGGCTATATTAAAGATAGTATCACATGGTGTAACCTACGGGGCTGAACCTATATTTATGATAAATAAGAAGAACGGCAATGTATTTAATTTTGACCGCAAAGTTGAAGATGCCGGTTTAAAGTTTCGCTTTTCAAAAATAATCCCCGAAAAAAATAAGGTTGAGATCATGCTGTACGACCAGCCTGAAGGCAAACGGCCATACATAGTAATGCGGGCCATCGAGTTTCCGTATATCAACTTCCTATGGTCGGGTACAGTGATTATGGTTATTGGTTTCCTGCTTTCTATTTTCAGAAGGAACAAGGAATTGAAAACGGTTTAGCCTCAACACGTTCGTAACATTTTCATATTATTTATTATTTGCAGTTGATTTGCATAAATATTTGTTCATATATTAGTTGTTCAAACTTGAAAACATGCCTATCAACAAAAAAATTGCAACGATAATATGCCTTTTGGCAGTTATCACATTTTCAGCATTAACCTCAATGCGGGCCGATCATGATGATCACGACAAGCCAAATCTTAAAGTATTGCCGAAAAATATACCTCACAAGGTATTGCACCAGGTAATGGATGAATGGGCGACAGCCTTAGGCGTGCATTGTAATTTTTGCCATGCCAAAGGCGATGATGGTAAAATGGACTTTGCCAGCGATGCAAAACCCGAAAAAAATATGGCGCGCAACATGTATAAAATGGCGGCCAAAATAAATAATAAATATTTTGAAGGTAAAAAGGATTCATTAGGAATGGTGATCGGCGATATTAAATGTATCACCTGCCACCACGGCAGTCCGCACCCGGATGAAGCAAAAGGTATGGATATGGACCATGATCACGATATGAAAGGTCCAGGCAACGGACAACAGGCTCCGCCACCGCCACCCGCACCACCTGCAGGTAACTAGCAAAAAAAGAGGCTGTCCCGAAAAGGCAGCCTCTTTTTATTTATATCGTTTGTTTCTGAGAATCTATTAAGTTGTATAGCCTAATATCTTCAATACCTGCTTACTGTTCTGTTCCTCGCCAAACACCTCAAAGTTAAATGTCTCATCCCTGTTCCTGCGGATGATAACGTGCTTAGGAGAGGGCAGCAAACAATGGTGTATGCCACCATATCCGCTTAACACTTCCTGGTAAGCGCCGGTATTAAAAAAGCCCACATACTGCACCTTACGCGTTTTTGGCATAAATACGCTGTTCATGTGTGCCTCCTGGTTGTAATAATCCTGCCCGTCGCAGGTTATACCGCCAAGGTTAACACGTTCGTATTCACTATCCCAGTTATTAATGGGCAGCAGTATATATTTCTGGTTCAATGCCCATACATCTGGCAGATTGGTTATGAAAGATCCGTCGAGCATCAGCCACCTTTCGCGGTCGTTCTGTTGTTTACGGCCCAAAACCTTGTATAAAATACCCGAAGCTTCAGCAACAGTATATTTACCAAACTCGGTAATAATATCCGGTTCAACGGTATCATTTTCTGCACAAATTTCCTTTATTCGGCTCACAATCTCATTGATCATGTATTCATAATCAAAATCGAAAACCAAAGAATCCTTGAACGGCATGCCGCCGCCGATGTCCAGTGTATCTAATGCCGGGTTTACTTTTTTGAATTTGCAGTACAGGGTAACATACTTTTCAAGTTCGTTCCAGTAGTAAGGCGTGTCAGATATACCCGAATTGATAAAGAAATGCAACAGCTTTACCTGGAAGTTAGGGTTGTCTTCAATCTTATTATGATAAAAATCTATAATATCCTCCAAACGTACACCTAACCGCGAAGTGTAGAACTGTGAATCAGGCTGCTCTTCCGCTGCTATCCGTATACCCAGGTTACATGGCGTATCCAGTTCTATCTCGTCATCGTACAGGTTAAA